>Ga0326728_10026142_pt1 | contig 10370 bp, 7 predicted proteins | sample MB3enrmetagenome_FD_207602 | JGI IMG/M metagenome (GOLD analysis project Ga0326728, IMG submission 207602) | Lab enriched peat soil microbial communities from McLean, Ithaca, NY, United States - MB31MN | ecosystem: Environmental > Terrestrial > Soil > Wetlands > Peat | place: USA: New York... | reverse complement strand
AGATGGCATCGGGGGCGGCCGCCTTGATCAGCGCCACCTCGCTGGTGAAACGGTTTTGCTCGACCTTCACCTGCCGGTTCAGGACGGCGTTGGCGCCCAGCGTGGAGAGGTCGGCGACGACGAGCTTGCCCAGGTCCTGCCCGTAGGGATCGTCGTTGAACAGCACGGCCACCTTCTTGGCGCCCAGCTTCTGCACCAGGTACTCGGCCCCGGTTTCGGCTTGCACGTCGTTGGACGCGTTGACGCGGAAGAAATTGTGGTAGCCCTGATGCGTCAGGCTGACCTCGGAGGCCGTCGGGGTGATGACGATGATCGGCAGGTCTTTATAGATGGCCATGCCCGCCTCGGTCTGGCCGGAGTTGGGATGGCCGATGACGCCGATGACCTTGTCGCCGCGCTGGACTGCAGCCTGGATCTGGCCGGCCACCTTGGTCGCCGTGTCTGAGTCGGCCTCGTCATCCAGCTCCACGACATCGAGCTTGTAGCCCAACAGGCCGCCAGAACGGTTGAGCTGCTCGGCCATCAAGCTGACGCCGCCGGCGATCGTCTGGCCCGTGTTGGACTGTTCGCCGGACAGCGGCCCGACGACGTAGACGGTGACCTCACCCCGGCTCCCCCCTGCGCCGCCACAACCGGCCAGGACCAGGGTGATCAGAACCAGCGAGATGGCCATGGCGCGGCCTCTTGACCAGGAGCTTCTTGTCACAAGGTTCCCCCTGAGGGTTCGTGGAATTCCTCCCATGTGTTATCCCCTATCACCTCGATGAGCGAAGGCCTCAGCGCTTGGCTGTGGCCTGGCGCGAACCCGCAGCGCCTTTCAGAGACGGCGCTGGCTGGCCGGTGGCGTCGCCGGATGACGCCGGAACCATGGTCTGCGTCTGATAGCTGTACACTTCGTTGAGCGATTGCACCAGGTCCTGCAGCGCCAGCACCTCATTGCGGATGTCGCCGCGCAGTCGCTCGGCATGATCGGAATCGACGTCGCGGCTGCCGACCAGCAAAATCTGGGAGTAGACCGTGCCCAGGGCTGCGAGCGAGCGGTCGAGCTGCAGGTCGGCTCGCTCCATCCGGCCATCCAGCTCCTGCAGGTTGGCCAGATACTGCTGGCGGGCGGCCAGGGTGTCGTTCATCTGCTCTTTGCTGCGCGGGTCGCGCTCGAGGTTGGCGCGCTGCCCCATTTCCTTGATCTCGGCCGGCACGTTTTTCAGATCGCGCTGCACGATCTGGTCGCGCCGATAAGCGTCGATGCGACGGGCCAGGCGTACCATGTTGGCGATCCAGTCATAGACCTGATCGGTGGTCTCGGCCACCTTGTCACGCAGAAGGCCAGGCGGCTGTTGGGCCACCGTCTCCTGGATGCGCTGCCGGTATTGTTCAGCCTCGTTCAGCTTGGTTTGCAGACCGTGATCATGGATATCCCCTACGCTGTACTTCTCGCGGAACAGCGCTTCGACGATCCGCTGGCGCTCGCTTTTGTCGGTCAGGCTCGACACGACGATGGCGATCTCGCCGATCAGGCCGAGCCCCGGCCAGGCCCACCAGGGCCAGCCAACGAAAGGCTTCACAAAGACCGCCAGCAGGATGGCGCCCGAGATCATCAGCGCGCTCTCCCAGCGAAAGAAAGCATTCTGAATCAGCGCCCTGCCGGCCTGTTTTTCCAGCTGTTCTTGAATTGAGCCTTCAGTCATAGCCTCGTTGCCGCTCACGCTTTTCCAATCGGGAACATCCCGGGCTGCGGGTCGCATCCGGGGATCGGCCTAAAAGTAGTTGGACAGATCCTGGTACAGGGTGCGGATGTTATCGGGCGTGCCGTCGCGCTCCTGGCCGCCACTGGCCGCGGCAATTGACTTCAAGGTCCCGGTGTCGGCATCACTGCCATAGGCAATGGTGAAAATGACCACCGGCAGCTTGTTATTGCCGGTCTGGATCTTGTCGATGAGCTGGCCCAGTGAGATGTTCGACGCGTTCTCGATGCCATCGGTCATGACGACTATAGCGTTGATCCGTTCCTGGTCGCCGGCCTGCTGAAGCCGGTCGTAGGCAGTCGCGACGGCGTCAAAGAGGGCGGTGTTGCCGCCAGCCTCAAAGCCGTCGATGCTCTGGTTGAGATCGTCCCTGTTCTCGGCCAACGTCTTGAGCTCGATGACGTTGACCACGGTCGAGTTGAACTCGACCAGCCCGACCCGCTCTTGATCGCTCGGGATCTCGGCCACGAAGGTCTTCAGCGCGGCCTTGACGTTGTCGAGCTTGGCGCCCTGCATCGACCCCGACGTATCCACGACCAGGAAGATGTTCGTCTTGCGTCTGGTCAGCAGCGAGACGTTCTCGACCACCGAAACCACGTCGGCAGGGGGCAATTGCAGCGTGGTCTGCGGTTCTGTGGGGTCGACACCGTTGGCGCTGGTCAGCGGCGAGGTCGGCCCGTTGAGCGGGATGCTTAGATCCGTGGGGCGATAGCCGGCGCTCAAGATCTGATTTTGCACGTCTTTGCTGGTGAGGTAGTCGCGGAAGGCCTGGAACGTGCGGCGCTGGTTGGCGGTCACGCTGGGCAGCTCGAGCAAGGCCAGGGGATGGTCATCCCACAAAGTGCCCTCCGTGGGATAGAGGGCGACGAGCCGGCCGGGGGTCTTGCCGAAAGCGCCCGTGTTGAAGGCGACAACCAGCTGTTCGGAGACCACAAAGGCGTTCAGCGATGTCGGGCCATCCTGGGCGGCCCGCTTGATCGTGTCCAGCTCGCTTTCGCCATAGAAGTGCACGGTCTTCTCGACCGCCGTCACAAAAGCCACGGTCTTGGGGTCCTGCGCCTGCGCTGCGGTCAGGTTGCGCTGCACGCCTGCGCCGGCGTAGAACTCGGCCAGCGTGGCCAGCAGCCCGCTCGCAAAGCTGGTGCTGGAATGGCTCCATTTGAAGCCGGGGTCCTGGCGGGCGCGATCCTGCAACGAAGTCCAGCCAACCGGTTGGTTCGGCCAGCCCAGGCTTCTGGCCGAATCCTCCCAGGCGGCGATGACGATGGGCGTGATCGCGTAGCGCACGGGTTCGTCGGCCAGGGTTGTCGGGAGCTGGCCCGGCTCGACCTTTTGGCTGGCCGCCCATTTGCGATTGAGCTGGTCGAGCCACAGCGAGGAGTCGGGGGTCATGGCCTGGAACGAGGGCGTCGCCAGGGCTTCGGCTACCATTTCGTCGGGCGCCATGGTGACGACCGCGATCTTCTCTGCCTGCCCGTCGGGCGTGCGCTGGCCCTGAGCATTGAACTGGTCGGCCAGGCCCTGGATCAATGTCGCCTTCTCTGGCGAAGTGGCGACGGTCAGGGTTGCCAGGCGGGGATCGATCGTGGCGCCGGGGGTAGCCGCGGCATTCGTGATATGCCCGGCCTTGATCAGCAGGTAGGCCGGCACGGACGCCAGGCAACATGCAAAGCACAAGACCACGACCACCGCCACCATCGGCCCGCGCCGCCTTCGGGTCTGCCTTCTTGTCGGCCGCATTCCCATGAAACATACCCCCACGTCGATAGCCGGTAGTCACCGGTCACTGTCCGACCGCGCTGACCAACCCCAAACTACCAACTGCCAGTTCGGACCCGGTTCAACGCTGGATACTATTGCGAGATGTTCAGGGCATACCAGCGCAGCAGCGCTTGGAGCACATCCCGGGTGGGCGAGTCCATGCGGGTCGTGCGCGGCACCACGCTCTCCACCCCCTGGTTCTTCCAGCGTGTGAACAGATTGTCACCCTGGGTGACGTCGACGCCTGCGGTTACCGGGCGCAGGCCGTCCTGCACGGCTGCCTTCTGGACGTCCGATGAAAGCAGGTAGTTTTCGAATTGCAGCGCGGCATCTTTCTCCGCTGCCGTCGTCTCGGGCCCCATCCAGACCGTAAACGGGAAGTCGAACCAGGTGACGTATTCGGGATAATAGATGTGCAGCGGATCGTTCCAACGTTCCTGGATGCCTTGCATGTTGGCCAGCAGGTCGCTCTCCAGCAGCAGGCCGCCGTCGCCCTGCGAGTAGCCGAAGAGGGCGAAATCCTGGGCCGTGTACTCGCTGCCGCCGCTCACATCGGTGACCGAGCTCATGACGTCCTTCAGCCATTGCTGGAACTTGGGGTCGGTCACATCGGCCACCGAAATATCCGTTTTCTGGTAATACTCGCCGGCTGCCGCAACCATAGCTGCAAGGCCGCCGACATTGTTGTTCGGGTTGGGCACGACCAGCTTGAAGAAGCCCCATTCGGCTTTGCCGCCGAGCTGTGGCCAACCGCCCTTGGCAGTGGCCGCGTCATGGATCGTCTCCCAGCTGATGCCGTTGCCGAAGGTATTGATGCCGCTGGCGAAGGTCTTGTTGAGCACATCGGCCCGGCTCTGGTAGACGCCCCAGACGAACAACGAGAGGGCCACCGGGAGCGCGCGATACTCGCCATCGCTCAAGAAGACGTCGCGGCCCAGCCGGTCTTTGTATGAAGCGTTGGCCAGCTCGACCAGGTAGCGGCTGTCAGGGATCCAGACAGTGGGGAAGGTGCTGTCAAGCTGTTGCAGCTCCTGGGGCGTCAGCTGATCGCGCGTCTTGGTGCCAAGGCTGCCGAATTCGTCGCGATCATACTTGCCGAGCGCCGTCAGCCCGTCCATGGCGATGATCTGGACGTCGATGGGCTGGCCGTCTTGCTTATAGCCACCCTGGTTGAACTGTGTGGCCGCGGCCCGCACCCAGGGCTCGACCGGCAAGGCCGTCAGGATGCGCACCTCGACGGGCCCTGTCGGCAGCGCGACGAGAGGCTGCTGCTTGCCCGGCCCAAGCTGCCCGTAAGCCAGGCCGCCGCTTACGACGAGGAGCACGATGCCCAGGATCATAAAGAACACTGCCTGGGTGCGCCGTCCGCCGCGGCCGGCGGCGATCCAGAAGTAAATGGATATGCCGAGCGCAACCAGGGCAGCCAGCAGGCTGCCGACAACAGGCGCCAGGTTCATGCCGGTCTCCTCCATCCAGATTGTCGGTATTACTTGGGCGGCGCCGCATCCGAAGGAGCCGCCGGCTCGGCCAGACCGAGGCGAGCCTTGCGAGCCGCAAGCTGGTTTTCCAGGTCCCTGCGTCTCAGGACCTCCGGCGTGTCGCCGTGCGCCAGCGCGCGCTGCTCCAAGTCCCGGATCTGCGCTTCGGCCTGGGCCAGGCGCCCGCGGATCGAGCCAATCGTGCGGGCGACATCCGCAGACCGCGCGCCGGCCAGGTCATCCAGGGCGGCGCCCGCGTCGGCGGCCAGCCGGCGGGCGCGCACCACCTCGACCAGCCCGGTGACTTCGGGTTCGCTGTGCTGCAAGGCAAAGAGGCGGGCATCGAGCCGCGCCTTGGTCTCCTGGAGCTCGTGGAATTGTCCGTCGAGCCGTTCCACTTGCTCCGTCAACCTGGCAGCCGTCGCACGCGTCTGGTTGAGCCGATCCTGAGCGGCCAGCGCGTCCTCTTGCAACCCGGTGCGCAGCAGCGTGTCCAGCTCCTGGTCCTGCTTGACGAGAAGAGCCTGCTGCTCGTCGCCGCGCCGCCGCATCTCCGCCAGGTCGGCCCCCAACGCCCCGAGCTGGCCGGTCAGCTCGTTTTGCATGCCTTGCAACTCGCGGATGTGTTGCTGAAAAACAGCCGTCCCATTCGACTCGAGCGCCTGGTCCACCAGGCGGTTCAGGTCCGCGGACAGCAAAAGCTGCACTTTCTCAAGCAGGGACGCCATGGCTACCGACTCCTTTCGGAGCTCACGCTCAGCCCTGGCCGGCTGTAAGCCCCAGCCGGGCCTTGCGGGCTGCCAGCTGGGCGTCAAGCTCATGCTTGCCGAGGACGTCGTCCATCTGCTTGTCGAGGCTGGCAGCGCGCATTTCCGTCTCGGCCGAGACGTGATCGAGGCGCTCGCGAATGGAATCGGCGATGCGCGCCACGTCCGCATCACCGGAACCCGCCAGGTCGTCCAGCGATCGCATGGTGCGAGCCGCCATCTCTTTCGACTTGGCCAGGTCAAGCAGGGATTGCAGTTCGTCCTTCTGCTGCTTGATGGTGGTCAGCTTGGCCTCCAGCTTCAGCCGGGCATCCATCAGGTTCTGGTATTCGCCCTGCATCTGCTCGAGCTGCTGGTTGTAGGTGTCGGCCAGGCGCCGGCTGGAATTGAGCTTGCTTTGCGCGGCCATGGCCAGATCGTCGTGACCTTCCTTGAGGAACACATCGATGTTTTGGTCCAGCTGGTCGGCACCGGCCTTGGCTTCGTCGTACTTGCGCTTCAGCGTCTTGACGTTGCCACCCACCGTCGCCACTGCGTCCTGAAGGTCCGATAGGTTGTGCTCGACCTCGCGGATGTAGGCTTCGATAACGGCGATCGAGTTCTGCTTGAGCGCCTGGTCCACCATGGAGTGCAGGTTGGCCGAGATCAACAACTGAACTTTTTCGAGCAGTGACGCCATTCGATTGCCTCCTGAGTTGGATGGAAGTGCTGAAGAACCAATTAAATCCCACCACCTATCATAACACGAATTGCGCCAGACACATGACGGCGATCCGACGTCAACCTGACATTGCCCTGCGCCCGATGGCTCGTTGGCCACCGTCGCCCAGGCGCCGTCTCATCGCAACCAGATGCCTGCCGGCGTTCGAGTCTCAGCCGGTGACCAGCTTGTACCCGCGGCCGCGCACCGTCAGGAGATAGTGTGGGTTGTTGATGTCGGGCTCGATTTTCTGGCGCAGCCGGCTGACGAGCTTCTCGATGCGCGCATCGTCGACCTCGTCGATGTATTCTTCGCCCCAGACTGCCTCGACGACGTCGTACTTCGAACAGATCTTGCCTGCGTGGCCAAAGAGGAGGAGCAACAGACGGTATTCCAGGTTGGTCAGGGTAGGGAGGGGCTTGCCATCGATCCACGCCCCGCCGCTTTCGGCGTCGACCTGCAGCGCGCTCCTGCCATCGCGCCTCGAGACGTGCAGGCGCCGCACATATTCGCCGAAGGCGCGCGCAAAAAAGCGCCGCTCAGGGCCGGTCCCGACGACCAGGTGTTTGTCCGTCACCGATGCCATCTCGGGCGGCTCTTCGTCGCCGCCGGCGTTCACCAGGTACAGCAAGGCCTCTTGCTCGGGACCGGCCAGATCTTCCCAGATCCTGCGACATTCGGCGTGTAGTGTCACGTCGTGCGCCAGGATCTCGGCCGCCCGGCGATGGATGATCGCATCCTGAGAGAAGTCGCGCAGCGCCGCCCCGGTGATCTCGGCGAGGACATGACAGACGGCAGACACCAGGCCAGGGTGGCCTCCGGCCCACAGGCGGATGAAGGCCAGGTCGTCGGCGCTGAAAGTTGCCCCTGTGCCGGCGGCGTAGCCCTCCGCAAAGGCGTTGGCCTCGTCTTCGTCGAGCGGCGTGAGGTAATGGATCGACGAGGCGAACATCTCGTCGAACTCGGCGACGTCGCCATCGTCGCGGATCTGCGTGAGCCGCCTGTTGGTGGCCGTGATGTAGGTCAGGCCTTGCAGATGGCGGTCCTTGAGGGCTCGCAAATTGAGGAAGACGCGCCCATCGATCCGGGCCAGAGGGCCGTCGAGCTCGTCGAGCAGAAAGACCACACGCTGCGGAAGCTTTTCGCCGATGACGCCCATGGCCTGGGCGAAGTGCAGCGGCACGGCAAAGCTGCTGCCTGGCGATACCAGCCCTTCGTAATCGGCCTGGACATTTTGCAGGATGTCGTCCGGGACCGGGCAGCGCCGTAGGGCTTCGAGCGAGCAACGCAGCGTCAGCTCGTAAAACGCCTGCTCGGTGTTTTCCACCATCTGGTTGAAATCGACGAAGATGAAGAGATAGTCATCCTTTTGGGCGCCGAGATGCTCGGACTGCACTATGGGGTCGGTGAGGGAACGCAAGAGCGCCGATTTGCCCAGATTGCTGACGCCGACCACCGATAGGCAGCGCATGTCGCGGACCGCGGCAAACAGCGCGGCCCGCTCGGCCTGGCGAGGCAAAAAAACCGGAAAGTGGGCTTCATCCCGCATCAGTACCGGACAACTCCTCGGCAATCGGCACGGTAAAATAGAAAGTGCTGCCCCGGCCTTCGGCGCTCGTCACGCCGACCTGGCCGCCATGCGCTTCGATCAGGCGCTCGACGATGGCCAGCCCCAGCCCTGCGCTGCCAAGGCGGCGGGCGATCGCGGCATTCACCGGATGAGATGGTTCCCAGACGTGCGGCAAATCGTCGGCCGGGATGCCGGCGCCCTCGTCGCTGACCTCGGCGCGCACCATCCCACTTTCAGCAGTACGCAGGCGCACAGAAATGGTTCCACCGTTCGGGCTCAACTGGATAGCATTGCCGATCAGGTTGTCCAAGACTTGTTCCAGGAAATGCGCGTCGCCGCGCACCCTGGGGAGTTGCTGATCGGCATCGAGCTGAAACCGCACGCTGGCCCGGCCGGCCAGCTCGCGGGCCCTTTGGATCGCGGCCCGGGCGACCATGGCAAGGTCGTGGGTGCCCAGCGTGAGCCGAATCGGTCCGGTTTGGGCGGGGGCGATCGCGTCGTAGACAAGCTGGATGGCGCGCCCGCCGCTCCTCGCTATCTTGTCGAGGGCCCAGGATTGCTCTTCGTTGAGCGGTCCGATCTCACCGTCGAGCAAGAGGCTGGCGTATCCCTGAATTTGCGTCAAGGGGACGCGCAGGTCAAAGCCGAGCGTATTCAGGGTCTCGTCCCGGCTGCGATCGAGCGCCTTCAGCTCCTCGCATGTCGCTTGCAATTCGGCGGCCTGCCGTTGGGCATCGGCAAATAGCTGCGCGTTGATCGCGGCCGCGGCGGCCTGGGTGACGATCGTCAGGACGATGCCCGTCTGGTCGGCGAACGCCTGGGCTACCTCGACATCGTCGCTCGTGAAGGCCGCGGTCCTTTCGCCGTCCACGTTGAGCACGCCGATCAGGTCCGCCTGGGCCCGGCGGGCGCTGCCGGGCGACCAGATCGGCGCGCCGATCCACGAGCGGGCGAGATCCCGGTTTCTGATGGGCAGCCAGCGCGGGTCCGCACGAGTGTCCGGAATGCACAAGGCGCTGCCCGTTTCGACCATGAAGGCGAGCTTGGCGTCCTGGCCGGCGTCCCAGGCCTGGCCGATCAGGTCTGCCTCCGCCGGATGGCCGTGGCTGGCGATGATGCGCAGTGCAGCGCCGTCGAGCAGGCTGACCGTGCATCCGCGGCAAACGATCACCTGGCGCAGCAACCGCAGCAGCCGCGTGAGCATGGTCCTGATCGCCGGCCCGCTCAAGGTGGCCATGACTCGTGCCGAGCTGGCGGCCGAGGAGGGGCCCGTCCGGGCCAGGGTGGGCGACGGCCGCACGACCTGCGGCACTTGCAGCAGCGTCTCGGCCAGACGCCGGGCACGTTGCTCTTCGGCGAGGAGGCTGAGACCATGTATCATCATGCCAAGCTGGCTGGCGAAGAAGCCGAGCAGGTGGAGGTCCTCGGTGGAGAAGGGCGCTCCACCGCCCTTGTTGGCCGCGCGGAAGAGGCCAAGGACATTCCCTTCGGCCGCTCCTGCCGGATCGCGGTGGGCAACGGCAGCCAGCAGCACATCGCGTTCGTCGAGGTCCTGCGCGATGGCAGGGTCAGCCAGGTCGGCGTGGACCGGGTCGCCCAGGCGCAGCACGCCGGAATCCGGGAATCGGCTCAAAAGCGCCGCGATGTGTGAAGCGGGTAGGGCGCAGAGGGCCGCGACCTGGTCGTCGTTCAGGCCCATGGCCGGTCGAACGGCCTGCCAGCGCCCGGTCGCCTGGTCGAGCAGGAGCATGGCACACTGGCCAGCGTCCAGGAGTGTGGCAAGCTCGGTCACGGCGGCGGCACAGAGCCGGCTCAGGTCGCGCTCGGCGCCCAGCCGCGCAAAGACGGCCCGCAACGCCTCCAGCGTGGGCAAGAAGCTCGTAGAGGTTACCGAATCGGAAGGCCCAGCCAACTCAACACCGCCCGCGACTTCCAATCAGCGCGCAGCCGCCCGCGTCTGCCCTCCGAAGGGAAGTGGACGGAATCCCTGCGGGGGGATCGTGGACGTCATCTGTGTCCCGTCTTTTTCTTGCCCGGCCTGCCACCCGCCGGCTTGCCGCCGGCCATCGCAGCCACCGGGCTTTCGCGTTTCGGCTGAGGCGCGGCCGCCCCACCCGCGCCGGCCTCCCCCGCTTTGCCCTGATCGGTCCGCAAGTGACAATACTTGTACTTCTTGCCGCTGCCGCACCAGCAAGGATCGTTGCGTCCCAGCCCCTTGGACGTGCTGCGCGCCGGCTGAGCGCGCCCATCGCCGTCGCCGCGATTGGTTTGCATCTGCTGCACGGGGATGGGCGCCGGCCGTGCCACGAGCTGGGCATGATAGACCGTGGAGACGATATCATGCGAGAT
>Ga0326728_10026141_pt1 | contig 10370 bp, 9 predicted proteins | sample MB3enrmetagenome_FD_207602 | JGI IMG/M metagenome (GOLD analysis project Ga0326728, IMG submission 207602) | Lab enriched peat soil microbial communities from McLean, Ithaca, NY, United States - MB31MN | ecosystem: Environmental > Terrestrial > Soil > Wetlands > Peat | place: USA: New York... | reverse complement strand
GGACCTTTACTCGGGCGTGGGTTTCTTCAGTATTCCGTTGGCGCGCGTGTTTGAGAAAGTGACGGCGGTGGAGTCTGGTGTTGGGGCCGCGCGGGATTTGGAGTTCAATGCGAAGCGGGCGGGCGTTACGATTGACGCGCATTCCGAGAATGTCGACTTGTTTCTGAGGGCGCTGGATCGCGCGCCGGATCTGGTGATTGCAGATCCTCCGCGAACCGGGCTGGGGAAGCAGGTGGTGCGGCACCTGGCGGAATTGAAGCCGAAGGAGATCGTGGTGGTGGCTTGCGATCCGGCGACGTTGGCTCGGGATGCGCAGGGGTTGTTGGCTGCGGGGTATGCCCTGGATCGATTGACGCTGATTGATTTGTTTCCGCAGACCTATCATATTGAGACGGTTGCGAGGTTTACTTCAAATAAAACAGACTAAGTCTTGGTAACTGCTCTTGCTCCAGCAGTTTTCTTTCGAGGAATTGTTTCTCTAACATGGATAGCTGTGCGGCGGCCATTTTGCGTCGATAAGGCGCCAGGTGGGAATCCATTTCTCGTTTCGCTTCCAGGGCCATTGCTTCGGATTGTTTTGTGCGCGCGATGGCGATGGCTTTTTGTTCCAGAACCGTGAGCAGGGTTTCCAGCTCTTCTAAGTCAGTGGGGATTTCGCGAAGTAAGTTCTCTAGGGATTGAGCGATTTCTTCATAGTCTACCTGTTTGCGCAAAGCAGTTATATTGGACTGGAGGAATGTCTCGATTTCCTCGCGGCTGAATGGTTCTCGCGATGGTCCGGAAGGTCCGGGGTTGCGTTGCGCTTCCGTCAAGACCGCCTGTGAGCAGAACGCGAGTGAGTTCACGGCCTGCGTCTTGCTTCGTTTCGCGCGCCATTTCTCAAAGGCGACGTCGATGCCGCGCAAGACCGCATCGAGCGGGACTTCCGAATTCTTCCAGGTTTCAATCAGCGCCCAATCGAGCGGTGATAGCAGAAATAAGCTTGTCCCGCGCGCGCGCTGGAAGTGCTCTTCAATTTCGGTGAAGTAATTGAAGTAGTTTCGAAACTCACTCACTGGGTGTGATTCCGCTCCCAGATGAGTCGCAAGCCTTCCAGGGTAAGGTGTTCGTCGATGATGTTGAGGAAGCGGGATTCCCGGGCAATGAGGCTGGCTTGTCCGCCTGTCGCGATGGTTCGGGTACTGGGGCCGAGTTCGGCGTGGAGCCGCTCGACAATGGCGTCGATGGCGCCAAGCGCCCCGTAGTAGAGTCCGGATTGCATACTGGCCACGGTATTGGTTCCTATTACTTTGGCGGGCGTTTCGAAGGAGACAAATGGAAGGCGCGCCGTTTTGGCGAATAGCGCTTCGACCGAAATCCCGATGCCCGCCGCAATGACACCGCCCAGGTATTCGGCGTGGTGCGAGATGGCGTCGAAGGTGATGGCCGTTCCCAGGTCGACCACTACGCAAGGGCCGCCGTATTTATGGAATGCGGCGACGGCGTTGACCAAGCGATCGGCCCCTACTTCCTGCGGGCTTTCATAACAGATCTTGATTCCGGTATCGGTCTGGTGCGTGACGAAGACGGCTTCGGTCGCGAAATAGCGCTGGGCCATTTCGGCGAGCGAGCGGTTGACGGGCGGGACGACGCTGGCGACGATGATGCCGCTGATGCGGGCGATGTCCATTTCGGCGAGGGCAAAGAGGTTGCGCAGGAGGATGCCCCACTCGTCGGAGGTTTGGTCGCGGACGGTGCGGAGACGGCGATGATCGATGAGGCGAGGGCCTTCGAAAACGCCCATGGTGGTGTTTGTGTTTCCGACATCGAGTGCAAGCAGCATGGCTTTGATGATTGTATGTGGTTAGGCTTCGCGAACTCCGCCCGCGATAATTGTTTCCATTTGACCTTGCGGGGTACGGACCAGGAGATAGCCGTTCTCAGTGAGGCCGGCAGTGACTCCGGTGATGCCGCCTTCGACTCGCACCGATTTGCCGCGCGCCCAGGAGGAGTGCGCTTGCCACTGTTCGATTACTTGTTCTTGGGATATGGGAGTTACGGATTCGAGGAGAGCGTTGAGTAAGTCGTCACGACGGAATTCGAGACCGGTTTCGATGAAGAGCGAAGTCGCGATGGCGGCCAGGTCGTCGGGGAATCGCCGCTGGCCGATGTTGATTCCGATGCCTGCCACGGCGCGGCCTTCATGTAACTGGACAAGGATTCCGCCGAGCTTGCGGCCGGACAACATCAGGTCATTGGGCCAGCGAATGTCGCACTCCAGACTTGTTACTTTGCGAAGCGCCGACTGCGCGGCGAGACCGAGCGCGAGAGTGAGAACGGGATGCGTTTCCAGCACCATCGAAACGTACAGGCCGGTGTCCTTTTCGGAATTCCAGCTATGGCCGTGGCGACCGATGCCGGCAGTTTGTTCGTCGGCCACGACGACGGAACCGACGGGCATTGGCGCGGCAATCTCCATGGTGGACGCGGCTGTGTTATACCGATGAATTTGCCAGGTCACGTTCGTTGAGCTTATTCAGTTGCGCCTTGTATTCGGCGAGTTTTGCGCGCATTCCGTCGATCACTTTCGCGGGCGCCTTGCCCAGGAACGTCTCGTCGTTGAGCTGACGCTCTGAACTAGCAATGACTTTTTCGAGTTGCTCCTTTTCTTTCCGGATTCCGGCTTGCAGCGCGCCTAACATGGCGTAGGGGATTTCCAGGACTAAGTCAAATTCGGGCGCGGATGAAACAGCGGCGATACCTTTAGGCGCCGCGCCTTCGACTAAGTCAACTGTGATGATTGCGAGCTTCTCCACGGCGGTCTTTTGGTTGCCGACGATGGCAAGCGTTTCGGGCTTCGCGAAGAGGCGCGCGGCCACGGCAAGTTTGGGATCCAGCTTGAGTTCGGCGCGCAGGTTTCGGGCGGCTGCGATCACGTCCTGAATCAAGGTCATTTCGCGCTCAGCGGCCTCGTCCTCCAACTGCGCCCGGAATGTGGGGAACGAAGCCAGTGCGATGGAGATGGGGCGCTGGATTCCTTCGCTGCCGAGGCGCTGCCATAACTCTTCGGTGAGGAACGGCATGACCGGATGCAGCAGACGGAGCGCCGCTTCGAAGACAGCCAAGGCATTGCGCCAATCGGCATTGAGGCCGGAGTTCTCCTGGAAGCGGAGCTTCTTGAGTTCGACATACCAATCGCAGAAATCGCCCCAGAAGAAATGCCAGACGGCCTGCGCGGCGTCGTGAAAACGGTGCAGGCCGATGGCGCGATTCACTTGTGCGGCGCACGCGTTGAGGCGCGAGAAAATCCAGCGGTCTTCGAGGGCATCGCCTTCTACCGTATAAGTGGCGGGATCGGCCGGAGTCCAGGGTTCCACCGCGCAGCGTTCCATATGGAAGAACAAAAACCGCGCGGCGTTCCAGATTTTGTTGGCGAAGGCCTGGGCGCTTTCCAGGCGATCCGGCGAGAAGACGATGTCGGTTCCGGGCGCGGCGCCGCTAAGCAGGGCCATGCGAACGGCATCGGTCCCATACTTCTCGGTGACCACCAACGGATCGATCACGTTGCCCTTGGTCTTCGACATCTTCTGCTTATCGGCATCGCGGACCAGGCCGTGGATGTAGACCTGGCGGAAGGGCACCTCGCCCATGAATTCAATGCCGAGCATGATCATGCGCGCCACCCAGAAGAAGAGGATGTCGAAGCCGGTGATCAGCAGCGACGTGGGATAGAACACCTTCAGATCTTGGGTTTGGTGCGGCCAGCCGAGCGTGGAGAAAGGCCAGAGGCCGCTGCTGAACCAGGTGTCCAGCACGTCCGGGTCCTGTTTCAAATCCTTCGAACTGCAGACCGGGCAGGTGGAAGGGTCTTCGCGCGCGACGATGGTTTCACCACAGTTTCCGCAGTACCAGGCGGGGATGCGATGGCCCCACCAAAGCTGGCGTGAAACGCACCAGTCGCGAATGTTGTACATCCATTCGTTGTAGGTTTTGGTCCAGTTTTCCGGTACGATTTCGATGGCTTTGGTGGCCACGGCTTCGATGGCCTTCTCGGCAAGCGGCTTGGTTTTTACGAACCATTGCGTGGAGACGAGCGGCTCGACGATAGTCTTGCAGCGATCGCAGATGCCGACATTGAGCGTATAGTCGTCGATGCCTTCCAGCAGGCCCGCGGCTTCGAGCGCCTTGACAACAAGGTTGCGGGCTTCGAAGCGGTCGAGACCGGCGAACTCGCCGGCTTCGGGCGTCATGTGACCGGTCTCGTCGATCACCTGAACGCGGGGCAGGTTGTGGCGTTTGCCGGCTTCGAAGTCATTGGGATCATGCGCGGGCGTGATTTTGACGACGCCGGTGCCGAACTTCGGGTCGGCGATCTGATCGAGAATGATGGGGATTTCGCGATCGGTGAGCGGCAGTTTGACGCGCTTATTGTGGAGATCGAGATAGCGCGCGTCGTCAGCGTTGATGGCGACGGCGGTGTCGCCGAACATGGTCTCGGGGCGCGTGGTGGCGACGGTGAGATGGCGAGCTGTGCCCACCACCGGGTACTTGATGCGCCACAGGTGGCTGGCGATTTCCTGGTGCGTGACCTCCAGATCGGAGATGGCCGTGAGGCAGCGCGGGCACCAGTTGACGATGTATTGGCCGCGATAGATGAGGCCCTTTTCGTAGAGGCGGACGAAGGCCTCGCGGACGGCGATGGAAAGGCCGGGATCGAGCGTGAAGCGTTCGCGGCTCCAATCGCAACTGGCGCCGAGGCGGATCATCTGGCTCTTGATGGTGCCGCCGGATTTTGCCTTCCATTCCCAAACGCGCTCTTCGAAAGCCTCGCGTCCGATGGTGCGGCGATCAAGCCCTTCGGCTTTGAGCTGGCGCTCGACCACCATTTGGGTGGCGATGCCCGCGTGGTCGGTTCCGGGCAGCCAAAGGGTTTCCTCGCCGAGCATGCGATGCCAGCGGATTGCCACGTCGATTTCGGTGTGTTCCAGCATGTGTCCCATGTGCAGGACACCGGTGACGTTGGGCGGCGGGATGACGAGCGAGAAGACCTTGCGGCCAGTGCGGGGGCTGGCTTTGAAGATGCCGGAGTCAATCCACCACTGCGCCCAGTGCGGTTCAAACCGCTGGGGTTCATACACTTTCTCGATTTGCATGGGAAGTTTTAGTTTAGCGTTTTGGGAAAAGTGGGGAACGAAGCCAGGTTGGGTTGAGTGGGTGGAGTCTGAGGAACGAACCCAGTTTTTGAGGTGCGGGTGGAATGTGTGGAACGAAGCCAGTCTTGGGGTGATCGGTAGAATGTGAGGAACGAACCCAGTTTGCCCGCCCTTCCGGGAGGATCGCGAAGTTTCGTGAGGCAGTCTCATCCGACCTCAGTTTAGAGCCGCCGGATCGCTTGCAGGGCGGGCGGTTGCCGGAAGCGCTCAGGGGAAAGGGCAAATAGATATTTTCTGCGCGTGACCCGCATTCCAAGGCACCCACGGAATCCACCGTGACGTGGGTGAAAACTTTGAGCGCGGCGGCTGTCGAGGAATCTGGCGACCTCTCCCTTCTAGCGAAAAAGGTCCCATGCGTGCGTTACGCTCGGTTTTCGGCCGCCGTCGTTTGGCCTGCGTCGGCAGGTATGCGGCAGGTGTGTTCGATGGCGTCTTGGACGATTTGCCAGACGTCCTTGGTGAATTGACCCAATCCCTCATCGGGCAATTGCGCGCGGTCCTCCAGGATGCGGGCGACGGTTCTGGCTCGTCGCACTTTGGTGCCGCGGCCGTAGATGTTTTCGTAGGCGGGCAGCCAGGCGCTCGTGCGTGGGTCGTGCACTAGGACTTGTTTGCAGTGCTCGTCGATGCGGTCGCCTACCTCGCGGCGAATCGCGTTGAGGATGCGGGACACTTCTGCGGGGTTTTCGGGCGCACGGGGAAGCCAACTCTCGGGTGATTCGAGTTCGCTGGAGACGGCTTTCCCGAGGCGTTGCGCGAGGTCTTGTCCTGGGTACAGGTTGCGCTTTGGATACCCATTCGCCCACCCATGCCCGATCCAGTTCGTGAGTGCCTCAATGGTCTTCCAGTGATACGATCCGAGTTCGTCCTCGCTCCAGTCGCCCCGGTAGACTTCGATCTCGCGATGGAGGACGTTGGCGATCTTGTATTCGTTGAAGAGTGGCCGGTATAGCGGAGGTTCGGGTTGGCCGGCGCTGCGGTCGATGTGCTCGCCCAGCCGCTTCAGTTCTGCTTGCGTCTGCGTTTGCTTGATATCCGGCCGGTCCATGCGCGCGAGGAAGTACGTCTTTGATTCCGCGGTGCGCTCTAACTGGACTCGCTCTGCCTTGGGCAATGATGCGATGGCTTGGATCGCGTTACTGAGTCCTTCGAGCACTTTCGCTTTTTTGCCCGCCAAGTTTAGGTCTGGTGCTGCGATGTCCTCGAAGTGCGTGAAGACGATCGCGAGCTGGTCCTGGTGACCTCGGTCGATCAAGTTTTCGAGCAGGAGGGGAGCTTCGCCAGTCATCGCCGGCACGGCGCGGTCCACGAGGAGAATGAGGTCGGCATTTGAGAATTTCTTTGCGAGTTCCGGCGGGACGGTGCGGTTGATCTTCGTCGCCCGTCCTTGCTCGTGACCGAGGCCCTGTCCGTCGAGCAACACCCAGGTTGGCATCGTGGTCGCCATGAAGGAGGGCGGGGCGAACCGGCCGCGCACGCGCAGACCCTGAACCAGGGGCGTGACCAGCGCTCCGAAGAGCTTGCGATTGTTCTGGTAGAAGGGGCGCAGGCGTCGGAAGAACTCGGTCCGTTCAGTCGTGTCGGGTACGCGGTGGGTGATGGGCCATGACGCTTGGCCAGTTGCGTCGCAAAGGCGTCGTTCGATTTCTTCCACGATTTCTTCGGTGAGCCCGTCGAGTTGCTCCTGGTCGATGTATTGCAGCCAGTATTCTTCAATGACCTGTTCGTCCTGCTCCTTCTCGGGCTGGAGTTCGCGGCGCGCCGTAGTGCGTGCGTGTTCCGTCATCGCGACGACTTGTGCAACGCAGGACGCCAGCTTGGACCACGGGAGTGGAGCAGGAGTGTCAACTTCGAGTTCATCAGCCTCATCCTCAACTTCATCGTCGATCTCAGCGGCGTCCGAGCTCTGTGCCCAGTCTCCGATGACATGGTGGAATCGGAACCGTTTGTCGGAGTCGATCAGGAGTTTCGCGGCGATCTTTGCCTTGTTGTCCGGCTCGCGGTATGCGAACTCGCATGCCTCCAGGATGTTTTCCTTGATGATTTCGCGGATTTCGTTCTCTGAATAGAATGTGACGATTCCAGCGTAGTCCACGTCGTCAACAATGACTTCGGTGTCCGCGACTGTCGTTCGTCCGGCACCGCGCATGGGAAAGTTCTCGCGCGTGGTCTGGAGGAGGTGCTGCATCAGTCGGCTCTTTCCGGCGGCTGTTTGGCCTACGGCCAATACGCGCGGCACGTTGCGCCGCTTCCCTTGCCGTGGTGGCAGCGGCATTTCGCGATCTCGCAGCGCGAGGTAGTCCACGGGTTCCGGCGTCATACAGTCGAAGAACGCGCTGATGATGACCGCTGCATATTTTTGTTCGGCGATGGCATGGCTCCGGGCGGGGAGCAGCGACGGTGTCTCAGCCAGAACAAGCAAGGAGTTCATCTGGTCCCGGAGCGCTTGGGCCTCGGACTCGTCGCTGACCTTGAGGCTGCGGTGGATCTTCTTTCCGATCGAGCCCTCACGGCAGATCGGGTGGTGGAAACTCATGTTCCAGTTCCCGGACTTCGACTTATAAATGTGCGCTGAGTTAGGCATTTAGTCCTCCAATAATGTTCTACCGTGTGCTATTAGCGATAATAACCGGGGCAACCACGCTTTGTCAATAAATTTTAGTACACGGTAGTACAGCAAATCGCCAGCATTCGCCGTTCCCGTGTTCGCCGGTAACCGACTGGCAGTGGTGAGTGAACGCGCAGGCTTTGAAACGCCGCCGGCTAGCCGCCCAACCATCCCCCTTTGCCGAGGCAAACCCCCAGCAAACAAATCCCGCTACAATTGGGCAGATGGCGAAAGAATACGTCGAAGAGCGCGACGGCGGGTACTATTTGGCTGGCACACGAATCTCGCTCGACTCCATCGTCCAGTGCTTCAACGAAGGCTCTCCCCTGAAACCATCCTGAAAGAATTCGAAACCCTAACTCTCACCCAGGTTTTCGGCGCGATCACGTTCTATCGGGAAAACCAGCCCGCCATCGATGCTTATCGCACGCGCCAAAAGCAGCGCTTCGAGGCCACGCGCCGGAACGCCGCGCCCCTTCCTGAGAGCCTCTTCCAGCGGCTGGCTGCCGCGCGCGAACAGCTTCATTCCGGGCAATCGGGATAGGTGAAGCCACGGTTCCAGGCCGATAACGATCTTCGCAGTTCAATCCGCACCGGCGTGTTACGCCACGAGCCATCGATAGATTTCCAAAGGGTCCTGATCGTTCCGCAGGGGGAGCGCCTTGTGAGATGTGAGACAGGAGAGGTTTCGTCGAGTGAATCAGGCAAGATGATGACGGATCCGTGTAACAAGGTCGGCAGAGAGATAGAAATTCGTTTGTTGCAGACGTTGCAAAGCCTTCTCGAAATCAATCAGCCCGTTCCTGTGGGCTTCTGCGAGTACGCCTAAGGTGCCGGTAATGCGGAGTTGTCGACGTTCAGCTTCGGCGCGACCTTCCCACTCGTCAATGAGCAGACGATCAGCATTCAGCGACTGCGCGAGCCGAATGGCAGCACTTTCGCCTGGGTCAAGAAACGTCAAAGCAGGGTCGTAGGGCGGATCGAGTCGCACCTCGAGCCATGCTGGGGGACGGGCGATCCATTCTCGCAGGGGCATTGGTGTGCGGGCCGCATTGAGTTCCGCTGCGACAGTCTGTGGTACGAGAACGCCACCGTAGAGACCGACCAATGTTCCGATAGCATCGATGAGAACGAGGTAGTGGATTGGGCCGGTGTCGGCCACTACAATCATGCGGAGCGTGGGACTGTCGGAGAGTTCTCGGTCTCCCTGATTGTGGCGAGGTCGTGTTCAAAATCCGCAACCGTGTACTTTTCGACCTCGTGCTCCTTGAGAAATCCGTCAAATTCGTAGCGTGAGTCGATGCCCAAGAATACGCGAAGTTGGTAGCCGCTGATGCGGCGCTGGCGGTACGCCTCGAGACCTAAGGCCTCGAGAGCGGCCCGACGTGGGTCCTGACCAGGCGCAGCAAGGTTCGCAAGAAGGTCATCCGGGATATCAAGCATGATCTGCATGGGACACACTACTAGCTAAACATATTCTGGCCGACTTGTGCGGTGAATTGTCCATACCCCGGATCGTCGGCCACTCTTCCAATGACCAAGTCGAAGATCGCCATTACTTTGCCAAAAGATCAACTCGCGAGAGTGCACCAGGAAGTCCGTGCCGGTCGAGCGAATTCGGTTTCGGGCTACATTGCACGGGTTCTGGCGGAACACGAGAAGAGTGAGTCGCTCCGGGCGCTGCTGCGGGATTTGATCGAACAACACGTGGAGCCGACGGTTAAGGACACCAAATGAGCCGAACGCGCACTCGCATCGCGACGGGAATAATGCTGGATACCGGGGCGCTCATAGCCTTGGATCGCGGCGACAAGCGAATGATCGCCTTGCTCCGTCTGGCATTGGCGCAAGGCCGGACTTTTCGAGTTCCCGCGGGCGTGGTCGCACAGGCCTGGCGTGACGGACGCGTTCAGGTCACGTTAGCCAGGTGGGGCCGTCAATGCGTCGGATATTATCGATGCTTCGGTGGTGATCCTCGCCAGGCAGCGGCGAGACCCCATAGTCACAAGCGATCCGAATGACCTGTGGCGTCTGGATCCGGCAACCCAGATCATTTACTGCGTCACCGTGATACTGGCGGCGCTGCCGTTCCAATAATAGTCCGTGGTCCAGCCGGAATCGAAGACGCCGATCGCGACCGAATACGTGCCGGGCGCTACGGAACTCGCCGGAGTCCACGCATAGGAATAGTTCAAGGTCTGGCCCGGCGAGAAATTCTGTCCGCTCCACACGGTCGTGGCCACGGCTACGCCGGACTGGCTGAAGATTTGCAATTCGACATTGGCGTTGGTGAGCGATGCGGTTCCGGTTTCACTCACGGTCGCTTGAATGGTCGATGTGGAGCCAATGGCGACGGTGGACGGGTTGGCTGTGGCAGACGAGGTGAAGCTGAGCCCCGAGTTTACCGTGATGGTCCCCGCGGAGGCGTTCCAGTTCCACTGTTGCCAGGTCGCGCTAAACACCCCTACCTGAATGGTGTAGGTCCCCGCGAGCGCCGGTGTCAGGGTAAGCATGTAACTACGGGCCTGGTTGGTTGCGAAAGTCTGCGCTGTGAAGTTCTCGGTCGCCGC
>Ga0326728_10026140_pt1 | contig 10370 bp, 11 predicted proteins | sample MB3enrmetagenome_FD_207602 | JGI IMG/M metagenome (GOLD analysis project Ga0326728, IMG submission 207602) | Lab enriched peat soil microbial communities from McLean, Ithaca, NY, United States - MB31MN | ecosystem: Environmental > Terrestrial > Soil > Wetlands > Peat | place: USA: New York... | reverse complement strand
CGCCGTTATCGAGTAACGCGCGAGAAATGGTGCGTCCCAGAAAGCCGGTGGCGCCGGTCAGCAGGACGGTCTTTTCTTCGAGCGAGAAGAGGGTGCCGGCAGCCAGTTCGCCGGACGCTGGTTTTACCATGCGGTTCGCCCTCCATCGCAGATCAGATTGTGGCCGGTCATGTAGGACGAGGCATCCGAGACCAGGAAGAGCACCACCCCCTGGTACTCGTCGGCGTTGGCCATCCGGCCCATGGGAATCAGGGAGGTCAGCTTCCGCACGAAGGCTTCGGGTTGACCGGTGTATATGCCCCCGGGGGAAACGGCGTTGACCCGCACGCCGGAATCGGCCCAGTAGGTGGCCAGATAGCGGGTGAGTCCCACCAGGCCGCTCTTGACCACCGAATAGGTGACCGGCTTGGCGGGCTGGAGATGCTCGGGGAGCCCGGGCTGGCGGTAGATGCGCTGATCGGGAGCGATAACGGCCAGGTCGGAGGCGACATTGAGAATCACGCCGCGGCGGCCGTGTTCGCGAAAGGCCTGCGCCATGTAGGAGCCCAGGACTTGGCTGCAGAGGTGCGCGCCGGTGAGGCCGACGGCGATATCGGCGTTCCATTGATCGAGCGGGAAGTTCTCGAGACGCGAGAAATTGACGTTGCCACTCTGTCCCACCTTGGGATTGTTGGCGGCGTTATTGATCAGGATATCCAGGCGCTGGAATCGCGATAGCACGTCGTCGAGCAGGCCGCGGACGGCGGCGGGGTCGGTGATATCGGTTGCGCGGGCGAAGGCCGGGACGTGGAAGCGCTCTTCGAGATCGCGAGCCTGGTCGTGGGCGGGGACGATGTCGGCCAACACCGGGATGCCGCCGTAGGCCGCGACGATTTCGGCATGCTTCATGCCCAGCAGGCCGGCGCCGCCGGTAATCACGGCCACTCGGCCGGTCAGGCTGAATAGGTGGGTCATGCGCGGGTCTGGCCTCCATCGGCCACCAAACAGGCGCCGGTAATGAACGAAGCGCGGTCGCTGGCGAGGAACGCCGCGGCCGCGCCAATCTCCTCGGGCTCGCCGAACCGGGCGAGCGGAACTTCGCGCGCGATCGTCGACGTCACGCCGGCGGGATCGCCATCCAGTTTGCGCTGCCAGCTTCCTCCCGGGAAGATGACGTTTCCGGGAGCGATGGTGTTCACGCGAATGCCGTATCCGGCCACCTGGCGCGCGAGATCCTTGCTGTACTTCTCCAAAGCGGCTTTGGCGGCGCTGTAAGGCAGGGGCGCGCCCAGGCTTTCGAGCCCGGCTATGGAGCCGATGAACAGAATCCCGCCGCGCCGCGCTTCCACCATGCCAGGCAAAAAGACTTCCACCAGGCGGATGCCGCTCCAAAGGTTGATCTCGAAGATGGACTCCCAGTCGGCGGCCATAAGGTGCCACCCGGCGCGGCCGGTTCCGCTGCCTACGTTGCAAACCAGCACGTCCACTCCGCCCCAGCGGCCCATCGTTTGGCGGTGGGCATCTTGAATCGCTTCCGCGGACGCCAGGTCTCCACAATAGGTGGCGACGCGATCTTCGCGGCCCGTGGACAGCGCGTCGCGGGCCGCCCGCAGGGCTTGCGGATCGCGGCCCGTGAGGACCACACGAGCCCCTTCGTCGAGGAATACGCGGGCGATTCCCTTCCCGATGCCCCGCGAGGAGCCTGCCACGAAAACGACTTTGCCAGCCAGCCCCAGATCCATTTAGTTGAGGTACCTCTCGACAAAAGCGCGGTTGTGCCGCGCCCACGCGATCTCGTCGCCGGAGGTTCCGCGGGCAACTTGCAAGACGATGTCGCCCGCATAGTCGAGTCCGCGCAAACAGGCGAACAGGGTGTCCAGGTCGGCATCGCCCTGGCCCAGGGGCACGGTCCCGCCGTTGCGGACGCGGTCCTTGACGTGGACGCTTCCCACGCGGGCGCCATAGGCGGCGAATTCCTCGGCGGGTTTGTACCCCAGCGAGGAACTGTTGCCGGAATCGTAATTGACCTTGACGCACGGGTGCGGCAGACCAGCCAGCAGCAGCGCGAAGTCGCCAGGCGCGAGCGACGCCTCTAGGTGCAGCTCGATGCCGGCTGCCTGGGCGGCGGGCAGCGCGCGATGGATCGCATCGGTGGCGGCTTCGCGATCGGCCGCGTCCCCGATGGCCGATTGATCGACAAACGGGAGCACGATACGGGTGACGCCCAGAAGCTTGGCCTGCCCCAGGAGCCACTCAAGCTGCGCCAGGCGCTCGGCGCGTTGGCGATCGGTGGCGCGAACCAAGGCGAAGTCCATGAAGTAGTCGGCGCAGATGGAGCGGACCCCCACCCCATGTTCGCGGGAAAGCCGGCCGATGCGGGCCACGCCTTCGGCGCTTTCGAGCGGGTTGGCGCCCAGCCCGTAGGTGTCGTAGATCCACTCGATGGCGCCCAGGCCGGCGGAGGCCGCATGCGGAAACTCGCGTTCCCACTGCTCGCGCGGAAACGCCTGGATTCGGCCCTCCACGGGCGGCAGGAGCCTTCCTTGCATGATGGCGAGTTTGCGTTGAAAGATCATAATCGTCTTACTCTTCCATGGGCGGAACGATCATGTTGGCGTAGAACTCGGCGCGATCGAGGAACGGGAACAGGTCCTCGAGCGGTTTCGAGACCATCGATCCGTCGGCGCGCTGCATGGACGCCAGACGCGGCACCCGCGGCTCGTCGGGGATCACTTCGACTTCGCACAGAACCGGGCCCGGCATGTCGAGAACGTGGCGCACCTGTTCCCGCAGAGAGCGCCCGGTCGCGATGCGGACGCAGGGAATTCCGTAGGCCTCGCCCAGTTTGGCGAGCGGCGGGATGGTCACGCCGGTGCGCTCGTCGCATCCCACCTGGGGCGAGCCGAAGAAAGCGGTTTGCGAGGCGCGGATGGAGGCATAGCCGTCGTTGTTGAGGATGAAAAACTTGATGGGCAGGTCGAGATGGCGCACCGTGGCCAGTTCCTGGATGTTGAACTGGAACCCGCCGTCGCCCTCGACGCACACGGCGCGGCGGCGCCCGCCGGCGAGACACACGCCGATGCTCATGGGCAGGCCGCATCCCATGGCGCCCAGTCCGGCCATGTGATAGATGCGCTGGCCGGTGCGGGTGGGACAGGCGAACAGGAAGATCTCGATGCCGCTGCCGGCGTTGCCGGAGATCATGAGGTCGTCGGGGCTGGTCTCCTGCCCGATCGCTTCCGCCAAGTGGAAGACGCTCACGCGGCCTTCGGGCTGGCAATGTTCGGGCAGCACCACGGGATACCGGGTTTTCCAATCGGCGCAGCGCTGATTCCAGCAGGTGTGGTCCTTGGGTTGGATATTGTCGATCTGGCGCAGCATTTCGCGCAGGAAGTCGCCGGCATCGGCGGGGATTTCGGTCTGGATGAAAGGCGCCAGCTTGCCGATCTCGGCGGGGTCGATGTCCACCATCACCTTGTGGGCGGCGCGCGCCAGGCGGTCGGGGGCGTAGCCGGTGATGGCAAAATCCATACGCGCTCCCACGATCAGCAGGAAGTCGCAGTTCTGCAGAGCGAAATTGGCTCCTCGGGAGGCCAGCGATCCGGGACGGCCGACGAACAGCGGATCCTCGGAGGAGACGATGTCGGCGGCGCACCAGGTGGCTTCCACGGGGACGTCGAGGCGCGCGAACAAGCGGCGGAAATCTTCTTCGGCATGGGCCAGGCGAACTCCGTTGCCGGCGAACAGCAGAGGGCGCTCGGCGCGGTTGAAAGCCTGGAGGGTTTCGCGGACCTTCCCGCGGAGATCGCATGCGGCCGGCGCGGCAAGCTCGGCGGGATCGAACGCCGGAAGACTGGACTCGTCGATGGGGCTGGCCTGGACGTCCAGCGGGATATCGATCCACACCGGACCGGGGCGGCCATGGCGCGCCAGCCAGACGGCCTTTTCGAGGTGGTAGCGGATGGTGGACGGGTCGAGCACTGTGACGGCGTACTTGGTCACGGGTTTGACGATAGAAACGATGTCGACTTCCTGAACGCCAAGTTGGCGCATGCCCAGGGGCGCGCCATCGGGGGCGAACATGCGGTCGGGACGCTTAACCTGGCCGGAGAGGAACAGCACTGGTGTGGAGTCCAGCCATGCGCCGGCCAGTCCGGTGACGGCGTTGGTTCCGCCCGGCCCGGTGGTCACCATGGCCACGCCGATGTTGTTGGTGGCCTTGGCGTAGGTCTCAGCGGCCATGGCGCTGGCCTGTTCGTGCTGGTTGCAGACCGCCTCCAGGCCGGGGCACTGCGCCAGCGAGGCGTTGAGGTGCATGGCGCCGCCGCCGGTGACCAGGAAGACGTGCTTCACGCCGAGCGAGGCGACAAACTGCATCACGTAATCGGAGAGCTTGGTCATGTCTATGCGGATTTGGGCTGGATGCGGGGGAGTTGTCCCGAGAGAACCATCTCCACCAGTTCGCGGACGGCGCCGTTGCCTCCGCTGGCCAGGGTGACCAGATCGGCCTGGGATCGGGCGGCGGGACGCGCATCGGCGGGTGCGGCCGCTAGACCGGCCAGCTTCATGGCGGCGAGGTCGTTGACATCGTCGCCCATGAAGCAGATTTCGGAGAGATCGAAGCCCTGGCGTTCGGCGAAGGCGCGCAAGGCGGCGGCTTTGTCCTTGCAGCCTTTACTGATGTCGGCGAGGTGGAGCTTCGCGGCGAAGCGGTCCACCAGCGGACTGTCCTCGCCGGAAATCAGCGTGACCGCCAGACCGGCCTTGCGGGCCAGGGAGACGCCCATGATATCGGCGAAGGAGAAACGCTTCCATTCGGCGCCGTCGGGCCCCCACCAGACGCTTCCGTCGGTGAGCACCCCGTCCACGTCCAGCGCGATGGCTTTGAGCGGGCGCATGTCAGGCGGCGGCTCCCACCCGGCGGAGCTTCTTGATGATGGGCTGTTCGCGTTCCACCACGCGCTTTACGCCGTCGCCGAGCGACTGCTCGACGATGCGGACGTAGCCGACGATCTTGGTTATGCCGTTGGGCTCTAGCGAGGCGGCCTGGTCGGATCCCCACATGGCGCGGTCGAGCGTGATGTGGCGCTCGATGCAGCACGCGCCCAAGGCGACCGCGGCGACCGTGGAGGGCAGCCCGGTCTCATGGCCGGAGTATCCCACCGGAAGGCCGTAGCGTTCGCGCAGGGTGGTGATGGCCTTGAGGTTCAGTTCGGGATAGTAGGCCGGATAGACGCTGCACGCGTGGAGCAGAACCAGGTCCTGGGGGCCCAGCACTTCCACCGCGCGATCGATCTCTTCGACCGTGCTCATGCCGGTGGAGAGGATGATGGGCTTGCCTTTGGAGCGGGTGTGGCGGAGCAGGTGGTCGTCGGTCAGCGAGGCGGAGGCCACCTTGTAGCAGGGCGGGTCGAACTGGTCGATAAAGTCGACGGACCGTTCGTCCCAGCAGGATGCGAACCAGGGCATCTTGACCTCGCGGCAATAGCGGTCGATCAGGCGATACTCGTCGTGACCGAACTCCAGGCCGTGCTTCAAATCGCCGTTCGTGGTTCCGAACGGGCTTTCCCGCGATTTTTCCAGTTCCTCGCGGGTGTAGACCACGTCCACGGTGCGCTTCTGAAACTTCACCGCGTCGCAGCCGGCCGCTACGGCCACGCTGATGAGGCGGCGGGCGAGGTCGATATCGCCGTTATGGTTGATGCCGATCTCGGCGATGATGAAGCAGGGGTGGCCGTCGCCCACCAGCCGCTTGCCCAGGCGCACGGCGCCCGTGTTCTCGTTGGTTCTCACGGTGTACATTGCAAAACTCCCGTCCGCGCAGCCAGTGTCGTGAGGCTGTGCAGGGCATCCAGCATGTAGTCCAAAGCTTCCCGGCCCAGCCCGGGGTACAGTCCGATCCAAAAGACGCGGTCCATTACGAAGTCGGTGTTGTGCAAGCTGCCCACCACGCGGTATGGGCAGTCGCGGTACGCCGGTTGGCGAATCAGGTTGCCGCCAAACAGCAGGCGGGTCGCGATCTTGCGCTCCTCCAGCCAGGCCGTCGCCTGGTTGCGCGAGAATGGCGCTTCCGGGCGCACCGCGATGGGGAAACCGAACCAGCTCGCGTCGGCGCCTTCGGTGGGCTCGGGCAGGATGAAGAATTCTTCCAGTTCGCGCAGCCCATCGCGCAGGCGGATGAAGTTGCGGCGCCGCGCGGCGATGAAGCCATCCAGCTTGGGCAGTTGGGCCACACCCACGGCGGCCTGCATGTCCGTGAGCTTCAGGTTGTAGCCGATGTGCGAGTAAGTGTACTTGTGGTCGTAGCCGAGGGGCAGATCGCCGAGTTGCCAGTCGAAGCGCTTGCCGCAAGTGTTGTCGCAGCCGGGAGCGCACCAGCAGTCGCGGCCCCAATCGCGGAAGGATTCCACCAGCTTACCGAGCAGCGGCTGGTTGGTGAGCACCGCGCCGCCTTCGCCCATGGTGATGTGGTGGGCGGGATAGAAGCTGACCGTGGCGAGATCGCCGAAAGTGCCGGCCTTGCGGCCGCGGTAGGTGGACCCCACCGCGTCGCAGCAATCCTCGATCAGCCACAGGCCGTGGCGGCGCGCGAATGCCGTGACCGCGTCGAGATCGAACGGATTGCCCAGGGTGTGGGCGAACACGATGGCCCGTGTGCGCGGCGACAGCGCGGCTTCCAACTGCGCGGCATCGGCGTTGTAGGTGGGCACGGTGACGTCGAGGAACACCGGAACCAGGCCGTTTTGCAGAATCGGATTAAGGGTGGTGGGGAATCCAGCGGCGACGGTGATGACTTCGTCGCCTTGCGTCAGGCGGCGGTCGCCGAGTTTGGGCGAGGTGAGGGCGGTGACGGCCAACAGGTTGGCGGACGACCCGGAATTCACCAGAACGCACTCGCGCAGGCCGAACCAGCGCGCAAACAAGCGTTCGAATTGGGCGGCGTAGCGGCCGGTGGTGAGCCAGAAATCCAGCGCGGAATCCACCAGCAGGCGCATTTCGGCGGCATCGAACACTTTGCCGGCGACGGGCACGGCGGATTCGCCGGGCAGAAACGGTTTGGGCGGGAAGGCTTCGCGGCAATACTCGCCCACCAGATCGAGGATCTGGTGGCGCAGTTGCTCGCGGCGCGGTTCCTCGGCGGGATCGGGCATGCCGGGATCGATCATGCCTGGCAGAATCATGCGAAGAACTCCCGATACCAGGAAATGGTGCGCTCCAGGCCTTGATCGAGGGTGAAGAGCGGCCGCCAGTCAAGCTCCGTGCGGGCGCGTTCGGCGCCGAGCGACTGGCGGCGGATTTCATTGGAAGCCTGGCCGAGCACCTCGGGCTCCAGCGGCGACTGCATGGCGCGCAGAATGCGCTCCACCACCGCGAGAACCGTAACTTCGCTTTCGTTGGAGAAATTGAACGCCCGGCCGCGCAGCTCGGGGCGCCCATGCAGTTGCTCGGCCAGCAGCATATACGCCGCGGCGCCGTCTTCCACGTAAAAGTAATCGCGCACGTAGTGGCCGTCGGAGCGGATCACCGGGCGCTCGCCGCGCAGCACCGAGCGGATGGTGCCGGGAACGATGCGGTTCCAGTTCAGATCGCCTCCGCCGTAGAAATTTCCGCAACGGGTCACCGCTACCGGCAGGCCGTAGGTATGAGCGAAGGTCTGCGCGATGAGATCGGCGCAGGACTTGCTGACGTCGTACGGATGCCGGCCCTGCAGAGGCGTGTCTTCGTTGTACGGCAGGACTTCCTGGTCGCCGTAGGCTTTGTCGGAGGACGCCACCACGATGGAGCGGACGCCGGGCGAGCGGCGGCAGGCTTCCAACAGGTTCCAGGTTCCCTGAATGTTGCTTTCAAAAGTGGAGATGGGGTTGCGGTTGGCGATCCCGACAATGGTCTGGGCCGCCAGGTGGAAGACCGTGCCGGTTTCGTATTCGCCGATGGTGCGCTCCAGGACGTCGCGATCGCAAACGTCGCCGCGCACCACGTTCACGCGGTCGATGATGCTTCGCCGGACCAGCTCGCTGCGCGGAACCCAGTCCCGGACCAGGCAGACCACGTCAGCGCCGGCTTCCAGCAGGCCGCGCGTGAGCCAACTGCCCAGCAGGCCGGTGGCGCCGGTGACCAGAACGGGGCGGTCCTGCCAGAAACCTTGGGTTGCGGTGGGGGTCACGGCCACACCCTCCAGGGCGCCGCGCCGCCGTTCCACAGCTCGTTGAGGTGTTGGTATTCGCGGAAGGTGTCCATGGCGTAGAAGAATCCGTCGTGCCGGTAGGCCATGAGCTGGCCGTCGGTGGCCAGGCGTTCCAGGGGCTCGTGCTCGAAGATGCAGTCGTCGCCGCCGAGGTAGTCGAAGACCGCGCGGTTGAGCACGAAGAAGCCGGCGTTCATCCAACCGTCGGAGATGGGCTTTTCGGTGAACTTGCGGACGCAGTCGCCGGGCGCCAGGTCGAGCATGCCGAAGCGGGACATCGGCGACACCGAGGTGACGGTGGCGATCTTGCCGTGGCTCTTGTGGAATTCCACCAGGCGGCCGACGTCGACGTCGCTCACGCCGTCGCCATACGTGAGCAGGAAGGTATCGTCCTCGATGTAGCGCTGGATGCGATGGATACGGCCGCCGGTCATGCTATCGATGCCGGTATCGGCGAGGGTGACGTTATAGCCTTGTTCGTTGTGCGAGCCGTGGTAGCGGATCTGCGACTTCTGCCCCAGACAGATGGAGAAGTCGTTGTTCATGGCTTCGTAGTTGAGGAAGTAATCCTTGATGGTGTTGCCGCGGTAGCCCAGGCACAGGACGAAGTCGCGGAAGCCGTAATGGGCGTAGGTTTTCATGATGTGCCAGAGGATCGGCCGGCCACCCACTTCCACCATCGGTTTGGGCCGGAATTCGGTCTCCTCGCGCAGTCGCGTACCCAACCCGCCGCACAGAATGACAGCCTTCACGTTTCGACAGCCTCGCCAACGAAGTGCCGGCGTCCGCCAATCGCGCCGGAAGGATCAATCTTCGAGGAGTAATAACCCGCACACTATCCCGTATTTAGAGATGAAACTGATAGTGCCCTTAGTTATGGGTCTGGCAGGACCGCGGAGGGGCTGGCAGGCGGATCGCCAGAACGGCCGCATCATATTGAAAGAGAGATACTTAGAAACCGAAGAAGGCGCTGTGCTGAGTGCCCGCGGTGTTCCCCAAACCCATGGCCGCTTCATGCGCCGGCGTCCTTCCGGTTCAGGTGTGCCGAATCCGGGGTGGCGCACGCGGGGCGTTGAACCGGATCCGCCACGGCGAGGTGCTAGGGAAGGCGCTTGCGTGGCAGGGCCGGCTACCAGTAACGTCGAGGATCTCCCGACATGTGGCTCCCCGCCCTGGACACGCTTCGAACTGTTCCGGTCATCGCTTATGCTTGACACGTCTTCCGTGTGCACGTAATATGTATACATGAACGTCACCCTCTCCATCGACGAGGAAGTGATTCTTCGCGCGCGCCGCCGGGCCGAGGCTCTTGGAACGAGTGTCAATCAACTCGTTCGGGAATATCTCGAGCAACTAGCGGGTAAGTCGGATCCAAATGAAGACGCCGTCGAGTTTGAGCGTCTCTCCAAGCTCGCTTACGGCGACTCCCGCGGGTGGAAGTTCAACCGGGAAGAACTTCATGAGCGGTCATGAATCCGCTGGCATTTTTCGATACCAACATTTTCATCTGCGCCGATGATGCTTCCGCGCCAGCCAAACAGGCGCGCGCAATTCAGCTCATCACCGACTATCAGCGCTCCGGTTTGCTGGTTGTTTCCATTCAGGTCTTGCAGGAATACTTTGCCGCGGCAACCAGAAAATTGGGCGTCGATCCCGAAACGGCGCAACAAAAGGTCCAGTTGCTCACGCGTGCCCGGGTAGTTCGCTTGGTGGAAGGCGACGTGATAGCGGCCATCGAGCTGCATCGGCTGAATCGAGTTTCCTTCTGGGATGCCATGATCGTTCACGCGGCGCGTTTGGCGGGGGCGGACCTTCTGTACAGTGAAGACCTTCGGCACGGCGCAACGCTGGGCGGCGTCCGCATCGATAATCCCTTTTTGGCGGTCTGAATACCCCGAATCTGCCTCCCCGCCTTGGACACGTTTCGAACTCGCCGAGGGATCCCCGATAACTTCCGGTATAAAACCGTGATACGACCAGAGCGCGCAGATCAGTAAATGCTGCGCGACTGATCGGGCGGAATCGGCCGCTGCGGATATTGAGACGACCAGACACAAGGCATTTCCGGCCATTCTACGATATAGTGGTCCCCAGATTTCAGACCAGGCAATAAGCTAAGATTTCGGCGGAGTCGTTGACAAGGAGAGGTCGATGACGACGACGAGGAAACAGTACAGCCCGAAGTTCAAGGCGCGGGTGGCAGTGG
>Ga0326728_10026139_pt1 | contig 10370 bp, 14 predicted proteins | sample MB3enrmetagenome_FD_207602 | JGI IMG/M metagenome (GOLD analysis project Ga0326728, IMG submission 207602) | Lab enriched peat soil microbial communities from McLean, Ithaca, NY, United States - MB31MN | ecosystem: Environmental > Terrestrial > Soil > Wetlands > Peat | place: USA: New York... | reverse complement strand
TTTTAAGGCATTAATGTTAAACCGGTTTAAGATTCGTGGCATAAACCCTAGCATTTCGCGACGAGATTACCCTGAAATTCATCAACACTTTTTGACCTTTATGCCCTTTTTGGCGTCGCGGCTCATATGCAAAATGCCTTTATCGTCAGCTACGATAAAAGGCGTGGCCGGTTCCAACTTATGCGCGGCGAGGGTTTTGAGCAGCTCCGGTTTCATCCAGCCGATTGTAAGCGCAAAGCCGCGCGGCTCTCCGCGCTGGATAATGCCGTCCACCCAGTCCGGAAACATCTCGGCGCATAGTTTGCTTTTCGCCATGTCGGCTAGGAATGCAGTGCGCGTGCTTTCGTCCATATCGCGCGCTTTCTGCCATGCCAGCGCGTCGGTCTGCCACGCCTGACCCGGATTGTGATCCCAGCCGAGGCCAGTGGAAGTTTTCACGCCCGTCACCGGGTCGGTGTAGGTGGACATTTCGTGCAGCTCGCCGCTGGCGCGGGAAACAAGCTTGTCGCTGGTGGTGATAGTGCCTTTTGAGGATTCCACTTTGAGGCCACGCTCGCGCACCTGCTTGGCCGTCAACGCGCGCACATGGCAGCGGCAGCCCCAGTCTATCGGCGGGAAAAACTTGTTCCAGAACGGGTCATCCCAGCGGAAGACCTTGCCGTCCAGCGCCATGTGCGACGGGCGCGTTTTGGCGTCGTGCACGGCGATGTATTGCCAGTAGGGATGCGTGTCCACCGACTCCATCAGCTCTTTGTAGCGCCCTGCGGATTCGGCAACGGCGATGTTTGTGCGGTAGATTGTTTCCAAACGGCGCGGACTGCCGAGCTGGACCGGCTTTTCCTCCCCGGTCAGCGGGTCCACCATCATCTTTTTGCCCCACCAGCCTTTTGCCTGTAGCGTCGGCGTGATGTTCTTTTGGAAATCGCGGAAGGTCTGTCCTTCGGCAAGCGCCTTGTCCACCGCGCCGCGTATGTCCTGGAGCACATCGAGCTGCGCGCATTTTGCGACGGTGAACGCCTTGGCGTGCGCCGCGCCCCAAATGTCCGACCAGCGGAAAGTTATCGCGTAGCCTTTCGACCGGAAATACTCAATGGCTTTTTCCGGCGACAGGCCGATGGCATACGCGGTGTCTATCTGTTCAGGCATTGCGGGCCTCTCTGGGGCCAATAACTATTTCCACCCATAGCGGGCCAAAATAAAACACCAGCGCGGCGATTCCTTTAACGCGCCAGATTCCTACGGTGAGTCCGAAAAAGCCGGGGCAACATCCGCCATTTATTTGGATACGGCCATACCATCCGGAGCGTGTGTATATCATTTCGCGGACTCCCGCTGCGCCGCCGCCAGCAGATCGGAAATGAAAATCACGTGCGTCAGCTCCTTTTCCAGCTCGGCGGTGTCCATGTCCGGATAGATGGACGCAAGCTTGTCCAGCAGCTCATCATGCGACGCGGAATCTTTAACCAGTTCAAAAACCGGCTTTAGCAATCCCTCGGCCTGCTTTTGCAGTTCTTCCGGCTTGAGCCCGTCGGTAATTTCATCCACGGCATTGTCCGGCTTTGCCGGTGCCGGTAACGCTTTACCGGCAAAAGCGGTGACCGGCGCGGCACCGGGCGCGCCCGGTGCGCCTATTTCAAACTCGTCCTCCTTCAGCCCGTATGCCCGCTGGTAGTAGGATTTTTTGAAGCGCACGCCCTGATCAACCAGCGACTTGTCGCGCTCCGCGAGATTCTGGTCTATTTCTTCCGGAGAGTAGAGGCCACAGGTGGGCGCTTTAGCGCCGAGCATGTTAAAGTCGATTATCCATTGCGCCAGCTCGTTAAGGGTGCCTTCCACAAGCTTCTTGTCGCCGTCGACTATATCCTTGCGCACTTCCATATGGGTTTTTGACGCGGCGTAGGAACCGCCCTCGGCCACATCGGTTGTAAGCGTCTGCCCGAGCAGCCCTATGGATATTTCGCTTTTGCATTCCGCCAGGAACTCTTTATAAACTTCGCCGTTGGCCGTTCCGGCGTAGTTTTTCACTTCCACGCTGGCGTCGTCCGGGATAACAGCGATGGCGTCCTGCACCATCATTTGCAGCGTGTAAAGAAGCTTGTCTGTCTCCTCGTCATTCTTGCCGCGCGGCTGCTTGGCTACGATATGCGGCATACCGTATTTTTCGGTGAATGTCGCCCAGAATTTAAGACCGCCTTTTTTGAAGACGGCAGGCCAGAACACTTTTGAGAGCTCCGGGAAGCCGTAGGGATTGCGCCAGCCGCCGTTATGCACGGTTTTAAGGAACTTGCGCTGCGGCACGTCTATGCCGATAGGATTGCGCATGGATTTGAAACGCAGCTCGCCATGCTCGCCGAAAACGAACCACTCCGGGTCCTTTTGCCGCACGGTAAGCGGCAGCCACATTCCGCCGGTAAATGTCCAGAGCACCTCGGAGATGTTGTAGCCGAATCCCGGCGCGTCCAGAATTTCCCGGATAACGCAGTTCATGTCCAGACGGCTGAAAGCGTTTTGCACCAGATCGGTGGCCGCGTCCGGAGCCTCGCCACGGTTGAGCGCCCAGGTCTTGGTCAGCACGCCCGCCTTGCGCGATTCAAAACAGCCGCCCACATGCGCGTCGGACAACAGTTCGTTATAAACGGTTATGTCCTTGCCCATCCGTTTGAGGACTATATCGGGATTGGGCAACGGCAGATTTTGCAGGCTGTAGCCGAGGCCGCGTTCGCGCGTTGCGATTTCGCCCACGCTGGGGATATAACGCACCGGCAATGATTTAAGCGCCAAGCGGCGCGTGGATGTTTTGGTTTTTGATTTCGGCATTTTCAGTTCCTCTCCTTTTGGCCTTTCGGCCTCGTGCGCGCGCATTGATAAAGCTATTTATGCGGCGGGATTTCGCGCAAAACCGCGCCATAAAGTTTAGCCACACCGGCCTTTTTACCCCCCAAAACCCTGTTCAATTCGCATTTTCAGGGGTTCCCGCGTATATTCCCCCGGCCTTTTTGTTGTGGGGCATTTTAGGCCCCAAAAAACGCATTTTTGCAAAACCGCCGTTTTTAGAGCATCGTTTCAACAAGCCGACCGGCCTGCCGGTTGGCGGCACAAGGGAACGGTTATTGATGTCTGCGTTTTGTGCAGGCATCAATAACCGGGCCAGCGTTCGATGCGGTGATTGCGTTTCTGGTTATTGAGCACAAACTTGCCGGTTTCCGGCTCGTCATAACCGCGCACGGAACGCCCCTGATCCGCGCCGCCCGACGCCAGATGCAGCGGTCCGGCATCGTTTGAAATTGCGTGTACGGCAAGCGCCAGCGCCCAAAAGCGGTCGGCATGGCCGTCGGTGGCTGCCCGCGTCACATCAAAACGGATGTGGTTTGATGCGGTAGTCACTTTGCGTACGCTATGCAAATCTTCACGCAGTTTGAAGTCCGGCGGAATGCGTATGGCTTTGTCCTCTATTTTCCTGCGCAGTTCATAGGCAAGTTCTTCCTTAATCTGCTCGGTAAAGGTGATAGGTTCCACGCGGTATTTGCCGAATTCGTCTTGCGTCTCTTCTCCCATTTGCATACCCAAACCGGTGGCATCCAGACAGGCGCGGCGTAATTTTGGATGGCGCATAATATCCCACAGCGCTTCCCGTTGGACGGCAAATTTGGTTTTTTCCATTACGATCATCTTGCGAAGCCAGCACATGCCGCCATAGCGCTCAACCGCGTCGATAACTGTCAAGTCGCGTTTGCGTGCCACGTCGAAACCGACCATCAGTTCCCCGGCTACAAGCGACAGGTCGTCCATGAGCGCCGCAGGGTCTTCACAGGCTGTAATCTCGTCATAGGACAGGAAAGCGGACGCGCTATCTGTAGGTTGGCAGCAATACTCCTGCTGCCAGGTATCTTCATCGTCGCAGTTGGAATGTTCCTCTTCAAGCCAAGCCGCGCGTTCAGCAAGGGAAAGCTTGCGTTGCAGTATTTTGTCTGCCAGCCCTTCCTCTACCGCCAACTGGATCGGCGTAGTATGCAAACTCCATTTCAATCGGCCTGCCTTCACTTCCTCGATAAAATGGTTAAATTTCGAGTTTTTCCCGTTGTGCGTCGAGCCTATACGTAATGGGAATCCCCACATGATGCACGGTCTCGCCGCTTTCCACATAGCGTCGGGGTCGTCATGCCATGCGAATTCGTCAAGAACAACTTTGCCGCCTTTGCTCCGGAATGCTTTGGGATTTGAGCTTAACGCATGTATTCGTGCGCCATTTTTAAATTCCAGCACGTAGGCTTTAACACCCTTTTTCTCGTCAATAACTATCTCGCCGAGGCATTTGGCCGCGCGTTGGTGCAGCTTTGCCCAGTCCTCGGCATAGGAAATATATTCGGCGGCGGCGGTCAGGTCGGCGGAAGAAAACCAAACAGCGTACTTTGGTTGAGCAATGCAATCGTTCACATCCTCAAATGACTGTGTGTAAGTAAAACCGATACGCCGGGATTTTTCGTATATCTTGATTCTGCTGGTATCGTTGAGCCAGCGTGCTTGATAGGGTAAAAATCTCGGCGTTGGCATTATTCGTTCTCGCCCTTAAGGAGGATTTCCCTGACGGCTTTTGCTAAGTCGCCGCCAGCTTTGCGCAGGTCGTCGTTGCCGTTGAGCTTGCCGACCATGTCCTCGTAGCCTTTGACTATATCGAGCTTGCTGAGGATATTTACAAAGAGCCGCGCGCGCCCGCTGTCTATGGGTTTTCCTGCTGCCATGTCGGCGCTGATGGATTCCATAAGCTTGCGCGCCAACGCGAAAAGTTCCTGATGGAATTGCTCTTTTCCCTTCAGGAAGTTGCTCCGCTTTTCGTCCCAGCCGCCCTCATCTTTCCATAGCCGCACGGTTTTCTCGGCGATGGCCAGTGTCCCGGCGATTCCCGCTATGGTCATGCCCTCATGGACAAAAAGCCGCTGGGCTTCCGGCGAAAGCGTCTGTTTTTTCATAAGCCCAGCGCCTCTTCCAGTTTGGCGATCTGCGCGCGCAGGTCTATTATTTTCGCGCGCAGCGCGTGCAGCCGCTTGAGTTCCTGTAACGCGGTCGCCGTGTCGCAACCGGCGACGATATCCGGTTCATACGCATTAAGGCACTCGCGCACCATCGTGCGTGCCGCCGTTGCGGTAAGCTCCGCCTCGTCCAGGTCGCGGCGCAGTGTCGCTAATTTGCCCTCCGCCATCATTCGTTCCTGATTCATCTCGGTTTAAGCTCTCCCCTCACCACCGGGCAAGTCTGGTTGGTGTCGATTTTGTTTTCCACGCGGCCCACAAGGCCGCCCAGAAATTGAAGCTGCTCGAGCATGCGCTCGATCTGCTTGAAATTGTGCTGTGCCTGTTCCTGCTGCTGATGGATCATAAGCTGCACCATGTCCGTCATCTGCTTGGCCTGTTCCTTCTGTTGTGCCAGCGCCTCGCGGAACAACTGCCCCTGCTGCTTGTTGTGCTTAGACCAGAAATAGAGAATTGCCACCGGCAATATCACTATCGCAGCCGGAAGGCCCCAGCGCGCTGCCACTTCGGCAAGTAAGTTCCACATATTCATTCCCGCTCCTTATCTTTGTACGCCGTGGGCTAAAGCCCACGGCGGTTGAAAACCGAATTTACGATATATCCTAGCGGGCCGGGCCTTCTCCAATCCTGTGAACGGTTCACAGGATTGGAAGGGGGTGCACATGCGAAACTATACGCATGAAGCCGCAAACAAAAAAGACGCATTCCGTCGGGGAAACGCTGATGATGGTGATGTCCGACGCTGAGATGTCGGCGTTACCGACCGAGGTGCAGCTTATCCCCTTTGGAACGCACGAAACCAACAAGGGAAAGTTCACGCTCGACGCGGAGGCCGCCGAGCTGGTGATGAAAGCGGCGCAGACCCGGCAGAATGATTCCGTGATCGACTATGAACACCAGACGCTCAAAGATGTGGAGGCTCCAGCGGCGGGCTGGATAAAACAGCTCGTCAACAAGGGCAAGGACGGTATCTGGGGACTTGTGGAGTGGACGCCGCGCGCGACGCAATACCTTAAGAACAAGGAATACCGCTATCTGTCCCCGGTGTTCCTGAAATCCGAAACCACCGGGCGGGTGGTGAAGTTCATAAACGCCGCCCTCACCAACGACCCCGCCATAGACGGCATGATTCCGGTGGTGAACAAAAGCCGGCCGGTAACGGCTGGCGATCTGAGGAAAAGCATTTCGCCTTTGCTTGCAAAGGCTGAAATGCCGGTGGTGAACAAAACGCAGTTGGACAACGGCGGCGCAACCGCCGAAAATACGACGGAGGAAAACAGCAACATGGACCAAATACTACAAGCGCTGGGACTTGATCCCACTGCAACCATACAGGACGCGCTCTCGGCGATAGAGGCGCTCAAGAATGCCAGCCAGCAGCAGGTGGCCTGCAAGGGCGTGCTGGAAGTTCTCGGCCTCAAGGCCAACGCCAGCGAGAGCGAAGTCACCGGCACCATCATGGCGATGAAAACCGGCTCGACCGCAACCGCCGACCTGGTCAAGCAGGTAAATACCCTGAACGCAAAGATAGTTGGCCGCGACGCCGACGACCTTGTGACGCAGGCCATGAAAGACGGCAAGGTGCTGCCCGCGCAGAAAGACTGGGCGCTCGCTTACGCCAAAAGCGATCCGGAAGGCTTTAAAACCTTCGTGGCAAAAGCCGTGGCCGTGGTTCCCGTGGGTGAAATCAAACCCGGCGATCTGCCCGCAAAGCCGGAAGGCGAACTGACCGAAACCGAAATGCAGGTCTGCAAACGGATGGGCATTTCCAGGGAAGATTTCCTTAAACACAACAAGAAGGAGGCCGCTTAATGTCCGCCCTTACCGCAGAAAGAGACACCACATTACGCGAGGGCCGCATAAACGTGCTGCCCGTCGCCGCCGGGGTACAGATATTCGCCGGTGGCATAGTAGCAAAAAACCCCGCAGGCTTTGCAGTTCCGGCCAGCGACACCGCCGGGCTCATCGTCATGGGTCGCGCCGAAGAGACCGTGTTTAACGATGACGGGGCCAACGGCGCTTGCTTCATCAAAACCCGCGAGGGCTGTTTTTCCTACAGCGGCAGCGGTTTCACCGCCGCCAGCCTGGGACAGCCCGTGTTTATCGTGGACGACAACGATGTGGCGCTCAGCGGCACGGTAAACGAAGTTTTCGCCGGCATCATCAAACAGGTGGAGTCGGCGGAGGAAGTTTTCGTGCAGATGGACCCGGACAACCGCTGCGCCGCTGGTGTGGCCGCCGTCGCTTCCCCTGACGCTAACGCGCAGACGGCAGCATACGTGCAGGCCGACGTGCAGACCATCGCCACCGTCGCTAACGAAACAAAGGCGAAATTAAACGCCGTCATCGCCGCCCTTAAAGCCGTCGGGCTGATGGGCAGCTAACCAAAACAAGTCCTTTGCCCGCAAGGGCAAAGGCAAAGGAAACGAAATAAATGCTTATAAACAGGGAAAACCTCGAGGCAATATTCAGGGCGTTCAACACTATCTATCAGGAGAATTTCCAGAACTACAAGCAGACGTATCTCCAGATAGCGACCGCGCTGGATAGCACCACCAGCCAGGAAGACTATTCCTTCCTGAGCGCAATGCCTAAAATGCGCGAATGGCTGGGCGAACGCCAGTTCAAAAATCTGACAGGCTACAAGTATCCCGTCTTCAACAAAGACTGGGAAAGCACCGTGCCCCTCAACCGCAATGACATAGAGGACGACAAAATCGGCCTTTTCAAACCCGTCGTGGCGGAAATGGCGCGCGCCGCCGCCTCTCATCCGGACGAGCTGATTTTCGACTTGCTCAAGTCCGGCTTTGAGACGCCGTGCTATGACGGGCTGCCGTTCTTTTCGCCCAATCATAAGGTCAACAAGAAGACGGTATCGAACATGAGCGCGCCCGCGTCTGATCCCGGCAACGCGTGGTTTTTGTTCGACACCTCCCGCGCGATAAAACCGCTGGTGTTCCAGCAGCGCAAAAAACCGGAGCTGATAGCAGCGATCGACCCGAAGGACATGAACGTGTTCCTGCGCAAGGAATTCCTGTACGGCGTGGACACCCGCGACAATGCGGGCTTCGGGCTGTGGCAGTTCGCCTTCGGCTCGACGATGCCGCTTACGCCGGAGAATTACGCGGCGGCACGCGCTTCAATGATGGCCGTCTGTGATAACGCCGGACGCAAACTCCAGGTGATACCTAACCTGCTGGTGGTTGGCGGCAGCAACGAAGGAGCCGCGCGCCAGATAACCGACGGCGAATTCCAGGCAGCTACCGGCGGTATGGCTTCCAACCCGTGGAAAGGCACCGCCAAGACCATGGTGACGCCGTACCTGGACTAAAAATATGACCTACTGCACCGTTGACGATTTGCTGCGCCTGTACCTGTCCAATGACCAGTTGATTCAACTGACGGACGACGCCGGGACCGGCGTTGTCGACCCGGACAAGGTCGACGCGGCAATCGCCGACGCGCAGGAGGAAATAGACGGGTATCTCAGGGGCAGGCTCGGCCCGCTGCCCCTGAATCCCGTTCCCGCACTGATAGTAAGCATCGCCACCGCGATATCCGCCTATAAGCTGTATCGCCGCCGGTTAAATCTGACGTGCCCGGATTCCTGCACGGCTGATTACAAGGACGCCATAAAAAAGCTGGAAAAGATTCAGGAAGGAAAGATAACGATCAGCGCCCAGGACGCGGCTCGCGGCCCCGGCGACTACAAGGTGAACAAAAACCGGCGCGACCGCATGTTCGGCCAGCACCGGCTGGAGGAATACTGATGAAGAAAGTAACTCTTACGCGCCAAGCATCAACCGACGAGGGAACGTTCGGCGTGCTGGAAATAGCGAATGATGCCGTGCCCGGAGGGTTGGAACTTGCCGCCGCCAGTTTCAAATGCCTGAGCCTGGAACTGCCGGACAGACAGAATGCCGCCGGGAAATCCTGCATCCCCGCAGGCGTCTATACCTGCACCCTGCGCTATTCCCCCGACCACGGCTCATGGCTTTACGGCGTGGACAATGTTCCCGGTCGCAGCGACATCGAGATACATCCCGCCAACTGGGCTGGCGATACAGACAAGGGCTATTACAGCGAGCTGCGCGGCTGCATAGCGCTGGGATTCGGCACCGCGATAATGCCGACGCCGAGAGGAAATCAGCAGAAGGCAGTTACCAGCAGCAAAGCCGCCATCGGAGCTTTTATGACCGCTCTGGCAAATCAGCCGTTTGAGCTGACAATAGTCGGCCTGAAATAAAACGAAATCCAAAGGAGCTGCACAAAATGAAAATCTGGACCAGTAAGTTATTCGGTTTCAACTTCGGCGCAAGGCCGTCCCTGCTCGACTTGCAGATTATGATGGCGGTGCTGTTTGTCCTGGCACTCGCCGGATTCCGGACGCCTGTCCGGGCCGACGACACGGTCATCACGTCCACCACCGCAGTAACAGCGCCAGCCACAACCGTGTCCACCAGCACGGCAACGGAGCTTGTTTCCGAATCGCAGATCAGCGCCGCGCTGAATTCTATCGGCACAATGGCAAGCACGTCCACCGCAACCGATATTTACCTGCCGTATTTCGGACTTACCGACGTGAGCGGCATCATAAAAAAAATGCGCCTCGGCACGGAGTTCGATACAAAGGGCCGCAACTGGGCGCTGGCATATATGGCAATCAAAACTCCGGTCGACGACTGGACTTCCGATATTGCATCGTTAAGCACTGGTTTTGCTTACCGAACCAACGACAAAATCGGAGCGCTGAACGCCGGAGTAGTGGCGCACATAAACACTGTGGTATCCAAACTCTCGGGCGGCAAATACAGCATACCGAATCTGGATGTGCCGCTGGGCATACAGGGAGTATATCAGTCCGCCGCGTCAGCGGAAATAGTAGGTACGCTCGGCGTCACCTACGGATTCTAGGGAGATAAACAATCATGATAAACACAATCATGCAACACCTGTCGGGAGTTTTCACCGGCGGCGCGCTGGTCGGCGGCGGCTATCTGCTGCACATGTTCCAGCCTGCCATAAAGGCAAAAGTGCTTGCCCTTTCCCAGGTTGCGATTAAGGCGGGGTATAAGTACGTCTTCAGCCTTGCCGAAATCGTGCCCGCCAATCTGGCCCCGGCGGATGCCGAGTTCGTTAAGGCCAGACAGCGCGAAATAATCCGCTGTGCCGTGCAGATAGAGGAAGTCCTTCTGCCTGCCGACGGCCTTGGCGCGCAGAAAAAGGCGAACGTCATCGCGGGCATAAAGGTCAAAAAGTGTTGAAAAATCAGGCGTTTTTCAGGTAGCAATACCATTTCAGGTATGCTATCTGGTGCGCCTTGCTCATGCCCCGATGCCTGCA
>Ga0326728_10026138_pt1 | contig 10371 bp, 7 predicted proteins | sample MB3enrmetagenome_FD_207602 | JGI IMG/M metagenome (GOLD analysis project Ga0326728, IMG submission 207602) | Lab enriched peat soil microbial communities from McLean, Ithaca, NY, United States - MB31MN | ecosystem: Environmental > Terrestrial > Soil > Wetlands > Peat | place: USA: New York... | reverse complement strand
CAACCGGCAATTGGGTTCGTGGACAAACCAGTGGGTGCATATCAACGGGTTGGTGGTCTCGTACCAGCCCGGCCAATCGTTAATTGTAAAAGACCCCACCGGTGTCATCCGCGCACAAGTGATCCAATTGACCGAAATCCGCGGCGACGAGCGGGTCGATGTCTGGGGCTTCCTGGAAGCAGGGATGGAGGAGACGTTCCTCAACAACTCGTACTTCGAAGTGGCACATCCCCCGCCGCAAGATGTTTCTGCCGCGCCCCCGCCCGCACCGCTTTCCAGGGTGGCGCGCCTTCCCGCCATCCTGACGCAAGTTTCGGACATTTTAAAGTTGCGCCCCGAAGAAGCGGCCCAACATCTGGCCGTGCGATTGCGCGGCGTCATCTCTTACGCCGATGCCGAATGGCGCAACGGGTTCCTCCAAGATCGCGGAGACGCGATTTATGTGGACCTGGACCCTGCCCAGAAGCATCTGCAATCCGGTCAATGGGTCGAGCTGACCGGCCAAACCAGTCCGGGCGGTTTCGCGCCGGAAGTCCTCAGTTCGCGGATCGAGGTGTTGGGCCTGACCAACCTGCCCACCCCCGCGCAGGTGGACTTGGAGGACTTGGCCAACGGCCGTTTCGATTCCCACTGGGTCGAGATGGAAGGCCTGGTGCGGCGGGTCGATGAGTTGTCCGGTCACGCCAGTTTGAGCCTGATGACACCCAAAGGCCGCTTTAAAGCCATTATTCCAGGCTTTGAGAACAAACCATTGCCGACCAACCTGATTGACGCCCTGGTCAGTGTCCAAGGGGCTTGCACCTCCGAATTAAACGTCCGCCGCCAACTCAGCGGCATCACCCTCCACGTCCCCAGTCTGGACCATATCAAAATCCTGGAGCCGGCTCCCGCCGATCCTTTCGCCATCGGCACCACGCGCATTGACGCGGTGGCGACCTTTGACCCCGATCGGTTCGCGGGCCGCCGCGTTAAAATTCAAGGCGTGGTCACCCTGCGCATGACCGGACAAGGTTTCATTTTACAGGATGCCTGGAGCGGCATGCGCGTCTTCACCCGCCAGACCAACCAAGTCCAACTGGGTGATTTGGTCGAAGCCATTGGGTTCCCGGCCATTGGCAATTTCTCTCCCTACCTGGAGGAGGCCGCCTTTCGCGTCCTGGGCACCGGCCCATTGCCCTCCGCCAAGCCGGTGACCGCCGAGCAAATCCTGCTCTACGGAACAAATGACGGCCAAATCGTCACCATGGACGCCCGCCTCTTGCAAAGCGTGCCCCGCTCGGCCAACCCGCAACTGGTTTTGCAGGACGGCCCCATTATCTTCACCGCCCAACTGGAACCGCAAACCCGGCGCCAGGAAGTCCCCGATCTGGTGTCGGGCTGCCGATTGCGGCTGACCGGCGTCTGTTCCATTCAAGGTGGCGAAGGCCACGAACCGCAGGCCTTCCGTTTGCTCCTTAGAAACCCCGCCGACGCCCAATTGGTCGAATCGCCCCCCTATTGGACGGCCCGCCGCTCCTTCATCCTGGCAGGAAGCATGATGCTGGCCGTTTCCGCCGCCCTCGGTTGGGTGGCCTTGCTCCGCCGCCAGGTCCGGAGCCAGACCCGGCTCATCCGCCAAAAACTGGAGGACGAAGCCGCCCTGGAGGAGCGCTATCGCGAACTCTTCGAGAATGCCACCGACATGCTTTACACTCACGACCGCGAGGGCCTGATCACCTCTGTCAATCAAACCGGTGAACGCCTCCTCCAGCGCTCCCGCCGCGAACTCCTGGGCCGCAACATCCTGGATTTCGTCGCCGAGGAGCAACGCGCCTCCGCCCGCCAATGGCTGGAGCGTTTGCTCACGGGCGCCGCCATGCCCGATATGGAATGGGACGTCGTCGCCGCCTCTGGCGAACGGGTCAAACTGGAGATCAGCGCCCGCTTGATCGATCGCGACGGACACGAACTGGAAATCGAGGGCATCGCCCGCGACATCACCGAACGCAAACGCCTGGAACGCGAAATTCTTGAAATCAGCAATCGCGAGCAGCGCCGCATCGGCCATGACCTGCATGACGGCGTTTGCCAGCAACTGGCCGGCATCGCCTTCCTGACTTCCTCCCTCGCCGAGGAATTGGCCGACGAGGGCGTTGCCCTCTCCTCCCAGGCCGAGAAGATCGGCGGCATGGTCAACCAAGTCATCGACCAAACCCGCGGCGTCGCCCGCGGCTTGTTTCCGGTGCAATTGGACGAAAAGGGCTTGGTCGCCGCGCTGGAGGAACTGGCGTCCAACGCCCGTGAAGTCTTCAAAATCGATTGCCGCTTCTCCGTCAAAGGGCCGCCCCTCACCGTCGAAAATGAAATTGCCCTCCACCTCTACTATATCGTCCTGGAGGCCCTGGCCAACGCCGCCAAACACAGCGGCGCCGCCCACGTGGACATCTCCCTCCTGCCCTCGGGCGACCGCTGGCTGCTCAGTGTCCAGGATGACGGCGCCGGGTTCTCGCTCCCGGTTCGCAACCAGGAGGGCATGGGCCTTCGCATCTTGCGCTATCGCGCCCGCGTCATCGGCGCCACTTTGAACTTGCTCAGCCGGCCCGGTTCCGGCACCACGGTCTCATGTCTGTTTCTTCCGGTCTCGCGCGAAGTGCCGCGGGGCGGCGCTCCTCAACACCGCCGCGAAGAACCGGGGCGCGCGGAAACGGCCCGCCCCTGATCACCCATGAGGAAACCCCCGCCAGTGAAGAGCCGAATCCTTATTGTTGACGACCATCCCGTCTTCTGCGAGGGCCTCCGCCGCATGCTCGACCGCCACCCCTCCCTCGTCGTCTGCGGCCAGGTCCCCGACGCCGCCTCCGCCATGAAAGCCGTCGCCGAACTCAAGCCCGACCTCGCTCTGGTGGACATCTCGCTGGAGGGGACCAATGGCATCGACCTGATCAAGAGCCTCAAAGCCAAACACGAGGACTTGCCCATCCTGGTCGTCTCCATGCACGACGAATCGCTCTATGCCGAGCGCGCCCTGCGCGCCGGCGCGCAGGGTTACATCATGAAAAACCAGCCCATTCAAATCGTGCGCGCCGCCATTTTCAAAGTCCTGGGCGGCGATGTTTTCCTGAGCGACAAAATGTCCACCGCCGTTCTGGCCAGGCTCTTGCTCGGCAGAAAAGACCAGCCCGCCTCCCCGCTGGAGCAACTGAGCGACCGCGAACTGGAGGTCTTCCAGATGCTGGGCGAGGGCAAATCCTCGCGCCAGATTGCCGAAGACCTGGACTTGACCATTCCCACCATCCATTCCTTCCGCAACCGCATCAAGGAGAAGCTCCAATACAAGAACTCCACCGAACTGGTCCTCCACGCCATGCAGTGGGTCCGCGAACGCGACGGCGGCTCCTGATCTTTTTTCATGCAAGGCTGGCCAGCAGGGTTTCCAGTTCTTGACGGCGCGGTTCCAGGCTCTTGCGAACCGCGTGCTGATTCAATCGATAAATGCCCCAATAAAGCACGACGACGAGCAGCGCATAAACGCACAACCCCCCAATTGCCAATGCAATGTGTCGTGAGCGCCAAACGGCGGCGGCGATGAAAACCGCCAAAGCGGCTGCAATCGGCAGCAAATACCACCAAAAAACATTTTTCAGCAGCCAAATCTGATGGTTGACCTGCAACAATGAACTCTCAATGCAGGCCTTGAGGGAGTTGTTTGAGATCGGTCGTTTCCTCCGTTGCAGCAGCCGATCCGCCAACATGAATGCGCCAACGCCGAAACAGGCGAAGGCCGGCAAATACAAGGACCATTCCCGGTCACGGAGGGCCCAATGCAAAAACAGCCAGGTCATCCAGGCTGCCACGCCCACTTCCCGCGCATCGCGCCAGATAATAGTCGCCCGGAAATGCCGTTGATTGCGCCGGACTTCCTTCAACAACGCTTCGGCGTCAATGGTTATTTTCCCGTGGGCGTCGTCGGATTGCCACGCTTTCTGAAATTGTTCAAAGTTCATCGGTTGCTCCTTTTAGTTGATCCGCCAGTCGTTTGCGGATGCGATTGAGTTTCACGCCAATATAGTTTTCCGAAATGCCCAGCACCTCAGCCATCTCCTGGTAGCTGACTCCGTCCAGGTGCATGAGCGCCAATGACGCGTCCACCTTGGGCAGTTGGCGGATGGCGGCGTAAAGCCGTTCCACAATCTCCTGCTCCGGCGGCGAATCCGCGGGGCTCGGTTGAGCCTGGGGTGACACGTCAAATTTCAAAAACCTCTCATACCCTTCCCGCCGCCGCCGCTCGACGCGTCGCCAGGCCAGCGCCGTGTTGAAAGCCACGCGATAAATCCAGGTCGATTCCTTGGCCTCTCCGCGAAAGGACGGAATGGAAGACCACGTATGCAAAAGAACATCCTGAAGCAAATCGTCCTGGTCTTGCGGTGTCGCGGCGCAGCCACGAACCACTTTCAAGATAAGCCCAATGTGCGCGTCGAGCCATCGCCGGAAAATGGCCTCTTGCTCTTGAGCGGTCATTGAATGTAAACGCATTCAGTTAATCAGTGACTGAACCCCTCCGTTTCTTACAAACAAAATTTTCGCCTGACTTTCCACGCCGCTCCCATTACAATCCGGCTTCGATGCAACGCGACACCATTACCGTGGAGAGATTTTATACCGAGCAAGCGCCCCGGCTGCCCCTCAAATTGGTCGCCGGAGCCACGGGCCTCAGGCGGATCATTCGCGAGCCGACGGTCAATCGCCCGGGACTGGCCCTGGCCGGGTTCACCCGTTATTTTGCCAACAAACGCCTCCAGGTCATCGGCAATGCCGAGGCCTGGTTCCTCAAAACCCTCTCCCCGGACGAACGCAAGGCCCGCTACGCCAATCTGTTCACTTACAAAATCCCCGGCGTGGTTTTCTCCCGCGAATTGCAGCCCGACAAAATCTTCCTTCAGGCCGCCGAAAAAGCGCAGGTGCCCATCTTTGTCACCCCGCTCATTACCATGAAGTTCATCAACCTGGCCACACTCGCCCTGGAAATGCTCTTCGCCCCGCGCGGCAGCGAAATCGGCAGCATGGTCGATATCCTCGGCGTCGGCGTCATCATCCGCGGCGAAAGCGGCATCGGCAAAAGCGAAAGCGTCCTGGCCCTCATCGAACGCGGCTACAGCCTCGTGTCCGATGACGTCACCCGCGTCACCCTCATTGACAACCGGGAAGTCGTCGGCACCAGCGCCGGACTGACTCGCAATCACATGGAGGTCCGCGGCATCGGCATCATCAATGTGGCTGAAATGTTCGGCGTCCGCAGCATCCGCAGCGAAAAGGTCGTGGACCTGGTCATCACCATCAAGCCGTGGGAGGAGGTGCCCGACGTGGACCGTTTGGGCATGGAACAGGAGTTCGTCAAGATTCTGGGAGTGTCCATTCCCCACATCACCATCCCCGTGCGGCCGGGACGCGACCTGGCCCGGCTGATCGAGGTGGCGGCCTTTCACATCAAATTGAAGTCCGCCGGCCGCAATCCGGCCAAGGAATTCAACGACCGCCTGATCGCCCAGATGACCGGAAACAGTCAGATATGATTTTCATGGCAAAATCTTCGTCCCGCGTTCAACATGGCCCAGCATGAGCAGCGCTAAGAAGCCATCTGCAAAACAATCCAGCCACCGCGAGCTTGTTGTCATCAACAAGCTCGGCATCCACGCCAGGCCCGCCGCCATGTTTGTCAAGGTCGCCAACCGCTTCGCCTGCAACATCCTGGTCGAAAAGGACGGCGAACAAGTCAACGGCAAGAGCATCATGGGCCTGATGATGCTCGCCGCCGGCCCGGGCACAAGGCTCACCGTCACCTGCGAAGGAGACGACTGTATCGCCGCGCTGGACGCGATCGAGGAACTGGTCCAACGCAAATTCGACGAAGCCTGACCGCCATGCCCGCCAATTTCGATGTCAAATATGTGGCGCATCTGGCGCGCATCGCCCTCTCGCCCGCGGAAGAGGAAAAATTTGGCGCCCAACTCTCCAACATTCTCGGCTACATCGAAAAACTCAACCAGCTCGACGTCAGCCAGATCGAACCCACCGCGCACGCTGTCCCGCTGGTCAACGTCTTCCGGGCCGACGAAATCCGCCCCTCGCTGCCCACCGAGGAGGCCTTGCGCAACGCCCCCGCCAAGGCCAATGGCTTGTTCATCGTTCCCAAAATCGTCGAGTAACCGCCCATGCTCCATCAGCGCACCATCTGGCAATTGGCCGCCCTTCTCGACCGCCGCGAAGTTACCGCGCGCCAGATCATGCAAGCCTGCATGGATCAGATTCAGCGCGTCGATGGCCGCATCCATGCCTTTATCAGTTACGATGCCGCCGACGCGCTGGCGCAAGCGGCGGCCGCCGACCACGCCATTTCCAGCGGAATCTCCCGCCGCCAGCGGCCGCTTCTCGGCATCCCCATCGGCATCAAGGACGTCATCGCCGTCCGCAATCAACCCCTTAACTGCGGCTCCAAAATCCTCGGCCGCTTTATCTCGCCCTACAGCGCCACCGTCATCGAGAAACTTCAACGCGCCGGCGCGATTGTTTTTGGCCGCCTCAATATGGATGAATTCGCCATGGGCAGTTCGACCGAGAACTCCTCCTTCGGCCCCACTCATAATCCGTGGGACCTGACCCGGATTCCCGGCGGCTCCTCAGGCGGCTCCGCAGCCGCCGTCGCCGCCGACGAGTGCGTCGCCGCCCTCGGCTCCGACACGGGCGGTTCGATTCGCCAGCCCGCCGCGCTGTGCGGATGCGTCGGGTTAAAACCGAGCTATGGCCGCGTCTCACGCTACGGTCTGGTGGCGTTTGCCTCCTCGCTCGATCAAATCGGCCCCTTGGCCAAGGACGTGCGCGACGCCGCGTTGGTGCTGGGCGCGATCAGCGGCCAGGACCCGCGCGACTCCACCAGCGTGCCGGCGCCGGTCCCCGACTACGCCGCCGCCCTGGATGGCCGCGTCAAGGGCCTCAAACTGGGCCTGGCCAAAGAATACATGATCGGCGGCCTGGACGCCGAAGTCGGCGCCGCTGTTCAGGCGGCGGTGCGGCAATTCGAGAAACTCGGCGCCCAAATCGTGGAGGTTTCCCTCCCCCACACCGAGTTCGCAGTGGCGGCCTACTACATTATCGCCACCGCCGAGGCCAGCGCCAACCTGGCCCGTTTCGACGGCATCCGTTACGGCGCGCGGGTCGAAGGGACCGACCCGATTGATCTTTACTGCAAGACGCGCGGGGCGGGCTTCGGCGCCGAAGTCAAGCGCCGCGTCATTCTTGGCGCCTACGTCTTGAGCAGCGGCTACTACGACGCCTATTACTTGCGCGCCCAAAAAGTCCGCACCCTGATCCGGCGGGATTTCCTGGAGGCCTTCGAGAAAGTCGATGCCATCATCACGCCCACTTCCCCCACGGCCGCGTTCAAGCTGGGCGAAAAGGCCGACGACCCGTTGCGGATGTATCTTTCGGACATCTTCACCATCTCATGCAATCTGGCGGGAATCTGCGGCGTGAGCCTTCCCTGCGGTTTCACCGCCGGCCCGAAACTGCCCATTGGCCTGCAATTGCTCGGCAAGCCCTTCGGCGAGGAGACGCTGCTCAAAGCGGCCCACGCCTACGAGCAAAGCACCCCCTGGCATGGAGAAAAACCCCCGCTCGAAACCCGAAATCCTTAACTCAGTAGTATTGACAGGACTGGAGTTCGACCTCACGGAGCTTCAAGCGTGAAGGGGCCGTCCTGAACGGTCACGGCGCGAGAACTATCCGGTAGAACTGCTGGGACGCGGACCCGACGCCGTATGACGCGCTCACGCTGGAATTGGTGGCCGTGATCGCGCCGCCCGCATTGACCCAATTTGCCGCCGCCAGGTTGGTCGTGGATTGCGCCTGGTATGTTTGACCCGGCGTCGCGCTCCAGTTCAGCGTCAACTCTCCGCCAGCCAGCGCCGCCAATTGGATGACCGGCGCCGTTTCCACCGTCAGGACCGCGCCCGTGCTGGTGACGGCGCCAAGGGCGTTGCTCACGATGACGGAATAGGTTCCGGCGTCGTTCGCGGTTATATTATTGACACTGAGGATGCGCGCGGCGGACCCGGAAATGTTGCCGCCGCCGGCCAAATTGCTTCCGTTCTCCTGCCACTGGTAGCTCAGGGGTGAAGCGCCGAAAACCGCCACGCTGAACGCCACGCTGGCCCCCGCCATCGCCGTCTGACCAGCCGGCTGGGTGGTGATTTGCGGGGCGGACGTGATGCTCATGCGGAAGATGGAACCCTTGCCGTAGGGACCTCCGGCGGTTGTCGTGCCATAAAAGTTGCCGTCCGCGTCCTGCACCAGCGCGGCTTCGGGTTTCGCGCCGTCATCGGCGCCGTTGAATGAAACCAGGGTGGTGAGCGCGCCGCCGGCCGTGATTCTAAATACCGTGCCATTGTTGGCGGAACCGCCCAGGTAGGTCGTTCCATAGAAGTTGCCGTCAGCGGCCTGAATCAATCCCGCGAAAGGATAAGCGCCGTCGCCGCTCACCCCCGGATTGAGTGCATACAACGTGGTCAGCGCGCCCTCGGTGGAGACCTTGAAGATTGTGCCGTAGAACGTATAGCCGCGTATGACGTTGCGCTTGGTCACGCCGTAAAAGTTGCCATCCGTGCCCTGGACCAGCGCGCCCGCGGGGTTATAGCCGTCGGTGCCGCCAGTAAACGAATAGAAATTAGTCAGCGCGCCGCCCGGGGTCATCTTGAAAACGCCCCCGTGGCCGTAAGCGCCTCCGCCTGAAGTCATGCCATAAAAATCGCCGTCCGCCCCTTGAACCAACGCGCCCACCGGAGCATTGCCATCCAGCCCGCCGGTAAATGAGTAGATTATATTAAGCGTCCCGCCCGGCGTCATCTCGAAGATGTTCCCATTGCCGACCGTGTAAGCGTTCCCTGTCGCGCCATAAAAATTGCCATTGGAACCTTGCGTCAGCGCCGTGTAAGGATTGACGCTGGCCGGATTGGTAAAGACATCGAGCACGGTGAGCGCGCCGCCGGGTGTCATCGTGAAGACGGTTCCCCCGGCGTTGGTTCCGCCGTCCTCGGTGGTGCCGTAAAAATTGCCATCGGAGCCGGGCGCCAGCGCCGCCTGGGGGTCCGAGCCATTTGTCAAGTTGAAAGACACCAGGGTGCTGAAAACGCCGTATGTCGTAATGCTGAAGACGGTCCCATCGTGGTCCGCGCCGCCCGCCTGTGTGGTGCCGTAGAGCAGCCCGTTGGCGCCCAGCGTCAATCCGTTCGGGGTGCTCCCGTCGGTGCCGCCGGTGAACCAGTAGAGCGAGGCCACCTGGATGGACGCCGCGCTGACGGGAAAGACGCTCAGCACGGCCTCCGCGCTCGCCGCGCCGATGGCGTTGCTCACGATCACCGTGTAGGTCGCGTCGCTCCTTTGGGTCAATCCGGACAAGGTCAGCGAACTGGCCGTGGCGCCGGCGACATTGCCGCCATTGGTCAAGTCGATTTGATTGCTTTGCCATTGGTAAAACAACGGCAGATCGCCGATGGCCCCGACACTGAACACGGCGGTCCCCGCCACCGACGCCGTCTGGCTGGCCGGCGGGGTGATGATTTGTGGCGGCGAGACAATAACTTCCAGAAAAGCCTCATCGCTCGGTGCCGCCCCGCTCGCATTGCTGACCACGACAGAATAGAAGGCGGCATCGGACACGCTCACGTTGCTGACGGTCAGCACGCGGTTGGTGGAACCGGAAATGTTGCCGGCATCCGTTAAATTGGTCCCGCTTCTCAGCCATTGATAGGACAGCGGCGGGTTGCCCACGGTGGCGACACTAAAAACCGCATCGGCCCCGATGAAAGCGCCCTGGCTGGCGGGCTGGCCGGTGATTTGCAGGGAGGGAGAATTGATGTTGACACGGAAGATGACGCCATTGCCGTCCGCGCCGCCGTTTTGGGTCGTCCCATAAAAACTGCCATCGGTTCCCTGCACCAGCGGAGCCTGGGGATTTGCGCCATCGTAACCGTCGAACGACACCAGGGTGACCGGCGCGCCGCCGGGCGCCATTCTGAAAACAGTCCCATCATCGTAAGCGCCTCCATAGACCGTTGTCCCATAGAAATTCCCGTCGTCGGCCAGGAGCAGTTCGGCGGCGGAATGACCGCCGTCGTTTCCGCCAGTGAACGAATAGACGTTGCTCACCGCGCCCGACGGCGGCATCACGAACACTGTTCCGTAGCCAAACTGCCCGCCTTCGTAGGTGGTCCCGTAGAAAGCGCCGCCCGGAACCTCGGTCAGGCTCGCCAGCGGAAGAAACCCGCCGTTGGTGTAGGTAAACGAAAGCAGGCTGGTCAGCGCGCCATTGGTGGTCGCTTTGAAAATGCTGCCGTCCCCATT
>Ga0326728_10026135_pt1 | contig 10372 bp, 4 predicted proteins | sample MB3enrmetagenome_FD_207602 | JGI IMG/M metagenome (GOLD analysis project Ga0326728, IMG submission 207602) | Lab enriched peat soil microbial communities from McLean, Ithaca, NY, United States - MB31MN | ecosystem: Environmental > Terrestrial > Soil > Wetlands > Peat | place: USA: New York... | reverse complement strand
CGTCTGGATTATGCCGCCACCAAGAAGATCCGCATATTCGGTTCATGGATGTACCAGTTGTCTCGCGAGATGGGCGACACGTTGCCCATCGCCGATCCCATCGCATCTCAGTCCACCTACGTGAACGAGTCCATCAACAGTCCCCTCAGCTCGTACTCCCACGAATACGGCTACTCGGCTCCCAACGCGACCTACAACTTCGGCGCCGATGCCACACTGACCCAGAAGCTGGTTTCGACCACCCGCTTCGGCTACTTCTTCGAGAACTACCACGACTTCGGCTGGCCGACCAGCGGCGTCGACTTTGTCTGGATCGCTACCGGCACGGGAGCGAATGGCAACGACGGAAAGCCCCTGCCTTCCGATCTGCAACAAGATCGCGGCGCTTCGACGACCCCCTATACCGGCACATTCACACTCTTCAATGCCAGCAAGCACATTCAACTCAACCAGGACTTCTCCTACTTCCGCAGCGGCAGGTGGGGAACGCACAACCTCAAGGCCGGCTATGAGCTGAATCATCTCTCCAACGTGATCAGCCAGAACGGCAATGTGCCCTATGTGCGCGTAAAACCAGGCAACGGCTTTGGCTACTCGGCCAATACCACGAACGGCGTCACCAACTGTAATTCCCTAAAGGCCGAGTGGGGTCACTGCACTGGTGAATATGGCTATGCCTATGCCCAGGACTTTGCCACGGTTCTTACCACTCCCGCGGTGGATTGGAACCACGCATTCTACGCGCAGGATTCCTGGACCATCGGTCACGGCGTGACCCTGGATCTCGGCCTGCGCATCGAAAAGGAAAGCCTTCCTGCGCCCGATGGCTCGACGGTGAGCGCTATCGACTTCCAATGGAGCGACAAGATCGAGCCGCGTCTGGGCGTGGCATGGGATCCCACCGGCAAGGGCAAGATGAAGGCCTTTGGCAGCTATGGCGTGGTTAACGACGTGATGAAGCTTCTGTTGGCCCAAACCTCATGGGGCGCGCAGGCCTACGAGGATTGCGTCTATCCTCTGGGACCGACCTCCAAGGGCGGCTTCGCCCTCTCCGACCTCAACTTCGCCTTCAAGGGCGGACGCGCTTGCCCCAGCGCAGCAGCAAATGTTGGCGCAAACTTCGCTACCTCCGGAACTCCGGCTGAACTCACCGACTCCAAAACCAATGTCTCGCTCATCGAAAACATGAACTGGCGTCCCTGGGAGCCTGTCGCTCCCAATGTCAAGCCCTATCGCCAGCATGAATTCGTTGCCGGCTTCGATTATCAGATCAAGCCCGGTTATGCCTTCGAAGTCCGCTATGACCGCCGCCGTCTGGACCACGTCATCGAGGATGCATCTCTCTCCGACGTGAACTGGGGCGAGACCTACGCTGTGGTTAACCCTGGCGAAGGCGTCAACTCAACCCTCAATGGATATGCCACCTACCTGGCTTCGCTGGGCGAGGCCTTCGGCGTTCCGGGATACATCTTTGACGCAAAGGCCTTTGGAACCTGCACCAACTGCCCTGCCAACCCCAAGGCGGTTCGCAACTACGACGGTCTGGAAATGCGTCTGAGCATGACCCCCTCGCCGCACTGGACGGCAACCGTCAGCTACACCTACAGCAGCCTGTGGGGCAACTACACGGGTCTTACCACCACCGACCAATCCGACGGTGGCGAGTCGGGCCGCAACTCCCCCGACACGTCGCGCGCCTTCGACGAGCCGTTCTACTACTTCAAAGCCGATGGCACCTCCAGCAACGGCCCCCTGCCCACCGATCGCCCGAACACCTTCAAGGCGAATGCATACTATGCGCACCCTTGGAACAGGCAGCACACCACCACCATCGGTCTCTTCCAAAACGTCCTCGAGGGCAGCCCGGTCAGCTCCTTCATCGACCTTGCTTCGGCTGGCGGGAATCCTCTTGAGGCTACCTACCTCTACGGCCGCGGCCAATGGGTCGATGTGACCGCCAACAACAATACCGAGCAGATCACCTTGGGCACTCCCTATGCTCGCCGTACGCCCTGGTTCCTCCAGTCCGACCTGAATCTCTCCCATGAGGTCAAGATGGGCGAACATAAAACGCTCAAGCTGGTCTTTGTTGCCAGCAACGCCTTCAATCAGCACTCGGTCACCGCGTACTGGGAAGGCATCGACTCCAACAACGCTGCAACTCCTCTCGATCCCATCAATCCTACGACGGGAGTCGGTGTGACCTTGGCGGATGGCGCCAGCGCCTACCAGACCCTGGAAAACAAATACAACCCAACCGCGGTGATCAACGGAGCGAACCAGGTGATGAAGAGCTCCCAATATGGTCAGCCCGACTTGTACCAAACTCCTCGCAGCACCCGCTTTGAAGTGCATTTCGCCTTCTGATCGTGGATCGCTGAGAGCAATCGGGGGAATCCGGGCAACCGGGTTCCCCTTTTTCGCGGTTGCGGTTATCCGAACTACAGTGCCGGCGGGAAGATGTTGTCCGTCTAAAGCCGACTCACCCCCCTCCGCGCGCCCAGCAAAGCCAACCGTCACCTTGAAAGACCTTGGATCGAACGAGGAGAAACCAACTACCTCTACAACCTCCATAGTCCGGACCTACAGGTTACGAGTTCTGCGCCGATAGGAACTGAGGGGGAGAAAACATGCACGAACCCGCTACCGATCGCGTGGACCGCCCGGCCCGGCAATTGCGGCTGCGCTCTGTCGCTGCGCTCGCCCTGATCGCTTTGGCCGTCATCGCCTCCCAGGCGGTAATTCAGCGCTCCATAGCCCGCCAGCAAAACGACGCGCATGTGGTCAATGTTGCCGGCCGCCAGCGCATGTTGAGCCAGAAACTGCTCAAGGTCTGCCTGTATCTCGGCAAGGCCCAGAGCGAGCCGGAGAAGACGCGGCTGCGCGCCGACCTCGAAGAGACGCTGGGCCTCTGGCAGCGCTCGCACAGCGGATTGCAGCACGGCGACCCTGCCTATGGCCTGCCGGGCAAGAACAGCCCGGCCGTGACCGCGCTCTTCCAGGAGATCGATCCGCATTTTCAGGCGATGGTCGCCGCTGCCGGACAGATTCTGGCTGCCCCGCAGAACGCGACGGTATTCAACCAATCGCTTGCCACCCTCGGTGAGCACGAACCGCTCTTCCTCAACGGCATGGACGCCATCGTCGTGCGCTACGACCGGGAGGCGGAGCACAAAGTAGCTGCGACACGGCAGATTGAGCTGGCCCTGGCTTCCCTCACCCTTCTGCTGCTGGCTCTGGAAGGGTGGCTGATCTTTTTTCCCGCCATTCGCCGCCTCTCCCTCTTGCTGCGCAGGCAGCAATCCCACCAGGCGGACATTGAAACCCTCTTTGCCTCCAATCCCTCCGCGCTCTTCCTCATCGACAAACAGAGTCTGGAGATTGTGCGTTGCAACCGTCAGGCCGAAACCATGATTGGCTGCTCCGTCAACGAGATCCTGCAGCAGCGTCTGGGCGCCTTCCTGGATGCGATGCACGAAAACAACAAGCATTTCCTGGAGAGCATCGGCAGCGGCCAGGAGTCTCCGGAAGAGAGCGAAGTAGTGCTCCTGGACGCCAAGCACACCATCGTCGAGGCGCTAGCCTCCTCCCGTCTGCTGGTCTTCGACGACCGCCCGGCCCTGCTGGTGGCGATGACCAACATTACCGAGATCAAGAAGGCTCAGGAGGCGCTGCACTACCACGCCACCTTCGACGAGATGACCAGCCTGGTCAACCGTCGCACCGGCCTGCTGCTGCTGGAGAAGGAAATGGCGCGCTCGCAGCGCGACGCCATGCCGCTGGCCGTCTGCTTCGTCGATCTCGATGGACTCAAGGGCGTCAACGACGGCTACGGCCACGAGGAAGGTGACTGGCTCATCGTCAAGGCCGCCGAGATCCTGGCGGAATCGATCCGCTTGGGCGACGAGGCGATCCGCTTGGGCGGGGACGAGTTTCTGCTGGTATTGCACAACTGCTCCGAGGAGGGCTCGCGCATCCTTTTGCAGCGCATCGAAGAGCGCATGGCTCAAGTCACCGCCGAAGCCCACAAGCCCTTCCCGCTCGCCGCCAGCATGGGCCTGGCCATCTACGACCCAGCGCGGCACATGCAGGTGCACCAGCTCATCGCCGAAGCCGACCGCCGCATGTACCTGAAAAAGCAGCTGAAAAAGGCGCCCACGGTGGGCTTCGCTTGAGGGATCGAACTCTCTCGGGGTTTCTCCGCTCGACCTCACTATGATGGGAAGAGCGATGCCGCCCAGCGAAGAGACAACCCGTGACCTGCCCACGCTGCATGCCTTCTTTGCGCCGGGTGGGGTGCTGGCCGGTTCGGCGCTGCCCTACGAGTACCGTCCGGGGCAGTTGGAGATGGCCAAGGCGGTGGAGCGGGCGCTCACCGAGCGCCGCCACCTGATCGTCGAGGCGGGCACGGGAACCGGCAAGACACTGGCCTATCTGCTGCCGGCGCTGCGCACCGGCCGCCGGGTGATCGTCTCCACCGGCACCAAAGCCCTGCAAGATCAGCTCTTCTTCCGCGATATTCCCTTCCTGGAGACGCTCGTCGGTCCCTTGCGGGTCTGCTACATGAAGGGCCGCGCCAACTATCTCTGCCGCCACAAGCTGGTCGCCCTGCGCGGCCAGCCCATCCTCAGCGGCCTGGAAGAGATCGATCAATTCGCGCAGATCGCCGCCTGGGAGCAAGAGACCGAGACAGGCGACCGCTCCGAGATCGGCGGGCTGCCGGAGTCCAGCGCGCTGTGGTCCAAGCTGGACGCGCGCACCGAGGCCTGTCTGGGTTCCACATGCCCCGACTACTGGCGCTGCTTCATCACCGAGATGCGCCGCAAGGCCCTCGAATCCGACATCGTCATCGTCAATCACCACCTCTTTTTCGCCGATCTCTCGGTGCGCCGCGAGGCGGCCGGCGCGCCCGACGCCGGCATTCTGCCCGAAGCAGGCGCGGTGATCTTCGACGAGGCGCACGAGTTGGAAGAGGTCGCGTCGAGCTACTTCGGCCTCTCCGTCAGCAATATCCGCTTCGAGGAGCTGGCGCGCGATACCGACGCCTTGCTCAAGGGCAAGGAGGGTGCGGGAAAATTGCCCGCGCTCACCCAGCAACTGCGCGAGCGCGCCCGGCTCTTCTTCTCCGAGCTGCCCATGGCCGGCGACGGCCGCCAGCCCTTCGCCGCCCGCGAGGAGTTCCTGGAGCGTTCCGGCGACCTTTACCTTTCCGTGACCGCCTGCCTGCGCCGCCTGGAAGACGAGATGGCGGAGATGAAGGGCGTGGACGAGGCTCCCGGTCTGCGCAAGCGCGTGGGCAGGCTGCGCTCGGAGCTGGAATTTCTGCTCGAATCCACCGCCAGCAACATGGTCTATTGGATGGAGCGGCGCATCTCCCCGGGCGGAGGCGGGAGCGGACGCGCCGCCAGCCTGCGGCCTCAGTCGCGCACCACCTTCTTGCAGGCCACGCCCATCGATGTTTCGGAGTTGCTGGCCGAACAGGTCTTCGAAACCATCCCCACGGTGATTCTGGCCTCGGCCACGTTGGCGGTGCAGGGCGGATTTGCCCACATTCGCAAACGGCTGGGGCTGGAGGACGCCCGCGAGCTGATCGTCCCCTCGCACTTCGACTACGCCAAGCAGGCGCTGCTCTATCTGCCGCCCGCGATGCCCGATCCGCGCGAGCCGGACTTCCCCGCCGCCGCCGCCGAAACCATTCGCCGGGTTCTTGAAATCACTCGTGGCCGCGCCTTCTGCCTCTTCACCAGCTATGCGCAAATGCGCGATCTCTACGAACGACTGATGCCGTGGCTGGAATTCCCCATCCTGTTGCATGGCACGGCCCCGCGCAAGGTGCTGCTGGAGCAGTTCCGTGAGACCCCCAACGCCGTCCTCTTCGGCACTTCGAGCTTCTGGCAGGGGGTGGACGTGCAGGGCGAAGCGCTCAGTTGCGTCATCATTGACCGCCTGCCCTTCGCCGTGCCCAGCGATCCGGTGGTGCAGGCGCGCATGAAGGCTATCGAAGAGGGCGGCGGCAAGCCCTTTTTCGACTACCAGGTTCCCTCGGCGGTCCTCACCCTCAAGCAGGGCTTTGGCCGGCTGATCCGCTCGCTGGAAGATCGCGGCGTGCTGGTGCTGCTCGATCCCCGCATCCGGCGTCAGCGCTATGGAAAGATCTTCCTCGACAGCCTTCCACCCTACCGCGTCACCTCCACCATCACGGAAGTAGAAGCGTTTTTTGCTTCCGGAAGTTGAATAAGCGGCGGTCAATCTCCCCCTCATGCGCGGCAATTCATTCCAGTTATCCACATCGATGTTAGAATGGATTGTGCCGCAGTGTGCGGCCACGTCTCATTTACCCGCTGCCAACCCCAGGCCCCGCGCGGCCGCACCCAAGAGAAGGAAATTATTCTGTGACCCAGACGATACGCAATATCGCCATCATCGCCCACGTTGACCACGGCAAGACCACATTAGTCGATGCCATGCTGCGCCAGTCGGGCACCTTTCGCGCCAACGAGCAGGTCGCCGACCGGGTGATGGACTCCAACGAACTGGAGCGCGAGCGCGGCATCACCATTCTGGCTAAGAACACCGCCGTGGACTATGCCGGCACCAAGATCAACATCGTCGACACGCCCGGCCACGCCGATTTCGGCGGCGAAGTCGAACGCGCGCTGAAGATGGTCGATGGCGTCATGCTGCTGGTGGATGCCGCCGAGGGCCCTCTGCCCCAGACCCGCTACGTGCTGGCCAAGGCGCTCGAAGCCAAGCTCAAGCCCATCGTGGTCATCAACAAGATCGACCGTCCCGACGCCCGCGCCCAGGAAGTTCTGGACGAGATCTACGATCTCTTCATCGATCTCGACGCCGACGAGAGCCAGTTGGACTTCCCGGTTCTCTATTGCGTGGCCAAGCAGGGCACTGCGACGCTCGACATGGCGACGCCCGGCGTCGATTTGCTGCCGCTCTTCGAGAGCATCGTCAACACCATTCCCGCGGCCACCGGCGACGCCGAGGGAACGTTGCAGATTCTGGTCACCAACCTGGACTACTCGGAGTACTTCGGCCGCATCGCCGTCTGCCGCGTCTTCCAGGGAACGCTGCACGCCGGTGACGATGTCACCATCAGCAAGCGCGACGGCTCGTTGCAAAAGACCCGCATCACCAAGCTCTTCACCTTCAACGGGCTGAAGCGCACCGAGACCACCGAGACCACCATGGGCGACATCATCGCCGTGGCCGGCGTCGAGGGCATCACCATCGGCGAGACCATTACCTCAGTCGAAAATCCCTCCCCGCTGCCGCTGATCGTCATCGACGAGCCAACCATCGCCATCCAGTTCAGCGTCAACAATTCGCCCTTCGCCGGCCGCGAGGGCCAGTATGTGACCAGCCGTAACCTGCGCGAGCGCCTGGCAAAAGAACTGCTCACCAACGTATCGATCCGCGTGGAAGAGACCGGCTCGCCAGACACCTTCAAGGTGCTGGGCCGCGGCGAACTGCAACTCGCCATTCTCATCGAGATGATGCGCCGCGAGGGCTTCGAGCTGATGGCCGGCCGTCCCGAGATCGTCACCAAGACGGTCGACGGCGTGCGCATGGAACCGGTCGAGCATCTCACCATCGACGTGCCCGAAGCGCATACCGGGGTGGTCATCGAAAAGCTCGGACCGCGCAAGGGCGAGATGACCAAGATGCACAACCACGGCTCCGGCCGCGTGCGCATGGAGTTCCGCGTGCCCAGCCGCGGTATCATCGGCCTGCGCAGCGAGATGCTGACCGAAACGCGCGGAACCATCGTGATGAACGCGCTCTTCGACGGCTACATCCCCTACCAGGGCGAGATTCCGCAGCGCCCCACCGGCGCTCTGATCAGCGACCGCCAGGGTACCACCACGACTTATGCACTGAACGGCCTGCAGGAACGTGGCATTCTCTTTCTTGGACCCGGTGTCGAAGTCTACGAAGGCATGATCGTCGGCGAGCACAACCGCGACAACGATCTTGACGTCAATGTGGTGCGCGAAAAGAAGATGACCAACATGCGCGCCTCCAGTGCCGATGAGGCCATCCGCCTGGTTCCCTTCAAGGCCCTCAACCTGGAGCAGGCCATCGAATTCGTCGCCGAAGACGAGGTTGTGGAAGTGACGCCCAAGTCGCTGCGTTTGCGCAAGAGGATTCTCCAGGCCAATCGTCGCCCCAAGCGTTGGGAGAAGGGCGAGTAGCGGAGCGTTCGCCGCGCCATAAAGCGGGCAAGACAAACGGCCGGTTTCGCTTCCCCTCCCCGGAGGGCATCGCGCAGCCGGCCGCTCCCCTTTTTGACTTTCACCCCTGCAAGGGCCTTACTCCTCTTCGCGCCAATAACCCTAAAAACGGCGGTTCAGCTCCTGGTCCGAACGCCGCATCTTCCGCTAAGCTATTTGTTATAAACAAGTTGTCATCCTGAGCGCAGCGAAGGATGGGCGTTTTGGCGTTATCCCATCGGGTGATATGTGAAACGCAGATCCTTCGCCGCGCTCAGGATGGCAAGTGCTTCATAATATGTGTGTTAAATGACAACGTAGGGTCCCGAACCAAAGCCAGGCTCCAGAATCAAGTATGAAATCGCTTATGCGCAAACCGAAGACCGAATACGGAAACCAACTGCCGGATTCAGGATAACTACAAAACCCATCCCTTCAGAGAGATACTCTACTCATCAAGATCTTTCGAGATACGAAAATAATGCCGGCAATCCATTACGCGGACAACCTTTGCTGCATTAAACTGGGAAGACCCTGGGAAAGGCGGTTACATGCACGATACGACGGCGCCCCTGGCTGCCGATGGCTCGAAGCAAAAGCTTTTAGCCAGCGCGGAGCGACTCTTTGCCGAGCGCGGATTCAACGGCGTCTCGGTGCGCGACATCGCCAGCGTCGCCGGCGTGAATTCAGCCCTTGTCGCCTATTACTTCGGCAACAAGCGCGGCCTGCTCACCGCGGTCTATCTGCGCCATTGCCAGCCGTTGAATCAGGAACGCCTGCGCCTGCTGCGCGAATTCAGCCGCGGCGAACGCGGAGCCACGTTGGAGCAGGTTTTGGAAGCCTTTTTGCGCCCTGCGCTGGCCGTCTCCCCCGGCAACGAAGGACGCTCCGAGTTCACCCGCCTGCGCGCTATCCTCTCCGGTGAAAACTCCGAGCTGCTCGAAGAAGTCATCGAAGAACACTTCGATCGGCCCAGCCGTCTTTTCGTCGAGGCCTTCGCCCGGTGCCTGCCCCATCTGAGTCATGAAGACATCTTGTGGCGTTTTCACTTTCTCCTGGGGACGCTCTACCACACCGGCGGTCATGCGCAGCGCCTCGCCGCTCTCTCCGGCGGGCAGTGCGATCCGGCCAACACGGAAGCCTGCCTGAGGCAGTTGATTCCCTTTTTGGCCGCCGGATTTCGACTGCCTTCCATCTAAGGCGAAGCGCCGCCGCCAGCCTGCCTTGGGCCGCCGGGCGGTATAATCTGCCCCATGGCAGTTCCCCTAAACACAACCCCAGACCATGGTCTGGAGCCAACTTCCGCCCTCGATATCCCTGCCCAGACCGCGGCCCGGATGCAAGCGCTGGAGACGCAACTGCTCTCCTTGGGCAGCCTCATGGTGGCCTATTCCGGCGGTGTTGACTCCGCCTTTCTGGCCGCCACGGCGCACCGCGTACTGGGCGACCGGATGCTGGCCGTCTTGGCCGACTCGCCCAGCCTGGCCCGGCGCGATCTGGAACAGGCGCGCGCCTTTGCTACTTCACTCTCCATGCCACTGCGCATCGTCCTCACCGAAGAGTTGGAACAGCCCGCATACGCGCGCAACGACGCCAACCGCTGCTTCCACTGCAAAACCGAGCTCTTCACTGCGATGAAGGCGCTGGGCGCACAGCTCGGATTCAGCCACATCGCCTACGGCATGAATGCCGACGATCGCGGCGACTATCGCCCCGGCCAGCGCGCAGCCGAAGAGCAGGGGATTCTGGCTCCGCTGGCGGAGGCCGGGCTCACCAAGGCCGAAGTCCGCGCACTGGCCAAGGCAGCCGGTTACGCCTTGTGGGACCGTCCCGCCGCGCCCTGCCTTTCTTCGCGTGTCGAATACGGTCGCACCGTCACCCGCGAGCTCCTCGCACAGGTGGAACAAGGCGAAGAAAGCCTGCGCCAGTTGGGCTTCCGCGAGCTGCGCGTGCGCCATCACGGCGAATTGGCCCGGGTAGAGATCGCCCGCGCCGAGCTGCCCTTCGCGCTGTCCATGGAAATGCTCGACGCTATCACCGTTGCGCTAAAACAGGCTGGCTTTCAGTACGTCACCCTGGATTGCGCCGGCTTCCGCTCCGGCTCCCTCAACGACCTTCTTCCCGCCGATGTGCTCGCCCGCAAGGGC
>Ga0326728_10026134_pt1 | contig 10373 bp, 9 predicted proteins | sample MB3enrmetagenome_FD_207602 | JGI IMG/M metagenome (GOLD analysis project Ga0326728, IMG submission 207602) | Lab enriched peat soil microbial communities from McLean, Ithaca, NY, United States - MB31MN | ecosystem: Environmental > Terrestrial > Soil > Wetlands > Peat | place: USA: New York... | reverse complement strand
GACTCATTCACTCTGGCGCAGAATCCTTCACCCACCGGGGCAGAGGCGAAGGATTTTCTCCCCCAGGGAAGGCATTGACTTAATGAGCAACCAGTAGGAGCCTTTTTGTCCGCAGCATGCGATCTTTATCTCACCGACCAAGTGCATGCCGGCAGCCACTGCCTGGGGATAAGCTGCTTTATAGCGTTCCGCAGAATTCATTCCCGTTGCCGACCCGCTCCATCTTTTCCTTCGCTACGCTAGGCTTTCGCTTTAGGAAAAGATTACGCCGGGACAATCGTTACTTTATTCTGCGGAACGCTCCGGGTACGCACCCGATCACTCGGTAGGTGCCTGAATACCTTTTAAGATGGGGTTATCAGCCATGAATATGTTGGTGGTTTCCGTCTCATCGTCGTAAATAAGCACTGCCAATCCCTTTTCGAGCTTGCGTCTTACCTGTCCGAAACTCGTCTCCGCTGACACCTCTCTTTCCCCATAATCAGTGCCCTGTCTCGTGACGAATTCTTCAATAACGCCCCGTAGAGCTTCAGGGCTGAGCCTATCGATGGGGACTATGTGGATAGACATTTGAACCTACTTTCCTGAAACGCCCTGAGGTCGTCCCTGACTATCGCCCGTCGCTCTGTTCCACGAAGGATGACGTGATGCAGAGCACCGGGCGTATCTTATCTCGCCTTTCTCGGCATAACGGCATTCTCGCACGACGCCGGCAGCTCGTGAAGATTAAGTTATGATGTTATGGGCGTCCGTGTGGTTCCTGCCCAGCTAGGCGCCAGCTCTCTACTCTGCCTGTGGTTCCTGCCCTCGGCTTTGTCCCCGCGAGCGGATCTTTAGACGACTGTCTCCCGCCCGTGCTTAAGGTCCAGGGTATAAAACTGATCCGCGATGCGGTCCTGTAAGTAGATGAAGTCGTATCCCTTTTCGCCCTTCATCTTCTCGTATGCTTGGCGGGTCTCTTCTGCACAGACGGGACAGCAGGCCCGGGGAAGGGAGACACAGAAAACGGTAGAGACGCGGCCGCTGCGGTGGGCGGCGTTTGACGCGATTGTTCGAAAGCCGCAGCAGTCCGGGCAGATCCGGAAGCCGAGACGCTGCTTTTCGTGTATGCCCTCGGTATCGTAGAATATGGTGCGCGCCGTCGTCTCGACCGTGCGTCCTTTTCTCCGGTAACCCTCCACCACTGCCTCCCGCTCACGGAAGTTGGTCAGTTGCTCTCGTACAAGGGCCTTGATAGCGTCCATGTTTCCGGGGCGCTCCCTGAATTCTTTCGGATCGTAATCCGGCTCGCGCAGATTCGAAAAATCGATCCCGGCCATGGCCATGATGATGCCCATGTTGATGTAGGGAAGCGCCGTCTCTATGGAATACCCTCCTTCGAGCACCGCTATGTCCGGCTGCAGCTTCTGGTTGAGCAAGGCGTAGCCCTGAGCGGTGAACCTCATCTGAGCCAAGGGGTCGCTGTAGTGGTTATCCTGGCCGGCCGAATTGATGACCACTTCGGGCTCGAACTCTTCGAGCATCGGCATCACGAGGTTATCCAGGATATAGTGGATGCCCTCATCCGTCGTGCCGGGCGCCATGGGAATATTGATGGTCGTTCCGTGGGCCAGAGGGCCTCCCAGCTCGTCGACGAACCCGGAGCCCGGGTAAAGGGTGCGTCCGTCCTGATGGAAGGAAATAAATAGCACGTCCGGGTCCTGCCAGAATATCTCCTGCGTGCCGTCCCCGTGATGCACATCCGTGTCGACGATGGCGATACGTGTTATGCCGTACGTGCGGCGAAGGTACTCCACCATGACAGCCTCGTTGTTGATGTCGCAAAAGCCCCTGTTGCCGTGGCTTACTGTCATGGCGTGGTGGCCGGGAGGTCTTATGATGGCGAAGGCGTTTTTGACCTCTCCGGTCATAAAGGCGTCGGCCATGACCAGTGCAGAGCCGGCGGCAACGAGATGGGCCTCCGTGACGCGGCTTGCCACATCGGGGACGCAGAAATGGACCCGAGATATCTCTTTGGCCGTGGCAAGGCGGGGATGGTATTCCCTGATGACGGGCAAATCCATGATCCCCTCTTCGAAGATCTGGTCCCTCGTGTAAAGGAGTCTCTCCTCTCTCTCGGGATGCGCAGGACTGATCGCCCAGTCAAAGGCAGGGAAGAAAAGCACGCCTGTCGGCTTCACCGCGCCACCCCGTCATAACCGCGGATAAATCCGGGAGCAATCTGAACGCCCACATCAAAAAGCTTGCCCGCGAGGCCCCGCCCCCGAATGACATTGAATTGCTCCTCGAGATAGACCTCGGCGTCATCGGCGTAGTCCGAAAGGCCCCTCTCGGCCCCCATCTTTCGCAGGAAATGGCGGGCCAACTCCCTTGCGTCGCCGATCTGATAATTGCTGCCCTTGATTTTCCCGCTCAGACCTCCCGGTGCGACCGTGTAAACACCGTTCTGGGTGTCCACGTGGACCTGAACTGCCAGGGTGGGCCTGGCGACCGCGGCACCCAGCGCATTTGCCACGGGCGAATAGGGGTGCAGGAAATACTTGACGCCAAGCTCCTTGGCGAGCAGCGGGACGATGGCCGGCGCCGCCGCGCCGATGCCGACAACCTGCTCCAGCACAAATCCCTTGCGGTTCACCACCTCCCACACTTTGTAAGCGGGTTCATCCTCCCACTGCCGGAACATGCGCTGGATAGCCTCCCCCAACGCCTCTATCACCAGGTCGGCGACGCCGCGGCAGATCTCACCGAGAGGTTGGCTCAGGCGCCCGGCAACCGCCCCGAGTTGAGCCCGCGACGCTTCCGGGTCCCCGATGTTCAGGGCAAGCAAGAGATTGAAGGCGTCGGTGACGGTCGGCGCATTCCCGCCAAAACAGGCTGCCGGCCCGTACCGCAGAGGCCCCACCCGCAAAGAACCTGATTCCTCAACAACAGGGCTGTCGCCACCAATCGGCACGGAGTTGACGGCAAAGGAATGGATGTGGGTCAAGTGTCCGCCGATCAAGGCTCCCTTTGACGCATAGAGGGGCTGCCCCTCGATGAGAAGGGAGATGTCCGAGGTTGTCCCGCCGATATCGATGACAAGGGAGTTCAAGGGCTCGCGCATCAGGGCCACGCCACCCATGGTGCTCGCTGCAGGCCCTGAAAAGACCGTTTCGCACGGCCTCATGCGGCTCGTCTCGACGGGCATGGTACCGCCGTCAGCCTTCAATATGTGGAGATCGCATTCAGGGATTTTCGCGCTTACGGCGGCTTCGATCCCATCGGCGAAGCTGCTCCACGCCCTCATGGTCATGGCCGTGTAGTAGCACGTCACGGCGCGGCGGGGAAAATTGAGGCGGCCTGATACGTCGTTGCTCGTGCATGCGTCAATATGGGGATAGCGGGCCCGGATCATCTCCCTGACCAGCACCTCATGCCCATCATTTCGATTCGAGAACTTCCCCGCAACGGCGACTCTCCGGATCCCTAAGCGATCGATCTCCTCCAGGACACGTTCGATCTCCGCAGTATCGGGCTCCTCGATCTCTCTGCCACGAAAATCGATGCTGCCTTTGAGAAAGTAAGTATCGGGACTTATCCGATAAGCCGAGTACGGAAGTCCGGCGCCGGGAAGGAGCACGAGCGCTGTCCTCTCCCCCTGTTCTGCGGCCAGAAGGTTTGTCACAAGGGTAGTGCTGAGAACAACCCGCTCGACCCTCTCTCCATTGCATCGGGCGAGGAGCGCGTCGAGCACGAAAAGGAGCGTTCCGAAAAGATCCTGCTCGTTCGTGGGGTTTTTGACGCTATGAACCACCGATCCCCGAGAAAAAAGCACCCCGTCCGTATACGTGCCGCCCACATCGATGCCGATCAACATGTCTTATTCTCGTCCAGTTTTGACTTCTTTTCAAGACGCACCTGAGGCGATGGCTCTCCAAAGAGTCTATTGACCGCAGAACAAAACTATCTCACACCTTGATGAAGGCAGGGTTAATAGGGTTTTCGTTTCAAGGATTACCGCGTGAAGAACTAAACCGCTCCGCGGTGGTCAACCCCACTAAGGCCCCGTCCCTTCCTCTCAATAGTACTCTTTTATCTTTTCGTCGAGAAGGCTGATCCAGGTACAATCTCCTTCAACACCGCCGCTTGCGGCGGTGAATCTGTCTCATAAAGGAGATTGCATTATGGAGAAGACGTTGAAACAGAGGATGCGGGAAGATTTGCAACTGAGGGGATTCAGTGAGCATACCCAGAGGGACTACCTCATGCGGGTGACCCTCTTCGCCCGCTACTTCAAGAAGCTTCCCGACAAACTTGGCAAGGAAGAGGTGAAGGAGTATTTCCTCCATCTCGTGAGGGACAAGCACGCTTCCTACGGGGTACTCAACGTGACCTACTGTGCCCTTAAGTTCATCTACACGGTAACCCTCGGGCGGCCCGAAGAGGTGGAGAAGATACCCCGGCCGAAGAGGCCGGTGAAGATGCCCGTGATCCTCGACAAGGGGGAAGTGCATCGACTCCTCGTGCTCACCGAGAACGTCAAACACCGGGCCATACTCACGATGGCTTACTCCTCGGGTCTCCGCATCAGCGAGGTGGCCCACCTCAAGGTGAGCGACATCGACAGCGCCCGCATGACGGTGTTCGTCCGGCAAGGCAAGGGGAAGAAGGACAGGTACACGATTCTCTCGAAAAAGGCCCTCGCCACGCTTGGCCAGTATCTTGAAGCCTACAAGCCTACTTCCTGGCTCTTCCCGGGAGCGACACCCGACAGGCCCATCACGGCGAGCAGTATCGGGTGCATCATGAGGGCCGCGAAGAAGCGGGCGATCATCACGAAACGGGCAACCATGCACGTGCTCCGTCATTCCTTCGCCACCCATCTCCTCGAAGGAGGGACGGATATCCGTGCCGTCCAGTCATTATTGGGGCATAGGTCCCTGAGAACGACGATCATCTACCTCCACGTGAGCCCGGAGCGGCTTGCGCGTATTACGAGCCCCCTCGACACAAAGTAACCACCTTCCATGGTGTCCGCGGAGGTGGCCGACATCTTCCGCGCAGTCGGCCCCTCGTACAGAAACGCCCATAAGCTCCCCCTCACTCATCTACGAACCATGCACGCGATAGAGACATGCAGGACTGCGTATCTCGGGGGACACGTCGACGAGTGCGAGGAGTGCGGCCACCTCAGGATATCCTACAACTCGTGCAGGAACAGGCACTGTCCCAAGTGTCAGTTCCTGAAGAAAGAGAAGTGGGTCGAGGCACGGGGCAAGGAACTCCTCCCCATTGAGTACTTCCATGTTGTCTTTACGCTCCCTGACGAGCTCAACCCCCTTGCTTTGAGAAACAGAAAGGTCGTGTACAATATTTTGTTCAAGGCAGCCTCCGAGACGCTCACGGACCTCGCGAGTAAACGTCTCGGTGTTCAGGCTGGTTTTATAGCCGTCCTTCACACGTGGGGGCAGAACCTCATGGACCATCCCCACCTCCACTGCATCGTCTCGGGAGGAGGCCTTTCACAGGGGAAGTGGATATCCTCGAAGAGGAGGTTCCTCTTCCCCGTGAGGGTCATGTCCCGGTTGTTCAGGGGGAAGTTCCTCGCCTTTCTCACAAAGGCCTGCGAGAAAAAAGAGCTCCAGTGCGTTGGAGAGGACTTCCCGAGTTTGTTAAGAGGCCTTTATGCGAAAGAGTGGGTGGTCTATGCTAAGCCTCCATTCAACGGGCCCGAGAATGTGCTCCGCTATCTCGGCAGGTACACTCACCGGATAGCGATCACGAACCACCGCATCGTCGGCATGGAGGATGGCAACATCTCGTTCCGGTGGAAGGATTACGCCGACGGCAATAAACAGAAGGTCATGACCCTCGATTCCTCCGAGTTCATCAGGAGGTTCCTCCTCCACGTCCTGCCTGACGGGTTCGTGAAGATACGCCACTTCGGGCTTTTGAGCAACCGGCACCGGAAGGAGTGCCTCGAAGCCTGCCGCATGCTCCTCGGGATGAAGGAAGCAGCGCCCGTACGATCGGAGACGTGGCAGGAGTCACTTTTGAGAATTACCGGGATCGACGTCACCCGGTGTCCGGTCTGCGAGGGGAGGATGGGGCGGAAGGATCTCTACCGGGGGCCGCCGTGAGGAAAAGTGCCGTAAAGAGAAAATCCCTCCCTGTCCGCGACACCGTTCTTGACGGCAATGGACCGGTGCGCTCAGATGGGCCTTTTTACGGGCTCCGCTCCTCTTCGAATGGTCTCATTTTGCCCAGGGGACCTTTTGACCCGTCTACTTATCGCTCGATCAGGCGTAAAGAACCACTTTCAACCCGTCCGTCATCCCCAAATCCATAAAGACGTACTGTATTGAAATCCCATAGGACCGCGGAGCGGCATAGTTCTTCACACTTCTTTCCAGAACTTCGCTCCGGAAAGAAGCCTATACGAAATGCAGCAGATCTACTGCGAATACCAAGATCACTACTTCAGGAAGCAAGAGCGCCCTCACGAGGGCCAAACTGACTGCTGCGTTACACGCAGGCAGTAGCGCGTCCCTCCCACCCTACCGCGAAGCCCAAACAATGACCACCCTGTCTTTTCATAATCTAGAGGCGACCCTCCCGCCTGGTATATTGGCAGGTGAGCCGATCCAGTAGTCGCTCAAGCGTCCGGTCTTTTCCGCCTCTTCCTTTTGTTGAAGGGGAGGCTCCGCAGGCTTATGCCTGTGGAGGGGGTGCTGAACCCCATTAATTGCTCGCGATCCCTTCATGCGGACCGGCCGTACCTGCAAGTTTGCCCTAAGATTAGCCTTTATGTTTCCCGGGCCGGATCCGTTGCGGTTCAGCTCGCCGGCGGGAAGAAAAGGGCCAGCTCAATCGCTTCGCCCGGTTTCACCACTATGAAGTCCCCGTTCCACGGGCCGTTGATCATCTTTAAGACGAGCTCTGTCGATCCTTCGATCTCTTCGTACCGGAGGGAGAAGCGCTCGGCCATGTGGCGCGCGTAGTCCCGGTACCGCTCCACGTCGTACTGCCCGGTGTTGATGAGGGCGAGCCTCTTGTAGTTCTTGAGCATGAGCTTATAGATCCGCTCGGCCTTTTCCGGCCCGTACCGCTGAACTGTCCTCTCATGCTCGGAGAAAGGGCTCTCCCCCACCTCTATCCAGCCTTTCGTGAGATAGTACGTCCCCGGCTCCGACTGCGCCTGCTCATGGTAGGCCGACCCCGAGCCGAGAAAAATGGATATGCAGTCGTCCACTCTGGGAACCACGAGCCTGGAGTGTGCCCCTTTGAGTCCGATGACGCCCTGGGAACAGAGCCCGTAGCCGAGAATGATGGTGTCCACGGCAGGGTCCGTTTCCACCTCGTCGATTGCCTGTTGGAGGGCTTCTCTTAGCCTCGCAGGGTCGGTGTGGAGGCCGAAGTCAAGCACGCGATGGCCGACCCCGGAAGGCAGGAGAGGGAGCATCTCCTCGATGACGGTTGCGCACGCGATCACGAATGTCATAGCCGTTCTTTCTCCACGATCCTTCAGGCAGGTTCTATATCTAGCCATAGGGATTCAGGCTTTACAAGGTGGGCAGCGACCCAGTATGAACGGGTTGATGTTCCCCGGATAGATCCTATCGACTGGGATCGAGACCCAGGCGCTTGAGCAGCCTCTTGCGGAACGCCTCCCCTCCGGGCCTCAAGGCGGGAAGGGTCATCGGCATCTTCCGCAGGCTCTCCAGCATCCCGGGGAGCATATCGAAGGGTATCGAGATGAGAAAGCGCCCCGGCTCAAATACCTTAAGGGCGCGCATGCCGAGGCTCAGCACAGGGGTGAAATTGAGCTCCCCGGTCACGTAAGGGTAGACGAAGAGCCAGGCGCAGCCGATCACGCCGGTACTCTTGCTGGTCCACATCTTCCCGGTGGAGTAGCTCATGGCGCGGAGAAGGACCTCTGCCTGCTCTTCCCTGGCGGCCATAATGAGGAGATCGGGGTCGTACCCGATCTTGTCGAGAGGGGCAAGAGAGACGTATTCTATGGCCCGCCGCGCCTCCAGCCTCGGGATATGGTCATAGAGTCGGCTTGCGGCCCGCGGGCTGTCGAAGAACTCGAGGCCCGCGCCGTACTCCCCCGACGTGTAGACGGGCAGGAGATCCTTCCCCAGGGAGTAAAGGCCTGCGCCGCACAGGTGATCCTCTGTCCCGGCATAGAAGGCGTTCCCTTCCTGGCTGTATCTGAGCATCTCGCACAGCCGTTTTTTGTGGTCGAGCCGCTCGATCCCCTCGGGCGGCTTTGTCGAGTACTTCACACCAACGGCTGAGCTCTCGAGACCGAGCCTTTTGCACACTTTTTTCCAAGCCGCCGCGTCAAAATCAGATGATGGCGCCATGTCCTTCTTCCTCCTCGTCAGTAGTCCCTATCTATTCCCCTCGCCCCACCCTCTCCCTTATCACCCCGCGGACGCCACCCTTTAACCAGACGCCGTCATCCCTCCTCCTGGGTATGAGATGGAAGTGACAGTGAAAGACGGTCTGGCCCGCTACCTCCCCTGAGTTCATCCCCATGTTGAAGCCCTCTATGGCCGCGTCAGCCTCCAGGAGCTGCTGCCTTCTCATTTTGATCAGCTCGTTCATGGCCTCCTGTTCGAGCTTCGTCGTCTCGAACCAATCCCTCACGTGTCTCTTGGTGATGATCAGGCTGTGACCTTCGGTGACGGGGCGGCCATCCGGTTTTACGAACGCGAGATCGTTCTCAACGGGTTTCTCCCCGTTTAGGTTGTAGGCGCAGAAGGGGCAGCCCTCATCGAAGGCCTTCTCGACAACGGCGCGGAAATCGATCGAGTCCCTGTCCGTCCTCACGCTCCGGCACTTCGAGCAGAGCACCTGGAGGTTCTCGTAAGTCGTTTTCCCGCCTTTCGACCGTGGTATGACGAGATCGACGTAGAGCGGCCTTTCGTCCCTGGTGGCGCCGCAGAGAGAGCATCTGCCCTTCGCCTCTTTCAGGACGCGCAAACGCAAGCTATCAGGAAGGGCGCGGCCCCGGCGGATCTTCCCGAGGAGGAACAGTTTCATCTCTTCGAAAGTCATGGACATTCTCCGATCCGTCTATGGGCTTACCATCAGTGGCCGGGTAATGCAAGTAAAATCAGGGTATGAGCCCAACGCCGGGCTAAGAAGAGGATGTGAGTAGAGGTGAGGCAAGTCGTGATAGAATAGGGGCATCCCCCGTGAGCGCCATTGGGGGATTGCCGTATGCGCGGACGGTTTTAGGCAAATCAGGGGCAATAGCTACCGGGTACAAGGAGGATACTGAATGGACCTGAAGGGAAAAAGGGCACTCGTGACCGGGGCATCCAGGGGCATCGGGCGGGCGACGGCCATCGCACTGGCGAGGGAAGGGGCCGACGTGGTCGTCAACTACTTCCGCAGCCGCGCGGCTGCCCTGGAGGTGAAGGAGGCGATTGAGGCGTATGGCAGGCGCGCAGTCGTTGTCCGGGCCGATGTCTCCATCCCGTCGGAGGTGGAAGCGCTCTTTCGGGAGGTGGATACGCAATTCGGCGGGCTCGACATCCTCGTCAACAATGCCGCCATATCGCACCTCGCCACCCTCGAGCAGTCCACGGAGGAGAGCTGGAACGCGGTCCTTCAGGGGGACCTGACGAGTATGTTCTTTTGCACCCAGGCCGCGGCTGTCCGCATGATACCTAAGAGATACGGCCGGATCGTGAACATTTCTTCCATCGGCGGGGTGCTCGGTATCGAAATAGATCCGGCATACGGGGCTGCCAAAGCGGGCGTGCTGGGTTTCACGAAATCGATTGCCAGGGCCCTCGGGAGGCACAACATCACCGTCAACGCCGTTTGCCCCGGCTACATAGAGACCGATATGTCGGCCGCTCTCCCCGATCAGGCGCGCGCCTGGAACCTCCAGGAGTCTGCCTTGCAGCGCCTGGGCGTTCCGGAGGATGTGGCGGACGCGATAGTCTTCTTTGCCTCGGACTATTCGCGCCATATCACCGGCCAGACGATACTCGTGGACGGCGGGGTGGCCATGATCTAGCGAATGGTTACGAGACGGCTTTCACCCGTCGACGGGCTCGATTCCGCACTGCAGTTCAGCGCGTCTTTTCCCGAATAGACGACGGCAGACTCGCCCCGCGCGAAGCCGACCAGGAGCATCCCGAGCCGTTTCGCCAGCTCCACCGCCAGGGCCGTGGGGGCGCTCACTGATGCGAGATCGGATATCCCGGCCCGGGCCGCCTTGGCAACCATCTCGAAGCTTGTCCTCCCCGAGAGGAAGAGAAACGACTCATTGAAGGGGACTCCCCGCATCAAAGCCTCGCCGACCGCCTTGTCGAGGGCGTTGTGGCGCCCGATGTCTTCCTTGACAATGGCGGATCCGGCAACGATGT
>Ga0326728_10026132_pt1 | contig 10374 bp, 7 predicted proteins | sample MB3enrmetagenome_FD_207602 | JGI IMG/M metagenome (GOLD analysis project Ga0326728, IMG submission 207602) | Lab enriched peat soil microbial communities from McLean, Ithaca, NY, United States - MB31MN | ecosystem: Environmental > Terrestrial > Soil > Wetlands > Peat | place: USA: New York... | reverse complement strand
AACAAGCTTTGGGATACCAGAGACCGGAACAAGCTCAAGGCTGGAATTATCGTAGGTTATTCTTTGGCATCGTTGACGCTCATCACCTTCGTCTTCGCCATGTTGGCAGTCCCTATCTCTGGGGCGAACGCGCCGAACGGCGGAATCCCCTATCCCTATCTTGATACTCTTCAGCAATACCCTCGGGACTATATCTGGCAGTACATTGGCATGGTCGTTATCATTCTATATTTAGCGCACTATGCATTCATCGAAAAATATATAAACGCTTCGACAAAAATCTCTACTCGAATCGGATTGCTATTAGCGATCATTTCCGCAGGCATACTACTCGTGGATTACTACCTGCAAGTAACGATCATTGTCCCGAGCCTTCGAGCAAACGAACATGAGGGCATCGCGTTGGTCACGCAATACAATCCCCATGGGACATTCATTGCACTCGAAGAGCTGGGCTACATTCTAATGCTGCTATCGTTCGTATGCCTCGTTCCCATTTACATAAGAAAGGCCTATGGGGCGAGGTCGCTTGCCATTATCAATACTGCTGGTGCTGTAGTCGTTATGCTCGATTTCATCGCGCTCAGCATCAAGTATGGCTTAGATCGCAAGGACAGATTCGAGATCGTCATTCTCTCCGTCTGTTGGCTGCTATTGATCCTGAACGGTCTTTTGATCGCTCGACGGATTCGGAAAGATGTCAGCGTATAATTACATCCGCACTGCCCTGATGCTTGCGGACACAGTCGACGAAAGTCGCCGCTTCCTCCTCGCTGAGATCGCTCCAAAACCCTATGAACACCTGTACCGGTGGAAGGCGCATGCCTGGCCCCGGTTTCGCAGCGATACCCTTGCCGATTGCATTCTTGAGCGTCGATGAGCATTGCCCGAAAAGCGCCGGTGACAGAAAAACCGCGAGATCATGGTTCATGACTCTTTGGCGCAGTGGTTCGAAGCCGTCATTGGCGACGCAGCGCCTCGAGTCAGTTTTCAGACAAGTGAGGCATCCCGTACACGGCGCTATGTCCCCGCACGCAATTTCTCAGCCTGTCGCGGAGGATTTCTCAGGCTGACAAATGGGATTTGTCAGCCTGACACGTCCGACTTTTCAGCCTGATAAATGTGAATTCACAGCCTAACACGGCCGATTTTCCAGCCTGACAAATCTTCCTGCACAATTTGAGAGCCACGACGTCATTAACAAGTGCCGTCCTAAGGAAAAGTGACATATTTCTATGCCAAATCTCAATCGCCAGAGCGTTTCGTGCGCGTAATAACAGTAGAACGAACTCGCGGAAAGGAGAATTCCAATGGCTCTCAAGATCGCTGTGCTGAAAAATAACTTCCCGGGCTGCCAGAGCCCCTTCATGGTGCGCTCGGAGAACTCCGATGTCGTCGAGTACGACAAGCTCGTCGAGATCATGGCCAAGGGTCGCACGACTCTTTCGCAGATCGACATCCTGGCCGTCATGCAACTCTACAAGGAGGAGGTGCAGAGGCAGCTCGCCGAAGGCAAGACGGTGAAGACACCTACCGGCTCCTTCTTCCTGAGCGCCGCGGGAAGCATGGACTCGCTCGACGAGTCGTTTCTGCCGAATGATCAGACGAAGAACCACGAAGTGCGGCTCCATCATAGGCCCGAGAAAAGCTTCGAGGTTTCGATTCTGGAAGAGCTGCAAATCGTACGCGAAGAGCGTCCTGACCTTTCCGTCCCGATCATCCGCACTGTCGCGGCCGCGGGCGAGAAGGACTGCGGAACTATCCGCGCGGGCGGCATGGTTCAGATCAAAGGGCTCAGGCTCCGCTTCGACCCGACGGCCTTAGGCCAAGGCCTCTTTTTCGCAGATTCGGCAGGAGCCGAAGTCCGTTCGGACTTCTATCCTATGATCATGCCGGGGACAGTCTTGGCGAGCGTGCCTGACACTCTTGCCCCGGGTAGTTACTCGGTCGTCCTTCGCGCCGCAGTGAACGGCAAGGACGTCCGGGAGACACGCTTCGAGGGGGTGGCGGTCTCGGCGTAAGAATAGAGCGGCCGAGCGCCCGAGTCAGTCCGCCAAGGTCTTCTCGAGATAGACGAGGAAGCCCTTCATCGCCGCGAAAGCCTCGAGGGCATGCGGGACAAGGTCGGGCGCCACGACTTCTTTGTCGCTCATGCCGTGGATCGCGACGAGCTGCTTCAGGCGCAATAACTCGATGTCGGGATGGTCTTTTTCGAAACCCTGAGGCGCGGTCTTCAAGGACTCGCCGGAGAGGCTGCCGAAATAGCGGACGAACTCCGGGCGGGAAAGGATCCGCTTCAAGGGCTTGGCATCCAAGGCGATAGCGCTCCTGATCTTGTAGAGTTGAGCAGAGCTGGGATCGTAGAGTCCGCCAGCGAGCATCGAACGACCGTCGGGCTCGAGAAGGAAGTAGTAGCTGCGCGCGCCCGATTTGCGCCCTCTGGAGCCCAGGAGAGCGCTCATGGCCGTCTTGTACGGCGTCTTGTCTTTCGAGAATCGCAGGTCCCTGTTGATGCGGAACACGCAGTCCTTGAGCGCGATGCCGCCAAGATCGTCTACAGAGTCGAAGCGGCCGAGGAGGTCTCCGACTATCGCGAGAAAGTCGGCCCGAGCCGATTCGTAGCGCGGCCTGTTCGCCTCGAACCATTCGCGGCTATTGTTGTCCCGCAGAGCGCCAAGAAAATCCAGGATCGATCGCGCGTCGTGATTAGGTCCCATAGAGCCTCCTTATGTCCTCACTACACGACGCGGACATCGAGCCCTGCCTCGCGCGCCGCTTCGGCTTGACAAGAAGCCGAAGTGACGAACAGCGAAGCCTCCGCAACAAGGGCAGCGCCAATGTGAAGTGCGTCCAAGGTCTTGATCGCAGAGCGCTCGATGGCCGCGACCGCTCTTCCGATCGACTCGTCCGATATCGGTACGACTTGGATAGCCGCAATATCGCCGCATAGCCTTTCTTTTAATATACTGCAATCCGACTCCTCTATCTTTCCTTCTCGCACAAGCCTACGGAGAGCCGACAGGGCCTCGGGCAAAGCGATGGCTGAGACGAAGATCGATTCGGCAGCCCTGACGAGATCGCCTATCTCATCGCTGCCTCTCTCCTCTATATAAAGCTTCGCGAAAGCTGATGTATCCAGAAAGGTCACGGACATCAGGACTCCGCGCGCTCCGCCAACACGGCCGAGGAAAGCGATACGCCCGGACGCGAGAGAGGATTTGAAAAAGGCAGTCTGCCTTCGAGCGTCGGGGGCACGAGGAGAGCAACAAGCCTGCCATGCCTAAAGATTCTGATAGTTTCGCCTTTTTCGATCCTATCGATATACTCGCTCGCCTTGCTTCGAAGTTCGGTGAAATTAACGTCCGACATAGCATCCTCCTCCACTATCTGTACAGTCAAACTGTACAGATAGCAACTCGCTAGATTCATATCGTCCTGGGCACTTGGCCTAATCCACTCCGGGAAGTAACCTAGCACAATGTCAGGTAGGGAATACGCGGTTCTCATCAACGACGCGTTCAAGCATCAGATGGACGGCATGGGCCAGTCCGAGTTGGGGCGGATCCGAGAAAAACTCGAGTTTCTCGCATCGGGGCTATGGGACTCGGGGCTGCGCGTCAAAAAGCTCAAAGGTCCTGCAGGGAGCGTCGTATTCGAGGCGCGGCTCTCGAAGGGCGATCGGCTGCTTTTCACGCTTGGGCGCGACAAAGGCACCTCGATCGTCTACGCATGGGGAATCGAAAGCCACGACGACGTCAACCGGGCCAAGCGTTCAACGTTGCCGGAGAACGCGCCCTTCCTCGGCTTCGAGCCTCTTTCCATCGAAGAGCGAGATGAGCTTGTGATGGACGAACTGCAGAGCGAGTTCTATACGCAGGGCTCGTTCGACGGTATCGAAGACGCAGAAGCGGGCCCTCAGCGTTGGCGCGTTCTGAATGACTCCGATTGGAAGCGGCTCCTGGCCAGCTCTGACCGTCAGAAGGTCGACCTGCGCCTTTACTTGACCGACGAACAACGGGCCGTACTGGAGCAGCCCCCTCCCCTCTTCCTTTCGGGGACTGCGGGATCGGGCAAGACCACGATAGCCGTGTACTACCTTTTCAGGCCCCTTCCCGACGGCGCGCGACGGCTTTTCATCACGAATCATCCCTACCTCTGCGCCTATTCCGAACGTCTCTACGACGGTCTTGCTGCGGAGAATCCCGCCCTGAACGGACAGCCGCGCCCCCGCTTTTCCCCGTATCGCGAGATCGTCCGCGAGATCGTCTCGAAGGGCGAGGCGAAGGCGAACAGCTTTTTCGCCCCGGAGAAGGAGATCGACTTCCCGGCCTTCCAACGCAAGTTCGCGGACCGGCGGGAGTTTTCATCTCTCGATCCCGAGCTCGCCTGGGAAGAGATTCGCGGCATCATCAAAGGGGCCAAACCGGCGCTGAACCTGGTCCGCTATCGCGAGCTCGTCTCTCGCTTCGAATCGGGGAGCATCTCGCGCCGAGAGACGGGAGAACTCGAGGATCTACTCGTCGCGATCGAGGACTTCGATTTCATGCCGCGCATCGAGTCCGTCATAGCGAAAAAGACGAGCTTCTCGGACTATGGGGACTTCCTACGCTTCCACTTCGAAGGCCGACAGGCCGACCGAAGCGCGGCCCTTCTCGTGCACAAGCACATAGCGGAGTGCCTGGAACAGAGGGCCGCGGACCTCGCCAAGCCGCTGCTTTCCTTTCAAGAATACCAGGCCTTGGGCAAGAAACGCGCCCCGCGTTTCGCCAGCGACCGCTCCGGGATTTACGCGGCCGCGGAATGGTACCAATCCTGGCTGAAGAGCGAGGGGCTCTGGGACGAGATCGACCTCACGAGGCGCGCCATCGATATCCTCGCGAAGGGGGCCGAGGTTAGGGGCGCCTTCGAGCACTTCGACCTCGTCGTCTGCGACGAAGCCCAGGACTTCACGAACATCCATCTATTCCTTCTTTTCCGCCTCGTCGCCGATCCCGGCAATGTCGTGATGGCGGGAGACGTCAAGCAGATAGTCAATCCGAGCGGCTTCCGCTGGTCCGACCTGCGCGCCCTCTTTTGGGAGCGAGGGCTCAAAGCCCCGGACCTCTTTCACTTGAGCCTCAATTTCCGCTCCGTCGGGGGAATCGTCGCGCTGGGAAACGCCCTGCTCGACCTTAAAAAACGACTCGCGGGCATTCAGTCGGACGAGACGAAGGAGGCCTGGAAATTCCGGGGAAAGACTCCTTGTCTCGTCGCTGGCCTTGACGAGAAGAGCGTCGCCGGGGAACTTTCGCTCTCAGGAGCGGGCAGCGCGATACTCGTGCGCGACGCGGAAACGCGGGAGCGGGTCAAGCGCATCGCGCGATCGGAGTTGGTGTTCACGATCGTCGAGTCGAAGGGCCTCGAGTTCGACTCGGCCCTCCTCTGGAAGCTCACGCCGTCTTCAGGCGACATAGCCGCCCTGTGGAGGAGGATCGCGGCTGACGATCGCCTGGCCAGAGACAACGAGGCGAGGATCGTTCACGAGATAAACCTCTACTACGTCGCGGTCACGCGCGCCCGCAACGGCCTGGTGGTCTACGAAGACAATCTGGATTTTTGGAGCCAACTCGAGTTCGCCGACCTCTTCATACGCAGCTCGGAAGCGGGCATCCTGGCCGATTCCTGGCAGGCCATATCGACGCCGGAAGAGTGGCGCGTCCAAGGCGATTACTATTTCGAGCGCGAGTATTGGAAGGCGGCCGCCGAGTGCTACAAGAACTCAGGCGACCAAGTGCGCGAGGCGCTCGCCCACGGTCTCGCGCTCTTCGCGGAGCGCAGCTTCGCCGAGGCTGCGAAGATTCTCGATACGGCGGTCGAGCTCGTCGCCTCATCCTCTGACATTCCGCTCTCGCTCGAATGCCTCGCGCAAAAAGCTGCCATTGCGCACGAAGAGTCGGGCCATTTCCGGAAGGCAGTCTCCCTGTGGGAAAAAGCTGGCGATGCCGTACGCTCCCGTAATGCTCTTGCGCGCGCGCTCGAAGACGAGAAGGACTACGCGGCCGCCGCGAAAATCTGGCTCCAGCTTGGCGACAAAGCGGCCGCGCTTCGCAATCTAGAGCGGACGGGCGATAACGCCGCGATCGCGGAACTCTATCTTTCGATGAAGCTCTGGGAGAAAGCCGCAATCGCCTACGAAAAATGCGGCCGCCATGCAGACGAGGCCGAATGTTGGCGCAAGGCAAAGGACCAAAAGAAGGCGGCTAACGCCTATTACGCGGCAGGCGAGTGGGAGAAAGCGGCCCGCTATTTCAAACTCTCTCGCCAGTACGGGAGGATCCCCGATTGCTGGATCAAAGCAGGGCGCTACGACAAAGCGGCGGACGCCTACCTTGTCGACGCTGATGAGCCGGAGAAGGCTATCGAAGCGCTGCGCAGCTGGATCAAGGCCGATCCGGCGGTTGCCGCGGCGCTGCGCGATGAGACCGTGGCCATGGGGAAAAAGAAACCTATGCGCGCGGCGATCCGCTACGCGGCCCTCGACGAGGCACAGGCCGCAGGGAAGCTCTTCCAGGAGCAGGGCAAGCTCGACCTCGCCATCGTCGAATTCCGGGCCGCGGGAGACCACTTAGGCGTATCGATATGCCTTCAGGAGCAGAATGAGTTTTACGCGGCCGCGACCGAGCTCGAGCTCGATTCGCCCGATGAGCCCTTCGTTGTTCAGCTCTTGGAACGACACGTGCGGAAAGGCCGCTATAGCGGCGAGATCGACCGCAAGCTCGCCGAAAAGCTCAACGACGAGGCCCTTCACATCGAGGCGAAGGGGGAACTCCAAAGGGCCGTAAATCGGTTCGTCGCGATCGGGCATATCGAAGCTGCCACTCGCTGTTTCCTCAAACTCGACAAAGACGAGACCGCTTTCCGTTTCTACTCGGATTACGGCGAGGGCAAGGCGCTCGGGGCCTACATCCGCGACAAAAAAAACTTCCGTCTCGGGCACGAAATGGTCATGCACGAGTCGATGGTTTATAGCGAGACATGGTCCGAGCCAGCTTACCTGACCGGCTGGCCCTACCTTCTCGAAGCTCTGGGCCATTGCCGTAGCGAAGCCGACTTCGAGAAGCCGGAGGGCCGAGAGGAGCTGGCGGCACTCATCCCACTGAAGGACATGTCCGCATATAAGGTCCTCGCCGCCTCGAAGTTCCTCGGGACCCTCGATTTCCTCATCGGCATCGGACACATGAACGGGCTTCTCCTCTTGTGGCTGAACGCAGTCCGGGACATGAGGGAGACCGCCGAATATTACAGAGCGTTCATGGGCAGGATCGAGACCGCAGCGTCGGCGGAAAGCGTCAGGGCTTCATGGTTCAAGGCTTTCCTTTCCCTAATACGCGAAGAAACTAAACTATCGGAGATAGATATCGCGGGACTCAGGCCCTGGAATAGCGTTCTCTACACACTGATGTGCGGACATTTCACGGAGGTGTTCACGTGGTACCGCGAGCACGGGACTCGGGCCGAATTCGACGCCTACGGTACATACCTCAAACTAGAGAGTACGATCGCCATATATCTCGAAGCCGAAAGCGTACAGGCCGAGGCGGCGATGTGGTACGAGAAGGCTCGGGAATGGGGAAGCGCTCTCCGCTGCTATCGCACCGCGGGCGATGAAGTCGGATACGCCCGTATGCTCGAAAACACAGGAGCCTTGAGCGAGGCATTGGCCCTATGGACAAAGCTCGAACGGAATAAGGACATTAAGCGAGTTGAAAATGCTATCGCCTCGGGGAAAGAAGGCAAGGCGAAAGCCGGACGAGGCAGGCCGAAGGCAAGCGCTATCTACCGAAACGATCAGCTTTCGCTATTCTGATATCAGATTTCCTTCAGTGCCGACTCGACCCAAGAAAACCGGATGCGCTCCTGCTCCAGGCGCAAGGCGGGAGCCAACCGATCGAAACGCAGGTCGTCGTAGAGTTCGCGCTCCTCGCTGCTAAGCCGGGTGAGCTCGGCCTTCGTGGGAGAGAGCTCGGAAGTCCAGAGCTCGCGATGCTCAAGAAGGGTGCGGCGGTCCATAAGGAGGGACTGGGCGCCGGGGAAGTCCGCGCGCAACTGGTCGAGGATGGCGAAGCCGTGACTGTCGAGATCGCCCCAATAATGGATGCGGCAGCGATGAAGCCATTCGGCCGGAGCGAGTGCCGAAAAGCCGTACCCCGAGCCGAAAATGATAAGGCTTCCCGTGACCTCAGGGAACGCGAGGAAATTGATCTCATTCTCGGTGATGAACACGCAAGGCGACCAGTCGGGGTCTCGAGTCGGGAAGAGCCGGGCGAAGTCCTCGGAAAGGAGGCTGAGCTCTTCGGGCCGCAATTCCGTGGGCGAGCGCGCTATGCCGACGCACAGCCTCAACGCGGGATCGAGGACGCGGAAGCGCACTCGGCTGGGTTTATCGCGGAGGCCGTAGCGCCGAGCGAAGAGGGCGGCACCGGTAACGGTGGCGCTATTTTCGGCGGTACTGCCGTCCGCCGTGCCGCTCGGGAGGACGATGTCCAAGAGCTCGGAAAGAAGTCCGCGGTGGGTCTCCACGAATTTGCTGTGCACGCCGGGGGCGTCGATCTGGCGGGCGTAGAGGCCGGAGCGGGGATGCGCTCTGAACCAGGCAAGGGTCGCGAGGAGGGCCGGCCAGTCCGCCTCCCGCTCGAGGACGACAAGGGGGCGCTTTATAATCCAGCTCCCGAGCTCGGGGAAGGAAGAGACGATCTCCCCGGCAAGGCGAGTAAGGCGCGCCGCGTCGCGGCGCTTGCCGATATAGGCGAGCGCGTCCTCGGGCTTTTCGAAGACGGCCGCCACGGGAACATCGTTGGCGCCGAGCTGGCGATGCTCGATCGCCTTCGTTTCGAGGCGGTAGCCGGGGCTCGAGGCCTCTTCGGCGAGGCCCGAGATCCAGGAGCGCGCCTCGCCGAAGTAGTCGGAGAGCTCGCGGGAGCTCGGGCCTTTCAGCTTAATGCGCAGGGGAAAAAGGTTCGGACCGCCCACGAGAGAGGCGGGCAGCAGCCCCCTCTCCCATTCACGCAGAAGGCGCGCTCGCAGGTCGGCCGGACTTGTCCAGGCTCTGGGGCCCGAGCCCTTCCCCTCGCTCACTGGGCGACTCCTTCGCGGAGCGCGCGCTCGGCGCGGTACTCCTGAATAGTGAGATTGCGCAGCTTCGAGTCGCGGCCGTCTTCGTTGTAGACGAAGCCCACCGACTGGACATAGGGCTCGATTATGTGAATTTTTTGTAATGGCGTGATCACGAGGAGCTGGAGATTGAGGCGTTTGAAGAGCTCGAGGCCATAGCGAGCGGACTCGTCGGAGCCGCGACCGAAGGCCTCGTCGATCATGACGAAGCGAAAGCTCCGCGACTTTACTTCTCCCCACTCGAGGCCGAACTGGTACGCCAGGCTCGCGGCGAGGACGGTGTAGGCGAGTTTCTCCTTCTGGCCGCCCGACTTGCCACCCGAGTCGGTGTAGTGCTCGTACTCGACGTCGTCCTCGCGCCAGCGCTCCGAGGCCGAAAAGACGAAGTACTGCCTGACGTCGCTCACCTTCTCGGTCCAGCGCTTGTCGATCTCGCTGTAGCCTTCCCTGCCCTGGAATCGGCCTATGATCTTCTTCACCTGGAGAAATTTCGCCTCGGAGTACTGCTCGTCGGCCGAACCGGTCAGGCTGCCCTCGGTACAGGCTTTGAGATCGGCGAGGAAGTCCCGGATCTCGCCGTCGGGCCCCTGCTGGGCCTCGAGGACGATGTAGCGGCCGGGATTGTAGTCGATCTGGGTGAGCGATTGGTTTATTCGCTCGATGCGGTCGCGGATGCTCTGGCGCTCGCGATTCAGCTGGGACTGGAAGTTGGCCACCTCGCGGATCGTGTTCTCGTTCAAGAGTTCCTTGAAGGCGCGCTCGAATCGGGGAAGGTCGTCGGCCCGGAGCTGAGAGAGCATCTCGCGATAGGCTCCGGCCGCCTCCAGGCTCGCGTCGACCTCGCGTGTCTCCAAGGGCCAGGCGTTCCGGTAGGCCTGCATGGCGCCGCATATCTTTTCGCGCAGGCGGCCGAGCTTCTTCTCCTCGGCATCGAGCCGGGCTTGCAGCTCGTCGCGCATGTCCCGCTCGCGGTTGTCGCAGCTCTCGACGCTCAAGGTATCGAGGGCGTGAAGCTCGGCTGCGAGGGCCTCGAGCCGCGGGAAGGACGAGAGGGCCTCGGGCACGGCGGCCTCGGCAATCGCGGAGCTCTCCGCGCGCAGGCCTTGAGCCTGCGTTCGCTTTTCCCAGGCGCGGGAGCGCTCGTCGCGCTCCTCGGCGAGGGATGCGTCGTTGCCTTTGATCTCGGCCTCGACCTCGGCCAGCCTGGCGGCCAGAGCCTTCAGT
>Ga0326728_10026131_pt1 | contig 10374 bp, 8 predicted proteins | sample MB3enrmetagenome_FD_207602 | JGI IMG/M metagenome (GOLD analysis project Ga0326728, IMG submission 207602) | Lab enriched peat soil microbial communities from McLean, Ithaca, NY, United States - MB31MN | ecosystem: Environmental > Terrestrial > Soil > Wetlands > Peat | place: USA: New York... | reverse complement strand
GCTGGACCGACCGCGGTGTTACAACTGCTGAGCGGCGGCGAAAAATATGGCTACGAGCTGGTGCAACTGCTCGACCGCCAAACCGGCGGCGTGCTGGCGATGGGGCAAAGCACCCTCTATCCGCTGCTCTACAACCTTGAGGCGAAGGGGCTGATCGCTTCGCGCACCCAGACAGGGGCCAATGGGCGGACGCGGCGGTATTACCGGATCACTGAAAACGGCAGAAGGCGGCTGGCGCGCGATCTGGCGCAATGGGAAACACTCTCGGCGGCGATGGGACAACTCGGAATGGCCGGAGCTTGACTATGCCGGAAGCAATCGAGCCCAGTTTGCGCAGAAAGCTATGGATGACTCCATGGCGGGATTTGTTGCGCGGACAATTGACGCTTCGGCTGGACGTTGCGGCCCATATCCATGCGGCCCAGATTCCGGAGCAGGCCAAGGCGGTGATCTCTGCCGTGGTGCGCCGAACGCGGCTATGGAGATCGGAGAAGGTCGCCGTTGCCGAGGAATTGGTCGCGCATTTTGCGGATGGATTGGAAGCCGGCGAGTCGATCGAGAGACTGATCGAGAGATTCGGCGACCAGCGGCGGACGGCGAAACTGATCCGGCGGGCGAAAGTTCGCAATCGCCCAAGGGCGTGGCGGGCGACAGGGGTTGTCGTTCGGCTTGTCGAGATTCTCCTGGCCCTGCAAATGGTTTTGGCGGCGTATTTCTTTGCCGGGCATCCGTCGCCGAAGGTCGATTACCTGGCTCAATTGAACCAGCCGGTGCTTTGGACGCCCCAGGATCAGCGCGCCTGGCCGCTGTACCGTCAGGCGATTCTCAAAAGCTCTGACTATCATCCGCCGAAATTCAACCACGATTTTTTTGTTGACGATTTTCAGCCCGGGGGACTGGGATGGCCGTGGATGACGCGATGGTTACGGCAACACGCGGAGGCGTTGGAATTGGCGCGTGAAGCGGCGGCAAAGCCGGCGCTGGGGTTTGTCTTTGGAGTTCACGGGTCCAGCGACGATCCCGCGGTTTTTCCGGAATTGGTTCAGTGGCATCAAGAGGATTTCCCGGTTTTACTGCCGTATTTGAATCAGATTCGTCATTTGTCTGATCTTCTGACGAAGGATGCGGAACTGGCGCGCCAGGAGCGGGACGCGCCACGCTTTTCACGGGACGTCGCGGCGATGCTGGGAATGGCCGAGCAACTGCGCTCGGGCAGCTTTATCTTGGGCGGCTTGGTCGCCGATGGGATTCGCTGGGAGGCGCTTCAGGACATCAGCGATGTTCTGACGGCCCAGCCGGGGTTGCTGCGGGATTCCGATCTCCGGGATTTGGCGCATCGGATTTCCCGATTCGCGGATGCGGCCGAGATGTACGACCTCCAAGGCGATCGACTGAACTTTTACGATCTTGTGCAAAATGTTTACACGGACGACGGCAATGGTGACGGACATTTGACCCCTCAGGGGATTCACCCGGATTCCGATTGGGACGGGATCATGTTTGTTGGGGACAATGTCCAAATGTTCACGTTTGGCCCTGCGGTCATGGAACTGACGGCGTCTCGACGCGAGGTCGTCGACCGGTTCGACCAATGGGCCAGGCTTGCCGACAGCGATCTGCACCACTCGATGCGCGAGGCGGAACGAACCTTCGCGGATGATTTTCTGAGAAGCACAAAAGATCGGTGGGACAACCGATATAAGGTGATGGAAGGTTTCACGCCTTCGTTGCGTAAGTTGCGAATTCAGGCGGAATGGGTTTTGGGAGCGCGCGACGGAATTGAAGTGGGCCTGGCTTTGGAATTGTACCGGCGGCAGCATGGGCAATATCCGCAATCGGTTCAGGAATTGGCGCCGGCATTGCTGCCGGCGGTACCGCTGGACCGGATCACGGGCGATCCTGTGAAATATCGGCTGGTGAACGGGAAGCCGATCGTTTACAGCGTCGGCGTCGATCGCAAGGATGACGGGGGGTGTCCGCCGGAAGGAAAGGCGATGGATTGGCCCGCGGCAGCCTGCTGGCCGGAACCAACGGATGGGGAGCCCCGGAAGATTGCCAGCGGTGATTGGATCTTGTACCCAATGCCGAAATCCGACGATTGAGCCGGGGTTCCCTACCACCTCACCAGCACCGCCGTTGCATCGCCGGAGAGGCTTTGGGTTCCGGCGAATTGATGGACGGCTTCAAAATAGGTATCAAGGGGGTCGTGGCCGCCAGGCTGATTCTCCCATGGCGCAGGGATCATCGCCCTATCCTTTTTCCCCGCAGCGGCTTATACTCCAATGCCGACCATGCGGGCAGCATATTGCCCGGCGTCATCACGGCATCGGCCTCTTTGTTTGGCGGAGAAGGATAGATTCCACTCGTTGAGACTGAGTATCATCCATGCTATGCTTGTAAAGCAGTAACGCGCCGGCCCGGTCGGCGGGTGCGGATTCGTTGTCGAAAAGAAAGGAATTTGTATGCCCATCACATTGTCCGAAACCGCCGCTCGGGAGATCAAGACCATCATTAAGCAGCAGGAGTTGCCGGAGTCCGGCACGAAACTGCGGGTTGGGGTCAAGGGCGGCGGGTGCAGCGGGTTCAGCTACATGCTCGATCTGACCGAAGAGGACAAGAGCGAATCGGACGAGGAAATCGAATCGCAGGGAATCAAAATTCTTTGCGACATGAAGTCGTATTTGTATCTCAACGGCACGGAGATCGACTTCAAGGACGAGGTGATGGGCCGCGGGTTCGTGTTCAAGAACCCCAATGCGACCAGCACCTGCGGCTGCGGAAGCAGCTTCTCGGCGTAAGAGCGTGACGTCATGCCCACCGCCGAAACCGAAATCGAAACGCTTGCCAACCGCGAGTATCGCTGGGGCTTCATCAGCGACATTGAGGCTGATTCAGCCCCGCCGGGGTTGAACGAGGAGATCGTCCGCTTCATCTCCCACAAGAAAAACGAGCCCCAGTGGATGCTCGATTGGCGTCTGCGCGCGTATCGGCATTGGCTCACCATGACCGAGCCGAAGTGGGCGATGGTGCACCATCCGCCGATCGACTACCAGAAGACGATTTATTATTCGGCCCCCAAGGCGAAGTTGAAGAGCATGGACGAGGTCGATCCGGAGTTGCTGAAGGTATATGAAAAGCTGGGCGTTCCGATGAACGAGAGGGAGGCGCTGCTGGGCTTGGAGCGGCCGGCGGTGGCGGTGGATGCGGTCTTCGACAGCGTTTCGGTGGCGACGACGTTCAAGAAAACGCTGGCGGAGAAGGGGGTCATTTTCTGCTCCTTCGGCGAAGCGGTGCAGGAGCATCCGGCCCTGGTGCGGAAATACATGGGTTCGGTGGTTCCGTATTCCGACAACTTTTTCGCGACGTTGAACAGCGCGGTGTTCACGGATGGCAGCTTCTGCTACGTGCCGAGGGGCGTGAAATGCCCGATGGAATTGAGCACCTATTTCCGCATCAACGCCAGGAGCACGGGGCAGTTCGAGCGGACGCTGATCGTCGCCGACGAGGGCGCCTCGGTAAGCTATCTGGAGGGCTGCACCGCCCCGATGCGCGACGAGAACCAGCTTCACGCGGCAGTCGTGGAATTGGTGGCGCTGGACAACGCCAGCATCAAGTACAGCACCGTTCAGAACTGGTATCCCGGCGACAAGGAGGGCAAGGGCGGGATTTACAACTTCGTGACCAAGCGCGGCGCTTGCCGCGGACGCGCCAGCAAGATCAGTTGGACGCAGGTGGAGACCGGCTCGGCGATCACCTGGAAATATCCAAGCTGCATCCTCCAGGGCGACGACAGCATCGGTGAATTTCACAGCGTGGCGCTGACGAACCATCGCCAGCAGGCCGACACCGGGACGAAGATGATCCACATCGGCAGGAACACGCGCAGCACGATCGTCAGCAAGGGGATCAGCGCCGGCCACGGGCAGAATTGTTATCGCGGCCTGGTGAAGATCCTCAAGGGCGCCAGCCACAGCCGCAATTACACCCAATGCGACAGCCTGCTGCTGGGCGACCGATGCGGGGCGCACACCGTTCCGTACATCGAGGTCCGCAACACCACCAGCCGGGCCGAGCACGAGGCCAGCACCAGCAAGATCGGCGAGGATCAATTATTTTATTGCAAGAGCCGGGGGATCAGCCTGGAGGATTCGATCAGCATGATCGTGAGCGGGTTCTGCAAGGAGGTTTTCCGCGAACTGCCGATGGAATTCGCGGTGGAAGCCCAGAAGCTGCTGGGCGTAAGTTTGGAAGGCAGTGTCGGATAGCACCAAAGCCCGTGGAGCTTGCTCCACGGGAAGCGAAGGAAAAATGGCTTTTCTCGAAATCCAAAATCTCCACGCCCGCGTCGCCGCTCCGGGCGGGCGGGACATCCTCAAGGGGGTGAATCTCACCATGAACGCCGGCGAGGTTCACGCCATCATGGGCAAGAACGGCTCGGGAAAGAGCACGCTGGTGCAGGTGCTGGCCGGGCGGGAAACCTACGAAGTGACCGGCGGAACCGTCACCTATGACGGCAAAGATTTGCTGGAACTGTCGGCCGAGGAACGCGCCCGCGAGGGCGTCTTTCTGGCGTTCCAATATCCGGTTGAAATTCCCGGCGTGAGCACCAGCTATTTCCTCAAGGCCGCCGTCAACGCCGTCCGCAAGCATCACGGCCAGCCGGAAATCGACACCATTTCCTTTCTCAAGCGGGTCAAGGAAAAGATGGCGTTGCTGAAGATGGACCAGAGTTTCATGAACCGCGCCGTCAACGAAGGGTTCTCCGGGGGCGAGAAAAAGCGCAACGAGATTTTCCAGATGGCGGTGTGCGATCCCCGGCTGGCGCTGATGGACGAAACCGATTCCGGCCTGGACATCGACGCCCTGAAGGTGGTCGCCAACGGCGCCAACAGCCTTCGCGGCCCCGACCGTGCGATTTTGGTCGTGACGCACTATCAGCGTCTGCTAAACTACATCGAGCCGGACTTCGTTCACGTGATGCTGGATGGCCGGATCGTGAAGTCCGGGGGCAAGACTCTGGCGATGGAACTGGAGGAGCGGGGGTATGACTGGGTGGAACGCGAGGTCGCCGCAGGCGTTTGATCGAAAGCAAATGAATAATGACACGATTGGCGGAAAATCAGAAGGCTGACACCATGTTGGCCCACGGCCGAGAATGGCTGGAGGACCTCCGCAAAGCGGCGATCGACCATTTCCAATCCGTCGGATTTCCCGATACGGGTCAAGAAGAATGGCGACTGACCAATGTTGCGCCTATCGCCGAAACCAAATTCTCGATCGCCCGCGCGCAGTCTGATGATGAAGCCCTTGATCTCGTTACCGAACACCGGCTTGGCACGGACGCGGCTGCCGAGTTGGTGTTCGTCAATGGGTTTTACTCCTCCGAACTTTCGCACATTGACCACCTGCCTCCCGGCACGACGCTCGGGCCGATGCGCCAGGCCATAGCGAAGGTTGAACATTTAGTAAAGCGTGAATTCGGCCGTATCGCCGATTGCCACGCCAATCCGTTCGTCGCATTGAACACCGCATCCTTTGACGACGGTGCTTTGCTTCAGATGAATCGTGGCGGCACAATCGACAAGCCAATCCACATTCTGTTTGTTTCAACCACGGGTGCGGAGCCAACGCAATCGTTCCCGCGAGTTTTGGTGATCGCGGAGAAGGACAGCGATTTGACTTTTGTGGAAAGCTTTATTGGCGGTCAGGGTGTGCATTTCACGGCGGCCGTTACCGAGATCGTGGCCAGAAACGACTGCCGGATTGATTATAACCGCATTCAGCGCAACGGCGGCGAAGCCTACGCGGTGACAGCGCTGGCGGCACGTCTCGGCCGCAGCACCCAATTCATCAGCCACGCCGCCACGCTGGGCGGAAAGCTGACGCGGAACGATCTGACGGTGACGCTCGTCGGCGAGGGGGCGGATGCGACGATCAACGGCCTGGTGATCGTCGGCGAGGACCAGCATTGCGACAACCACACGCTGCTCGACCATGCCGCCGCTCATTGCGCCAGCCACGAGCTTTACAAGCACGTGCTGGACGGCAAGTCGACGTGCGTGTTTAAGGGAAAAATCCTGGTTCGGCAGGATTCGCAAAAGACGGATTCGAAGCAAACGAGCAAATCGCTGCTGCTGAGCGACGAGGCGCAGATGAACAGCCAGCCCGCGCTGGAGATTTACGCCGACGACGTCAAATGCACGCACGGAAGCACGACGGGCCCCGTGGATGAAGAGATGGTGTTTTACCTGCGTTCGCGCGGGATGGGTCTGGAGGCGGCGCGGCACCTGCTGACGTATGCGTTCGCGGCGGACATCACGCGGCGGATCAAGGTCGAGCCGGTGCGCCGCCGCCTGGAGGATTTCCTGGCGGCGCAGCACGGCCTGCCGCGCGATTTGCGCATCACCGACCTGGGCGAGCACGATGAAAAGGCGAGATGACCCAGCTCCGCAGCCCGCCGTCGCCCTCTTGGACGATGGGGCCGAATCCACCGCCGCGTTCGACGTCGAGCAAATCCGCGCTCAATTCCCCATCCTGAAGCGGAAAGTTCACGGCAAGCCGCTGGTTTATTTCGACAACGCGGCGACGACGCAAAAGCCGCAAATGGTCATCGACGCCCTGCGGCGATATTACGAATCGGAGAACGCCAACGTTCACCGCGGCGTCCACGCCCTGAGCCAGGAAGCGACCGCCGCTTACGAGTTGGCGCGCCAGAAGGTCGCGCACTTCATCAACGCGGAACAGGCCCGCCAGATCATCTTCACGCGCGGCACCACGGAGGGAATCAACCTGGTCGCCGCCACCCATGGCCGAAAATTCCTCAAAGCCGGCGACGAGATCGTCCTTTCGGCGATGGAACACCATTCCAACATCGTTCCATGGCAAATGCTGGCCGAGGAAATCGGGGCGACAATTCGCGTGATTCCGATGAACGACCGCGGCGAATTGATGATCGAGGAGTTCGATCGGCTGCTGAGCGATCGCACGAAAATCGTTTCCATCGTGCACCTGTCCAATTCGCTGGGGACGGTCAACCCGATTCGGCAGATCATCGCCAAGTCGCACGCGCGCGGGGCGGTGGTCGTTGTGGACGGGGCGCAGTGGGTGGCGCACGCTCCGCTGGACGTGCGCGAATTGGACGCCGATTTCTACGCCTTTTCCGGACACAAGCTCTATGGTCCGACCGGGATCGGCGTGCTGTATGGCAAGGCGAAGCTGCTGGAGGAAATGCCCCCCTACCAGGGCGGCGGCGACATGATCGACTCGGTCACTTTCGAGAAAACAACCTACGCCGTCCCGCCGCATAAATTCGAGGCCGGCACTCCGCACGTCGCGGGCGCGATCGGACTGGGCGTGGCCATCGACTTCGTCAATTCCATCGGATTGCCGAACATCGCGCGTTACGAGCAGGAGCTTCTGCAATATGGCACGCGCCTGCTGTCGGAAATCCCCCGCGTCCGGATCATCGGAACGGCCCGTGAAAAGGCGGGAGTGATTTCCTTCGTTGTGGAAGATCCGCCAATGGCGGCGCTGGACGTGGGGATGTGGCTCGATGCCGAGGGGATCGCCGTGAGAACGGGCCATCACTGTTGTCAGCCGGTGATGGATCGGTTGAACATTGCCGCCACGGCGCGGGCGTCGTTTGCCATGTACAACACGAAGGAGGAGATCGAACTGTTGGCGGCGTCTTTGCGGCGGATGCCGCGTCCGCAGGAGCGCGCTCGCGCGGTTTCCGATCTTGAAGGGTTGCAATATTTCCCCGCCGCCGCGCCGTCACCGCAGGCGGCGGCCGAGGAGTTGATCGAGACTTTCGACTTTCTGCAAACCTGGGAACAGCGGTACGAACTGTTAAACGATTTGGGCGAAGAACTCCCGCCCATGCCGGAGGAATTGAAGACCGAATCCAATCTCGTGCATGGATGCCAGAGCATCGTCCACCTTTTCGCCCGCAAGCGCCCCAACACGCCGGATACCATTGATTTCCTGGCTTCCAGCAATGCGATCATTGTGCGAGGACTCGTCGCGTTGCTCTTGCGGGTTTTCTCTGGACAGTCGGCCAAAGCGATTCTCGCGTTCGATGACAAGGCGTTTATCCATCGCCTGGGCTTGGACCAGAACACCACCATGTTCCGGCGCACGGGCCTGGAAGGAATGATCAAGCGGATTCGTAGCGAGGCGAAACGGCTGACGAATCAATAAAACGCATTGTTTTCGTATGGAATCTGAAATTCCCAATTTGAATTCGGCCCAGAGGCAGCCGCTGCCGGTTCTGCCGCATTCGGGGAAGACGGAGCAACCGCGGGAGGAGGTTCGCCAGCCGGCGGCGATGGATCTCGGACGCGCGATGCACAAGACGGCGGGCGAATTGTCGCCGGCTCAGCGGGCGCTGGAGGCGACGATCGTCGAGGTGGTGCGGACGGTTTACGATCCGGAGATTCCGGTGAACATCTACGATCTGGGTCTGATTTACGAAATCGCCATCGACCCGGAGAACCGGGTGAAGGTGAAGATGACGCTGACGGCGCCGGGCTGTCCGGTGGCCGGGTCGTTGCCGCTGGAGGTCCAGCGGAAGATCGCTTCCATCCCCCAGGTGAAGGATGCGGAGGTGGAACTGGTGTGGGACCCGCCCTGGGACCAATCGCGGATGTCCGAAGCGGCGATGCTGGATTTGGGATTGGCGTGAGGGGCGGAATTAAGGGAGAAATCTGGATAATGGATTGCGTTAGTTTTATCACCCCCGAGGCACTTTAGTTCACCCATTTCAAAGGAAGGAATTTGCGATGAGCCATTCAAAAGTTTCGTCCACGGAGATGCGGATTGTCGTCAGCAAGGACGGCCCCTATCTCGTTTCCGGAGGTCTGCCCGTGTGCGTTCAAGAGATCGTCCCGAACCATGAAGGGATGTCCTGGGATTGGAAACCTGGGCCGGTGTTCAAAGCAGGCAAGGACTATGCACTCTGCCGTTGCGGGAAGTCAAAAACCGCACCGTTCTGCGACGGCAGCCATGTGACGAGCGGGTTCGACGGGGCGGAAACTGCCAGCCGTGTTCCATATGCCCGACAGGCGGAGCAAATCGACGGACCGACGCTGGTTTTGAGCGATGCCGAGAAACTCTGCGCCTTCGCTCGCTTCTGCGATCCCGGCGGCAAGATTTGGGGCCTGATTGAGCAGACAGACAATCCCAACGCTCGCAAATTGGTCATACGCGAAGCCATGCATTGCCCGGCGGGCCGGCTGGTCCTTCATGACAAAAAAACCGGGAAGGAAATCGAAGAGCCGCTGGAACCGTCGATCGGCGTCGTCGAAGATCCGGCTCTTGGTTGCAGTGGGCCGCTCTGGGTCCGAGGGGGCATTCCCATTGAGTCCGCAAATGGCAAGCGTTATGAAACGCGCAACCGAGTGACGCTGTGCCGCTGCGGAGCCTCTGACAATAAGCCTTTTTGCAACGGCAGTCATGCCAGTATCAAGTTTAAGGACGGCATCTTGGAATAACCGGGACAGCTTGGGAATAATGGGAATAACCGGGGACAGCTCTGAATTTCTTGAGCCATGGAAATTCAGAGCCGTCCCGGTTACGCGGGGTGCTCCAATCGGTCCGACTGATTTTCCTATTTTCTTCGCGCTCTTCGCGTCCTTCGCGGTGAATAATCCCGGTTGAATAATCCGGGCTATTGAGCCGGAACACGTTCCAGCCTCATGGTGGCACAATCCGTAGCGACGGCCCCACCAATTCCCAGACCATCTGCGCCATCCGGCGCTGGCCGGTTGCCGAGAGATGAATCCCATCCAGCGTTGCGCCCGGCGCACCGAGCACCCGCACGAAAAATCGCCGCGGAATAAGAAGAAGTCCATATTGCGATGCGACGCGCCGCTGCTCAATGCCGTAGGCGTTGTCGAAGGGGAAGAGCGGCAATTCCAGCATTACCACCTGCCGGCCCGGAGCGCAAACCCGCCGGGCCAGCGCGTCCAAGTCCGTGCCGAATTGCTCCGCGCCGGCGTGAGCGATCATGTCGTTGCCCCCAATCTCCAGGAATACCAGGCCGTCGGACAGGCGTTCTGATTGCAAGTGCCGCATCGCATCGGCAATGGTCGACCCGGCGCGCGATAGGTCGATTACCTGAACCCGACGCTCTGCGGCCAGAATGCCTGGCCAAGCGCGGCCGCGTTCGCTACCGATCCCGGCACTGATGGAATCCCCGATGACATACAACCGCGGAAACGCCGCTGGCGGGAGGGTCGGAGGCAGTTGAAATGAAATTGTAATCGCGGCCGCGAAGAACGTGACCGCCAATTCCCCCAGGTCGATCATCAACTTCAGCCGGTGGTTTCGGAGTATTCCACGCAGGAACCAGGCCAACGTTGACGCGATCCAGAT
>Ga0326728_10026129_pt1 | contig 10374 bp, 5 predicted proteins | sample MB3enrmetagenome_FD_207602 | JGI IMG/M metagenome (GOLD analysis project Ga0326728, IMG submission 207602) | Lab enriched peat soil microbial communities from McLean, Ithaca, NY, United States - MB31MN | ecosystem: Environmental > Terrestrial > Soil > Wetlands > Peat | place: USA: New York... | reverse complement strand
CGAGGATGGAGATGGGAATCGCCGCCTCCATTCCCTGGCCGACCTTGAGGGCGGAATAGGCCGACGCGACGCTGAAGACGATACACAGCAACGTGCCCCACAGCACCGCGCGCCAGGTCACCTCCGGTGGCGACATGCTGGCGGGCACCAGCGGCACATAGATTTCGCCGTCCTTCAATGGCTGGTACGCGTTTTCCGGAAGCGAATTGGTTTCGACATCGGCCATGCGTAAACGAGCCTCCTGACCGGGGCCAAACGCTGGGCCGTCCATCATTGCCCCGCTGCGGTCCCCCTCGAACAAGAGGGGCAACCATTATCCCATAGGGAGTCAAACATCGCCTGCGACGACAAAGCAGTGATGGGGGTCACACCGTGAAGTGACTTGGAGGAGATCCATCATCGCGGACTCCGGCGTCTAAGAGCAGGTTTTGCCACTCATCGTGGCGAGTTTTGTTCCGGCGAGAATTGTCACGAATTCCGGCGACCTACACCCCGCGCCGAAGCCAGCTTCGAGCGACGGGGACGTCACGTTTGGTGCGTCTTCGCCATGGCGCGACTCGACTCCAGTCGCTTTCTTAGCACGATTGCCACGGTCACCATCAAGGCCACTGCGGCGGCAATCGTCAGCAACCACCCGGAATGTTGCCCAAGATGCCGCAGAGCGACCACGAAGCGGCGGCCATAATGGGAGGCAATGGCGGCGATGGCTCCGTAACGCCCTGCTCGGGCCAAAGCCACGACAACGAGGAATGTCCGCAGAGGGTAGTCCAGCGCGCCGGCGGCGGCGAAAAACGCACTCGTCGGGAAGGGCAAAGGTACAAGGGTAGAAACCACCAGCGCGCCCGCACCCCACCTCTTGAAGTACTTCAGCAGCCTGGCGACCCGGCGCTCGCCAAACTTGCGGCTGAGAAAGCCCAAACCGGCCTTACGTGCCATTCGAAACGTCAAGTAGGCGCCCGCGACCGAGCCTGCCGTGGCGGCTGCGGCGTAGTAGTACCACGGTTCGCGCTGCCGCGCCGCGAGGATGGCGGTGAGAATGTCCGGGCCGGCAAAGGTCGGGATTGGGGAGCTGTCGACAACGGCGAGAAGGAACAGCCCGAATCCGCCCAAATGCCGCACGAACGCGGCGATTCCTCGCGAGTGTCGCGCTGCCGGTTGAGCGAAGTCCGTGAATGTTTCGAGGAGTCGCACCGGTACCCGACGTAACGATATCATGTTTCGAGCGAGCCCGGAGGCGCCGGGATGGGTCTCTGCCGGGTGTCTCTAATAGTCCATTTGCAGGCGGATGAAGCCGCTGCGTGGAGGCCCGATGGCGTTTCCCGAGAATAGGCCCGCAAAATCGATCACGTTGAGCCGGTCATTGATGTTTTCCACGTCGCCTTGAAGACTTACCGTCAGACGATCGCTCTTGTAGAGATCGGCTCCCACGGAGGCGTCGAGGGAAAACTGGGGCCGTACCCGGCCGCGGGAGAGATCGACACGGTTCACAACCTGCTGTCCGTATTGTGCGAGGGCGTCGTCCACGGTGCCCTCGAACTCAACCGGCAGGCCGCTTCCATACTCCGCGCCCAAGCCCGCCCAGGCGCGCCGCGAGAGCTGGCACCGATAGCGCGTCCGCAGCGTGTTGCGCTGGTCTTGTGAATCCCAAAAGCGGCCCACGCCCCGGGCGTTCGAATTGATATCGTCGTCACCCAGGAAGAGGCCACCGGTCGCCGGAAGATAGGCAAAGCCTACCTGATACGTGTAGCTGACAAAGCCGGAAAAACGCCCCCAGGCGGGAAGATCGAGCTTTGCCTCGGCGCCGTAGATTTCGGCCTTGCGAAAAGCGATGGGGAAGCTCACGGAGGTATTGAGCAGCAGGTTGTCGTCGGCGAAATTGCTCAGGTAGCGGCGGTAGTAGTTCCCGTCCAGCTTGAACTTGTTCAAGAAACCCTTGGTGAAACCTGCCTCAAAGTAGTTGCCGTGCGACGGCAGGACGGGCAATCGCAGGAAATCGGGATCGAGGCTGACCACCTGGGGCGAACTCGAGAGCAGGATGTTCTCGAAGGCCGGCGTCTGAAAAATCCGGTCATAAGAGAAGTGCAGCACCATGTTGGCCGCCTGCCAATAGCGGGCGATCCCGAGGCGAGGGCTGACGGCATTCTGGTTCACCAGCAGTTGATAGTGGTCCCAGCGCAAGCCCGCATTGAGGCTCCATTTGCCCAGCCGCACATTGTCCTGGACGAAGGCAGCTTGCTCGTAATCGTGTCCCTTGCCGAAGAAGGCGAACGACCCGGGCGTGCCATTGTCGAACTGGCTGAAGTCCGTGATCGTATCGCTGAACGCTTCGTGAAGGGGCGTAAAATCAGCCTCCACTCCGGTTTTCCACTCCTGGATCCCGTGATGGAGCGCCACGGTAGCCTTCAGGTACCCTTCCTTGAAGCCGCGGTCCTGCGAGGCAATGATAGGTGTGGAGAGAGGATTCGACCAGAAGCGATCCGTCGCCTGACGAAACATCCCGTGGAAGTCGCCCAGGACATTAGGGGAAAAGATGTGCTGGTAGGAGAAAATCGCCATCGTTTCCTTGTTGTTTCGATCCTGCCGCTGGCCCGCCGCCTCCTGGACCTGCTCGTTGGGCACCTCAAATTCGGACTGTTCGTGTCGAACGATGAGTCCGATTCGGTCGCGGTCCGTGAGATCCCGCTCATAGTGGGCCGCGAAATCGGACGTGGTGCCCGTGTTGGTGTAATTCTGCGGAACGACGGGGTTCAGGTACCAGTTCGTGGTGGCGCCATCGGCGCTAAGACCGAGAGTGTTCTTTCCCCACCCGTATTGCGCCAGGGCGTACCCGTCGCCGGTGTCAAAGCTGCCGCCTGTGGCGACCACCTTGCCGTGCCAGCCCTCACGAGCATCCTTGACGGTGTCCACCTCCACCACGCCACCCATCTTTCTTCCATATTCGGCGGGAAAATTAGCCGTGTAGACGCTCATCGACTGTACGTCGTCGGCCTCGATTTCCGGCCCGAAGCTCGGGGAGCGGTTGTCGGTGAGTGGAACTCCGTCGACCACGAACTGGGTCTGGTATTCCGAGCCGCGAGGGTGCAGAACGCCGTTGCCTTCATACAACCAGCCGGGCTGCGAGTTCACAAGATCGACCACGGATCGGCCGGGGATCGAGGCTTCTTGGGTCCCAATCGTTTGGGGGCCGATTCGGTTGATGTCGCCCACGCGGTGAGGATCGATCAGCGTCGCCTGGCCGCTGACGACAACGGCCGTGGTGGCAACGCCCAGGCTGAGCTTGGCGTGGTACTCGGCCGGAATGGCGGATCGAACTTCCAGCAGCTCGGAGAAGAGAGCGAAGCCCGGTTGCCTGATCTCAACTCGGTATACTCCAAAAGGAAGGCGCTTGGCGACGAGGTTCCCCGCCTCGTCCGTCGCCAACGTCCGTCGAAATTGATTGGCCTCGCTCACCAACTCAACCGAGCTCTCGACCCCGAGTCCCGCCGGATCGGTCACTTTGAGGCGCAGTTCACCCACGTTGCTCTGACCGAAGAGTGAGGCCGTGCTGAAGATGAAGATCAAGATTCGGTTCATCATGTCGCGCTAGTGCAACTTCTCTCAGTTCTCAGTAGTTCTCAGTCATCAGTTTTCAGTCATCAGTCAAGAAAAACGTTATTTTGCCTGGAACTGAAAACTGAAAACTGAGAACTGAGAACTGAAAACTACCATGGTCGACAATTGAGCGTTACAGCACACTAGAAAATCACCTTCAACCCGATTTGAATCTGCCTGGACGTCGTCGCGGTGGTGGTGATGAGTCCCGCCGAGGCGCTGGTGCCGCCATTGGCAAAGACGGTCGAATTGGGTGGGCCGAAGTTTGGGTGGTTGGGAAGGTTGAAGAATTCCAGCCGGAGCTGCAATCTGACTCTCTCCGATACGGGCAGATTCTTAAGGGCGGAGAGATCCAACCCCGCCAAGCCCGGTCCGGTGAGCGTTCCTCGGCCCACATTCCCATAAGTGCCGGCTGCCGGCAGGGTGAAGGCATTCGGATTGAACCACTGGTTGGGGCTCCGAAGCAGGACCGGCCCGGAAAAATCGGGATTCCAGGAAGGCCGATCGGGATTTCTAGTATCGCCATCGCCGGAGCGGTTGGAGCCCACTAGCGGAGTGAACGGAAAGCCAGTCAAGAGCGCAGCGATTCCATTGATCTGCCAGCCGCCGAGCAGCGTGTTTTCGAGTTTGCCGGCGCCGCCCAGCCAGCGCTTGCCACTGCCGAAGGGCAGCTCGTAGCTCCCGGAGATGCTGGACTGGCTGGTGATGTTCAAGGCGGCGAGGCCCCAATCCATTCCGAGATCATTCCGATTCAATACCATTTGTGCTTGATTGCTGGCCTGAGCGCCGGTCAGGGCGGAATTCACGTCCAGGTTCTTCGACCAGGTGTAATTGGCCCGAAGGTGCAAGCCTTGACTCAGGCGATGGGTCACTTCCGTTTCCAGCGCGTTGTAGCTGCTGTTTCCCTCGGTGTACCAGAAGAACCCGCTGGAGAGATAGGGATTGGGTCGGGTCCCGACGGGAATGTACTCGGCGCCCTGCGGCGCCTTACCTTTGGTCGCACCGACGCCGCCCGATGGGCAGCCGCCCGGGCTGGAACAAATCTCGGCCGGAATGCTGTTGGGGTCGACGCTGAGCAAGCCATGGTATCCGTGCGACCCGACATAAGCCACGCGAAAGGCCGTGTTGCGGCTGAGCTGCCGCTCCAGCGTGAGATTCCACTCCTGAACCGTCGGAGTCTTGGCGTTGGCCTGGACTCCCTGGGGCGCATAGATGGTGCAAGGCGCTGGAACGTTGGGAACGATCGGCAGAATCGAAGGCAAGGCAACGTTGGAAAACGAAACCGCGCCGTTATAAGGAGGAAGCGAGTTCAGGAGGTACGCGAGATCGTCGAGCAGCGAATAGTAGGTGCCGTAACCGGCGCGGACAGCCATCTTGCCGTTCCCGAAGGGGTCCCACGCCAGACTGATTCGCGGGCCGAACAGCCGTTGGGCGTTGTTTTGCGTAAAAACCGAACTGCCCACCCGCGGAGTGGTGAGAAGAACGCCCGACGCGTTGGTGAGGTAGTTGGCAGCCCTGCCCGACGCCTCATTCCAGCCCGTGGTGAATTCCTGCCGGATGCCGGCCTGGAGCGTCAGGTTAGGCCGTATCCTGATCGCGTCTTCGAAGTACCACGCCCCGAAGAAACTTCTCCAACCCAGTTCGTTGGGGTTGGGCACCACTTGAAAGCTGCTCACCTTCCCTTGCAGGAAGGTCTGCAAGGTGGTGAAGGTGGCCTGGCCAAGCCGGCGCGAAGCCGTGTCTTCGTTGTCCTGGAGTGTCTGAAGCCAGACTCCGGCCTTGATCTGGTGAATTCCCTTGCTGATCTCGACGCTGTCGGTGTAGGTGAAGAGGTTTCTCCGATTCCCGGCACCGGCGGCATTATTAGGGCCCGCGGAGGTGAGGGCCGCAATGCCCGTGGTGGTGACGCCGCCTCCGATGACGATCCCGCCGGGCCCCTCTCCGGTGACAAAGGAGAGACTGGGAGGGAAGGAGGCGAGGGGCGAAGAAGCCAGATTGAATGCGGCGCGGGAAAACCCGGCGCGGAAAGTGTTGAGGACTTGCGGCGAGAAGATGTGTGTCTCCTCGAAGCTGGCCACCTGCATGCGGAGCGTGGTAGTCGACGCAAAGAGGGGATCCGCCAAAGGCACCAGACTATTGCCGTCGTCCACGGTGTAAGCAGCCGAAAGCGAGTCCCGATCGCGAAGATTGTAGTCGGTCCGCAAAGTCCCGAAGTCCTCGCGGATGGATTGCCTGGGACTATTGAAGGCCAGCGCCGTCCCGCTCGGCAACCCGTTGGCCAGCAACTCCGGGCCGTTGGGCTGGGGCCAAAACGACGTGTACGGCAACATCGACGCGTTGAGATGGGGCACTTTGGTTTCGACCCCGGAGGCATTCGGCAAGAAGCCCTGGCGCGCCTCCTGGTCGGGCACCACGCTTTCGCTGCTGAGCGCTGACGATTGCCGGAATCCTTCGTAGTTGCCGAACAAGAACAGGCGATCTTTCCGGAGAGGTCCGCCCGCCGCGCCGCCGAATTGGTTCTGCTTGAACGGAGGATTGGACCCTTGCGCAAGAACGTTCTTCGCGTCCAGAGCGCTGTTGCGCAGAAACTCGTAAACCGATCCGTGCAGGGCGTTGGTTCCCGACTGGGTCACGGCGCTGACCTGCGCCCCGGCTCGCTTCCCATATTCCGCCGGGTAGGCATCCGTCAGCACGTTGAACTCGCGGACGGCATCGATTCCCAGCAAGTCCCCGCTGACGCCGCCGGGCGTGATGGCGAGCTGGCTTGAGCCGGTGTACTCGATGCCATTGAGCACGAACAGATTCTCCGCCGTCCGCCGTCCGGCCACCGAGAAGGTGTTCCCATTGCTGGTACTGGTGTCGACGCTTTTCATGGCGCTGAAATTGATCGTTCCCGGATTGAGTGTAAGCAGGTTGTCAAAGCTGCGGCCGTTGAGCGGTAGATCCTTCAGCTCGCGCTCTCCCACGATTCCAGAAACGGGGGCCGTGGTGGTACTAACCAGGGGAGCCTCTTCCGAAACGGTGACTTGCTGGACGAATAGGCCCAGATCGAGCCGCACGTTCACCGTTGCTTCCTGCCCTACCTCCAGATTGATACCGGTCCGCATCACAGGCTTGAAGCCGGCCTTTTCCACCTTCACTTCCTGCGGCCCTAAAGGCAGGGCGAGCGCCCTGAAATTGCCCGCGTCGTCCGTCGCGACCGCCCGCGTCGCCCCGGTTTCGAGACTCTTCACGGTAACGCTTGCGCCGGCCACGGCGCTGCCCGAGGCGTCCACGACTCGGCCGGAGATCGCGGCCAACACTTGCGCCCAGCTCGGCCTCGCACTCGCCGCGATCATGGAAACCGCCAGCGAGATGCTCAGAACGCACAGCCTGCAACTTGCCAGCCCACCGAGGCGCCGCCGATTGATCAAGAGGCTCCTATCGTTTAACGCGGAAATCCGAGGGTTCCCAATCGGCGATCGGAAGCGAACCATCCATTCAAACCATTCAAAATCCGGCAAAATCGGCCTCAAGCGTTGATCCTCACAGTCATTGTTGTCGAGGGTGGAGCGGACACCTTAGCTGGGTTTCATCCGCTGGCTACTTCATTCCAGATAACTCGGCGTAGAAACGGTCTAACTGGTCTCCAGTGAAGCTAAGCTGCCAGCCGAGATCGTCCGTCTTGAGTTGGGCCATCAACTGATCCTTGGGGACGCCTCTCTTTACCAATGCGGACGCCCGGGAAACCAGGGTATCAATTTTGGTCTTGAATGCTTCCAGGTCGGTCCTACCGACCGTCGGTCCCGTGCCGGGCACCACGACGTCGAACTCCAGCTTCAGAACCTGGGCCAGCACGGGTCCCCAACCCACCAGGCTCCCGCCGGCTGAGAAATCGGGATCGGGAGCAGGGGCGAAGAGGTCTCCTACCGCGACCACTTTCAAGTTGGGGAAGTACACCACCGTGTCGCCGTCGGTGACGGCGTTGCCGAAGTGCATGAGCTGGGCTTCGACTCCCCCTAACCGCAATCTGTACTCGTGGTCGTAGGTCACGGTCGGCGGGGCGACCTTCCCGCCCGGCGGATTGTAGTTGGTCAGGTTTTGCTTTACATTCTCGTGCGCGATGATCCCGGTGCCCGCCGCCAGGAACTTCGCGTTGGTGCCGGTATGATTCTCGTGATGATCGGTGTTAATGAGGACCCGGATGGGCTGATCCGAGATTTTCTTCACCTTCACTCGAAGAGCATCGTAGTTCCCGGAAAGCTTTCCGTCCACAAGGATCAATCCATTCCCGCTTAGGCGCAGCACCGAATTGCCTCCGCCGCCGGAAATAAAGTAGAGCCCCGTCTTGACGAACTGGGCGGTGAGCGTCGCAGCGGTGGCGCCCTTTCCCGATTGCTCCATTGCGTGTTGGTATTGTGCTGAAGCGGCGACGGGCGCGGCCATCGCCAGCAGAACGATCAGGCACGGCGGGTAAGCCGGCAGTTTTTTCCTGAACACAGGGCCTCCGGGGCGACAGTCAGAATGCGCTTTTTGAGTTGAGGAGAGCAGATCCGTGGGCCTTGTGGAACCCACGGATCTGCCGAGAATGGTCCTTCGTTCGCCGCTACTGCCCATTTATCGAGAAGGCGAAGAACTGGTTGTTCCCCGTGTATCCCGGTATACCCAGGTGAGCATACCCGGAACCCCAGTACACGGTGCCATCCACGATGGTGGCGCCGGCGTTCACCGATGATCCGGCCGCAAAGCTCCAAAGGGTCTTGCCGCTGGATGCATCTAAGGCAAACATGGTGGACGCAGTGGACGTGCCCGCCATGGAGGCCGCATACACGACTCCGTTGGCCACGGACACGGGGCCAAGGTCGACGGCGCCGTTGGGGTCAGCTACCTGCCACACGATGTTGCCGGTCCCGGGATTGAGCGCGGCCCAGGAACCCGCGCTCCAGCTTCCGTTAGGACCGTAAGGGATACCGTAAAAATTGGAGATCGCCACGTAGATGCGCTTGTCATCACTCGCCGAGCCCCATTCGATGCCGCCCAAAGACGATCCTGGGCCTACCACAGTTTGCCACAACTCGGCGCCGGTGTCCGGATCGAGCGCATAGTAAATGCCGCTCTTTTGACCGGCACCAATGATCGTCACGGGCTTACCCCTGGAGTTTCGGTAGGTGATTTCATTCGGGGCGGAGCCAAAATCATAGTCGGGACCGGTGGGGGGAGGCGGACAGTTGCTATACGGAGAAACAAAGCAGGAAACGTTCCAGGAATCACTGCCGTTCGTCACGCCGGTCTGGTCCCAGGTCATCAGGCGCGTGGCCCATTTCACAGCGCCGGTAGACATATCGAGCGCAAGAATCGAATCCGCATGGTCGTTGGGGGAAATGCACTGGGCCTCGGTGCCTCCTTCATTGATGCAGTTCCAGTAGGCGATGTCCTTCGTACTCGGCTCGCTGTAGTTGTTTCCGGTGCCGACGTACACCAAGTGACGTTTCGTGTCCACAACGGGGTTGCTGCCCCAAGAGGCGCCGCCGCTGTAGTACTTGGGAACGGTAAAGGTCTGCCACAGAACCGCGCCGTTGCTGGCCTTCACCGCGACTATGCTGCCTCTTACCGAGCAGCACGGGTAGCTGGGGTCAGCCGCTGCGAATTCCTCGTTTGAGGTCATACCCACGTACACAACGCCGCCGGCGACAGCCGGTGAAGACGTGATCACGGGAAAGGAGTTCGACGTATCCGGCTGTACCTTCCAGTTTAAGTTACCCGTCTTCGCATCGATCGCCAGCAGCCACCCGGTCTTTGCACTGGCGACGTACTGTGTTCCAACGTACACGACGCCGTCCGCGACGGCTGGGCTGGTTCGCGAGACCGTGCCGGTGGCCAATCCGTAATCGGAAAGCTGATGCGACCAAATCGAGCTCCCGCTGCTAGCATCCACCGCCCAGAGATTCCCGGCCCAGTCCGGGAAATAAGCGACGCCGTCCACCACGGCCGCTCGGGCCGACACGTCCCCGCCCGTAGTGAACGTCCACTTCGTCTTCAGTTGATTGACATTCTTTGTTGAGATAACTTTCTCGTTGGGGTTGTTCGCGGTATTCGTCACATCTCGCCCGAACATCGGCCAATCGCTAGTAGCGTTGCGTGACTTGTCCTTCGCCATCAGCACGGTCAGTGCCGCGGTTCCCAGCACCACGCCGAGCACGACACCCAGGCCCCACCTGCCCGCAGTTTTCCTTGTCTCGTGTCCATTCCTAAGTCTAGTTCTCGATGTAAATCCATTCAGTCCCATTTTGCTTATGCCTCCTCCTTTTGTCCGGCAATACGGTGCATGCCGTTTTTTCGTTGATCTTGCTTGTGAACTGCTCAGCCGGAAGCGTTCCCGATGGCGTGCTGACATGACTATTGCCACGGGTCCTGGCCCGGCCCTAATATTCCAGATTGGCGATGCTTCTTGGCCCAACCGCTGAAACGTACTGGAAAACTACTTCTGCCCCACAGAGACTCCCTTACTTCTTGGCGCCGGAAACCGATCGTCCCACGCCGCACCACTCCTGCCACGTGGTGGGTTGCCTTCTCCGCTCATTGAGACAAGAGACATTTTACGAGCGCTGCGCCTGGGCTGTCAAGCTCTACTCGTTACTATTATCTTAGCGAGTAATTCCGATGACCGACGGACCCTCAAAAGCCCATCGCCACCGAGAGAGCTGCCAGGTCTCCGATCCGCTCACCGAGAGCCGCGGGTACAACCCGGCACGTTGTCGCCGAGAGCGCGAGGGCTTCACGCTGTACGACGTTGCGGGCCGGGTC
>Ga0326728_10026128_pt1 | contig 10374 bp, 6 predicted proteins | sample MB3enrmetagenome_FD_207602 | JGI IMG/M metagenome (GOLD analysis project Ga0326728, IMG submission 207602) | Lab enriched peat soil microbial communities from McLean, Ithaca, NY, United States - MB31MN | ecosystem: Environmental > Terrestrial > Soil > Wetlands > Peat | place: USA: New York... | reverse complement strand
GTCGGTTTTTTTTGATCCGACGCACGGCTGTTCTGCGCGATCTTTTGTCGAGAATTGTCATGCCAAACGAATTCCTGCAATCTTCAGACCTCGGCGAGTTCTTCTTCCAGCAACTGCTTGTTATAGAGGTCGGTGTAGTAACCGTTGCGGGCGATGAGCTGGTCGTGGGTGCCTTGTTCTACGATGCGTCCCTGGTGCAGGACGGCGATCGAGTCGGCGTTGCGGACGGTGGAAACGCGGTGGGAGATGAAGATGGTGGTGCGTCCGCTCATGATTTCGCGGAGATGATTGAGGATTTTGTCCTCGGTGTGGGTATCGACGCTGGAGAGGGCGTCGTCGAGGATGAGGATGCGGGGGCTGCGAAGAAGGGCGCGGGCGATGGCGGTGCGCTGCTTCTGGCCTCCGGAGAGAGTGATGCCGCGCTCGCCGACGGTGGTGTTGTAGCCTTCGGGGAAGCTTTCGATGTCGTGGGCGATGTCGGCGGCTTCGGCGGCGGCTTTGATGTCGTCGAGCGGGATGTCGCCGTCCTCACGCGACACTCCGAAGGCGATGTTTTCGCGGATGGTGTCGCTGAAGAGAAATGTTTCCTGCGGAACGAATCCGATGTGGCGGCGCAGGGAGTCGAGAGGGAATTCGCGGATGGGGCGTCCGTCGATGAGAACGGCGCCGGGCGCGGCGTCGTAGATGCGCGGGATGAGGCTGACGAGCGTCGTTTTGCCGGAGCCGGTGGGGCCGACGATGGCGAGGCTGGAGCCGGCGGGAATGCGCAGGTTGATGTCTTTAAGAACGGGCACGCCGTTGTAAGCGAAGTTGAGATTGCAGAATTCGACTTCGCCAGAGAAATCGGGTGATCGGGTGATCGGGTCATCGGGTGAAACTGATCGGGTCATCGGGTGATCGGGTGATCGGGTGATCTGAACCGATTGCGTGATCTGGTCTGGCCGGGCAAGCGAAGGCTGGTTTTCCGATGACCCGATGACCCGATGATCCGATGGCCCGATCGCGTCGGCGATCTCAGGCTGCTGGGAGAGGATTTCGTCGATACGCGCCATGGACGCGGTTCCGCGCTGGAAGATGTTGATGACCCACCCGAGAGCGATGACCGGCCAGGTCAGTTGCACCATGTACGTGTTGAAGGCGACGAAATCGCCGACGGACATTTTGCCGAGGAGGACTTGTCGTCCGCCGAGCCACAGCACGATGACGACGGCGGCGCCGAGCATGAGTTCGAGGGTGGGCCAGAGCATTCCCATCAGGCGAACCAGGCCGAGACTGCGGCGGATGTATTCCTGGTTGGCGCCCTCGAAGGCGGCGATCTCGGCCTGCTCCTGCACGTAGGCCCGGATGACACGGGCGCCGGAGAAATTTTCCTGGGCGCGCGCCGAGATGTCGGAGAACATGGCCTGAATGCGTTCGAAGCGCTCGTGAATGCGGCGCCCGAAATACTGGATGACAATACTGGCGATGGGCAGCGGCAGAAAAGCATAGAGGGTGAGCTTGGGGCTGATGGCCAGCATGAAGCCCAGAGCGCCGGCGGTGAAGACGAGGGTGTTGGCCGAGTACATGATGGCGGGGCCGAGCAGCATCCGAACCGCGTTCAGGTCGTTGGTGGCGCGGGCCATAATGTCGCCCGTGCGGTTGCGCTGGTAGTAGGAATAGGAAAGACGTTCGAGGTGGGCAAACAGGTCGTTGCGCAGATCGAACTCAATATCGCGGGAGATGCCGATGACCACCCAGCGCGTCAGAAACTGGAAGATGCCCTTGGCCAGCGCGATGGCGACGATGAGCAGCGAGTAGGTGAGAAGTTTCTGGCGGGTAACGCCGGAGTGAAGATCGTTGACGGCGCGGCGGAGGACTTGCGGAAAGAGAATCCAGATTCCGTTATTGAATAAAACGCAGAACCCGCCCCAGATGAGACCGCTGCGGTAGCGCTTCAGATAGGGAACGAGGGGGTGTAGGCTCTTCGGCAGCATGACTTCTTGTAGATGAGATTGTAGCAGCGGTGGGTGCGGATTTTCGGAGCGCGGGCGCGAGGGCAACGAAGGCGGCAGTGAGCAGCAGCGCGGTCCAGAGGGACAGCATGCCGACGGCGAACATCAATCCCGAGTAGAGCAGGTCGGCACGTTCCATTCGGCTTCTCCACTTGAAAAAGCGGGTGAAAAAGCCGGGCGAGGAACGGAGGTTTGGGATCTCCGCTCCCCCCCGGTTGGAGAGAAACTTTAGTAGAGACGCGGCTTGCCCCGTCTCTACCGGAAGCTAAAAGTCAGTTTTCGGGCGGAGGCGGCATGTGCTCCTTCATGCGCGCTTCGCGATTGGCCTCGATCTGAGCCAGTTTGGTTTTCTGATCGGCGGTCAGAACTTGCATGATTTCGGACTTGATGCGGGCGTGCTGGACTTGGAGTTCGATCATGGTCTGTGAGTTTTGCGTGGCGAGGGCGCGCGTCTTGGCTTCGTCGAAGGAACCGGCGGCCTCAAGAGCCTTCATGGCGTCGTGGTTTTGGCGCATCTGCTGCATCAGCGGCTCCATGGTTGGCTTCTCTTTTGCAAAGATCGCCTTGACCTGGGTCTGTTGATCGCTGGTCAGATCGAGCTGCTTGAGCATGCGGTGGAAGTCGCCGCCGGGGCCGCCGGGGCCTCCATGACCGTGCATGCCCTGGGCAATCGCGGCTGCCACGGCCAGCATGACAGCGGCACCGATGGTGAGAATGCGGATACGAGTTGATTTCATTGGAACTCCTTTTGACCTGCTTTAGATTTCACGGGTTCGGGAGGCAGCCCGAACGTCTATGCAAATAAGAACACCCTTCTCGAAAATATGGGGTAAAGAGTCGGTCAAGCGCGGTAAAGTTTTGTAAAGCAATCGGGTCATCGGGTGATCGGGCCATCGGGTCATCTAAGATCGGGTAATCGCTTATGGAACACAGTAAACAGGAAGAGCTTCGGAATCGAACGAAACGATTTGCGCTTCGGATTATCCGGTTGTTCCGGCATTTGCCCCGGTCGACGGAGGCTCAAGTGTTGGGCAAACAGCTTCTGCGCTCGGGAACCTCGATCGGCGCGAACTATCGAGCGACGGGACGAGCGAGATCGAAGGCCGAGTTCATCTCGAAAATGGGCGTCGTCGTTGAAGAAGCCGATGAAACCGTTTTCTGGATCGAATGTCTGATCGACTCAGAGATCGTAAAGCCGGACTTGCTAGCGGATCTTCTCGCAGAGGCAAACGAGCTTCTAGCAATCTTTGCCGCATCCCAGAGGACCGCGCGCGGGTGACGACGTTGCGTGATTTTAGATCACCCGATGACCCGATCACCCGATGGCCCGATGTCTCTACAAATCTTTACCGCGTGAAGGCCAGCGAAGGTGTTAGATGATTAAGAGAATGGATCACGTACTGGTGGTGGACGACGACGTCGAATTGTGCGGTCTGGTGCAGGAGTACCTGACGGCCGAGGGGTTCAGCCTGAAGGCTGTGCATGACGGCGAGCAGGGGTTGCAGCAGGCGCTGACCAACGAGTATGCGCTGGTGGTGCTGGACGTAATGCTGCCGGGGATCAATGGCTTCGAAGTGCTGCGGCGGATTCGCAGCGTCTCGAAGATTCCGGTGCTGCTGTTAACCGCGCGCGGCGAAGACGTGGACCGAATCGTGGGCTTGGAAATCGGAGCGGACGATTATCTTCCGAAGCCGTTTAACCCGCGGGAGTTGGTGGCGCGAATCCGCGCCATCCTGCGCCGCACCAAGCCAGTCAGGGCGGAGGACGCGGTCCCGGAAGTGCTGAGCGTGGGCGACGTGGAACTGGATCCGGCAACGCGAAGTGTGCTGCGAGCGGGGCAACCGGTGGATCTGACGTCTGTGGAATTCAATCTGCTGGAAGTCTTGCTGCGCGAGGCGGGACGAGTGGTGACGCGAGAGCGGTTGGTGAATGCGGTGCTGAGCCGGAAGTTTATGCCGTTCGATCGCAGCATTGACATGCACGTCAGCAAGGTGCGGCGGAAGTTGGGCGACTCCGAAGAAAACGGAGACCACATCAAGACGATTCGCGGCGTGGGATACATGTTTGCGCGGCCGGCGGCGAAGGCCAAGAAATGAAGAGAGCCGCTGGCTACTAGCTAAACCTGATTGCTAGCAGCTAGAAGCTAGAAGCCAGGAGCGATTCTCAGAAAGAAATGAAGAGCCTTTTCCTCAAGATTTTCCTGTCGTTCTGGGCAGCCCAGGCGCTGTTCCTGGTGCTGGCGATTCTGGTGACGATTGCGCTGCGACCGGCGCGGCATGGGATCGAGAGCCAGGGTTCGGAAATTCTGGCGGAAGCGGTGAATGCGTACCAGAGTGGTGGAGAGCGCGGCGCTCACGATTATCTGGAAGAACTTTGGCACACGCAGCACGTGCGGGCCTTCGTTTTCGATCCGTCGGGCCATGAACTCGCAGGACGGCAAGTGCCGCCCTGGATCGAGGACCTCCGGCAGGGCGACTCATCGCAAGGCGGCCCATCGCGCGGCGGTGGACCGCCGCACCACCGCGGGTGGATGGACAATCTGCTGCCCGACCGCATGCTGCGGCAGGCACTGACGCTGGATGGAAAACGCTACACGCTGGTGTTGGAGTTGCCGCCGGGGCCGAGAGTCTTTTTCGGGCCGCATGAAATCCCGGGGCTGGGAATCACGATTGCGATCATTACGTCGGGACTGATGTGCTACCTGCTGGCGTGGTCGATGACCAGTCCGGTGACGCGTTTGCGGAAGGCGGCGCAGAGCCTGGCGGCGGGCGATTTGAGCGCGCGCGCGGGCGCCCCGGCGGGAGGCCGCCGCGACGAACTGGCCGAGTTGATGCGCGATTTCGATCGCATGGCGGAACGGATCGAAGGGCTGGTGGACTCGCAATCGCGGCTGCTGAAGGATGTTTCGCACGAACTGCGATCTCCGCTCGCCCGGCTGAGTGTGGCGCTCGGGTTGGCGCGGCAGCGGGCGGCGTCCGAGGTTGGGCCGGAAGCCGCGCCGGAACTGGAACTGGCGCTGAACCGGATCGAACTCGAGGCCGACCGGTTGAATCAACTGATCCAGCGCCTGCTGACCATCTCGCGGCTGGAGTCGGGCACCGACGGCCTGCACAAGAGCATTTTCTCACTGCGGGAGTTGGTGGAGCAGGTGGCGCACGACGCCGAGTACGAAACTCCGGGGCGGGGCTGCCGCGTAACCGTGCCGGGCAATACGCCGGACAATCCGCCGGCCGATGCCGCGGATGAATTTCTGGTGGAGGCCGATCCCGATCTGTTGCGCAGCGCAGTTGAGAACGTGGTGAGGAACGCCACGCGCTATACTGCGGAAGGTACGACGGTGGAGGTGCGACTGGAGCGGCAGCGGGCGGCGAAGGGCGAAGGCGAGGAAATTATTGTACGCGTGCTTGATTCCGGTCCCGGCGTTCCCGACGAAGCCCTGCCCAAGATATTTGAGCCCTTTTATCGACTGGACGATGCCCGCAACCAACAGACCGGAGGGGCGGGTCTGGGCCTGTCGATCGCGGATCGGGCCATCAGGCTGCACGGCGGGCAACTTCGCGCATCCAACCGCAAAGAGGGTGGGCTGGAGGTTGAGATCCGGATTCCGGCGGTTGCGCCTTCTCCGGGGTTTGCTCTTCCCGCTCATTCCTGATACACAAATATATTTCAGCCACAAGCTTCAGTCTCCGTGACGGCTGGCAAGGCATCGCCGGCGGACGGGAAGCGGTTGACTTCCCCGAGCGGCGAAAAGCGCGCCAATTGGGGATCCTTGGGAGAATAGATGTCGAAGAAGATTAGCTTAGTCGTTGTGCTCGCGGGCATGTGTGCCCTGAGTTTGTTTCTGCTCAATTGTGGCAGTTCCTCTTCCCGGCCCTCGGGACTGTTGTATGTGCTGACCCAGGGCATCAACGGTGCGGGGCCAGACGTGAGTTCGTTCTCCATCGATCTGAATAGCGGTAACCTGTCGCTGATCAATTCGAATGCCAGCACATGCCCTGCGTCGGCAACCTGCGGGCTTCCGGTGAGTATTTTGCTCGACCCGACGGGCGCGACGGCGTTCGTTATGAGTCAAGCTGCCATTACTTCCTATAACGTGAACTCCGACGGCAGTCTTGGATCGCCAACGCTCGCCGCGCCGACTACCTCCGCGCCACTGTCGGGTACGCCCATTGCGATGACGCGAGACGCCGCCGGGAAATTCCTGTTTGTGATCGGCCAGGGATCGGATCCTTCGCCGACGAATTGCCAAACGCTTCCGCCCAGTTATCCAAATATTGCGTGCGCTTCCATTTCGGTTTTTGCCATGCAGTCCGGCTCAACCAGTTTGTCGGCGGTAGCGGGGAGCCCGTTCCCGGTAGGCAGAATTCCGAGCGCGCTTTCGGTCGTTAACTACACTGCGCCGAGCGCCACGGCGATGGAGGTTCTCTACGTAACCTTCAACTCCGATCCCGCCTTGCACAATGACAGTACCCTCAGCGCGTATAGTGTGGATACTTCATCCGGCAACCTGACGGACTTAACTCCGGGTACGCCTTATGCCACCGCGACCGATCCCATCTCGGTGCTGGCGGTCAACACCTACCCGGCGGGGGAAAATACTGGCGGTGTCTTTGTGTATGTGGGCAGTCAGGCGGATCAGGCCGGCGCGCTGAGTGTGTTCCAGGTATGCCCGGCGGGGAACGCGGGTTGCCAGGCGAATCAGTTGGTTCCGGTGGGCACGCCAGCTTCGCTGGGGCAGAACCCGGTGGCCATGGTTGTGGATCCGACGAATAACTTTCTCTACGTTGTGTGCTACACCTCGAATCAGGTTTATGGGTATCGCATCAACACGACGACAGGCACGTTGACTGCGGTAAGCCCGGCGCCGAACGAGCCGACCGGATCGCAACCGGTGGCGCTGGCGATGCACCCGAGCGTAAACGATACCGGCGAGTTTCTCTACACGTCGAACAGTGCGTCGAGTAACATTACGGGCTTGACCGTGAGTACGACGAGCGGATCCATGAGCAGTCCGATCACGGTGATCGCCCCGGCCGCGCCGAGCGGCATGGTGGCGCGGTAGAGTTTATTGGGACATTGAATCATTGAGTCATTGAGTCATTGAAAACCCGCTGGGAACTTAGGTTTTCAATGATTCAATGTCTCGATGGTTCAATGCCCTGATTCGCTCACGTGGGGATGCGAAGAATGAGATAGCCTCCGATGAAACCGAAGACCAAGTCCGGGGACCAGGCAGCGACCGCGGGCGGGAGTTGACTCAAATTGCCCATGGCCTCGAACAAGCCCGAGATCGTCCAATAGACAACGCCGATGCCGATGGCGGTCGCCACCCCTGCCAGCGCGGAACGCTTGCCGGCGGAGAGCGCGAAGGGAATGGCGAGGACGGCCATCACCAGCGTGATCAGCGGGTAGGCAATTTTCTTTTGCAGTTGCACCCGCAGGCGCACCACGTCAAAGCCGCTCTGCTCGAGATCGTGAATGTAGCGGCGTAGTTCGTCGTAGCTCATCTCCGACGATTGCTTGATTTCCTTCTTGAAGTACGCAGGCGCTTCCGCCAATTCGGGATACGTGGCGGCATCGAACTTGTGGTAGTTCTCGATGGCGGAGCCGCTCAAGCTGCGCTCCCATCCTTGCTCGTAAACCCACCGGCCCATGGGGCTCGACCAGTGCGCGCGATCGGCGGTGATGCGGTGCGTGATCTGGAAGGTGCGCGGATCGAACTGGAACACAGTGAGGCCGCCGAAAACATCGCGGTCGGGATCGAAGAATTGATAGTAATAAATGTCAGAACGCTGGCCGAAGATCCACTTACGATCGGGGCGAAGGTAGGTTTGCGCAGGTTTGCCCTTGATTTGGTTGCGCAGCGCGTCCTGACGCTTGTTGGTATAGGGAAGATAGAGCTGGTCCGACAGGAAGAGCACGCCGGCAACCAGCATGGAAGCGATCAGGACGGGAACGACGATGCGGTAAAGACTGATGCCGGTAGCTTTGATGGCAGTGATTTCGTTGGAGCGCTGCAGCAGGCCGAAGGTGACCAGCACCGCCAGCAGCATGCTGAGAGGCGTGGTGTTGTAAAGAAAATAGGGCGCCACGTTCAGCAGGTATTCGCCCACGGTGAGCGGCGAGATCTGATTCCGCAGGATGTCGCTCAGCAACTCGAACAAGGTGAACACCAGCAGCAGCATCAGGAAAGCGGCGACGATCAGGGCGAGGTAGAGCGTAAAGTCCCGCAGCACATAATCGTCGAGGATGGTTGGAAACCGAAGATTGAACCAGCGCCGGCGCATGGCCAGACGGGGAACATTGTTTTCACCAAAGGCCGGGCGGGACGACTCGCCGTTCCGTGGCAGCGCCAGCAGGCCGGGCGTCGAAGAGGGGAAGCTCGAAGTCTTAGACCTCGAAGTATTAAACCATGAAGCTCTAAACCAGGAGCGGAGCGCAGTCAGTTCAATCGGGCGGCGTTCCGATTGCCAGAGCAGGAAAACTCCTCCGGCAAGAAACACGAAGTCGGCGAGCCAAACCCCGGCAGCGGGAGAGAGCCGACCCTGTTTTGCGAAAGACACTCCGATCAAGGAAATCGAATAGTACAGAAAGACCAGCAGAATGGTCAGGACAAATCCGCTGGACTTGCCGCCTTTCTTCGAGGAGAGGCCGAGCGGAATGCCCACCAGGGCGAGGACGATGCAGGCGGTGGGCAGCGCCAGGCGGCGATGATATTCGATCAGGTGCCAGCGGCGGGTGACCGGGTCGGCGGTCCGTGCCCCACGGAGGAGGTCGGAGGTGTTGATTTCACTGAGCGATGTGGGTTCGTGTTCCTGACTGTTCTGTGCCGCCGGGATCTGGATGGGAATGTCAGTGGTCTGGAAGGTGGAGATCTGGTACTGGTCCGGATTCGTGGGGTCGCTTTCGTGAGTGGAACCATCGGTGAGGTGCAAGTCCAGAGTATCGGGCCCCTGGCTGACGAGCAGGCCCTCGCGCGCCAGGCTGATGCGGGGTGCGGAGGGGTCGGTCAAATCGGCGAGGAACACGCCCTTCCAGACGGCGCCGCCGGACATGGCTTTGACGTCCTGCACGTACAGGATGATCTTCGGGAACCCTTCGTAAAACACGCGGGGCTGGACTTCGAACGAAGCCTGGGAAGACTTGAGGTTGTCCTGGAGCTGTCCCAGGGAGGCGAGCGAGCGGGGCGCGAGGTAGACGCTGTTACCGAGAGCGAGCAGCCAGGCCACTACCACAAAGATTGAGATCACGCGCAGAAAGGTCCACACGCCCAGGCCGCTGGCGCGCATGGCTGTAATTTCGCTGTCCGCAGCCAGACGGCTGAGTCCGATGAGGATGCCGACGAGCACGCCCATGGGAATGGTGTAGGTGAGCGCGACCGGGACGGTGAAGAAAAAGACTTCGGCAATGCTGGGCAGCGGAGCGCTGTTGCGAACCACGAGTTCGAGGATGCGGCCGAGATCGCGGGTGAAAAGAACAAAGGTGAAAACCGCCGCGCCGATCAAGGCGTGGGAGACGACTTCTCGCAGAATGTAGCGGGTGAGGATGCGCATCCGCAAGACTGGTTGACCCACTGCGAGTCTAGCATGAGAGCGGGAACTAAGAGTGGTCCCGAGTGTAGGCGGTTCACGCCAGGAACGGGTATATCGAAAGGTTTACCGCTTGCCATCGTAGCAAACGCCGCCAAGGCGCATGTGGTCTAGCTGTAATCGCTGGCCGTAAGGGGTGTCCGGCTCAGGATGCTGTCGAAAATCCATGAGTCGTTTCGAGAATTGGGCATAAACGGTGTACATGTCGTGCTGGGCATCGCGTACCTGCGGATCGTTATAGGAATTACCGATTCGCCCAAGTGAAAACGAGCACAAGGTTCGTTGCAGTTCGACTCCCCGGTTGACCAGAGCTTCATAGTCATAGTCGATGTCTGCGCTGAGAACCTTGCAAATCCGATCTGTTTCGTTCTTGTTCTGGAAAGCGCCCTGCATTTCAGGATGAAATCGGTTAAGAAATTCGCCGATCCCGCATTCCTCACGCAACTGCTCCGTCGACTCGTACAGATATCGGTTCTGGGCGGTTTGGCTGTCGGCGGTGGACTTACCTGCTGGCGGAGGACCGGCAGCATTTGCTGAAATCTTCGATCCCTGCCCGGAATTTGACGATGAGGCTGGAGCCGCCGCGTCGCGATCTCGAACGACGGACTGAATCAATGACTTAGGAATTTGATAACTCGACTCCCCGATTGTGTATTCGAGCTTCTCGCCGGCATCGGTCGTAGTGTCGGCATGGATCGTCCTACCATTCTTGAGTCTAATTGTCGCCGATGCTGTCGCATGGTCAGCGGATTGCTGCGCATTTGCAGCGAATACGGTACACAGGAGAATCGCCA
>Ga0326728_10026126_pt1 | contig 10374 bp, 10 predicted proteins | sample MB3enrmetagenome_FD_207602 | JGI IMG/M metagenome (GOLD analysis project Ga0326728, IMG submission 207602) | Lab enriched peat soil microbial communities from McLean, Ithaca, NY, United States - MB31MN | ecosystem: Environmental > Terrestrial > Soil > Wetlands > Peat | place: USA: New York... | reverse complement strand
GCCGCAAGCGGGGCGTCGAACCCTGGGCGTACGCTTGCCGCCTCATCGCCGCCGCCCGGGCGAACCTTACGCTGCCCACAATCCCCGCGGCCGCCTAACCGGGGCGGGGGTGTGAACGGTTACGAAGGCTAGGCTCGAAACTTGCGTGTGATGGTCAAAAAATCTGCATCTGATGACAAAATAGGCAAAAATGGCGCGACCGCCGCCTTCGACTTGGCCGACGACGACGGCAATCATTGCATCGGCGACCCCCAGCGGAGCTTGAAAAGCCTGTTTGTTCATGAAACATGCGGGAATCGGCGCGCGATCGGTTTGAAATAGAAACGAAGGCGTGCGTTGCTTGGTCAATAGGCCGCGTTAGCGTAATGACGAAACTCTGGGCGGGCGATGAAAAAAGAGGCAGGCGAATGACGCGATCGTTGATTCTCATCGGGGCTCTGGCGACGACGATCGTCGCGCCGGCGGCCGGGTTCGCGCTCGCGGCCGGCGAAGGCGAAGCGCCGCGCGGCGTGAGCGCGATCACTTGCGTCAATCCGGTCAGCGGCGCGAGCTGGCAGATCAGGATCGACTACGATCGCGGCGCCGTCGATTCCAATCCGGCCCGCATCGACGACGCCGAAATCTCGTGGCGCGACGCCGCCGACGGCTGGCGCTATCGGCTCGACCGCAAGTCCGGCGCTCTCACGGTGACCCTCGCGTCGGCCACCGGCGGCAATTTCCTTTTTGATCGTTGCCGGTTGGGAAACTGATGGCGCGAAGCGCGCGGCCCGCGCCGGCGCGGCGCTGACAATCGGAGCCACGGCGATGGCGGAGCGTCCGTCCGGCGTCAAGGCAAGCGTGGGGTTCGCCTCCGAGACCGGACCGCGCGAGCGCAACGAGGACTTCGCCGGCGCGGTTTTCGGCTGGGAGCTGCCGCAGCCTCGTCGGGACGTCGTGGCGGCGATCGCCGACGGAATCGGCGGCGCCAAGGGCGGCCGCATCGCCGCCGAGACGGCCGTGCGCGGTTTTCTCGATGGCTTCTGCGACCTGCCCGAGACCATGGAGGTGCGCCGCGCCGCCGCCCAGGTCATCGATGCGCTCAACTCCTGGATTCATTCCCAAGGCCGGCGCGACGCCGAGTTGGCGGGGCTGGGATGCACCTTCACCGCGCTGGTGCTGCGCGGGCGAACGGCGCACGTGCTGCACGTCGGCGACACGCGGGTCTACCGGTTGGGCGGCGACCGCCTCGCGTGCCTGACCTCCGACCACGTGCGCCAGGGCGGCGCCGGCCGCTCGAACATCCTCACGCGCGCGCTCGGCGTCGAAGCGGAGGTGCGGCTGGACTACGCCGTCCAGCCGCTGGGGCGGCACGACCGCTTCCTCTTGTGCAGCGACGGCGTGCACGGGTACCTGAGGACCGAGACCATCGCCGACATCCTGCGCGAGCGCTCCGCTTCCCAGGATTGCGCGCGCGCGCTGGTCGCCGCCGCGCTGCTGGCGGGCAGCGCCGACAATAGCACGGCGCTGGTCGTCGACGTCGTCGATCTGCCGACCGCGGAATCGGCCGACATCGGCGCCGCCGTCATGCAACTGCCGCTGATCCCGACGCCGATCGAGGGCGAGACGGTCGACGGTTTCGTGCTCAAAGCGCTGCTGTCCGACGGGCGATACACCCGCCTGTTCGCCGCCGTCGACGACGTGGAGGGCGGCGAGGCGGCGTTGAAGTTCCCCAAGCCCCAGGTCGCCGCCGCCGCCACGTATCGCGCGGCGTTCGTCCGCGAGGCGTGGGTGGGCGCGCACGTGCGCAGCCCGTGGGTCGGCGCCGCGGTCGAACTGCCCCCCGGCCGGCAGACCTGCCTTTACACGGTGATGCCCCTCCACCAAGGGGAGCTTCTCGAGACCCGGCTCCGCCGCCGCCCCTCGATCGGTCTGGAGGAAGGCCGCAATATCGCGATCAAGTTGGCGCGGGGCGCGGCGGCGCTGCACCGCGCCGGCGTCATCCACCGCGACATCAAGCCGGACAACGTGATCCTCGAGGCCGGAGGGTCCCTCAAGCTGATCGATCTCGGGGTGGTGCGTCTTCCCGGACTGGAGGATTTCCCGCCCGAAGACATTCCCGGCGCCCCCGGCTACATGGCGCCGGAGATGTTCGCCGGGGAAGCGGGGAACGAGGCCACCGACATCTACGCCCTCGGCGTCACCCTGTTCCGCGCCTTCACCGGCGAGTTCCCTTACGGCAATGCCGACGCCGTCAGCCCGCCGCGGCGAAGCCGGCCGACGCCGCTCTCCGCCCTGCGCCCAGACCTGCCCGCCTGGCTCGAGGCCGCCCTGGCGCGAGCGTTCGCAGTCGATCCGGCCGAGCGTTTCCACGACATGATCGAGTTCGCCATGGAGATGGAGACCGGACCGGAGCGCGCGCCGCTCCCGGTCCGCCGGCCGCGGACGTTATACGAACGCAACCCGCTGCGCTTTTGGCAGGGCGCGGCGGCGCTGCTCGCGCTCGCCCTCCTGCTGTCGCTGCTGCGCCATTGATGCGGTTTGGCGAGCGAACGGCTCGCCGGTTCGGGCAAGCCCTCATCCGGCTTCGGCCCGCCTTCGCCAGGCGAATGCAAGACATTGTCCCGGCGGCGCGCGCCGCCGACGAGGAAGGCGCGCCCCAGGGGTAAAAGACGATCCCGCCACCACCGGCACGCTCATGCGATCGACGGCTCGCGGCGATTCTAGGCGGCGCGGATCGACTTGGCCAGATTGCGCCCTTCGAACGCCATCATGGTGATCGCGACGCCGGAGGTGAGCAGATTGACGCCGGCGAGCAGGCCGAGGACCCAGGCGGCGCTGAACGGCAACCCCCAGATGATCAGTCCCGCAAGGACGAGGTCCGCGAGGCCGCTGGCGAGCATCCAGCCCCAGGCGCCGGGCATCGAGCCGCGGTAGGCGATCGACGTCACGGTTTGGAACAATCCCTCCACGACGAAGAACGCCGTCAACGCGATCGTCAGGGACATCACGCCGGTCACCGGCTTCCAGATCAGCAGCGCGCCGACCACGACCGACAACGCCGCGGTCAGCAGACTCCACAGGAAAGCCGGAACGTCATGGGCGGAGAACATCGCCACGAGCCCGACGACGCCGCCGATCACGAACAACCAGCCGACGAAAATTTCGACGGCGACGGTGGCCAGCACCGGCGAGAGGAGGGCGAGCACGCCGAGCACGATCAACGCGACGCCATGGAACAGAAAGATGCGCCAGTGGAGTCCGATCGCTTTGCGGACCGCGCGCTGCATATCGCTGAGACTTGAATCCGTGACGCTCATTTGACTTCCCCTCTCCTGTCAGCGGAGCGCCGACGTTTTGGGCTTCGCCCAGGTCCCGCTCCGCATCGGCGCGCTGTCGACCTCGATCGAGCGTTGCCGCCAGGATCGGCGTCGCCTCAAACGAACTCGACTTCACCGCAATGTTGGAAACGCAGCCTCGCACGACGAAATCGCGTCTCTTTTCCTGCCTCGATTGGTCCCGCGTTTCATTGAGAACTATCAATTCGGCGCCTGTTTTGTTTTGGCGCGAACGGCGGCGCAGCGCGCGTCGGCGCCGATTTCGACCGGCCTCATCGCCCCGTCGCCGTCAACTCGCGGCGCTTCGCGCGACTTGCCGCGATGCTACGCCGACCGTTGGCCGGCGTCGATCGCCCCCCGCACCGCAGCGCTCGCTTGCGGGTCGACCTCGACGCCGGCGCGATCGCTGAGCGCCAGCCATTCTGCGATCTCGCGGCCGCCGACGCTGAGGCGCGGCGCGATTTCCGCCAGCGGCGCCAGCGCGAACGCGCGCTCGCAGAGGCGCGGATGGGGAACCTTCAGATCGGGCTCGTCGATCCTCTTTTCGCCATAGGTCAGAATGTCGATGTCGATCGCGCGCGGCCCCCAACGCTCGCGGCGCCGGCGCCCCATCGCGCGCTCGATGTCGAGACAGAGCGCCAACAGCGCGCGCGCCGGCGCCTTCGTCTCGATCAGCGCCGCCATGTTGAGAAACGACGGCTGATCGAGCTTGCCCCACGGCGGCGTGCGGTAGACCGAGGAGACGCGCGTGAGCCTCACTCCCGGCGCCTCGGCGAGGCGGCTCAGCGCCTCGACGAAAGAACCCGCCACGTCGCCGATGTTGCCGCCGAGGCCGAGCGCGGCCTCTTCGGCCCGCTCATCCCCCACGCTTCACCTCGATCTCGACGCCGACCGCCCGCAGCGTCGCGGCGATCGGCGGCGCGACTTTGCCGACCCGCACCACGGCCGATTCGATCCGCGGAAATTTCTCCAGCAGCGCGCGCGCGACGTCCAACGCGGCGGCCTCGACGAGAACGCGCGGCTCGCCGCAAAAAACCTGCCGCGTCGTCGCGACGACCTTGCCGTAGTCGACGGTCGTCTTGAGATCGTCGCCCGCCGCCGCCGCGGCGAGGTCGGCGACGAGGTCGACATCGATCTCGAATATCTGGCCGTACTTGCGCTCGTGGGCGAAATGGCCGTGAAAGGCGTGCAGCCGCAACCCCTGGACAAAGATTCTGCCGCGGCCGATCGCGACCGGAGAACCCGGGCTGGTCATCGTCGGCTTTCCCCTATGGCGCTCCACACTTGCAGCGCCTGCACATGCGGCGCGACGTCGTGGACCCGCAGCATCGCCGCGCCGTTGGCGACGCCCATCAGGCCCGCCGCGATCGAGCCGGCGAGGCGCTCGGCGGGCGTCTTCTGGCCGGTGATCCAGCCGATGGTCGACTTGCGGGAAACGCCGAGCAACACCGGACGGCCGAGCGCGGCCAGCTCGCGCAAGCGCCGGATCAGTTGAAGATTCTGCGCCGGCGTCTTGCCGAAGCCGAAGCCCGGATCGACGAGAAGCCGCTCTTCGGCGACGCCCGCGGCAAGCGCGATTTCGATCGAGCGCGTGAGAAAGGCAAGGATGTCGGCGACGATGTCGAGTTCCGGGTCGACGCCGGCGCGATTGTGCATCAGTACCGCCGCCGCGCCGCTGTCGGCGACGACGCGGGCCATTTCGCCGTCGCGCTGGAACCCCCAGACGTCGTTGACGATCGACGCTCCGGCTTCGAGCGCGGCCGCCGCGACGCGCGCCTTGCTGGTGTCGATGGAAATCGGCACGGCGAGGCGGCGATGCAGCGCGGCGATCACGGGAACGACGCGGAACGCCTCCTCCTGCGCCGCCACCGCGCCGGCGCCGGGCCGGGTCGACTCGCCGCCGACGTCGACGATCGCCGCGCCCTCGGCGGCGAGGCGCTCGCCGTGCGCGGCGGCCTCCTCCGGCGCAGCGAAGGCGCCGCCGTCGGAAAAAGAATCCGGCGTCGCGTTGACGATGCCCATGACGGGGATCGGCGAGCCGAGCCTCAACGATTTGCCGTGCGGCAGAAGGAGCGTCAAGGGCGAACCGAGCCTTGCGGGAAGCGGTCAGATCGGGGTCGACGCCCGACCCGCCGACCGCCTTTTCCCGGGAAGCTATAAGGCAGAAAGGGGAACGGCGCCATCGGCGCGGCTCAGCCGATCTCCTCCTCCGCGCCGGCGAAGCGCCGCCGCCAATAGGCGCGCGCGCGAGTGCGAAGGTCCCTCACCCAGGCCGCCGCCGCCGCCCGGTAGGGCGCGACCAGCCGCCAGGCGAAAGCATGAAACGCAAGGCACTTTTCGTAGACGTAGGCGAACCACCGCATCGCCAGCAGCTTCTCGCGCGTCAGATCGAAAATCGGCACGACGAGGCCGAAACCCACGACCTTCACCACGACGTAGCCGACGCCGCCGACGACGACGTGGCCGGTCGCGACGATCACCACGCAGACGAAGGCGCCGGTCTCGGCGACGACGAAGGGGATGCCGAACAGCAGCAGCGCCGCCCACGCCGGCAAAGGGGCGACGAGCCGCGCCAGAGCGGCTCTCAACGCAACCCAGGGGACCAGCGCCATAAGACGCTGGCCCACGGCGACGACTTTGTCCCAGATCCACGTCTCGAACAGAAACGCGAGCGCGAACACAAACACCAGCGCCCGCGGAACTTTCGGCCGGTTATGCACGCGCGCCGCCTCCACCTTTTCACGACCAGGCGAAGGTGAACCCATTTCGTGGCGACATCAAGCCCGAAAGCTGCGTATTTGGTGAACAGGCGGCCGAAGCCGCCTGTCGGATCGGCGCCCGCAGGCGTGCATGGCCGCGCTCTGCCCGGGACCTGACGTTCGGACGCGGCTGAGGCCCAGCCCCGCCCGAACGCCTTTCCCTAGGGGTCAGGCAAGGTCGAAGCGATCCGCGTTCATCACCTTGGTCCACGCGGCCACGAAGTCACGCACGAACTTCTTTTGCGAGCCGTCGCATGCATAGACCTCCGCAAGGGCCCGAAGCTGCGAGTTCGAGCCGAAGACCAGGTCGACGCGGGCGCCGGTCCACTTCAGTTCGCCCGTCGCGCGATCGCGTCCTTCGAACACGTCTTCGGCTGTCGAGACCGCCTTCCACGTCGTGCCCATGTCGAGCAGGTTGACGAAGAAGTCGTTGGTGAGCGTCCCAGGGCGCTTCGTGAACACGCCGTGCTGCGACTGTCCGAAGTTGGCGTTCAGCACGCGCATGCCGCCGACGAGAACCGTCATCTCGGGCGCGGTCAACGTCAGCAGTTGCGCCTTGTCGATCAGCATCTCCTCCGCCGAAACGGCGCATCCGGTCTTGAGGTAGTTGCGGAACCCGTCCGCGGCCGGTTCGAGCACGGCGAAGCTGTCCACGTCGGTCTGCGCTTGCGTCGCGTCCGTGCGGCCCGGCGTGAAGGGAACTTCCACGTCATGCCCGGCTTTCTTCGCCGCCTGCTCGATGGCGGCCGAGCCGCCGAGAACGATCAGGTCGGCGAGCGAAACCCGCTTGCCGCCGGACTGCGCGGCGTTGAACGCCTTCTGGACGCCAGCGAGGGTTTCCAGCACGGTCGCCAGTTGGGCCGGCTGGTTGACCTCCCAATCCTTCTGCGGCGCGAGACGGATGCGCGCCCCGTTGGCCCCGCCGCGCTTGTCGGAGCCGCGGAAGGTCGCCGCCGACGCCCATGCGGTCGAGACCAATTGGGAGATCGAAAGTCCCGATGCGAGGATTTTGCCCTTGAGCGCGCGGATGTCCTGCGCGTCGATCAGCTCATGCGTGACTTTCGGGACGGGGTCTTGCCACAGCAACTCCTCCGCAGGGACCTCCGAGCCGAGATAGCGGGCGCGCGGGCCCATGTCGCGGTGGGTCAGCTTGAACCACGCCCGGGCGAAGGCGTCCGCGAACTGATCCGGGTTCTCGTGGAAGCGTCTTGAAATCTTTTCGTAAACAGGGTCGAACCGCAAGGCGAGGTCAGTCGTCAGCATGGCTGGCGCGCGCCGCTTCGACGGGTCGTGCGCATCCGGCACCGTACCGGCGCCTGCGCCATTCTTCGGTTTCCACTGATACGCGCCGGCCGGGCTCTTTGTCAGTTCCCATTCGTAGCCGAACAGGTTCCAGAAAAAGTTGTTGCTCCACTTCGTTGGCGTCGTGGTCCAGACGACTTCCAGGCCGCTGCCGATCGTGTCATCGCCTTTGCCGCTGCCGAAGCTGTTCTTCCAGCCGAGGCCTTGCTCTTCGATAGGGGCGCCCTCGGGCGCGGGACCGACAAGCGCCGCATCGCCCGCGCCGTGGGTCTTGCCGAACGTGTGCCCGCCGGCGATGAGCGCAACGGTCTCTTCATCGTTCATGGCCATGCGCGCGAAGGTCTCGCGAATGTCGCGGGCCGCGGCGAGCGGATCCGGCTTGCCGTTAGGCCCTTCCGGGTTCACGTAGATCAAGCCCATCTGAACGGCGGCGAGGGGGTTCTCGAGTTGCCGATCGCCGCTGTAGCGCTTGTCGCCGAGCCAGGCGTCTTCGTTCCCCCAGTAGATGTCCTCTTGGGGCTCCCAGACGTCCGCGCGCCCGCCGCCGAAGCCGAAGGTCTTGAACCCCATCGACTCCAGCGCGCAGTTTCCTGCGAGGATCATCAGGTCGGCCCAAGAGATCTTGTCGCCGTACTTTTGCTTGATCGGCCAGAGCAGCCGGCGCGCCTTGTCGAGGTTTACGTTGTCCGGCCAGCTGTTGAGCGGCGCGAAACGTTGCGTGCCCGAGCCAGCGCCGCCGCGGCCGTCGCCGGTGCGGTAGGTGCCCGCGCTGTGCCACGCCATCCGGATGAACAGCGGCCCGTAATGCCCATAATCGGCCGGCCACCAGTCCTGCGAGTCGGTCATCAGCGCGTAGAGGTCCTTCTTCACGGCCTTGAGGTCGAGCGTCTTGAACGCCTCGGCGTAGCTGAAGCCCTTGCCCATGGGATTGGACAGGGAAGACTGCTGGTGCAGAATCTCTAGGTTCAACTGGTTCGGCCACCAGTCCCGGTTCGACCTGTCCCCGAGGGTCGCGTTGGGGCGAACCCCATGCGTCACCGGGCACTTGCCGGCGTTTCCGACATCATTTCCGTCCATCACTCTCTCCCATTGTGGCTGCGTTGATTGAATTGGTCCGTGGATAAAGACTATCAATTCCTTGGAAGACGATCCGCCTTCATCGCCAGCGCGACGACAAATCGTCAGACAAGTGGAATGACCCTATTGCCGATCAGCTCGATGACTTCGTAGACGCTCTCAGCCATTTGGATCCTTCCTAGCGGGGCGCGATCAAAGCGCGCCCAAATCTGCTGCGCATTCAGCGTAACAGTGTCTCGAACGGTTCGCCAAAGTGGCGCTTCTGCGTGTGGATGAAGTCGGGGAACTTTAACGGATCGCGGACGAAGAACACCGGCGTGTCGTCGCCCACCAGATCCCAGTCGCCCTCTTCGGTGTGGAATTTCAGCGCGAAGCCGCGCACGTCGCGCTCGGCGTCGGCGGCGCCCAGCCCGCCCGCCGCCGTGGAGAAGCGCGCCAGCGTTTCGGTCTTCTTGCCCGGCTCGAACGCTTTGGCGCGGGTGCGCCTGGCCATGTCGGGGTTGGCGATCGTCAGCGCGCCGAACACGCCCCAGCCTTTGGCGTGGACGACGCGCTCGGGAATGCGCTCGCGGTTCTGATGCGCGAGCTTCTCGAGAAGCCGCCAATTCTGCATCGGCGCCGGACCGCGCGCTCCGGCGGTCGGCGAATTCTGGTTGTCGGCGATTGGCGAGCCGGCGGACGTCGTCAGGCGAGCAGTTATGAAATCCTCCATCGTCGGCGGCCCTGGCGAGGCCGGAACCGGACTTCTAGCCCAAACCGGCCGATCGTTCCAATCGATTGTTCCGCGCTTTGTGATCGTCGCAGCCTATCGTATAAGCGCGCCATGAATTTGAGAGACCTGCAATACGTCGCCGCCGTCGCGGATCACGGCCATTTCGGCCGCGCCGCCGCGGCCTGCAACGTCAGTCAACCGACCCTCAGCGGCCAGATCCTCAAGCTCGAGGAGGAACTCGGCGTGCGGGTGTTCGAGCGCGAAGGCCGCGTGGTTCGGGTCGCCGGCCGCGCGGCCTCGATCGTCGAACACGCCCGGCGCGCGATCGCCGCCGCCGCCGACGTCGCCGCCGCGGCGCGCGGCGCCCGCGATCCGTTGGTCGGCGCGCTGAGGCTCGGCGTCATCCCGACGGTCGCGCCTTATCTCCTGCCCTACGCGCTGCCCTCGGCCGTCCGCGAGCTGCCCCAGGCGCCGATCAAGATCGTCGAGGACCTGACCGACCGCCTGCTGCCGATGCTGATCGACGGCAGAATCGACGCCGCGGTGATCGCCACCGATCCCGCCAACGACAAGCTCGCGCGCCTCACGCTCTACGAAGAGCCTTTCCTGCTCGTGGTGGCGCAGGGCCACCCGCTGGCGCGGCGCAAGTCCGTGGCGGCGCGGGACATCGACCCGCAGACCCTGCTGCTGCTGGCGGACGGCCATTGCCTGCGCGATCAAGCGCTCGATCTTTGCAAGCGCGGCGAGGCGAACCGCGCGGTGAACTCGGATACGAGCGCGGCGAGCCTGGAAACGCTGCTGCGCCTGACCGCCGCCGGCTATGGCGTCACCCTCGCGCCGCGGCTGGCGGTCGAAAACCGCAGCGCCGGAAGCAGGGCCTTGGCCGCGGTGCCGCTCAGAGGCGAGGGCATGACGCGGCGCGTCGATCTCGTCTTCCGCCGCGACACCACGCGCCGGCCCGCCCTCGTCAGGCTCGCGGCGTCCGTTCGCGCCGCGGCGCCGGCCTGTGTGCGAAAGCCCGGCACCGAAGGGTCGCAGGGCTAGCGGTGAAAGTCCGACACAGGACACTCGTGGCCGCAGACGGCCGGACTCGGTAGAGTCGAGGCGTGGCGCGGTGGCGTTAGGCTGAGCATGTCTGTTTCCGCCCCTTTCGTCTGGCGGTGCCTTAGTGGCTCAACCATAGCTCCGTTTCCACGCCCCGCTCATCGAA
>Ga0326728_10026125_pt1 | contig 10375 bp, 10 predicted proteins | sample MB3enrmetagenome_FD_207602 | JGI IMG/M metagenome (GOLD analysis project Ga0326728, IMG submission 207602) | Lab enriched peat soil microbial communities from McLean, Ithaca, NY, United States - MB31MN | ecosystem: Environmental > Terrestrial > Soil > Wetlands > Peat | place: USA: New York... | reverse complement strand
GCGGATCGGGTTGGTACTCACGGCGGCGATCTGCGAAGAGTTCATTTACCGGGGATTCGGAATTGAAGAGCTGGTTCTTCTCGCCCGCCGCCGCTGGCTGGCGGGACTGCTCTCGCTGACCCTGTTCACGGTCAGCCATGCGGGACTGTACGGCATGTCCGCCGCGTTGATCGTTCCCGGTCTTGTGGGCGCGGTTTTGACCGGATTGTACCTTTGGCGCCGCAATCTTCCCAGTTGCATGCTCGTGCACGCGATATTCGACGGTATTCTCTTGGTGGTTATTCCAGCGGCTATGCACGCGAGGTGATTCCGGGTGCGGGTTTGCCGCTCACCTCCGTTTGAGGCCGGAAGCATCCATGTGATCGCCGAGGCGGCGCATCCAGTCGGCGGCAATTGCGCGCAGTTCGTCGAGTCTGCGCTCTTCCGATATTTCGCCTGCGAGATCGGTGGTCTCGCCGGGGTCCTGGCCGAGATTGTACAGATGCAAAACGTCGAGGCCCGGCGTGAACACCAGCTTGTCGAGACCGCGCACGATCATGCGCCACGACTGCCGCGTACCGATGCGGCCCTCCGCGTAGATGGACTCTGGCCGATTCGCTTTGCCGCCCAGTAGCCAGGGAGAGAGATCTACGCCCTGCAGGCCATCGGGCGCGGGCACGCCGCAGAGTCCGAGAATGGTGGGCATCACGTCGACCGTGGAGGTGAGCAGGTCCAGTTCGGCTGGGGCGATGCGCCGCGGCCAGCAGAACAGAAGCGGGACATGCGTCGATTTGTCGAACCAGATTTCGTCGTCGCCGCCGCGCGTCGCGGTGATGACGAGGAGAGTGTTGTCTGCCACATCGAAGGCCGGCTGGGCGAGTATGGTGACGGCGAGCCCGGCCGCTTGCAGCACGTCGGAAAGCGAGGCTCCGCCGGGATCGCCGGTGAGGCCGCCGAGGTGCGGAAAACGTCCTTGCCGGATGGCTGCGCGTCCCCGATCCCGGTCCGGATCCGCGGTATAACAGCGCGTGAAGCGAGCTGCGCGAGCAATGAGACGGTCGGGGATCGGCATTGGTCGATCCGTAACAATCAGCACTACGGTGCCTGGAGAAGCATCGGGGGCGAGGGCCGACGAGCCCAGCATCGAAGCCAGCATGAATCTTCGCCGGGATAGCACGCCTACTGGATACCATGCTTCCGGCTACCATGAGGAATCGTGCGAACGTGGCTCGCAGCCGGGATGGTGTGGTCGATCGCTTTCGCGGCGGATGCTCCCATCGAGAACAACGGCGCGCCCATGCGCATCCCATTTGTCTGCGAAGACGAAGCCAGGGCCGCGCTGGGATGCAGCGAGGACGAGCCATGCCATGTGTATCTCGAATTGAGCGGCCTTGAAAGCAGCGCGACCCGCGTATTTCTCAGCGGGAATCTGCACACAACCAGCACCACACTCTCATCCGTCCTGCTGGTCACCGGAGATGGCGGCCGTACCTGGCGCGAAGCGTGGAGACGAATGCCCTACACCGCTCTCGACCAAATTCAGTTCCTCGATTTCGAGCACGGCTGGATTGCCGGAGAGAACGTGCAGACGGTGGCGCGCGATCCATTTCTTCTGGTCACCGAAGACGGCGGCCAGAGCTGGCGCCCGCAACCGATATTCGAGGAAGGTCAGCCAGGCGCCATTGAGCGGTTCTGGTTCGATTCGGCGAAGGCAGGGACGGTCCTGGTGGATCGTGGCGCTGGAAAGCGTTACGAGCTCTATCGCACCCAGAACGGGGGTGCGACGTGGGAATTGACGCAGGCCAGTCGCGATCCGGTGCGCTTTCCTGGAGGCCGCGCGAAGGACACCGCATCCGGGTGGCGTCTGCATGCCGACGCACGAACATCCTCGTGGCAGATCGAACAGGACCGCGACAACATGTGGCAGCGCGTGGCGTCGTTTTCCACGGACGTCGCGGTTTGCCATTGACACAGCAGGTGCGCGGTGTATTCTGAGACCTTAAACCGCCACGTGCAGATCTCTCTCGTCAACGAAACGTCGGAATCGGACAGGTATTATCGCGCCCTTGCCGGCGAGAAGCTGCCGGAACGTCTCAAGGTGCTTGAGTCACGGGTGCGCCGTAAAGGTCTCGCCTCGCTAGATCCATCTCGCAATAAGCTGATCCCGCTGGGCATGGAACTTGATGGCGGAGGCCGGGTGGTGAAGAGCGGCTATGGCGTCTTCAACCTCGCCTGGCAGGCGGCGAGTGAGCCGGAGTGGCCCGCCACGATAGCGGCCGAAATCGAGGAGATCCGCGAAGGCATACGGCGCGCGCATGGAACACGGCTGCGTTTTCTCATCTGGGTCGGGATGGGCGGCTCCGCCGAGGACAAGCACATGTATAACAGCCTCGGTCTGCTGGACCGCGGCGTGCGCTGTTATGTGCTCGATTCCACCGACCCCGCCAAACTGAAATACATCCTGGCGGATATGCAGAAGCGTTCGACGCGGCCTCTGCACGACGTGCTGGCGAGCACGCTGGTGGTGGCCATGGCCATGGGAATTACGTCGTTCGAGCCGGTGCTCAACATCGAGCAACTCGCGAGCCTCTGCGAAAAAAACGGCGTCGACACCCGGCCCAACTTTGTGTACATGGCGCTGCGCAGTTCGTTGCTGGAGCAGTTCGCGTCGCGTCGCGGCTACCGGCGCGTGGAAGTGCAGCTTGACGGCCGCAACACTACAGTAGGACGCCACACAGGGCCGCTTACTCGCGGCAGCCTTTATCCGCTGGCGCTGTGCCGGAACGATCTGACTGCCTGGATCTCCGCCACTGACCTGAGCGCCGAAGACATCGACGTGGCTTGGAAACTGGCGGCGTTTCTCCATGCTCAGGGCGCGGCCGGGCGGGACAAAGTGACGCTGACGCTTCCCGTGGCGTGGCAGGCAGCCGCGATGTGGACCAAGCAGGATTTTGAAGAGAGCCTCGGCAAGAGCGAAGAGCTGGGCATCAAGATTGTCATCGACGAGAAGCTACGTTTGGCCAATTACCGCGCGCCGAAGGACCACCGGCAGGATCGGATTTTTCTTGCGGTGCATCGCAAAGGGGAGAGACCCGCCGACGCGGAGAAACTCGCCATGGTCCGCCGCGTTGGATATCCGATCGCAAGTGTGACCTTCGACCGGGGCGCTTGCCTGTCGCGCTATATGCAGTTCATCCATTACGCGGTGTTCGGCGTGGCGTGGTTGCGTGGGATGAATTTCGTGATGCCGCCGAACCTGGAGTTATGCAAATCGCTGGCAAGCCGCATCTATGAAAAAGCGAAGCGAGCCGGTGGCCTGGAAAAGACCACCGATTGGACTCAGTTTCGCAACAGCGCTGCTCAACGAAAGTGGATCGGCGGGATTACGCTGCACTGTGTTAATCAGCGGTGCGACGCCGGGGACAATGCCACTGCCGCGGCTGTTTATGCGTCCATGCTCAGCCGGCTGATTGCGGCGGGGCGAGTGGAGTATGGCGAACTGACGTTCTTCGGCGACACCCGCTATGCGCCGCAAGGGCGGGCTCTGCGCAAAGTGTTAGTACACGCTGCCGAATTGTTGTTCCGCTCGCGGCTGCGAATTCCCGCCGACGTCTACGAAGGCCCCGCTATGAATCACTCTTATCACGAGATGATCGCCGGACACGGCCGCTGCTTCTCCACGATTGTGCTGGCGGACAAGCACGAGACGATACCGGGACTCGATTACCCGCCCGATTATCTGCGTGCACAGTTCCTCGGGACGATTCGGGCGCTGGAGCAGCGCGAACGCGATGTGGTGGCCATCACGCTGCGCGATTTGGAGCCAAAGACGCTTCTCGCGCTCGAGCGATTCTTTCGCGAGGCTGCGCGGCTCGTAGGCGAGGCCGGACGTTGCGTGCCGGGTGCTATGGCACACTGAAGTTTCGCGCGTCAAGCAATGGCAAAATTCAAACCGTCGAGAGGAGCAAAGAAGACCGGCGCGACCTCTGCCACCTGGCGAGGCGGCGTGCCGTGCCTTGTTGCCCTGGCTGCCGGACTGCTCCTTTTCATTCTGCTCGTCTACTATTCTTTTCAGGGAGGCCAATGAGAACCGGCCAGCGCCGTCCAGACCAGTTGCGGCCAGTACATATCGAAACCAATTATCTGGCCACCGCCGAAGGTTCGGCGCTGATTGCGGCCGGGAATACGCGCGTGTTATGCACGGCGTCGGTGGAAGACAGCGTTCCCCAATTCCTGCGCGGCAGCGGCAAGGGCTGGATCACGGCGGAATACTCGATGCTTCCGCGAGCCACCATTACACGTACGCCACGTGAAGTGACGCGCGGGCGACCCTCCGGCCGCACTCACGAGATTCAACGGTTGATCGGGCGATCTCTGCGGGCCGTTGTGGATATGGAGAAGCTCGGGGAACGCAGCGTGTTAATCGATTGCGACGTGCTGCAGGCTGACGGTGGAACGCGGACCGCGGCGATTACCGGAGCTTACGTAGCGCTGGCCATTGCCATCCAGCGGCTGGTGCGCTTCGGCACGCTCCGTGTCTCGCCGTTGCGCGATCACGTGGCCGCAACCAGCGCCGGGATCGTCGATGGCGCCCCCATGCTCGATCTGTGCTACGAGGAAGACTCGCATGCCGATGTCGACATGAACGTGGTGATGACTGGCGCCGGACGTTTCGTCGAGGTGCAGGCCACGGCTGAGAAAGTTCCTTTCGACGACGATCGTCTGGCGACGCTGCTGTCTCTGGCCCGAGCCGGGATCGGCGAACTGATCGAGTTGCAGAAGAAAGTGCTGGCGGCCTTTGCGTGAAGATTTATTGCGCCACATCGAACCCGGGCAAATTGCGCGAATTTCAGCTCACTCTAAAGAGTGAAGTTGAGATTTTGCCTGTGCCCGGCCTTGCCGGCAGCGTGCCTCCGGAAGAGACCGGTGCAACGTTCGAAGCGAATGCAACCGAGAAGGCCATTTACTATTCGTGTTTTTGCGATGGTCCCGTATTCGCCGACGATTCCGGGCTCGTGGTGGACGCACTGGGCGGTGCGCCGGGCGTGTATTCAGCCCGATACGCAGGTCCCGCAGGCGACGCTGAGGCCAACAACAGGCTTCTTCTGGAGCGCATGAGCGGCGTCTCAAACCGGGCGGCACGCTTCGTATGTGTCATCGCTCTGGCGCGCAGAGGCGAACTGCTGGCGACGTTTCGCGGCGAGGTGAAAGGAACGCTCACCGACGAATCCCGTGGCGACGGAGGATTCGGGTACGATCCGCTGTTCTACTATCCGCCGTTTGGCTGCACGTTTGGAGAGGCGCCGCTTGCGGACAAGATGCAGGTCAGTCACCGTGCCCGCGCGCTGGTCCAACTTGGTGAGTGGTTGCGTGGACCGGCGAGTGGCTTAGTAGAGAAGATCAGCTCTGACGGTTGAAGGCGGGGGCGGTGGCTGATCGGGCATCTGTGTCTTGCCCAGGCGCCAGCGGAAGCCCGCTGTAGAACTGCAACCGGCAGAAGATGCAGTGATAGAGCGTTGCCCCCGTCTTTCTTCGCCACCACGCGAGCAGGCCGCCAGCGTAGCGATCGATGTGATCGCGCTTCTTGCGAACCGCCAGCCGGGTTGTGCCGCAATCGGGGCAACGTGCTACGCGCTCCTGCATCCTTCTCCGCCGCATCTTCCGAACCTTACTCCACATCCCGAAGCTTACTCCACATGAGATATCCGACAATAGTCTTGCCGTCGATGATCCGGCCGCTGCGGATCATCTTCTCCACATCCTTGCGCGAAAACCATCCGATTTCGATGCGTTCGTCTTCCATATTGTGCGGCTCCCCGGCGGTGAGTTTCGTGGCGACGAAAATGGTCATGCGCTCGGCGAGAAAACCGGGACTCGGATAATACGAAACCAGCTTTTTCCATTTTTTCGCGCGATATCCCGTTTCCTCCGCCAACTCGCGTTTGGCGGCTTGGAGAGGTGTCTCGCCGGGATCGAGACGCCCCGCCGGAATCTCCCACAGATACTGGCGCGCGGGCAAGCGGTATTGGCGGACCAACAAGACACGCTTCTTCTCATCGGCGGCAAGCATGACAGCAGACCCGCTGTGCTGCACGATGGCGCGCCGAATCTCAAAACCGCTGGGGTCCACCGCGTGATCCTGAGTGACATAAAAAACGGGAGTTCGCAACGTCTCTTCGGAGGAAATCAGTTTCATTTGTGTCGTACTGCCTCGGCAAATTCGGCCAGTGGAAGGGTATTCATAACATCCGGCGCCTGCAGCCATCCCCGGCGGGCCATCATAACGCCGTAGGGCATGTTGAGCAGATGTTTAGGATGATGCGCGTCGGTGTTGACGGCGAACTTCGCTCCGCGAGCTTTCGCGGTTCGCACCTGCGCGCCCCCGAGATCCAGCCGTTCGGGGCTGGCGTTGATTTCCAGCCACACGCGGCGCTCGGCCGCCTTAGCGACCACCGCGTCGAAATCGAATGGATACGCTTCGCGATGAAGCAGGATTCGCCCGGTAGCGTGTCCAAGCAACCGAATTGAGGGTGATTCCAAAACCCGCAGCAAACGGTCGGTCATCTCCGCCGCCTCGAGATTCATGTAACTGTGGACACTCCCGATGACGAAATCGAGTTCCGCCAAGGCGTCCTCGGCGATGTCCATGGACCCATCCCGGCGAATGTCGCACTCAAGGCCCGAAAACACCCGAATGCCGAGAGCCGCCTGATCGAGCTCGCGCACACGCTTCGCGAATGCCACCACACGCTCTTCGTCAAGGCCATTGGCCATGGCCAGAGCTTTCGAGTGATCCGTGATGGCCATGTATTCATAACCCATTGCGCGAGCCGCTTCGGCCATCTCCTCGAGCGTGGCGCGGCCGTCAGTCTCGGTGGTGTGGATGTGCAAATCGCCGCGAATATCGGTGGCGCGCACAAGAGACGGCAGACGGCCCTCCAGTGCCGCTTCCACCTCACCGCTGTTCTCGCGCAACTCCGGTGGAATCCAGGGGAGGCCGAGAGCTTCGTAGATCTGTTCTTCGGTTTCGCCGGCCACGCGCGTTTCGCCTTCGATCCGAAAAAGCCCGTATTCATTGAGCGAGAGTCCCAATTTCAGCGCGCGCGTCCGCAGTGAGACGTTGTGTTCCTTGCTTCCGGTGAAGTATTGCAAAGCGGCTCCGAAGCTTTCCGTGGGCAAAGCGCGCAGGTCCACCTGGATGCCTTCAAGACCGAACTTCACGCTGGCTTTGTTGGCGCCTTTGCCGAGCACTTCGGTAACACGCGGATGTTGCACGAAGCGGTTGAGAGCCGCCGCTGCGCCCGGTCCGGTGGCCAGCAGGTCGATGTCGCCCAACGTCTCGCGGCCACGCCGAAGGCTTCCGGCGGCCGTGATTTTCTCGACGCCCGCCGTTTCCGCCAGCCACGGAGTCAGCTCGTTCACGGTCTGGTGGCCGAAGTTGAGGAGGAACCGGCCGGCGCTCTGCCGGTATTGCGCGATCGACCGCAGCACCTTCTCTTCGAGTTTCGCGCCCATGCGCGGCAGCTCGCGCAGTTTCTGCTCGATACAGATGCGCTCGAGGTCGTCCACGGTGCTGACTCGGTAGTGCTCGAACAGCAGCGCTATGCTCTTGGGACCCAGTCCCTGAATTCTCAGCAGTTCCAGGGCGGTGGGCGGATATTTCGCCAGCAACAGGTCGCGCCGTTCGAAAGATCCGCGCTCGGCCACTTCACGCAACACCGCAGCCAGGCCTTTGCCGACGCCGGGAATCTCGGTAACGTCACGCTCGGGGTCGGAAACAATGTCGGCCACGCGCTCCGGATACCCGAGAATTGTCGAAGCCGCGTTGCGGTAGCTGCGGATGCGGAAGCCGTCTTCGGCGGCGATCTCCATCAGGTCGGCGGTTTCCGAGAAAAGCCGGGCGATTTCCGCGTTCTCCATCAGTGCCACCTCCGCCTGATTCCACGGCTGGCGCGCGGGCGAACCTCATCGATGACGTCGAGCCCGTGCGGCTCCACGTGCACCAGCACGTCAGCCACCCAATCCAATCGCTTGCGAATCTCTTCGCGAACGGCGGTGGCGATGTCGTGCGATTCGAGCACGGTCATTCCCGGATCCACTTCGAGATGCAGGTCGACGTGATATTGCAGGCCGGTCTTGCGCGCGTAACATTTCTCGATGCCGAGGGCGCCGGGAACGGCGAGCGCGACCAGGCGGACCTGATCCATCAGTTGCTCGTCGGGCATGGTGTCCATGAGCTGGAACACGGTGTCGCGGATAACCCGAATGCCCAGCGCGAAGACGATCAGGCCGACCGCGCAGCCGCCGAAATTATCGGCCACAGCGAGACGCGCCGGATTCCACAATGCGATTCCGATCGCCACCAGCGCGGTGCATGCGGACAGCGCGTCCATGGCGTCGTTCGAAGCGTCGGCCACCAGCGATGCGCTGCGAATACGGCGGCCGTAGGTGCGTTTGGTCATGCCGAGGATGGCCTTGGCGCCGATCGAGATCAGCAAAGGCCAGATCGCCAACAGCGCGGGCGCGGACCTCGGGCTTCCCACTCGCTCGATGGCGTGCCATGCGATCACCGCTCCCGACGCGGTCAGGATTGCGCCGACACCGAGGGCCGTCAGGATCTCGAAGCGGCCGTGTCCATACGGGTGCTCGCGGTCGGGCGGTTTCGACGCTACCAGCAGGCCCAGAAAGACCAGACCAGAGGTAAAGACATCGGCCACCGATTCGAAACCATCGGACACCAGCGCTGTTGAGTTGGCGCGAATTCCAATGGTGATCTTGAGTGCTGCCAGCAGCGCGCTCACCAGCATGCTGGCCACGGCTATGCGCCGCCCGATCTTGTCGGAGGGACCCACTCATGAAAAGGATAACAACGGAGGTGCGGTGACGGCGGCGAGTTACAGACGGCGAATTACCGGTATCCTGTATAGCGTGTTGCAACGAATCACTTTGATTTTCTTCGTCGCTCTTCCGGCTCTTGCCGAAGTGCGCACGCTCACGCTTCAACAGGCGCTGGAACTGGCGCAAAAGCAGAGTCCCGACGTGATGATTGCTCGCCTCGACGAACAGAAGGCGCAGGCCGCCGTTCGCGTGGTGCGCGATCCGTTCACACCGAAGGTTTACGCCGGCAGCGGCGGGGCCTACACGTGGGGCTACCCGAGCGCCATTAACGGCCAGCCGCCGTCCATTGTCGATGCACAAACCATCATGTCCGTGTACAACCGGCCGCGGAGCTGGGAAGTGGCGCGCGTGCGGGAAAACGCGCGCGGCGCGGCCATCGATACTCAATCGAAAACCGATGACGTATTATTTCGAGTGGCTTCACTTTACGTCGATGCGGCGCAGGCGGCCCGAACCGCGGAGTTTGCGAACCAGGAAGTGGAGGCTATGAGCAGCGCGGCCGGCGCCGTGCAGGCGCGAGTCAACCAGGGATACGAACTGCCCATCGAGGGACGGCGCGCGGAATTGAATGTGGCGCGCGCCCGGCAACGCGTCGACGGAGCCAGGGCCGATCAGGATTACGATGAAGCGGCGCTGGCCACGGTACTTGGTTTTCCCGACAGCGACCGTGTGCGCGCAGCAGCGGGATCGGGCGACGAGGCGCGTGTCGCGGAGTTGCAGCAGAGCGTCCCGGCCGACGAGAATACCGCGGTTGAAACTGCATTGCAAAACAGCCGTGAACTGCGCCTGCTCCAATCGCAGCTTCAGGCGTCAAACTTTGCCGTTCGGGAGCAAAAAGCGGAACGGTTACCGCAAATCGATTTGGTTGCGCAATATGCGTTGTTCGCAAAATATAATTACGAAGGATACTTCACTAAATTCCAGCGAAATAACGCCGAGCTGGGTTTCTCCGTCAAGATTCCGGTACTAATTGGTTCAGCCGCGGGTGGGGCCACGGCCGAAGCGCAAGCCGATATGGCGAAGCTTCGCATCCAGATGAACAGCGCCCGCAGCCGGATTGCGGCCGACACGCGCAAGAGCTATGGCGAGTTAAAGCAGGCCGAAGAGGGCCGGACCGTGGCAAGGCTCGATCTGGACGTCGCTCGCGATCAGCTCTCCGTTGTGCTGGCGCAACTGGACGAGGGCCGCGCCACACGGAAGCAGGTTGACGATGCGCGTTTCATCGAGCAAGAGAAATGGATCGCGTTATATCAGTCCGATTACGCCGTGGAAAGGGCCCGCCTTTCGTTGCTGCGCCAGACCGGCAGTCTGTCGGCAGCTCTTCAACCGTGAACGGCCCGCTTGTGTGAGACGCCTCACTGTGCTGAAGTGTGTTGTATAAGCCGTATGAAACCGGGGAAACCTAAGCGCGTCGCGCTGGTACTGCTTGTCGTGTTGACGGGCTGCAGCCGCGACCCGAAATCGCTGGTGGCGACCGGCAACAAGTACTTCGACCGAG
>Ga0326728_10026124_pt1 | contig 10375 bp, 13 predicted proteins | sample MB3enrmetagenome_FD_207602 | JGI IMG/M metagenome (GOLD analysis project Ga0326728, IMG submission 207602) | Lab enriched peat soil microbial communities from McLean, Ithaca, NY, United States - MB31MN | ecosystem: Environmental > Terrestrial > Soil > Wetlands > Peat | place: USA: New York... | reverse complement strand
GCCTTCCCCGACTTCACTCTCAAGATGTCCGATCCTGAATTGCATGAAATCTCCTCAATCGCGCCAAAGTTGGCCCCGCTTTGGGTCATTTCCAAGCGTGGTTTATTCTTGTATCAGAACGACTTGCGGAACGCGAGCACGAAAATTACGGTTTGCAGCATCATTTGGGTGACGTTGATTTGCCGAACGATTCGTGCGTCATTTTTGCGGATTTGCCAGGCTGCACTTGTGCATCATGCCAGAGGTGGCGCTTGCCGTTCGTGACCACAAGTTTCAAAATCAGTGCGCGGTGCAAAACACAGCCACACCACTGCCGGAGAGCCTTTCGGGGCTGATCGAGCGCGTCACGTTTTTCGACGAGTTATGTGGATCTCAACATAACTCGTCTAATGTGAAGCGTTTAAAAATGTGGAGTGATTGCTGCAACGGCCTGTGAAACGGGGATGCAGCCCCGTTTTCACTTCACATTTTTACGGACCGGCACGAAATAACTTCCGTTTGCCAACGAAAGGAACCGCCATGCTTATTCCTGCGCCGGAGGGCTTGGGCGAACGCCGACCAGCTCCGGTTCGCCCGGTACTTGCGAATTTTATTTTATTCGTCGGGCTACCAGGCGATACCCGTTTGATAAAAGCCGCCACCCTGAATCCAGGACTCCTCACCATAGTCACCGAGGCGGGCTTGCCGCGACGGAAAGAAGCTGGAAGAATAAAATACTTGCGCAGCCACAGGCCATGTGTTTAATTGCAAATGATTTGCAACTAAAGCGGCCATGTTTTAGCCTTGTTAAGGCGACCAAATCGCGACGACAGTGTTTTGTCTGGCTCTGGTCTTGTTGCTCTCCTTGCTGGCCTCCAACGAGGCTCTGCACAGGTTGATTCACAAGGACGCGGACGATGCTGACCATGTGTGCGCCGTCACCCTTTTTGCACATGGTCAAGTTCTTCATTCGTTGCCAGAATTGGTTTCCGCTTTGGTGGTTATTGGTTTTGCCTGGCTGATTGTTTTACCGAAATCTGTCGCCCCGCCCGCCCGTTCATTTTTGTTCCCTCCCGGTCGTGGCCCGCCGGCACTCCTCTCCTGATTCCGCACGGTCTCTGAGCGTTGTATTGTGATTTGACGCCACGGTTGCGCCCGCAATCCGCCCAATGAGATTTCCGTTGATTTTGATCCGGGCTGTCTGCGGTCAGTTCTGCCGAGTCAAAGCAGCCCCGGTGTTTAAGCTGCGAAGAGATGAATACAGTCTTGAAAATTGAAAAGCTGCGCGTCGAATTCCGCTCCAAGGAAATGGGGCAGCCGTCCAAGGTTGCGGTGAAGGATTTGAGTCTGGCCGTGACCGCCGGCCAGGTCTTCGGGTTTCTCGGCCCTAATGGCGCGGGCAAAACCACAACCATGAATGTTCTGCTTGGTTTCATCAGCGCCACGAGCGGGGACGCCTTTCTTTTTGGAACCAACGTGCGCGAGCCGATTGCCCGCCAGCGCATCGGCTACTTGCCGGAGTTGACGTACTATTACAAGTTTCTCAATGCGGAGGAACTGCTTCGTCTGTATGCCCGCATTTTTAACATCACGAAGGCCGAAACGGATCGGCGCATGGACGCGGTCTTGAAACTGGTTGAACTGGATCACGCGCGAAAGCGTCTCATCAAAACCTACTCCAAAGGAATGCAGCAACGCGTCGGTCTGGCCCAGGCCCTGATTAACAATCCTGAGTTGTTGATCCTCGACGAGCCAACCAGCGGCTTGGACCCGGTCGGACGAATGAAAGTCCGGGAGATCATTCAACGGCTCAAAAACGAAGGCAAAACCGTCTTCTTCTCGTCTCATGAATTGGGTGAGGTGGAGACGGTCTGCGACCGCGTGGCGATCCTGCATGAAGGGGATGCGCGACGCCTGTTTGCCGATCAATTCTTCGTGAAAGCCGACGCCTATTTTCACAGTGGAATGTACCCCTCCATTTACGACAACCGCCAATCGTTCAAGACGCCGCACATCGCCGAGGATTCCGGGGCTATGAAAAGCAAAAACACCGGCGACGAAACCGCCTTTCTCGGGCAGCCGCGCAACGGGATTGACGCGTTCGGCCGGCAGTTTTTCCCTTCGGTTCACACCCATTTGAGCGAAGGCGGCGCCAGCGGCCAGGAAGGAGAAGCGGCGGTCCGCGAAATCCTGCCGTGGCTGGCGCTTTCCACTGAGCTCGATCCAAAACGGGTTGAGGTCTATACGGTGACGGCCTATTGGTTGCGGCGCATGAACAAGATAGACGAGAGCGAACAAGAGCTGCGGGAAGGGTTGAAGGAAAATCCCGGCGATCCGCAATTGCTGTTTGACTTGGGCCGGCTCTTTTCCGAAGCGCGCAGTAATTCCGTCAGCGCGCGCAACGTCTGGGAGGCGGGGTTGAGCAATTGGGAGGGCTTGCCGGACAAGGACAGCGACAAGAACAAGTTTGTGGCCGAGAAGATTCTCGGTGCGCTGGCTCACATGGAAGAAACGGCGCAGAACACCAATCAGGCCATCACTTCGCTGGAGCGTCTCAAGGGCGTCTCGACGACCCCGCAAGACGTCCAGGCATGGATAGACCGGCTGAAGGGCCAGAAAGGTCCATGAGCGCCCCCGTTGCCATTTTGATTCGCGCGAAAGCTTTGCTAAAACCCACCCAAAATCATCATGCCATTACTTGAGATATCACAATTGAAAAAGACATTCATCGCACCCGACGGCTCGCAACACAGCGTCGTCAATGTGAAAAGTTTCAGCCTCCCGGAAAAGGCGCAGGTCGTGCTGGCTGGCGAGAGCGGCTCCGGCAAAACCACGCTCCTGCACTTGATCGCGGGCATCCTCAAGCCGGATTCCGGATCGCTTGTCTTGGCCCGCACGGAAATGACCTTCCTGAGCGAATCGCAACGCGACCGTCTGCGGGCCACCACCATCGGGTACATTTTTCAGACCTTCAATTTGTTGCAGGGTTATACCTGCCTGGAGAATGTCCTGCTCGGAATGTCGTTTGGGCCGGGAGCGGACCGCGTTTTCGCGAGGGAATTATTGGAGCGCGTCGGACTTGGAAACCGTTTGAAACATTATCCGCGCCAGTTGTCCACCGGACAGCAGCAGCGCGTGGCGGTAGCCCGCGCTCTGGCCAACCGCCCCAAGTTGGTGCTCGCGGACGAACCGACCGGAAACCTTGATCACAAGAGCGCGACGGAAGCGCTCTCCTTGATTCGCACGGCGTGCCTGGAAAATGGCGCCGCCCTTCTTTTGGTCAGTCACGACCGCGACGTGCTTAAACAATTTGAGACGGTGCAGGCGTTGGAGCAAATCAATCAACCATCTTCCACGGAGGCACAATCTATATGACACTCTGGCTGATCATTCTGCGAAGCCTGCGACAGCACGCCTTGTCCACCGTCATCACGGCGCTTTCCATCGCCCTGGCTGGAGGTCTCCTCATGTCGGTCTGGATCGTCAAGGAGCAATCGCAAGCCACTTTCACCGGTGTCACCGGCGGCTTTGACGCGGTTCTGGGCGCGCGCGGATCCAAGTTGCAATTGGTGCTCAATTCGATTTTTCATTTGGAAAATTCGCCGGGAAACGTGTCGGCGGCCGATTTTCTGGACATTAAGAACAATCCCAACGTCGCCCTGGCCATCCCCATCGCCGTGGGTGACAACTACCACGGCTACCGGTTGGTGGGAACCGTGCCCGAAATGTTCGAGAAGGTGGAATACGCGCAGGGAAAACATTATGAACTTGAGCCGGGCGGCAATTTCTTCGACCCCGCCCGCAAGGAGGCGGTGGTGGGCAGTTTTGTCGCGCAGAAAATGGGGCTGAAATTGGGCGATACGTTTCATCCCTATCACGGTCTGATTTTTAACGAGGAGGACCAGCATGCCGAAACTTATGTTGTCGTCGGGGTGATGAAACCGTCCAACACACCGAGCGACCGGGTGATCTGGATTCCATTGGAAGGCATCCAGAAAATGTCCGGGCACGATCCCAAAGCGGCTCGGTGGACGTGGCGGACAAGTTGATCCCAGAGAACATAAAGGCCCTCGACAAGAAAACAGTCACGGTCACAGGGTATATGATACCGATCGCCACCGATGGAAACAAAGCGACCGAGTTCCTTATCATCAGAAATCCATATGGTTGTTGTTTTGGCAGCCCGCCCAGGTTGAACGAACTGGTCACGATCAAGGTGCCGGGCAAGGGCGTTGAAGAGGAGATGCTTCAGCCCGTCACGGTGAAAGGCACACTCCACGTTGGCACCATCCGCGACGCCGGCGTTGTCACGGGCCTATGCCGGATGGACGGGGAGGGGCTGGTTGGCAAATAAATGCCGAACAAATCGCCTTCATTCCCCGCGAAATCCTTGAGCAGCGGATTCCCATCATGTAATTCAACGCTGACATGGCGGCGACTCCTTCCAAAGCAATTCCGATTGTCGCGCAACTGGAGCGCATTCGCGTGACCTTCGACGGTTATGCCAGTTTTGCGCTGGCGGACATGAGCTTGGACGTCAGGCGCGGTGAGATTATCGGCTTGATCGAACCTGAAGGTTGCGGAAAATCAACCGCCCTGCTAATTCTTGCCGGACGGCTTCCTCCCTCGGACGGGAAAGTCCGCGTTTTTGGCCGCTCTCCTCGCCGGGCTTCCGTTAGGGCGCGCATCGGATATTTGCCTCAGAATCCGCGCCGACCCAATGGTCCTGGCCTGTTCAGGTTGCTTCAGCAACGCCTGGGCAAGCTTGCTCGAAACGAGGAGAAGTTGGAGTCCGTCGTCCCAAACAATCTCCATGTGGCCCGTCTGCTGCTCAAGAATCCTGACCTGATGGTGCTCGATTCGCCTTTCACGGGTCTCGACACCGCCGCCAAGCGGGAGATGAAAGAACGGATTTGCGACATGGCGCGCCACGGCAAAACCGTAATTCTGGGGGACCGCTTGCTGTCGCCGGCGATGGACGTGTGTAATCGCATGGCAATCATGTTCCGTGGCCAAATTCAAGCGATTGGATCGCTTGGTGAATTATTGTCCGTGCCGGATGCAATACGGATCTTGGGGCCCGTGTTGCCGCCGGCCAGCGCGGAAAGAGTATTGACAACGATTCGAGAGGAGATGCCCGGCCATTCCAATTTTCCAAAGCAGAGGGCGGAGGATGGAGGGATGATAAAATTGCCAAACCCCCAAGTCCGTTCGCCAGATTCACAATCTCGTGCAAGCCATGTCCTGGCCGCCCTCATGCGGCCAAGCCCAAACGCAACAATGGCCGCCCCACCCGCCGAACCGATTGATACGGTGAATCAGCAAATGCTCGATCGGTTGACCAAGCCCACTCCTCCACGGTGAATCGTTCTTGATCCCGGCCTTTCGGGTTTCGCGAAACAGTTTGCGCGAGGCCGACGGCAGCCTGTATTTAAGTTGCTGTGCAGCCGGCAAATTCGCCAACACCGTGCAATCAGTTGGCCGGTTTATCTGATAAAGGGGTTGTGTGGCATTGGTTTTTCTGCTTAATTGCAATCAATTTGCAATCGCTAAAATGAAGGCTCACATCCATCTTCATTCATCAAAGCGGCAGGAAATGTCCACGCTGACCGGGCGGTTGCGACGGCAGTCGCGCAACATTACCGGTCCCCGCCAGGCGATACTGGAGATATTGCGGAAGCATCCTCATCCGCTGACGACCAAGGAGATTCGCGCCGCCATGCCGGACCGGTGCGACCTGGCCACGATTTACCGCGCCACGCATTTGCTGGAACAGATGGGGATGGTCAAACGATTCGATTTTGGCGACGGGGCGGCGCGGTTTGAACTGATTGGCGAGGGGGATGACGGGCATCACCACCACTTGGTTTGCACACAATGCGCGAAGGTGGTTGAGATTGAAGAGTGCGCCCTGGGGAAAATCGATTTGCGGATTGCCACCGCCAATGGTTTCGCGGCTGTGACGCACAAGTTGGAGTTTTTCGGAATCTGCCCGCTCTGCCGGCGGAATGGCAAGTAAGACAACTTCAGAGGCGAGAAAAACCGCTTGCATAATTTTGAGAGTTGTGTCAAATTGCAAATGATTTGCAAATACGACGACACCATTCCAAGTTGGCTGGAGCGCTCAGGGCCTCGCCGGCCATGATGGGGATTGCCTTGGTCCTGGCGCTGTCGCTCTTGTCCGCAAGTCCATCGCTGCACCGGCTGATTCATAAAGATGCGGATGACGCGAACCATGAATGTGCCGTCACGTTATTTGCCCATGCTCAAGTTCTTCCCTTGAGCAAGGCAATCATCTTGGCCGTCGTGATTCTTGGTTTTGTTGGGTTTATCAGCCTTCCCCGGATTGCCCTTCTGCCTGCCCGGCCCCGTCAACTGCCTCCGGGCCGCGGCCCTCCTGTTTTACTTCCGTAGCTTCCCGATGGCTTCCGAGGATTGAATTGCACTCCAACGCAGTCCTTGCGCTGGATAATCGCCTTTGGAGCACTCTCAAAATTCACAAATGGCGGGCCTGTTGCCTTGCCGGGCGCTGAACCCCGGCTCAAATCAGGCGGACCAGAATGGAATTATCGCCGGCATATCGTTGGGCACTGGCGTTACTTGTTGGATCGGCTTCCAACGGGCGTGGCGACCCCGCGCAATCGAACACGCCTCAGACCGCATGGGTATCGCTGTCGAATTGGGCCAAAGACAATGGCTACAAGATCACTTGGTCGAAGCCAGACGAAGAGGTGACCCTGGGGAAGAGCGCCTCCACCTTGCAATTCACAGCGGATTCCGAGTCGGCGCAAATCAATGGCATCCATGTCTGGTTGTGCGACCCCATAACAATGCGGGATGGACATCTTTGCCTGTCGGAACTCGACGTGAAAGCAACCCTTCAACCCCTTCTCTTTCCCACCACGAATCACTCCGGCCACCCTGTAAAGACCATTTGCCTTGATCCGGGCCGCGGCGGCAAAGACACCGGCGGTGCGGTCGGCGAATTTATGGAGAAACACCCGGTCCTGTCATTGTGCTGGTGGTATTTGGGTGCTTCCTCGCAGCCTTTTTCCTGCGCCGCCACCGCGATCTGCGGGGGTCGCGCCTCCGTGTCCAAACCTTGCATGATTTATGAAACAAAACGATCCAATCCCCGTAACGGTCCTGACCGGTTTTCTCGGTGCGGGAAAAACTACGCTGCTGAACCGCATCCTGACCGAGCAACACGGCCAACGCATCGCCGTCATCGAAAATGAATTCGGCGAAGTCGGCATTGACAACGAACTCGTTATTGGCGCGGATGAGGAAATCTTTGAGATGAACAACGGCTGCATCTGTTGTACCGTGCGCGGCGATCAACGAGTGGATTACCGTGCGGACAACAAGTTCGGGCGTGAAGCCGGTCATGGATCAACCCGTGACCGTCATGGGAACACTGCACGTCGGCCCCATCGAAGAAAACGGTTCCCTGGCCGGGATTTATCGCCTCGACGCCCGGAAGGTGGCCGCTCCATTTTGATGGCGGTAAGATCGCCGAATATTGGGGCGCTCCCGCGATCGGGTGGGCGAGTTTGGCGCAATTCGTGTGTTCTCGAAACGGCGAAACGTGCTCCGCTAATACGATTTTTGGAGGCCGTGCCGGAAATGATGAGTTCAACTTCGGACCTCCCCCGTTGTGCCTTCCTCGATTATTTGAGGCTCATTTCGATTTGCCGTCCCGAAGGAATGCTTGAAGTTGTTCGGGATGGTCGCGCCAAAAGCGAACGAGCCTTGAGAACACCCGGAACGTTTCGGGACGGAGATGATGCTCAATGACCTCGACTTCCTGCTCCACTGTTGCCGGGCTTAAACCAAGAAGTTGCAGCAGTTCTGTCAAGGTTTGATGGCGCACCTTGATATGGTCCGCCACCGCGCGGCCTTCGGTCGTAAGCGTGAGACCGCGATATTTTTCGTAATTCACAAATCCGCGTTTGGCGAGGCGACGGATCATGTTGGAGACGGTCGATCTGCTCAAACCGAGCGCTGCCGCAATATCAGTCACTCGGGCATAACCCTTCTGGTCCACCATTCCTGGATGCGCTCCAAGTGGTCTTCTGTGGACTCCGACCGGCTTTGGAATGTCGCGGTTGAGTTCCGCTGTTTTGCTTTCACCAGCGTTTACCCAGCAGGAAGCGACAACCATGTCCAGCCCTTCCCAAGCGCATTCACGCATTTCCGGGATTCAGCGTCTGTTTTGGATATAAAACATTTCCGTTGACATTAAACATATTGTGCTATATAAAACACAGAATATGATAAGGATTGAAGACTTGCAGTGCCCGTGGGCGAACGAATTTGCCGGGACAACGAGGTCCGGGCCGGGCTTGCTGAGGCGACGATCCGGCGGATGCGCCCCAACGATAATCTGATGCCGTCCACCCGGCCGGATCAGGTCCGTGGTCAGCACTGTGCCGATTGAATTGCCACAGGCATTGAACTTCCCAATGAATTCCGAATTACAAAAGCAAAAAAACTCATAAATACAAATGATCCAATGCCCGCGAAAACGTCTCTCCCGCCAACTGCAGCCCGCCCAGCTCGTGCTTGCGGTTCTCTGTTGTTCGCCGTTCAGCGCAGTTCTGTTCACCGCTGGCGCGGTTGATGCTTCCGGTTCGCCCCCAGCCTCCTTACGCCGAGGCCGAATCCTCCCAGGTCGGCCTGTTCTTCACTCTGCTGCAAAAGCGCCACAAACAGCGCTCCACGCTCATTACCTCCAATTTGGGTTTTAGCGAGCGGGCCTCGTTCCTCAAAAACCCCCATCTGACCGCCGCCCTGATCGATCGCCTCACTGAGTCCAGCCATGTGTTCAACATGAAAGAGTGCGTGACCTTGCGCACCAAGATGGCCGCCGAGGCCAGCGGAGCTTGCGTGAATTCCGCAAACATCTCTTTCAGCGGTTTGCCGAATTCGGCTTCGATCGTGGCCCGAACTGTGTCGGGCGGATCGGCCAGTGTGGCGGTTTGCAAGCGGGCCAGTTCCCGGGCCATTTCGGGGCCGACGACGTCAGGCCGTGTGCTGAGCATTTGGCCGAGCTTGATAAAAGTGGTGCCGAGTTCCGTGAAGGCCAGCCGCACGCGCTCCTCGATTTTGAGGTCGGGAATATGCTTGCCGTCAACGCTTCGAATTCGATCCTGGATCCAGGAGAAGTTGAGTTTGTTGACCCAATCAGCCAGGCCGTACTTCGCCAGGACACCGATGATTTCGCCTGCCCGGTGGACATTACGCTCCAATCGTGTTAAGGCATTAAACTTCATTCGTTGTCGAATCACCCCGCATTGATCGTGCCAACTTGACGTCCGAATGGGCGGCGTCATTGCAAAGTGTTGTGGCAGAACAGGCGGACCTCACGACGCGCAGAATGGCCGTGAGCGGTTTGGCCCAGAGGGAGTTGGACAGATCACCATTCCTTGTAGTTCGGTTGCAAAATATTGCAAGTTGCGAGAGTTTGCCGCCGGAGCGTCGTTGAGCTTCATCTAGTCCATCCGACTACGTATGAGTGAGTTGCGCGGAAATCCGCCTCTTGGCACGCTTTCTGTTTTAAGGCCCCCCGTGAGTTCACTGCAACCCAATAAAACGAATAACTTTATGACAACGACATCGAAAACAGCCAGATGCATATCTGACCCGAAAGCAATCATCGCGGTTTACAACACCCACCCGGAGGCCGAAACAGCCGTGAAGGAACTCCAAAGAAGTGGCTTCGACATGAAGAAACTGTCGGTCGTCGGCAAAGACTATCATACGGAGGATCAAGTGGTGGGCTACTACAATGCGGGGGACCGAATGAAGTGCTGGGGCAAATGGGGCGCCTTGTGGGGCGGATTATGGGGCCTGCTTTTTGGCGCGGCGTTCTTTTGGGTGCCAGGCGTCGGGCCGATGCTGGTTGCCGGCCCCCTCTCGGCCGCCATCGTCGCTTCATTGGAGAGTGCCGTCGTGGTGGGCGGTTTGAGCGTTCTTGGGGCCGCCCTCTGGAGCATTGGCATCCCAAAAGACAGCGTGTTGAGGTACGAAACCGCAGTCAAAGCGAATAAGTTTCTCCTCGTCGCCCATGGGACTGTCGCCGAAGTCGCCAAGGCCAAAGAAATCCTCAAGACAACCAAGCCAGCAACCTTGGATGAGCACAGTTTGGGAAGCCCCGCGCCAGCGGTGGCAAGCTGATGAAGGAACAGGTGGAATAAGAACCTCAATGAAAGGCAAATCAATATGAGCGCGAAGAAAGAAATCAACCGAGCCGTTGGGTGGTCCATGGTGCTCAGTGTCCTGATGATGATTGCGGGTGTTCTGGCGATCGTTGTGCCGCCGGCCTTCGGCCTCGCCGTAACAATATTGCTGGGCTGGCTGCTGGTGTTTTGTGGCGCGGCCCATCTGGCCTTTG
>Ga0326728_10026121_pt1 | contig 10376 bp, 8 predicted proteins | sample MB3enrmetagenome_FD_207602 | JGI IMG/M metagenome (GOLD analysis project Ga0326728, IMG submission 207602) | Lab enriched peat soil microbial communities from McLean, Ithaca, NY, United States - MB31MN | ecosystem: Environmental > Terrestrial > Soil > Wetlands > Peat | place: USA: New York... | reverse complement strand
ATAAAGGAATCGACATAAATGCCGTGCGCCTTCGCGCCCGTGATCGATCGCACTTCCACGCGGCAGACCACCCGCGGCGGAATCCACGGCAGGATGTCTCTGATCTCGTCGTCCGGCAGAGGCGCACGTTCCGGCCCGCGCAGCACCGCGAGCACATCGGCGGCCGCGCGCCAGCTCTCCTGATGCCCGATCAGCGCGAAATCTACACCGGCAACTGCGCCACCCATTGCAGCGTCACCTCGCCGGGCAACCCCAGCCGGTCGAGCGTCTTGAGATATTGCTGAAGCGACGCCCCGCGCAGCTCGGCCGCGCTCAGGCTGATGTCGAACAGCGCCGGCTTGACGCAGTCGCCGTGGCAAACTTCGCAATGTCCGTCGCGGCATTCCTTCGCCAGCATCCTCGCCAGCGTGGTCATCACGTCCAGATGCAGCCGGTGCATCTTCTCATCGAACCGCTGTCGATCGCGGGCCCGCTCGGCGCGGAGAATCTCCATGGCATGATCGACGTGTTCTCCCTCTTCGGCGGCAATCGCGGTGAATGTCCGCCCCATGCTCCCCGGCGCAACTTTGCCCACGCGCGCGTAGCTGGCCACCGCCAACGATTCCAGCATGATCTCCTGCACGATCAGGCAGCCGATGAAATCGCGCTCCGCGATGCAGCGCATGAAGACCTCGCGCAGCCGCTTCCAATGGATGGCATCAGTGTTGTCGACAACCTCCACTCCAATGGCCCGGCCCTCGGCGGCGAATGCGGCCGCGTGTCCCCGCTCGATTTCCGCGTGCTCCAGCGCCTCGGAAACTTCCTCGGGGTCTTCGCAAACCTCCGCCAGGGCACTGTAGTTCATCGCCGCCACCAGCTCCCCGGTGACCGCCTGCGCGAGCACATCCTGCCAGATGGGCGCGGTCGCCAGTGGAGCGGGACACTCTCGCGCCGATGCGCAACCAGGAACAATCACGGTTTCCATGCGTCCTCCTGCGCATCGGTACGCAAATGGCGGGCGCATCGGTTCCATGTTTTTTGTGAAATACTCCGCTTACAATATCCGAGCCCCTCATTCGTCTACAACGACAGGTGAAGGGCAGTGAGCCTGGAAACAATGGCGCTCGAACAGGATCAGCGAATCGTCGAAGCGGCCGGGCGGGAACGATCCCGGCTGCTCAGCTTCATCCGCCGGCGTGTGCCCGACCCGCGCGACGCCGAGGATATCCTGCAGGACGTTTTCTTTGAGCTGGTGGAGGCGAACCGGATGCTGATGCCGATTGACCACGTCACCGGCTGGCTGTTTCGGGTGGCCCGGAACCGCATTACGGACCTGTTCCGTAAGAAGAAGCCGGAGAGCTTCAGCGATGCCGCCATAGCCGATGCGGATGACGAATTATTGCGGCTGGAGGATCTGCTCCCTTCGTCCGACGCCGGTCCTGATGCGTTGTTTGCGCGTCAGGCGCTGCTCGAGGAACTCGAGCTGGCGGTTGCCGAGCTGCCTCCGGAACAGCGCGAGGTCTTTGTCGCGCACGAGCTGGAAGGTCGCAGCTTTAAGGAGTTGGCCGCCGAGAGCGGCGTAAGCATCAACACGCTGCTTTCGCGCAAACGATATGCGGTACTGCATCTGCGCGAGCGGCTGAGGAGCATTCACGAAGAGTTGTAGAGAGGAGAGCGATATGAAAAAGAAATGGATTTGGATCGCGCCGGCGGCGATTGCCGGACTTGCGCTGTTTATCTTTCTGGGCGGCGTGATCGTGGAGCAATTGTGGAACTGGCTGCTGCCGCCGCTTTTCGGCTGGCATCAGATCACCTTCTGGCAGGGCCTTGGACTTCTGGCCCTGTGCAGGATTCTTTTCGGCGGATGGGGAAGCCACGGTGGATCCGGTCCCGGCTGGCGCCGCCACAAGGGCGAGCATCACGGGCACATGACTCCCGAAGAGCGCGAGCACCTGCGGCAGCGCACGCGTGAGCGCTGCGGTTTCGAGCCGCCCGGCGCTGAGAACCAGGGTCAGGCATAGATTTTACAACTTTCCCCTTGCTTACCGAGAGGAGTTGTCTTATCCTGATCTCGGTAAGCGAGAGGAGAGGCCCCCCATGAGCCGACCAACCGATCTTGTCCAGGGAACGCTGGACCTGCTTCTTCTGAAGATCCTTGCGCTCCAGCCCCTGAACGGCTGGGCCATCAGCCAGCGCCTGAAACAGGTTTCCGGCGACATCCTGCAGGTGAGCGACGGCTCGCTCTATCCGGCGCTGCACAAGCTGGAGCAGGAAGGCTGGATCACGGCCGAGTGGAAAGCCAGCGAGAACAACCGGCGCGCGAAGTTCTACTCGCTGACGCGACTGGGCCGCCGGCAACTTCAGCAGGAAGCGGCGAACTGGGCCCGGCTCTCCGATGCCATCACTCACGTGGTGCGGCTCGACGAGGCATGAACATGCGCATCGAACACTGGTTCTACAAGTTGCCACTGCGCCTGCGGTCGCTGTTCAGCCGACGCCGCGTTGAGAACGATCTCGACGACGAGTTGCAGTATCACCTGGAACAGAAGACCGAAGAACACATCTCGCGAGGTCTGACGCCCGGTGACGCGCGCCTCGCCGCCCTGCGCGAGATGGACGGCCTGACGCAGCGCAAGGAAGAATGCCGCGACGCGCGCGGGGTGGCATTCATAGAGCACACGCTGCAGGACATCCGCTACGCCCTGCGAGTTTTGGCCAGGTCCCCAGGTTTCGTTGCAGTCGCGGTAGTGACGCTGGCGCTTGCTATAGGCGCCAATGCCGTGGTCTTTGGCCTGCTCAACGGTCTGGTCCTGCGGCCTTTGAATGTCCCGCGGGCGGAGACGCTCTGGGGAACCACTTATGGCGAGGGATCCGGATGGCAGTCCTATCCAAATTACATCGATCTGCGCGATCGGAACCGCACGTTCGAGAGTCTGGCGGCCTGGAGCTTCACGTTCGCCGGGCTCGACGCCGGTAAAGAGCCGGTGATCTCCACCGGCTATGCGGCTACCGGCAACTATTTCGATGTTTTGGGAGTCAGGCCATACGTCGGCCGTTTCTTCCACGCTTCGGACGAGCGTGGTCCCGGCAGCGCCCCTTATCTTGTGCTCAGTTACGCCTGCTGGCATGCGCGGTTCCAGGACGATCGAAAAGTCGTGGGGCGCACCATTAAGCTCAACAAACATCCCTTCACCGTCATCGGTGTGGCGCCGCCCGGGTTTCAGGGGACCCTGATGTTCGGAATTCCCGACTTTTTCATGCCCATCGTCAACAAGGAACAGGTGGATGGCGGGCCCGAACTCCAGAACCGTGGAACCGACCAAGTGATATTCGAGGCGTTTGGACACCTGAAGCCGGGAGTGACTCCTGCCCAGGCCGAAGCCGACGCGAATGCCGTGGGCTCATATCTCAGAAAGATTTATCCCCGGGAGTCTGGCACCCACCGGACCACGCTTTCGAAGCCGGGCCTCAACGCCTTCACTCGCCCGGTACGCGCATTCGTTGGGGGATTGATGGCGCTGGCGGCGTTGATCCTGCTCGCCGCATGCGCGAATCTCGGGAATCTTTTCGCCGCGCGCGCGGCCGACCGTTCACGGGAGATATCCCTCCGGCTCGCCCTGGGATCCAGTCGCAGCCGCATTCTGCGCGGACTCCTCACGGAAGCAACGCTGATTGCCCTGGCCGGTGGCGCCATTGGACTCTGGATCAGCGTAGCGTTGTTGCACGGGCTCAGCGTGTGGCAGCCATTCCAGGGGGCTCCCCTCCACCTGCCGGTGGCTCCCGACGCAAATGTCTACGTTGCTGCCCTGGGCCTGTCGATGTTAAGCGGCTTCCTGTTCGGGATTGTTCCCGTGCGCCAGGTGCTGCGGGCAGATCCGTACCAGATCGTCAAGTCCGGCTCGAGCCTCCCGGCTGGACGGCGGATCACCGTGCGGGATCTCCTGCTGGCCGCCCAAATCGCCATCTGCGCCGTGCTGGTGACGTCGTCCATGGTTGCATTGCGCGGGCTGTCGCGGTCGGTGCAGAGCAAGATCGGCTTCGATCCCCGAAACACCATGCTGGCCGCTACCAACCTGGCAATGGCCGGTTACGGCAACGATACGCTGACGGCAATGCAGAAGCGCATGATCGACGCGCTGAAAACGATTCCCGGCGTGCAGGATGCGGGGCTCGTGAACAACTATCCGCCTCTGGTTTACACCGCTGCCTTCCGGAAAGCCATCTATCGGGAAGATGCGGCCGATTTGAAGCCGGCGAGCGCCGCCGCCTGGCCCTACTTTTACGACGTTTCTCCGGGGTACTTCCGGGCGGCTCGAACTGCTTTACTCGCCGGCCGGGATTTCACCTGGCATGACGGCGGCGCCGCGCCTCCAGTCGCCGTAGTGAATCGCGATTTCGCCCGGAGTATGTTCGGCTCGGTGACGGAGGCGATAGGCAGATATTACAAAGCGCAGGATGGAGCGCGCGTCCAGGTGGTCGGAGTCGTGGAAAGCGGCAAGTATCTGAGCCTGACCGAAGACCAGCAGCCCGCGATTTTCCTTTCCTTCCTGCAAGCGCCCATGAGCGCTACGTACATCGTCGTGCGCTCCACCCGCGATCCGCAGCAACTGGCTTCGGCCATGAGGAACAAGATCCACGAGCTGGATGCGGGACTGCCGGTGGACACTCAGTCCTGGAGCACGATGCTGGACGTTGTCATGTTTCCGGCGCGGATGGCGACAATGGCGCTGGGAGTTCTGGGCGCGATGGGCGCCATGCTGTCCATCACCGGAATCTTTGGCATGGCCGCCTTTTCCGTGAGCAGACGACTCAAGGAACTCGGAATTCGCATGGCCCTTGGGGGACAACGCCGCGAAGTGTTGCAAGCGGCCCTTGGACGAGCGTTTAAGCTGCTGGCCCTTGGCTCGGCCGCCGGATTGATTCTGGGAATCATGGCCAGCCAGTTGCTTGCCTACATCGTCTATCAGGCGACGCCCAGCGATCCGCTGGTGTTGACCGGCGTTGTTCTGGTGATGGCGCTGGTGGGCCTGCTGGCCACGTGGATTCCCGCCCAGCGCGCGCTCTCGCTCGATCCGCTGACTCTGCTGCGCGAGGAGTAACCGCGCTTCCGCCGGAATGAGCTGCCCCGGACGACTGTTATCTATGGTACTTTCGTACCAGATCTAACGAAGTTCGCCATGCGCAGCCCTGGAACGGTTTCCGTAAGCGACCGTGTTTCGTTCAACTTAGTACGATCTAAGAGGTTTCCGGTGGGGTTTCTGAGCATTACCTCAAATTGAACCCGTACTGGTACTTCAATAGAATCGAAGGCAGGATTGGTCGATACGGAGAGTATGAACGAGAGTACAGCCACACTCAATTCCGATGAGAACCGCGTCGCCGAGACTCGGAAACCCGTGATCCGCATCCTGATTGCGGACGACCATCCGATCGTGCGCGACGGCCTTCGCAAACTGCTCTCGCTCGAGGACGATTTCGAGATTGTCGGCGAAGCCAACGACGGCCGCGAGGTTCTGGACCTGATTCAGGACGTGGAGCCGGATGTGCTCCTGCTGGATCTGCGCATGCCCAATCTGGACGGCCTGTCCACTCTGCAGGCCATGCAGCAGACCGGCAAGCGCACCAAAGTGATTATCCTGACCGCTTCCGAGGACAAGAACGAGTTCGTGCAGGCCATGAAGCTGGGCTGCTCGGGCATCGTGCTGAAGCAGACCGCGCCGGAGCTGATCGTGAAAAGCATCCGTAAGGTGCACGCCGGCGAGATCTGGCTCGATTCGCATACCACGGCCGCGGTGATGCGCCAGTTCGCGACGGCCACCGAGGCGGCCGCTGCGAACGGGTCCGGCAAATCGCGCGAGCGTTCCCCGCTGAGCACGCGCGAGCGGGAGATCGTGCAACTGGTGGCTCAGGGCTACAAGAACAAGGAAATGGCCGAGAAGATGTTCATCAGCGAGCAGACCGTGAAGAACCATCTGCACAACATCTTCGACAAGCTCGGCGTTTCCGACCGCCTGGAACTCGCCCTGTACGCGATTCACAAGGGCCTTCACCTGAATCCGGACCGCCCGTAAACGGCGCATTCGCGTCAGCGCGCCCGCCTATACTCAAAGCTGATGTTGTGTCTGCTGCTGGCCGTGAGCGCTTCCGTTCATTCCGCAAACGTCGTGATCAACGTGCCCGTGGCGAATATGTATTCGCGCGCCTCGGCCAATGCCGACGTCGTTTCCCAGGCCATCTACGGCGCCAATGCCGAGGTGCTGACGCGGCGCTCCGCCTGGCTGCGCATCCGCACCGCTGATGGGTATCCGGGCTGGATCGCCGCATCACAGGCGTTGCGCCACGCGCCCTATGCGCAGACCGGGGCGTTCGTTCGGGTGGAATCGCTGTTTGCCAACCTGTATCGCGAGGCCGACATCACGAAGCACCGGCCTCTGCTCACCCTGCCGTATGAAGCGCGCCTCGAAGTTCTGGTGGATCGCGAGGAAGATCCTCGCTGGCTGCAGGTGCGCCTCGCCAGCGGCCGCAAAGCCTGGGTGCAGCGCGGCGACGTTTCGGCCGATCTGAAACCGCGCAGCCTCGCTGACGTTCTCCAGTTCAGCCGGCGATTCCTCGGCCTGCCCTACTTGTGGGGCGGCACCTCCACCTACGGTTACGATTGCTCCGGTTTCACCCAGATGCTCCTGCGCCGGCGCGGTGTTCTGCTTCCTCGCGATGCCGGCCAGCAGGCGGCGTGGTCCGGGGCGGTGGCGGCGCCGAAAGACAAGCTGCAACCGGGCGATCTGCTCTATTTCGGCGACAGTCCCGGCAAAATCACGCACACGGGCGTGTACCTCGGTAACGAGGAATTCATCGACGCCACGCCGTGGCAGCATCCGGTGGTTCAGATCGACCGGCTCGACGACGCGCACTGGGCGCCGCTGTTCGTCGCGGCTCGGCGCATACCATAGACTGAGATGATGAATCGCCGCGATCTTCTTCGCGCTGCCGCCGTGGCCACCGCCGCGGTTCCCGCCGGTGCGATCACCAGCGGGACCAGACTGGACTTCGAAATCGTCCGCCTCAACCTGCGCCACACGTGGACCACGGTGATGTCGTCCAGCCAGTATCGCGATGTGATCTCCGTCGCCTACTCGCGCGACGGTATCACTGGTCATGGCGAGGGAGCGCCGATCGTGCGCTACAAAGAGGATGCAACGTCGGGCCTGCAGGCGCTGGAAAAAGAGCGTGCGCGTATGACCGTGTCCGATCCCTGGCAGTTCGAGCGATTCATGGCCCGGCTCTTCACGGAAATGCCCGACGCCTGGGCCGCCAAATCGGCCGTGAACATCGCGCTGATGGACTGGATCGGGCAGAAGCTGGGTATGCCGCTGTACCGCTACTTCGGTCTCGATCCGAAAGCCACGCCGGTGACCACGTTCTCCATTGGCATCGACGATCCGGAAGAAACGCGTGATAAAGTCCGCGAAGCCGCGCCCTATCCCGTGCTGAAGATCAAAGTGGGTCTCGCTACCGACGAAGCCACCATCGCCGCGGTGCGCAGCGTCACCAACAAGCCGCTGCGCGTCGATGCGAACGAGGGCTGGACCGACAAGGAAGTGGCGCTGCGCCGGATTCGATGGCTGGCATCGCAGGGCGTCGAGTTTGTGGAGCAGCCCATGCCCGCCGACCGCCTGGACGACATGCGCTGGCTCCACGAGCGCTCGCCGCTGCCGCTGATCGCCGACGAGGCGGTGCGGCATCCCTCGGACATTCCAAAACTGCTGGGCGCGTTCGACGGCGTCAACGTGAAGCTGGACAAGTGCGGCGGCATCATGGAGGCGTATCGCGAGATTCAGATCGCCCAAGCGATGGGCCTGAAAACGATGCTCGGCTGCATGATCTCCAGCTCCTGCACGGTGACCGCCGCCGCGCACCTTTCGCCTTTGGTGGACTACGCCGATCTCGATGGAAACCTGCTGATCGCCAACGATCCCTGGCGCGGTGTCACCGTGGACCGCGACGGGAAACTCATTCTGCCGGACCGGCCCGGTCTTGGGCTCATCCGCTCCTGAGTGTGGGACGGATGTGGGGCAGGATTGCATCCCAATGTCACTTAGTTTTCGTGGACAGAGGTTTTGGGAGCAGGCGTCGAGAAGAGCCTCGACGCGGCAAACACGAGTGTTCGCGCCACAATGCGTGGCGCACGCTCTCCAGCGTGCCGTCTCGACACTCGTGTCGAGACCTTTGAGTCCAATGAAGTTACAAGCCGCTTGTCAAAAACTAAGTGACATTGGGATTGCATCCTGCGCGCGGTTTGCAACCGCGCTTTCGAGGCCCGACGGCGAGTTCTACTTCCCGCCGTAAAGCCTGCGGTACACGTCGGCGTTTCGCATCACGCTCTGCACGTAATCGCGCGTTTCGGGAATGGGAATGCTCTCCACGAACTCCGCCGGCTCGGCGTATTGCGCGCCCGTGAGCCAGGCGACCACGCGCGTCTTGCCGGCATTGTAGGACGCCAGGGTCACTTCCCACTGGCCCTGCAGTTGGTCCAGCAGCAAGCGCAGGTAGAAGGTGCCGATGCGCAGGTTCACGTCCGGTACGTACAGCATCGCCGTGCGGAAGCCGCGGATATCCGCCTTCCGGCTGAGCAGGCGGCCCGTGCCCGGCATGATCTGAGCGAGGCCCAGCGCGCGCGCCCGCGAAATCGCATGGGGATTGAATTCCGATTCCTGGCGGATCAACCCGGCCACCAGAAACGGATCGAGCGCGCTCAGACGCGCGTTCTTCTCCAGGGCATCGCGAAAGGGAATGGGAAAGGCCAGCTTCCACAGCGGCTCGGTGACGCTGTTCACGGGCAGTCCCAGATATCCGGGCGCGTAATGTTTGATAAAGCGGATGCCGCGCTCGGGTTGCTGTTCGTGATCGGCGAGCTCGGCGAGGGCCAGAGCGATCACCTGCGGCTGCGCCGCGTTTTTGCCGGCGAAACGCAATTCGCCCTCGGCCAGATCGTAGAGAGCGGCGGCGGTCAGCAGACGAGAGCGATCCAGCCGGGTCTCGGTGGCGGGCGTTGGAGTCAGGTCGGCTTTCGCGCGATGGTCCGGCAGGTGCATCGCGGCGAGCTGTGCTGTCACGGCCGCCGACGGCACAGCCGACGATACCCCGCTTTCCTTCAGCCGCTGGCGCGCCAGCCCAGTGTAGTATTGGTTCGGAAACAGCGTGTCGATTTCCTGATAATAAGCTCGCGCGGCGGCTAAATCCCGGCTATTCTGTGCGATTCTGCCGAGAAAATACAAAGCCGCCGGGGCGTGTTCGGAATCGGGGAATCGCCGGAGATGTTCCAGCAGTGCATCGCGCGCGCCGGCGTGCATATCGCGATAACCCTGCCAAACGAACCTCCAGTGACAACCCGCCGCCTGCGGATCCTGGGGGAACGATTCGTAACAAGCGCGATACAGCGGTTGCGCCGCCGCGGGCTGGCCGTCGATCGAGTATCGTCCGGCCATCGCCAGCAAAGCGTCCCGGCGCCACGACGATTTCGGATGCCAGCGTTCCAGCCGCTCCAGCGCGTCGCCCGCTTCATCGTAACGGCGCGCGCGGATGGCGCTGACCACCACGTAATAGAGCCTCTCCGCGTCGGCGTCGGGATCGGTGAGTTGCAGGGACCGCAGGTAATCGCAGGCTCCGGCATCGCGACGCCGGTATCGGATAGCCCCGAGCATCACACGCGCGCGCTCCTGATCGGCGGCAACCATGCGCGGTATGTAGGCCTGTAGTTCCTTCGCCGCGCGCTGGTAATCGCGGCCGTCCACCAGCTTCCGCGCCCGCGTCAGCAGCAGCTCGGAGGGTTCCTTCGGATACGCCGCCTGACCGCGCAGTCGCGCCAGCGCGGATTCGGAGGCCGCGGCTTCGCTCGACTGCGGATATTCGGACCACACCCACTGATATCGTCCGGCGGCTTCTCCAATCCGGTCGAGCGCCTCGATCGCCTGGGCGCGAGCCAGCTCCGCCGCCGGGTCCGCAATCTCGGAGCGATGAGCGTCGATGGTCTCCAGCGCGCGCGCCGGCTGGTGCAGTTCGAGCAGGCATTTCGACGCCAGCAGCGCGGCTTGTCCGGTGAGCGGCGACGGCGGCGACGCTTTCCATACCGTCTCGAACAGCGCCAGCGCCTCGGCCGGCCGGTTTAGTTTCACCAGCGCAGAGCCGCGCAGGAAGGCCGAATAGTCTTCCAGCGACGTCAGCCTCGGGCGCGCCGATTCCAGATGCTTTGCCGCGTCGGCGAACTGGTTCTTCTCCAGCTCCGTCGCGCCCAGAGTGAGCAGCGCGAGAGCGCCATCCCGGTCCTTTGGATGCGCGTTGGCGAACTGAACCAGAGCGGCTCGGCTGGCCGGCGTGGGGTTCTTCCGAAACGCGCTCGCGAC
>Ga0326728_10026120_pt1 | contig 10376 bp, 7 predicted proteins | sample MB3enrmetagenome_FD_207602 | JGI IMG/M metagenome (GOLD analysis project Ga0326728, IMG submission 207602) | Lab enriched peat soil microbial communities from McLean, Ithaca, NY, United States - MB31MN | ecosystem: Environmental > Terrestrial > Soil > Wetlands > Peat | place: USA: New York... | reverse complement strand
CCGACGATCTGGTCATGGTGCACACCTCCGACCAGCCCCTGCAGGTGGAGGAAAACCTCGATCTGTTTATGGACGCATTGTACGAGGCCATCGCCCTGGTCGTACTGGTGTCGTTGCTCGGGTTCTGGGAGTGGCGCTCGGCGCTGCTGATGGCGCTTTCCATTCCGATCACATTGGCGATGACGTTCGGCATGTTATATGTGTTGCACATCGATATCCAGCAGGTCTCGGTGGCCACGCTCATCATCGCCCTCGGTCTGCTGGTGGACGATCCCGTGGTGGCGGGCGACGCCATCAAACGCAGCCTGGCCGAGCACCAGCCGAACGTCGTGGCCGCCTGGCTCGGGCCCACTAAACTGGCAACGGCGATTCTGTTTGCCACCATCACCAATGTCGTCGCTTATCTGCCCTTCCTGATGCTGCCGGGCAGCACCGGGGAATTTCTGTTTGCGCTGCCCGTGGTGATGACCTGCGCGCTGGTGGCCTCCCGCGTCGCCTCGATGACGTTCATCCCGCTTCTGGGCTACTTCCTTTTGCGCGCACCCAAGCGTGCCGAACCGCCGATCTCCGAGCGGCGCACCAAAGGATTTACCGGCCACTATGCGCGCGTGGCGAAGCTGGCCATCGGACACCGTTGGAAGGTGCTGGCCGGTTCATTGGTGTTTCTGTTGCTGGGGGCCGTTCTCTTTTCGCAGCTCAAGTCGTCATTCTTTCCGGAAGATGTGCAGTACTGGTCGTACGTGGATGTCTGGTTGCCCAATGACGCGACCCTTACCGCCACCGACAATACCGCCGAACAAGTGGAGACCATCGTCCGCGAGCAGGCGGAGAAGTTCGGGCGCGAGCATCCCGGGAAGGATGGCCAGCCTCGTGCGATTCTCAAGTATCTGACTACGTTCGCCGGGGGGGGCGGCCCGCGGTTCTGGTTCTCGGTCTCTCCCCAACTGCAACAAGTCAATTACGCACAGATCCTGATCGAGGTGACCGATAAGGAAGCTACGCCCGGTTTTGTCCGCCAGCTTCAGCCCGCACTCTCGGCGTCAATTTCTGGGGCCCGAGTGGACGTCCGCCAACTGCAGACCAATCCGATCGACTTCCCGGTTCAGGTTCGCATTTCCAGCGAAGCCGATCTGGGCGCTGCCCGTTCAACCGAGGATCTGCAAACGCTGCGCCGGCTCGCCGGTCAGGTCGAAGATATTCTCCGCTCCGCTCCCCTGGCGGCGCGCGTTCGCGACGACTGGGATACCGAGAGTTCGCGGGTGGCGTTGAAAATCGATCCCGATCGCGCCAACCTCGCCGGCGTGACCAATGTCGACGTGGCGCATTCTTCCACCGCCGCCATGAGCGGAACGCCAGTCACGGTGCTGCGTGAAGGCGACCGCCAGATTCCGGTCGTGGCCCGCTTGCGCATCGGGGAGCGCGCCCAGCTCTCCGACATCCAGAATCTCTACGTCTACTCGTCCCAGGGTCTACAGAAGATTCCGCTCATCCAGATTTCGCGGCCGGCAATGACTCTGGAAACCCAGCGGATCGTGCGGCTGGAGCACTTCCGCACCATCTCGGTGAGTTGTTTCCCGGTGGAGGGATCCCTGGCTTCCGAGGTTTTGGCGGCGGCCAGACCGAGCCTGGACAAGTTTCAGAAAAACCTTCCTCCAGGCTACCGCATGCAGCTTGGCGGCGAGTACGACAAGCAGACCAGCGGTTTTGCCAATCTCGCCGTCGTCATGGGCATCTCGATTGCATTGATCTTTCTGGCGCTTTTGATCCAGTTCAATAACGCCTTAAAGCCGTTGCTGGTTTTCGCAGCCGCGCCGTACGGCGTCGTCGGTGCGGTGGCGGCATTATGGCTCATGGGCACACCGTTCGGGTTCATGGCTTTTCTCGGCATTGCCAGCCTGGTGGGAGTGATCGTCAGCCACGTCATCGTGTTGTTCGACTTCATCGAAGAAAAGCACGCGGAAGGCGAGCCGTTCGAGGAAGCGATCGTCGATGCCGGCATCGTTCGCCTAAGGCCCGTATTGATCACGGTTGGGGCAACGGTATTGGCGTTGTTTCCGCTTGCGGTGCACGGCGGCCCGCTGTGGCAACCGCTGTGCTACGCCCAAATCGGAGGTTTGACGGTCGCCACCGTCATCACGCTGTTGCTGGTGCCTGTCTTGTACTCCATCGCCGTGCTCGATCTCAAGTTGCTCCGCTGGGAACCCGGAGAGACTGCGAAAATCGAGGCGCCATTGCAGCAGGATATGGTTGCCGGCGAGGCCTGGCGGCAATGAACCCAGGCAACTTCGGACAAGGCACCCACGACTTGGAAAGGAGAAGTTCATGAGACCAAGGCTCCTGCTGCCGACGATCGGCCTGTTACTCTTTTCCACCTTCTCTTCAGCGCAGACCCCAGGAGCGCAAGATCCGGCGGGACAACCAAGACCCGCAGCTCGCTTTTTCACCAAAGACATGACTGTTTATGTGAGCGACTTCGAGTTGAACGCGCAGAACGTAGAAGTGGACAGGGGCGGAATTGCGAAACAAGCACTCCCGGGAATTTTGCAAACGCCGCGGCAGCAACAGGAGCAAGATGCGGCGGCACAGGCGAGGAAACTGGTCAATCTGATGTCGGCCAATATCGTCGCCGATCTGCGCAAGAGCGGCTACCAAGCGCAGCGGCTTTCGGCCGGCGATCCTCTGCCTGTTTCCGGGGCGTGGGTGCACGGCGAATTCACGGAAGTGTCTCAAGGGAGCCGCGCGCAACGCGCGGTCATCGGATTTGGTTCCGGTGCGGCGAAGATGAATCTGCTCGTGACGCTGGCGGATCTGGCGAGTCCGGAAAGAGCGCTCTCCCTCATATCCCAGAACGGCACGAGCGGCAAGAAACCGGGCGCTGCGCTCAGTTTGAATCCTTACGCGGCCGCGGCCAAGTTCGTGCTGGAGAAGAACGCGCCGGAAAAGACGGTCAAGAAAACGGCTTCGAAGATTTCCGCGAACATCGTGAAAGAGTTGAGGGAACACCAGAGCCCACTCCCAACCCAGTAGCTCGAAATGCGTCCGTGGACGATTCTATCTCGATTCGGAGAACACATTCTCTGCAATCAATGCCGTTGTTATAGAAGGTGGATTTGACCACAGAAGACACTGAGTACACGGAAGTGGCAAAGATAGACGCAAAGGACTTCTGGCGCCGGCGCACCGAGGCTTCCGTGTTTTCCGTGCCTTCCGTGGTTGACAATGGGAAGCTCATTCGTTACTCAGCGTCAATTCGGGATAGGCGCCGGCGCCCAGTTCGTAGAGGTCCATGCCTTGCCGCTCGCCGTCCGGCGGCACGCGCTGCTTCCAGAAGCGATCCAGCAGCCAGTTCAGCAGATAAGTCATGGGCAGAATCAAGCCCAGCAAAGTCGCCACCCCAGCCAGTTGCGCCAGCCACTGTCCGGAACTCCCTGCTCCGCCGTTTTGGAAGCGCGGGAGACGGGCAAAAATCCCCACCGCCAGCAAGCCCCAGATGCCTCCGACGGCATGCACGGTGATGGCGCCTCCGGGGTCGTCTACGGACAGCCGGTCGAGCCATTCCACCGCAAAAGGCACCATCAGCCCGGCGATGGCCCCGATCAGGACGGCTGCGGCGGGCGCCACAAAGGGTCCGGAAGCCGACACGGCCACCAAGCCGGCTATCCATCCATTGCCGCTGAGGGAGGCATCGGGTTTGCCAAAGCGCGCGCGCGTAAGCATCACAACCGCGAGCAGCGCGGCGCCCGCGGCCAGCAGATAGTTGGCCACGATAAGCGGGACCGCTTTCAGGCCAACGCCGTAAAACAGGATGGCGGAAGCGACTCCCAGACCGGACCAGCCGGCCAGAGCCAGCATGCAGCCGAAAAGCGCCAGCACCGCGTTGTGGCCGGGAATGGCAGCCAAGAACCCACCGTGCTCGTAGCGCCCCAGCCGGGGCCCCAGGATCCAGGTCATGGCTAAGGCCGACAAGCCGCCGACCGCCTGCACCGTGCCCGCGCCCCCGGCATCAATCATGCCCTGGCCCAGTCCGAAGTTTGTCCCCAGTTGGGCCAGCCAGCCCCCGCCCCAGACCCAGTGCGCGAAGAGAGGGTACGTCCAGCCCGCCAACAGGGCGCTGGAAGCACAACTGGCGCCTAAGCGCCAGCGGTCCGCCCCGCTGCCCAGAGGAATCAGGGCTGCCAGTCCGGCGCTGAACAGTTGCAGGCAAACCAGCATGATCACGAGCGAACGGTCTGCGGTTACGCCGCGCAAGAAAAAGGCGTCGCGTCCCAGCCAATTCCAGGGCTGGCCGGCGAGGACAAAAGTGTGGGCCGCCCGCCCGGCCATGCTTTGCCAGGCAAATCCGCAGACGCCGTAGGCCAGGACGGCGGTGGCCATAACCGACAAAGCCGCCAACATGGTGTGGGCCGCGCTGCGCGACCGCCCCAGACCGGTGTTAATCAGCGCCAAGCCCGCGCCCGCCAAGGGAATCAGCAGGATCGCGAGCATGCAGATCGCGGTTCCCATCTCGCTTAGGGTCCCTACTCCGGCAGTCATCGGCGCTCGCCCTCCATCCCAAGGTGAGAACGAAAGGCCAGCCCCAGTCCCAGGAGCTGCACGGCCACGCCGGCGCACGCAAACCCCCCACGGGCTCCCGGCGACGGCAGCAACACCAAAGCGCTCATTAGGAGTAACCATCCGGCCAGCAGGAGCAGGAAACCGAGCAATCGCATTCGTTTGTCCTCACGTGTGCTTCGCCACAAACAGCAACAGGAGAAAAATGACTATCGGAATCAGAGCCAGACCCACATAGCCAAGAATCCGGCGAGCCCAGGGGGAGCGGCGCCGCTTCCAATTGTGCAATTCCGGACGCTCGGCCACGCCGACCGATTCGGGATGTTCCAGATCGTGAGCGAACTGGCGGGCATTGGGATAGCGGTTCTTGGGATCGCGCCCCAGGGCGCGGTAGATGATCTCCTGCAGTTGGGGCGAAATCTCGGGGGCGACTTCCCGGGGAGGGATGGGATCGTTAACCAGCCGATCGTTCATGATCAGGAAAGCGTTGTCCCCGGTGAAAGGCACTTGTCCGGTCAGCATCTCGTAAAGCATGACTCCCAGGGCGTAAAGATCGCTGCGCGCGTCCCCTCGTTTGCCACTGACCTGTTCCGGCGAGATGTAGTCGGGTGTTCCTAAGGTGTCGGAAAGTTTGGCAAAAGTGATGCGCCGCGCCCCCACACTGGCGGCAATGCCAAAGTCGATGAGCTTGATCCGGTCGTCGTCGCCCACCATGATGTTTTCCGGTTTCAGGTCGCGGTGCACCACTCCCTGGCTGTGGATGTATTCCAGGGCGCGGCAGATCCCCAGGGCAAGCTTGAGGGCACGCTCCAGTGGGAGCTTTTTCTGATCGCGCAAGATCTGGCGGAGCAGGCGGCCTTCGACCCACTCCATGACCATATAGACGTCGCTGCGATCCTCGTCGGTGAAGACCTTCATGACGCCCGGGTGATCCAGCTTGGCGCCGATGGCCTGCTCGCGCTGAAAGCGCTCAAAAAAAACCGGATCGCTCTCCATTTCCGGATGGGGAATTTTGATCGCGACCGGCCGCCCGTCGCGCACGTCCAGGGCACGGTATATGGACGCCATCCCGCTGCGCGCGATCAAGCGTTCAATCCGATAGTGGTCGAGTTGCTCGCCTGGATGGACAGAGATCATGGTTTTCTCAACCCGGGGCTGCTCCATTATGGCGGGTTTTGCGAACCCTGTCATTCCTCGCTACGCTCGGAGGCTGTGACTGTCTTGTATTGGCGCAAGTCCAGCGCGACGTTTGTCATCCCGAGTGGAGCGAGAGATCTGCTGTTTTTGTGTTCCTCACATGTCGTTGAGGGTACACGAGAAAGCAGATCCCTCGCTCCACTCGGGATGACAAAGTCGTTAGAATGAGCCGAGTCCCAGGAAGCGGCACCACGGCAAAAAAGTCACAGGCGCGCGGGATGGAGGTCTCTCCTAGCGTTGTCGTTGTTCAACCTGGTCCTGGATGGAATCAGCGCAACCGGTAGGGCCGTCCCCGATACATGCCCACCCGCTCCACGGTGCGGACGCGGATGAGTTGGACGGTTACGTTGTCGCTGCCGTCGCGCTCGTTGGCCGCTTCCACCAGTTGCTCCACCGCCGCTTCCAGGTCGCGGGTTTGCACCACCATTCGTCCCAGGTCGGCGCTGGAAAGGGCGCCATGCAGTCCGTCGGAGCACAACAGCAACAGGTCGTCGGGCAACAGCAGGTGCTCGCTCACTTCGGAGGCGACGAACATATCGGTTCCGACGGCGCGGCTCAAGACATGCTTCAGCGCCGCCTTGTCCATGCCGGGGGCGGACAAACTACCCAGAGACAGTTGCTCGTTGCCGACCGTGTGATCGCGCGTCAGCGAGCGGGCCACGCCGCGCCGGATCAGGTAGCAGCGCGAGTCTCCCACGTGCGCCACCGCTACCCGGTCAAAGCGGAGGGCGCAGGCGACTACCGTGGTGGCCATGGCCCCTTGGCCGGCTTCATAGACCGCAGAGTTCGCCGCCTGCACCAGGCGAGCCAGCAGTGCGGTATGTGCTTCCGCAGCAGTCGAACGGAGAAACCCCGCGGCGATATTCTCCACCGCCATGCGCGAAGCCACTTCGCCGCGCTCCCGTCCGCCCACCCCGTCCGCCACCGTGAACAGCCAGCCGCGGCGGCGGGTCTGGAGCTCATCCTGGGGCGTCACGTGACCCAGGTAGTCCTCGTTGTGATCCCGCACCCGCCCGCAGTCGGACCGTTGCGCGAACTCCACGCTCAACACGGGGGAGGGTACTCCCGCAAATCTTGAACTCGAATTCCCAGCATGCACTTGATTATGCAACATGGCCGTTCCTGAAAACATGGGCGGGACCAGCCCGCCCATGCCGTCTTAGTTGCGACTGAGATGAACTGGCCCCGCCTAAGCGCCGCGCACCGATACCAGCGTGGTCCGTCCCATCTTCTTGCTGGCAGCAGCGAAATAGATGCCGCCATAGATTGCCCAGACCAACGCGATGCCCAAGGCCAGCAACGGCTCCATCTTGGTGCCGTATCCCATAAACGGCCCGATCAGATAGAAAGCCATGCAGCCCAGGTTGGCGATCAGCCCGAACATCGGGATAAACAGGTGTTTGATCGGATTGAACCGCGGGTGGCGGTGGAATCCCACCATGCAAATCACGCAACTGAAACCGTACAGCAGGAAAGTGCCGAAGTTCGACGCCAGGGTGACCGCCAATAACGAGTTCGGCAGGGCGGCCATCTTGTCGTGGGTGGTATAGCCAAAGCTCGACCAGAAGCCGTGCGGCAGAGCCTGGATCGCGGAATCGGCGGGCGCGCCGGCATCGCCGAAGGCGCATACGCAGGCAATGCAGCCGATGATGGCGGAAATGATCGCCAGGGTCCAGATGGCCTTGTGCGGGGTCAGGTTCTTGCCGTGCAAAAACCCGAAGTGCTCGGGCACTTCCTGGTCCTTGCCCATGGCATAGGTGACGCGGGCGCCGGTGTTCATGCAGGAGAGGGTGGTGCCGATGATCGCCAGGAACACGGTGAACGCCTCCACCAGCATGAAGATGCGGCCGCGGCCCGGGCCGAACAGGGCGTCGCCCACCACAATCATCATGTCGCCAATCGGCGCGGCGGAACCCGCCGCGCTCTGCAGGGTATAGCCGCTATTCAGAAAGTAATTGGCGGCAAAATACTCGAACAGATAACAGAAGGCCCCTTGCACCAGCAGCGAGGTGATCACCGCAATGGGCACGTCGCGCTTCGGATTTTTGGCCTCGCCACCCATGGCCGTAACCGACTCGAAGCCGACCAGGATCAGGATGGCCACGGTGGCCTGCACAAAGACCCACCCGAAGTTGTGGGGCGAAATGACGGAGCGGGCCGAAGCATGGCTCAGGAAGTTGCCGCTGTCGTCCTTCACCGGATAGCTAATGTGGTAGGGCGCCGGCTTGCCGGCCGCATCCAGTTTCGGTTGCGGCACATTGTTGGCGTCACGGACAATGTTCTCGGTTTCTTTGCCGTCCACCATTTTCTTTTCGGTCGCAAAATCGTAGCTGTAGGCGGCGCCCGAGACCGAATCGAACTGGTAGGCCACGCTTCCCGGAGGATGGTTGAGGCGATAGCCCAGGGCGATGACGGCAAACACCACCAGCGCGGTGATCTGAATCACGTTGATGGCGATGTTCACCGAGGTCGAGCCATTTACCCCGCGATAGGCGATGTAGGCGACCACAAACGAGAACGCTATGGCGATCGCCATCATGAACATGGGCCCCGGGTTGGAGGCGTTCATGAAGTTCGGCCAGAGCGTGCCGGCCAGGTAGCCGCACAGAATGCCCATCACCGCGACCATCACGCCGGGATAAATCCAGTAATACAAGTGCGAGGCCCAACCGACAATGAACTTGGAGAGGCGCGCATAACGCCACGCTTTATCGTGGTTCAAGAACGACTGTTCCGCAAAATAGTAGGAACTTCCCGTCCCGGGATACAGCTTGGCGAGCTCCGCATAACAGGAAGCCGTCGCCAGACAGAGGGCGAGCGCGAGCACGATGCCGAGCCACATGGCCGGTCCGGTTACGCCCGTGGTCGCCTGCATATAGAACGTCAGCCAAAGGAACGCGCCGGGAGCGATAAGCGCCATGGCGTTCATCGTCAGGCCGGTCAGGCCTAGGGTTGGTTTCATTTCAACGGGGGCGTTGTCCGCCATGGTGTCTCTCCTTATGATCGCTGGCAATGCACAGGGTTAAGAACTGGAGCAGGTGCAGCCGGGGAACTGGTGGTTGAGGGTGGTAGGATTCCCCGGCCGCGACCCGCGTGGCAGGGCGCACCCTCCGGCGCCCACCACCGACAGGCTTACCGCGGCGGCTCCCACACAAAGATCAGGCCGGCCGTGGCCGTCGACTGCCCCAGCACCGGAGTCGTCCCCTTCAGGAACATGGGCTGCGTGGCCAGGTCGTGCCGGAACTCCAGCCGGGTGATCAAGTGCTGGGCGATGCGGCGTTCCACCGTCCCAGTAGCTTCCTGAACGTGTCCAGGGGTGGGAACGAAGAACGCAGGCGCGGTGCCAGCGGCGGCGTTGTAAGTCCCGGTAGCAACTCCTTCCGGATCGTTCAGGTACTCATAGCGGGTGGCTACCGCCCACTTGGGATTGACCTGATACTTAATGTAACCGGCCGCCCCGTAGTACTCTGCCGGATCGACAAAGCCGAGCGCCTTCTCCACCCGGCCGTAATCGCCGTTCACCATCAGCGACAGCTTGGCGTTCGGGTTATACGTCAAAACGGTGTCGCTCAGGTTGCGCCAGCCCATATTGTCCAGCGGCAGAGCGCCGGGGCCTCCCAGCCAATTCTCCGAGAGGGAAACTTTCTTGGTGGGATTCCACGCGATGGTCAAGCCTCCAGTTTTGCCGCTGTTGGTGGACACCACATTGTTCCAGCCATTCATGACGTAGCCCGTCAGCGACCATTTGTCGTTGAAGGTGTATTTAGCGCGCAGGCCGAAGTGGTAGTACGGAATGGCATAGTAAAACAGCAGGCTGCGCGAATAGTTCCAGTTCTGATTGCTCTCGATCACTTCCGCGCCCGCGGGGGTGACATACTTTCCGAAATCGATTTGCAGGCCTTTGCCTACCGGGGCCAGATAGGACATGTAGGCTTCTTTGACATACTGTAAGAAGCTGGGATCGCCGCTATTCACCACGGACATGGCGTTGCCGAAACCCAGCGTCGCGGTGTATCCCAGGCGGTCGCTGGCATCGGGCGTCTTGGTCAAGCCCAGCTCAATCAGGTTCAGCGCGAACTCGTTGGCCGAGTTGTCGAAGAAATGATTGCCGGCGATATGGTTCGCGGGTTGGTTGGCGTCATAGGAGTAATAGCCATCCACCAAACCGGTAAAGGTCGAACCCCCGATCACGCTGGAGATGCCACTCAGGGGATCGGCAGGCGCCGGCGCCGGGGTGGCCGCTGCCGTTGCCGGCGCGACGGGCGTTTCCGGGCTCTTAGCCTGCGCCGTGGAGAGCTCCGCGCGCAAAGCTTGCAACTGCTTCTCCAGGTCGGCGACCCGCTTTTCCAGGTCCGCGGGGGAAGGCTGGGTGGTGGTTTGGGCGAATATTGCCGGCCCTGCCGCACATATTAAGAGGACCAATCCGAGCACCGAACCGCAGATACGCAATTTATACATAGTCGGGTTCCTGCTTTCCCTAAGTTGTTCGAACTGCCTATCGACGCATTCAGAGTAGCGGCCCCTGCAGCGCGCGTCCAACGCATTGTTCCGCTTCGCCGCATCGGCATTCCATTTACAAATTGCTTTTATGGGCGCGATAAATAGATTTTGTATCGTTGACCGATACT
>Ga0326728_10026119_pt1 | contig 10376 bp, 6 predicted proteins | sample MB3enrmetagenome_FD_207602 | JGI IMG/M metagenome (GOLD analysis project Ga0326728, IMG submission 207602) | Lab enriched peat soil microbial communities from McLean, Ithaca, NY, United States - MB31MN | ecosystem: Environmental > Terrestrial > Soil > Wetlands > Peat | place: USA: New York... | reverse complement strand
CACTGTTCAACCCACGCCCAGCAAGACCGACGTGGGACCGATCGACGAAACCATCACCTATGCGCTCCACAGTTCCAATGCCTGCGGGGGTTCGGACACGCAGACCGCAAGCTTGCACATTGTGGGGTCCATTGAGTCGGGGCGAGAAGCAGGGGCCGAAGTTCTGCAAGTCAAGCTGCCCGGCAACAGCGTCTACTTCCCATTCGACCTTCCCACCAAGGCAAAACCAGAGGGCGGGCTGGTTGAGAGCCAAACGCAGTTGCTGAATGACCTCGTGGCCAACCTCAAGCAATACCTGCAGTTCAGCCCGGACGCCCATCTCATCCTCGAGGGCCATGCGGATAGGCGCGGGTCTGTTAAATACAACATGGCGCTTTCCGAGCGGCGCGCCGAGCGCGTCCGGAGCTTCCTTGTTGAACAGGGAGTCAACGCTGCCAACCTCGAGACAAAGGCTTTCGGAAAAGGACAAGAGCTCGATGCCGCAACCGTGAAGCAGTTGGCGGAACAAATTCCCGATCTTACGGACCAGGACCGCGAGAAGATCTACCGCCGTCTCCCAATTTTTGTGCTAGCGAACAATCGCCGGGTAGATATTGTTCTCAGCACAACGGGGAAGAAGTCCCTTGAATACTATCCGTACAAAGCACCGGACTTGAAGGCGCTTCTGGCGGAGCCCCAAAGGGCCAAGGCAGCACCTAAGGAAACGAAATAGCTGTGCGGGGGGGCGCGCCTGGTGATTCCTTACCACGCGTGCACTCCCCCACCGCCTGCCAGGTCTGCCAGGGTGTTGAGCAAGGCACTGGCATGGCGAGCAGGGCGGAGCTTTCCCGAGACGGAGGGGCAGCCTTCAGCGCTCATTTGGCAGCCGGCAGCTTCTGGTTTTCTGCTTCTTACCTGCTTTCGTCTCTTACCTCCTGCCTGGCAGTTTTCAGCGATCCCTTGATTTCGGATTCCAGAACCGGCAATGGGAAAGACCCTCCGGGGGGAAATCCTCGCGCGCCGCAAGGAAATTCACCAACAGTAGTATAGCTTCGGAGGTATTACTGCTGGCCCTGATTTGGGGACTGATGTGGCCTATGGCGAAAGAGGAAGGGCCGGGGTGTTGTCAACAGCAAATAGAACAAGGAGCAGCCAACAATCTCAGAGATGCGTACTGCGGGGGGTGGCTTGGGTTTTTCTTCTGACCTCTGAGTTGCGATGCTTGCTCGCCACTCTGCTTTGAGAGAGCCGCAGATCCGGAGCGAGGGGCCTGCGTTGCGCCCGCTGCCTACTGCCTTCTGCTAGCTGCCTGCCGCTCTCCCCCAACCCCCACCACCCAGCCCCTCCTTGTCACCGGAGTCCTGACCTCTTAGCGGAGGGCGGCAGGCGCGGAGCTAATGACTGGGCGGGGAGGGGCGTGAGGCCGGGTTTGCCGGTTGGCCGGCAAAGAACTCCTGATCGATGACCACGTGGTACTGCTCCACGAGGCGCTGAGTGATCTCATTGGCTCGCGCCTGGCGAAATTGCAATTCCAGGCTCGGTCTGACTTCGTCGAACGGCTTAGTGCGCTTCTCTTCGAGCTTGATGATCTCAAGGCCGTAAGGGGTCGCCAGGATGTCACTCACTTGGCCGGGCTCGAGCGAATACGCCGCGTTGAGAACGTTGGGAATAACCTTCTCACGGTTAACGTAGCCCATATCCCCACCCGAATGCGCGGTGGCGTCGTCCTCCGAGTATTGTCTAGCCATCTGGGCAAAGTCAGCGCCCGCCAGGATTTGCTTGCGGATGTCCTCGAGCTTCTTGCGAGCCTCCGGCTCAGGCAGCCCGGGAGTGCCCGAGCCGGCGGCTTTAAACGGCGCGTCGCCCGTCCGGATAAGAATGCGGCCAATGCGAACCTCTTCAGAAAGCTCTTTGTTCTTCCGGTAGAGTTCCTGGAGATCCTGGTCGTTGACCGAGATACCCTGCTCGATGCGCTTTCGGGCGGCGTCGGCAAGGATGCTCTCACGCGCGATTTGGATGGCGCGCATCACTTCAGGCTGTTCCCCGAGTTTTTGCTTGTCTGCCTCAGCCGCGAGCACCTTCATGCGAACGATAGATTGGGGCAAAAGATGTTTTCCCGGGCCACCATAGTAGGTTCGGAATTCGGAAGGCAGCGCCTGAATAAACTTCTCGACCTCGGCAGCGGTAATTTTTTCGTCGCCGATGGTAAGCACAACGCGCTCCCCAGGCAGGGATTGAGTTTTCTGGGCCGAAGCGGCTTGCGGCACGGACCCCGCGGACTGTCCCCAGCCCCATAGCGGGATCTGGAAAATGACCAGTGATAACAAGATTAAAAGCAGGCTCCTCAAGATTCCCTCACACACTATGAAAATGGAAACTGGTGACTGCCCCGGCTCATGTTTCCGACCGCTGTTTCAATGCCAGCATTGAGCGAAGGTGTCCCTTAAGCCGCCGCGTCACCGACTGGATCAGCGCGTCCAGTCTTTCCCCCGCCGGGCCCAAAAAGCCTTCATCCACGCAGGCCGTGAGATGGTCCCTCAACTTTCCAATTCCCAATTTCCAGTTTGCAATCCCAGTTTCTGCTTTAAGGGATTTACCGCTGAGGCAGCTAGGGCCTTGGAGGCGGTGCGTCGCCGGGTCTTAGTACGGCAGCAATAGTCAGTTTAACTTCCCCGCCCCCGGGCTGGGTCTTCAACATGACCAGCATGGTATATGCCTGCACGTCGTCGAATTGCAGGTTAGACGGGTCGAACTCGAACTCAAGGACCCCTGACTCGCCCGGCTTGAACACCTTCTGCTGGGTCTTCAGCCGCAGGCAGTCACAGGTCAGTTGTGTTACCTCCACCGCCACCTCGTGGTTGCTGACGTTGGTAAAGGGGAACTGTGCTACCCTCACCTCCCCATGGTGAACAGGCTCCAGCCCGACCCAAGTGGACTCGAACTTGAGTCCGGTGGAAACTGCAGGGGGAGGCGGCGGAGGCGTTGGCGGTCGGCGTGCCGTCCCGAGACCCAGCTGCATTGCATTCAGGTCGGGTTTGGGAAGCTCTAAATACCAAACGCCCTTGACCAGCCGCCACTGCGTCGTTTGGGGCATAGCGACTGGTTGGGGCGACATTAGCACCAAGGCTGGAATCCGGACGACCACCGAGGCCGTATCACCGCCGGGGTCCAGCTTGATGGACTGAATCTGGTGCGCCAGCACGGGCTTGTGCGCCTGGCTGCGGAAGACTGGTATCGACTCTTTCGTGAGATACTTCTCCACCCGCGACCAATTGCCCTGCTGAAGGGCGGCGTACAGTTGCTCAACTCGGGTCCGCAGCGCCTCTTCCCTCGATGACGAGGCCATGCCCGGGACGGCCGCGGCAAGCAGGCAAAGCGCAGTCAGCAACCCAGTGACCGGGAAGCAGCCGCGAACTCTCCGTTTATTAACCCTCGTCTGTAACATGGTGAACGCGATGTCGCATGAACGTCGAGCGGCGGGTAACCTCTTCACACAAAGAAACACCCCGCGTCAGCGAAGCTGCCTCTTCGTGCTTCCACAAGCTCAAAACGCGGCTACCATCAGGGGACACTAATAGTAGTAGCTCGGCTATATCCGGAGGTGAGGAGGCAGCCCCGCCTGTGCGAAACTGCCTCTTCGTGTTTCCACTAGCTCAAAACGCCGCTACCATCAGGTGGTACTGGTAGTAGCTCGGCCAATCCGGAGGTGAGAGGAGGCACCCCGCCTGAGCGAAGCTGCCTCTTCGTGTTTCCACTAGCTCAAGCGCCGGCTACCATCACCATCAGGTGGCACTGGTAGTAGTAGCTCGGCTAATCCGGAGGTGAGGAGGCAGCCCCGCCTGTGCAGAACTGCCTCTCACCTTCCGCTAACTCAACAGACCGCCACTAACCCCGAGGTAGTATTCTACCCCTAGTACTTAGGGTTCGTGGGTGGTGGGTCAGGGAAAAGATACGGAGCAATTGCACTCTCTCCGAGATAGTCCCCAGCCGGGAAGCGATGATACCACTCGGGATCCGGCAGGACGGTCGCTATGTAGTTTGCCGCTACGGCATCGCTAAGACCGAAGTTGGTTAGGACTATCGCGTAGCCGTGGGCGTTCTCGAAGTTGCAAACCGCTATGACGTAGCCGCTCACACCGCCGGGCGGCGCAATGCTGGCCACGTCAGTAGTGTAAGAGGAACCCGGGATCACTGCTGTGGGCGTAGTCCACTTGTACTGCGTCCCACCAGAGTAGGTGTAGAAGGTGATCGGACCACTCTGTGGCTTAGCAGAACCCCTGCCTAAATAGTAGCTTAAAGTGGGGTCAGTAGCAAACGGATCCAGGCTCGTATTGGACACCGCGAGACCCGTATCCCAGCCATACTCATCCGTCACATAGGGGAACAGCAGGAACGTCTGGCAGTCGCTGAAGTCCACCACAGGTAAGGGTTTCGCCTCTGCGCTGCCGTCAAAGAGCGGGATAGCAGTCGCGGGCGTTACCGGACCTAGTGTAACGCTAGCCGTGATCGGAGTAGTAGTATATCCGGGCGGGATTGGGCGACCATGCGACGTGAGCAGGAACCATAAATCCACGTTCTCCGCCCTCCCCGCATCGGTTGAGAGCACGGGGAACGTGTAAATTATCATGTACACGGGCGGCGTGCCGGCCTCCGAGCTAGTCGTGACTGTAGGGGTACCCAAATTCAGAGTCCCAGTGTAAGTCGTAGTGTTGCAGTAATTCGGGTCGCCCGTAAGCATTGCCGAGCACGGTACTTCATCCGCGTACTCGATCCACACTCCCTTAGGTACCTGTGTGAAAGTGACAACAACATTGGACCCGTTCGTAACGTCCGCGGGAGAACCAGGGTCCGATAAGTATTCGTAACTTTCAGTCGTCAACGCGTAGGCGAATTCCTCGTCGACGTTAATGCCAAAGTAATCATCCCATGGGTGTACTTCCTCTACGCCGATGCAGCTCAAGACCGCAGCCGGCTTGCCAATCACCCATGTCGCCCCTTTGGAACTGTAGTTGTATTTTTCATTGTAAGCATAGGTCAGTGAGAGGTCTGGCCCACCCGCTGGGCAGTTCACTTGCAACACAGGGTAATGGACCCCCGTAGTTGTGTCGCTGATGCCATACAAGCTTCCTGAAAGGGGGAAGGGGGTATGCAGAGCGGTGACGATCCCTGGGCCGGGCGGCACGCAAGTCACCTCAGTGGCATTAACTCGGACAGTGAGGGCGATCGAGTTACTCGACCCGGTTGGAAAGACCGTGTTGGCGCCGGCGTTAGTGAACGCTATTTTCACCGTCATTCCATCAGGTTGCAGAGTCGCCAACAAAATACTACCGCAAGTCGGCTCCGCCGCGTAGAAGGGGCTAAGTGGGGTAACGCTACCGGAGCATTCAAGATACAATGATCCGGGCACGATGGGTGCGTTATAGGAGATTAGCCAGTAGTTTCCGCTTGCGACCGTGCCGGTGGTCCAGGTAGTAAGGGTGACTACACCGGTCTCCTCCGTTTCGCCCTGGGGGCGCCCGCTGAGGCTTTCGCCGGCGCCCGCCACCCACTGGACTTGCGCCATGGCAGTCGCCGTCATGGCCACGAGCCCGAACACTAAGAACAAACTTACCAACAAGTTTTTCTTTGTCATCTTCTTTCCCTCTCCTTTTTTTGTGGGGTAAGCGTATTTGGGTTCGCAAACCCCGATTGACTGAACAAGCCTGGTTGAACTATGGAACTCCGAAGAGCCTACCAGTACGCCCACTTTCTTGTCAACAACTTTCCTCGCCGCAATCGTGGCTGGCGCGAGCAAGAGATTCAAGCAAGCATCGCTCCTCGCGTCCTCTCAAGGCCTTTCCGTGATTGCGCATCACTCCCGCTTCGTCACGCTGTGCGTGTTAACTACCTCGATCAAATTCAAGTTGATGACCGGTAACTTAGCATCAGCAGAATGGGATGTCAAGAGTTTTTTTGGTTTTCTTGGGGGGGGCTTTTGTCGCAGGGGGCGGTTCCCGAACCGCCCGTACAACATTGGTTATTGCCGATTCAGGATGCAGGAGCCAGGATTCAGGATTCAGGTAAGGGAAAAGCGGAAATTTGAAACTGGGAACTCGTAGCCTCGGCCAGTTTCCATTTTCTTCCCCGTCCAGTTTCCAATTTCTAGTTTCCGCCCTTCTGAATCCTGGCTTTCTTGCGGGTCGCTCGTTGCGCCTCTCTCCAACCGCGGCCCCCTGAATCCTGAATCCTGTTTCTACGGGTTCAGCAATTGGTCCTTCTTGAATTCGCGTCGCAAGTCCTTCAACTTGTCCCGAAGCTCGCCCGTGGCAGCCTGGGCGGCGGGAAGAGTACTGATGATGTGCGGCGTCAGCAGCACAATCAATTCCGTCTCCGTGGTGTTGTAGGAAGTGCTTCCAAAAAGCACACCGAGCCAAGGAATGTCGCCGAGCAGGGGGAAGCGATTAACGGTTTTGTTGTAATTGTACGAGATCAGCCCGCCTAAGGCGATGGTCTGGCCGTCCGAAGCCACAGCGTGGGTGTTGACCGTACGCTTCGTGAAGCTGGGGGATTGGATGCCGGTCGCTGCAGCCGGCACCTCGTTGGTGATGTCCTGGTTGATGGTGAGGGAGACTAGGCCCGTACTGGAGATGCGCGGAGTCACCGTGAGGATAATGCCCGTGTCCTGGTTACTGACGGTACTGGTGTACAGGCTGTTGCCTGCAATTTGCCCGCCCTGGGCGAGACCCTGGGAGGTGAGGACCGGCACGGAGGCGCCCACCTGGATTCGCGCCTCGGTGCTGTCGGTGGTGAGCACGGTGGGCGCCGAGAGCGTCCGCACCCGCGAGCGGTTTTCGCTGGCGGTCAGAAAAGCCATCAATTGGCGGGTCTGGCCGATCACGACGCCACCGGAAGCTGTCAAGCTACCCGCGGCGCTGACGCCGTAGTCGCCGAGGAACCCCGTCGAGGCCCCGCGCTGCTGGAGCGCGTACGTGAGACCAAATGATAAATCGCCGGTAATGTCCACTTCGTAGACTCGGGCTTCGATCAGGACCTGCCGGGGCAGCACGTCGAGCTTTTCGAGGGTCCTGGCGATATCGGCATACTCCTGCGCGGTGCCCTGCACAATGACTGAATTGCTGACCGGGTCGGTTATGATGCGCAACGCCGGTGCGTAGGGCGCAGCAGTTCCCTCGCCACCCGCCGCACTGAAAGCGCCCATGCCCCCTGCGGTTTCACTCGAGCGCTGCTGGAAAGCTTGTTCCTGTTCCGACGCCAATCCCCCGCCGCCCCTGCCTGACACGAGTCCCCTGTCGCGACCTGCCGCGCCGCCGGAAGTTCCCGCCCCGGTTTCCCCAAGACTTCCTCCACCTCGACTCCGAAGGCCATTCAGCAGTTTAACGAGGCGATCGGCTTCGGAGTACTGCACCTTATAAACGAAGGTCTGAATTCCGTTCGGGGCTGCCGGCTGGTCGAGTTTCGCTACCCATTTCTCGACTTCACCGAAAGCGGCGGGGTCTGCGGCCGCGACCAGGATGCCATTGATGCGATCCAGGGGCAGGAAGCGCAGGGGCGTGTCCTTATTCGAGAGCGCGTAGGTGGAGAAAATCGCCTCGAGCTCCGGAACCAGAGCGGAGGCCACGTTATTGCGCACGGGAATAAGCCGCACGCGCTGCTCGGTAAAGCTGGAATCGTCAAACTGCTGGAGGATCTCCATCAGCCGCTTGACGTTCAAGCTGTCATCGACCAGAATCAGGGTATTGCCCGCCTCGTGCACGGCCACCGTACCCCCCTCCGAAAGAAACGGTGTAAGCATCTTGGCCATGTCCGCCGCGAAGACGAACTTCAGAGGGATGATCTGCATGAGCATGCGATCATCCTCCGGCAGACCTGCTCCATTAGTGTTGGCCGAGACACCCAAGGGGTTTTTGGGGGCCGCGGCGAGGGGAACGATGCGATAGAAATTCCCGGTCTTGATGGCCGTGGCATTATTCATCTTCAGAACGGTTTCGAGAATGGGTAGCAGGTCTTCGTGCTTGAGGTCGCCCGAGGTGGAAATGGTCACCGCCCCTCTGACGGCCGGATCGACAATATAGTTCAGCTTCAATTCGCCGGCTACCAGACTGATGAACTGGAGGAGGTCAGCATTCTCGAGACGAAACCCGACCCCCGCCCCGCCTGTAGCCACCGGAGGCGCGGCCGGTGGAGCCTGCGCGGACGGCGTGGTCTGGCTGGCAGGAGGAGTTTGCAGCGGCAACGGGGGCGGGGGCCCGGGCTGCGATGGTTGTGGCGCGGACGGCCCGGTTTGCGATTTTTGTGGCGCGGACGGCCCGGCTTGTGATGCCTGTGGCGCGGACGGCCCGGCTTGTGATGCCTGTGGCGCGACCGGCCCGGTTTGCGATGCCTGTGGCGCGACCGGCCCGGTTTGCGATTTTTGTGGCGCGGACGGCCCGGTTTGCTGAGCGGCGGGTGGGGGCGCGCTGAGGGTCAGGGAGGCTGCGGCGAGGACGGCAAAACCAGTCGAGAGCCACAGCACTCCGCGCCAGAGGGCTGGCGCACTCGGGCATGCCACGACAGGGATCATCCCCCGTGTTCGCAAATAACGGCGGTGTAGACTAGAAAGTGGAAGCAATCTGTTCCTCCTTGTCCAGGGTTCAGGAGGGCGGAAATTGGAAACTGGCTGTCGAAGTTGCCAGTTTCAAGTTTCGAATTTCCAGTTTCTTCTTTCCTGACTCCTGAATCCTGACTCCTGACTCCTTACTTATTGGGACTGCCAGGCGGCGCCTGTGAGCCGGCCCCCCCGACGTCCTGCCACACGGCTAACGAACCCCAAGGAGTCTGCACTAGAACCTTTTGCTTTCCTCCAATGATGGTGCCAGGCGGAACGTCCGGAGAGGCCCCGGGCGGCGCCGACCGGGCGGGAGAGGTGAGCCCCGCACCCCCGACACGAGGGGATACAGTCGTCACCGGGTTGGGAGCGCTCCCCGCTGTTGTCACCGGCGCGGGACGCGGGCTCGCGTTGGCCGTTTTCTCAAAAGGGGCCTGGCGGGCAGACTCGGAAATTTCCAGGGTGATCTTCTTTTCCTGCCACCCAATCACCACATTGGAGACGCCAATAGAAACCAACTTGTAACCGCCGATTTCCTCACCGGGCAGGACACGTTTGGAGACCGGCGAAGACTGGTCACCCGGGGCCATCAATGCAAACCAGCCGTTCCCCAGGTTCATGGTCCCGAACAAGAGCGGCGGCTTCGGAGCTTTAGCCTCTTCTTGCGGCTGCGGCGGCGGGCTGCCGCGCAAGGGGCTGAAAACATTCCGGTCAACGATCTCCACGAAGCTCTGTGGCTGCTCCGCCGGGTTCGGGCCGGCCGCAGGTGTGGCAAGAGACTGTGCCGGCGGGCTGGCGTAGAGCCACTGCGTGCGGCTGCGATAGTCCTTCCAGACCCGTCCCAGGAACCAGCCCAGTAGGATGTTCAGGCCGATGAGCCCGAAGCCAATGAGAATCTGTTCCCGACGCCTGGCCAGCATGACTGTCTCCTTCAGTGTGGTGTGACTGCCTCGCTGCGATTGCTGATTTTCGATTGCTGATTCTCGGTTATCCAATCTTCACTCAACAATCTACAATAGGCAATTCTCTGCATCCTGAATCCTTCGTTAGTATTGCGCGGCTGCCGCGTCATTCGGTTGCTTCACCGTTTTGGCCGCCGCGCCAATAGTCATCTGCACGTTTAATATGGCTTGCGCGTTCCCCTGGGACGCGGAAACCATGAGGCCCCTAACGGACAAAAGCTTGGGGGAGGCAGCCAAAGCGACCAGAAAATCGACGAGCTGGTCCAGGCGACAGCGGAGCTGCACCCGGCCCGTCACGAGGGAATATCCTGTGCCGAGCTCATGGATGCCAAGGAACTCACTGCTGCCGAGCTGGATACCCTTGCTGTCGGCCAACTGGCCCACCAGATGCTGCCACTCGGCATTCGCCAGAGAAGGCGAGGAGCTCTCCAGAAGGCCCGCCTCGAGTCCTTTCAGGCGCTCCCCGGCGGCAGAGAGACGGGCCTTCTCAAGGTCCGCCTCGGCCAACAGTCGCTTGTCCCGGCGCAGTTCAGCTTCCTTCTGCTCTACCACCTCAGGGCTTGAACCCAGGTGCTCCAGGAGGGGAAACACGCCGAAGTTCAAGAGCATGAACAGCGCCGCAGCCACCGCGGCGGCGGTCAGGGCAATTCGATCTCGACGACTAATCTTCTCAAGCATTGGAGTCCGTAGTAAGACGATTGCCGATTGTCGATTTTCGATTTTCCAATCGTCAATCGGCAATCATCCATCGTCAATCCTTTAGGGCCGCGCGGCCTGCTTCAGCCGACAGTTAGAGAATCGAAAATCGTCAATCGGCAATCATCCATCGTCAATCCTTTAGGGCCGCGCGG
>Ga0326728_10026116_pt1 | contig 10376 bp, 11 predicted proteins | sample MB3enrmetagenome_FD_207602 | JGI IMG/M metagenome (GOLD analysis project Ga0326728, IMG submission 207602) | Lab enriched peat soil microbial communities from McLean, Ithaca, NY, United States - MB31MN | ecosystem: Environmental > Terrestrial > Soil > Wetlands > Peat | place: USA: New York... | reverse complement strand
TTCCACCGGGTATCGGCGAGAAGAACGTCAAGCGCCGCAAAGACCTGCATTGCGTTATTTTTCCCGCCCATCTGGACTATCGTACGACCTCCCTGCCGGAGCGCCCGGGCGATCCCGGCAAGGACCGGGCCATGATCGTACACCCAGTGGAGTGCGGCGTTTGAAAAGACGATATCAAATTCCCCGGAAAACCCGAGGTCCTGAGCGTCCCCTTCTGCAAACGACAGGTTGGGATACGCATCGTGCGGGAACTGTTCACGAGCAAACCGGATCATCCCGGAAGAGCGATCCAGGCCGAGAACGTATCCTTCCGGCAGGCGTTCCGCGATTGCGGCAGTAACTATCCCGTCACCGCACCCGATATCGAGTACCCGTTCACGGCCGGACAGATCGATCTTTTGGATCAGCTCCCGTGCCCACTGCTTCTGTGCCGGGGAACTCCGGGCATAATCCGCAGCATCCCACCGGAATCCAGGTACCGTATCACGCCCCGGCATCCATCATCACTACCATGAAGTATGGAGACCCGGCCTGATTAATACAGGCACTCAAGGCAAAAACGTGTGTCCGGAAGGGTGCCCGCAAATTTATCGTCCGCTATTTCCCATGATAACAGGAATCCGGACATGTACTTCCACATCATTCTCACTGACGACTGCAACCTTTGCTGCCGGTATTGCCGGGCAAAGGCCTTTGAGGATGATGATGCGGAGAATCCTGAAGCGGCACCGGTCGAGATCGACACGGATCTCTCACCGGACATCAGTTACGATCCCGCACTGCTCTGCCGTTTCCTCGCACGGGACCCCGCCCCGGTCGTGACCTTCTATGGCGGCGAACCGCTCCTGCGCCCGGCTCTTCTCGAGCGGATCATCAGGGAGGCCCCGGTACAGCGGTTCATGATGCAGACCAACGGCCTCCTGCTTGACCGGCTCGCCCCGGATATCGTCAACCGATTCTCAACGGTCCTTGTCTCGCTGGACGGGCGTGAAGATCTTACCGATGAAAACCGGGGTGCGGGTGTTTTTTCCCGGGTGATGGCGAACGTGAAAAAGATCCGTGCAAACGGCTATCGCGGCGAACTGATTGCCCGGATGACGGTGACCGAGCGTACCGATATTTTCGATGCCGTCCGGTACCTTGCGGAAAATTCGGAATACTCCTTTACCTCCATCCACTGGCAGATGGATGCAAACTTCACCCGGGATCTCTCCCGCCGCCGGTTTGCAGAATGGGTAACGAAAAGTTATAATCCCGGTATCCGCACCCTCGTCGCAGCATGGGTCGACGATATGGAACAGAACGGGCGGGTCAGGCGCTGGTACCCGTTTATCGATCCCATGGAAGATCTCCTGTGCGGGAGAGAAAGCCTCCTCCGGTGCGGGGCAGGGCACGCAAACTATGCGATCATGACTGACGGCCATATCGCTCCCTGCCCGATTATGATCGGTATGAAACAGTATTATGCCGGCCACATCGCAGATGCAGACCCAAAAAACCTTCCCTGGTTCTCGGTGGGCGGCGGGTGCACGACCTGCAATATAAGGACGTTCTGTGGAGGGCGATGCCTCTACTCGGCGATCGTGCAGCCCTGGAACCCTGCCGGCCGCCGGCTTGTATGCGAGACCGTGGAAAACCTGCACGACGCTCTCATGGATGCACTCCCCCGGGTCCGGGCCCTGGTTGATGCCGGGTGCATCAGCCTTGCGGACTTTGCCCATGAAAAGTTCAACGGGTGCGAGATCATACCCTGACCCCGAAAAGACTGCCCAGAGGAAGGACTGATCAGATGCAGATGTATTTATACTCAATGGTATGATGAATATATGCAGATATAAAACTGCATGAGTAATACAATGGAAAGAAAAGGATTTGGCGGCCCGAGAAATTTCGGTCCCAGAGAAATGACAAAGACGGTTTGTTCAGACTGTGGAAAAGAGTGCGAAGTCCCCTTCAAGCCAACTGAGGGAAGGCCGGTTTACTGCAGGGACTGCCTGCCCAAGCACCGGAAACCCCGGTTCTGATTACAACAAATTTCATTCATTTTTTCTTTTTTTGGGTTTTTATTTTCGAGCGGATGCTCTGGCTGCGCCAGATATAATACTTCATATGCTGCAATACTGCAATCATGGCAGGATCATGGCAAGAGGCACTCACGCATGCCAGAGAAAAGAATCTCCCGCAGGTGTACCATGACTGCGATACCGATACCTATGGCGCCTGTCGCACGGGTGAGCCGCAGGGTAGTTTTGTGGCCGGTGCCTTTATCGAACACCGGTGTATCTGCATGCCGGCCCATCTGACAAGCGAAGAACTGGCAATAAAAGAGAGAAAATTTCGCGAAGAAAACCCGGACTGGTAAGCGGTAATAATCCGCACGATGCCCCCCTCTGCAGCCCGGGCTCTCCTGCCCATGGTGATTGTAGCCCAAGAGTGCTAACGTTTCCGGATCTCTTCGCGGAACCGGTGGATAATTTCGTACAGCATCATCCGTAATTCGGCACTGACATCGTCCCATGATTTGGGGGAAGAGTTCGCGGGAGGTTTTGGTGCAGAACCGGCAACGACTACATCAGATTCGTCACGGATTTTTGCTTTTGCCCAGAGATCGCAGATAATCTCATAGTACCCGGCCAGAAGCACGATGATAAAGACCACCGGGACGATCACGAACGAGAGCAGCCAGAAGTAGTGGTAAATGTTGTTGCCGGTGACAGCGTCGACCCAGTCAAAAACCCGGAGCACGAATGCGATGATAAAGACGCTGCCTATTGCCTTTATGATCGGGGCCGGCAGGTTCAGCGGGAAGGGAAATGCCCCGAATATGTCAGCGACAAAGATGATGATGCCGATGAGGACCAGCAGCCAGAAGTTCAGGTTCAGGAAATCGACACCCGAGTGGAAGAGCGGGCTTGAGACATAAAACACGAGGATATTTGCCAGTACGACCACAATCAGGAAACTGATGATCCCGATCATCCGCGTGACAAAAATCCACCCGAGCGAATGCTGTTTGTTCGGCCACATAGATCCTCACGTCACGTGTAGTTCCTAATATTTGTCCGGCGGGGTATAAAGTCCTCGTGCCGCTTGGGGGCTGATGGCACAATCGCTTTAACCCCCCGTTCCGAAGATCCCTGTATGCGGATCAATTTCAAACGGTATGCACTCTACCTTCTCCGGTGGCAGGCAAGCACCCCGATATTGGCCGGGGTCGGTATCCTCCTTGCCGCAATGGGGCAGATCGTGGCCGCCGTTGTTGCAAACCTGATCGGCGGATTGATCTTTTTCTGGGTCGACCAGTTTATCTTCACGTCACAGTCGCTTGCTGCGCAGTGGGAGGTCAGAGAGAACATCACCTGCGTGGACTGCGGCAAAGTCGCGCGGGGGTACCGGCTGGTACGCTCCGGGGACTATGACAAAAGCGGGGACACCGCCCCCGAGTTCCGGTGCGAAGAGTGTTCGAAGAGAAAAACCGAAACGCTCCGCAGCAAGGGTATAAAAGTAGAGTGAGCGGACGCGGAGGGGCGAACTTCAGGAACGCCGGGTCACTGCCCTCTTTTTTGCGCCGGTGCCAATGCCTTCGGTCACTCCGGGTTCGATTTTCTATGGCCGTTTAATATTCATGAATCATCTTCACTTTCACCGGGACCGGACATGAAAACATTGATTTTGCATATGCATCAACTTACAAAAAATAACAATAATGTATAAATATGTACAATAACAACCGAATGTAAGCATTTTAGCAGGCAACCTGTGGACACTGATCACATCTTCGCACGATGCCTGTATCGGTGCTGATTGCTCAGACAGGAACTTCATGCATCTCGTTCCTGCCCGGGATACATTCATACAAACCGTATGCTGGTGATGCCGATGGGATGGAGAAGGATACTATTCAAAACGCACTGAACCTGAATCTTGGGCCTGATGAATTCCTTACTGCGGTAAGCGACCAGCCAAAACCGCTGGTGATACCGCTCTGCGCCGAACTTCCGCTGCCGCACTGCTCGCCGCTGGACGTGTTCCTGAAAACCCGGAAGGGAAATGGGTTTCTCCTTGAATCCATGGAAGGGAGCGAAAAGATCGCCCGGTACTCGTACATCGGGATCGATCCTGCGTGCGTGATCACGCTGGGCCGGGACATGACGATAACCGGTAGTGACATCTTTGTCGCTATTGCACGCGAACCCGATGGCACAAACCCGGTCGATAAGATCAGGTCCATCCTCTCGCGGTTCCACTACGTGAATCTCAGGGCCCCACGGTTTTTCGGCGGGATGGTCGGATATTTTGCCTATGACATCGTCTACTCACTCTTCAGCCAGGTAAAAGACCACCGTAGCAGCACGTCTCCGGATACTCCCGACGCCCGGTTCATGCTTGCAAAAGACTGCATTGTCTTTGATCACCGGGACCGCAGGCTCTTCATCTTCTCAAGCCCGTTTTTAACCTACGAGTCGGACCTGGCAGCCGAGTACCAGCGCTGTGCCGCCCATATCGCGGCACTTTCACGGCAGATCGAAACCATCATGGAAACACAGCCTTCACCGCCCCGGATCCAGCCCGGGACAAGTCCGAAAAAACCGCTTGAGATCACGGATAATACCGGCAGGGGGGCGTTCTCGCACGCGGTCGGTACGATAAAAAAGCATATCGTGGCCGGTGACATTTTCCAGGCTGTGCTTTCCCGGCGGATGGAGTGCGAAGTCGGCACCGACCCCTTTCCCATCTACACTGCATTGCGTGAGATCAACCCGAGCCCGTATATGTATTTCCTCGATTTCGGGGACGAGCAGGTAGTAGGAGCGAGCCCGGAGATGCTCGTGCGGGTGGAGAAACGGCGCGTGACTACAGTGCCGATCGCCGGCACCCGGCCCCGTGGGCTCGATAAAAGCGAGGACAAACGGCTCGCACAGGAACTGCTGCTCGACAAAAAAGAGCGGGCCGAGCACACGATGCTTGTCGATCTCGCGAGGAACGATATCGGACGGGTCTGCAAATTCGGGTCGGTCGAGGTCGCCGAGTTCATGGGCATCGAGAAATTTTCCCATGTGCAGCACATGGTCTCGACCGTGCACGGGACACTCATGGATCACCTCGACTGCTACGATGCGCTCAAATCCTGCTTCCCGGCCGGGACGGTCTCGGGCGCCCCGAAGATCCGGGCGATGCAAATCATCGGAGAGACCGAGCCGGATGCACGCGGGCTCTACGCCGGTGCCGTCGGGTATATCGGCTTTGACCGGAACCTCGAGTTTGCCATTGCAATCCGCACGGTGAGCGTGAAGAATGGCAGGGCGGGCATCCAGGTCGGGGCCGGTATCGTTGCGGACTCGGTGCCCGAGAACGAATGGACCGAGACCGAGAACAAGGCCGCTGCAATGATGCGGGCGATCGAACGGGCAGGGGTGGCTCCATGAACGTTCCGATCGTCCTCATCGTAGATTGCTACGACAGTTTCACGTTTAACCTGTACCAGCAGGTAGGAAAACTAGGGGGCCGGCCTGTAGTCTTCACCTGCGACACACCGCTCTCGCAGCTGGAAAAAACCGGTTACGACCGGATCATCCTTTCGCCCGGGCCCGGCACACCGGAGGATTCAGGTGTCTGCCTCGAGGTTCTTGACACGATGAGCAAAACGATCCCGACGCTGGGCGTCTGCCTCGGCCACCAGGCCATCTGCACCGCGTTCGGAGGCCGGGTAGTGCGGTCCGGGCACCTGATGCACGGCAAGACGTCGGAGATCAAGAGTGACGGCAAAGGCGTATATGATGGCCTGCCCTCGCCGTTTACTGCCACCCGCTACCATTCGCTTGTGGCTCAAAGGGACACGCTCCCGCCGGAACTCTCTGTTGTGGCCGAGAGCCTCGATGACGGTTTTGTGATGGGCGTGCGGCACGCAAAATATCCCATCGAAGGCGTGCAGTTCCACCCGGAGAGCATCCTTTCGCATGATGGCGATATGCTCATGAAAAACTTCCTGTTCGGACCACGGCGGGTGGGCGCATGACCATGAAAGATGCCATCGCACACGTGGTTGACGGCCATGAGCTCGCGCCACAGGAAGCAACGGCGGTCATGGACATGATCATGGACGGGAAAGCCACACCGGCGCAGATCGGCGGTTTCCTGACCGCGTTGCGCATGAAGGGGGAGACCCCGGAGGAGATCGCAGCGTTTGCCCGCGTGATGCGGGATCACGCGGTCAGCATACTGCCACAGGTAACAGGGATGCTGGTCGACACCTGCGGTACCGGGGGCGATGGTGCACAGACCTTCAACATCAGCACCGCCGCAGCCTTTGTAGCCGCGGGAGCCGGCGTCCCCGTGGTCAAGCACGGGAACCGGGGCGTGAGCAGCCGGTGCGGATCGGCGGACGTACTCTCCGCGTCAGGTGTCACTATTACCCTCGACCCGGCCGTTCAGGCACGGATCGTACAGGAGATTGGGATTGCATTCCTCTTTGCGCCGAACCACCACCCGGCGATGAAGCACGTGATGGCAGCGCGGCAGGACCTCGGGTGCCGGACAGTCTTCAACCTCCTTGGCCCGCTTGCAAACCCGGCCGGGGCCGAAGCCCAGGTGCTGGGCGTCTATTCAAAAGATCTCACCGGGACGGTCGCGGAAGTGCTGCGCCTGCTCGGGGTTTCCCGGGCAATGGTCGTTCATGGCAGCGGACTTGACGAGATCACGACCACCGGGGAGACAATCGTAACCGAACTTTCCGGAACCCGGATACAGGAATACACTATATCACCGGAAATGTTCGGGCTTGCCCGTGCCGCACCGGCCGATCTTCTGGGCGGCGACCCTGAGGAGAACGCATGCATCCTCAGACACGTCCTTGCCGGGAAAAAGGGGGCCGCACGAGATATCGTGCTCATGAATGCGGGAGCCGCCATTTACGTAGGTGGCCGGGCGAGGACACTCGCAGAGGGCATCCGGCTCGCTGCCGGATCTATAGATTCCGGAAAAGCAAAAGAAAAACTCGATGCACTTATTTCCGCAACGAGGGGTGCGGCATGATCCTTGACGAAATTATCAGCCGCACAAAAAAGCGGGTGGAAAAACTGCCGGAAACATTCCCGGAACCGGAGGGGTTCTGCCACGTGAGTCTTGAAGATGCGATTTGTTCAGCGCAGCAGAAGAACCCGGTGATCGCCGAGATCAAGTGCGCTTCCCCCTCGGGCGGCGTCATACGGCGCAACGTGGACATGGTGATGATGGCCGGTGTTCTTGTCGATGGCGGCTGCGTCGGGCTCTCCGTGCTCACCGAGCCGTACTTCTTTGGTGGCTCAGGTGCTGATATCTCCCGGGTCAAGGCCGCCGTCAGCGTACCGGTCTTACGAAAGGATTTTATTGTCGATATACGCCAGATCGGTGAAACCCGGGCGCTCGGGGCGGACGCGGTGCTCCTCATCGCGGCCGTTCTCAGGGACCGGCTGCCGGACTTTATCGATGCTGCGTACGGGGCCGGCCTCGAACCGCTCGTGGAGATACATAACGCCGGAGAGGCTGATTGCGCCCTTGCCACCCGGGCGCACCTGATCGGAATCAACAACAGGGACCTTGCAACAATGAGTATCGACCGGTCAACCACACGTATCCTCTCGGAAAAGATCCGGGCAGGCAACCGGATCATTGTCTCTGAAAGCGGTATTCGATCCGCGGACGATGTGAGGGAGATGCGCCCGTACTGCGATGCGTTCCTGATCGGTTCAACCCTCATGGCCCACCAGAAACCCGGAAAAAAACTGGAGGAGTTTGTATGCGCGTGAAGATCTGCGGGATCACCCGTTTGGAGGATGCACGGTTTGCTGAACAGGCCGGGGCCGACGCAATTGGCGTTGTTGTCTTTTCAGGAGGCGTATCACGCCGGGTTGTATCTGCAGAAAAGGCACGGGCAATCTTTGACGCAGTCGGACCATTTACGGCAACCGTTGCAGTAAGCCATACAAAATCCAAAGAGGAACTTGCACAGATGATTGCCCTTCACCCAAGAGCTATCCAGATTTCGCACCCGTTTAAATTCGAAAAAGATCCGGGAGTGCAGGTAATCCGGGTGATCGGGAGAGAGGACCCGCTGCCGGAAGACTGTGATGCGGTTATTGTCGATGACAGCCATGGAAAAGGAAAAGGATATGATCCATCGTATGCCCTCGATGCGGTAAAACGCTCGACCGTCCCGGTCATCATTGCTGGCGGACTGACCCCGGAGAATGTCGGGGACGCGATCCGGCGTATCCACCCGTACGCGGTCGATGTCGCAAGCGGTGTTGAAGAGAGCCCCGGAATAAAAGATCACAAAAAAATTGCGGCATTCATTTCCACAGTAAAGGAGGTATGAAATGAGAGAGAAAGGACGGTTCGGGAAGTACGGGGGGCAGTACGTGCCCGAGACCCTGATGAACGCATTGATCGAACTCGAATATGCGTACACGCACGCGGCGCACGACCCGGCATTCGAACGTGAGCTTGCCGCATACCAGTCCGAATACGCAGGACGGCCGACGCCGCTCACATTCTGCGCGAATATGTCCCGGGACCTCGGCTTTAAGGTTTACCTGAAGCGCGAGGATCTCGTCCACGGCGGGTCGCACAAGCTCAACAACACGCTCGGGCAGGCACTCCTCGCAAAACGCATGGGCAAAAAGCGGCTGATCGCCGAAACCGGCGCCGGCCAGCACGGGGTCGCGACCGCGATTGCCGGGGCGGCGCTCGGGTTTTCCGTGGATGTTTTCATGGGCGAAGTCGACACACAGCGCCAGGCTCTCAACGTCTTCAGGATGGAACTGATGGGCGCTACCGTGCACCCGGTAACGTCCGGGACCAAGACCCTCAAGGATGCCACGAACGAAGCGCTCCGCGACTGGGTGGCACGCGTTACGGACACGCATTACCTGATCGGATCGGTGGTCGGCCCGCATCCCTTCCCGACTATTGTCCGGGATTTCCAGTCCGTGATCGGGCGCGAGGCGCGGGAGCAGATCGTAAGAAAGGAGGGAAAGACTCCTGACGCCATCGTTGCCTGCGTCGGCGGCGGATCGAATGCAATCGGGATCTTTCACCCGTTCCTTGCCGATGACGTGGAGCTGATCGGCATCGAAGCGGCGGGAAAGGGTATCGAAACGGGCGAACATTCCGCAACGCTCTGTGCCGGCGATCCCGGTGTGCTGCACGGCACTCTCTCGTACTTGCTGCAGGATATAAACGGGCAGGTGCTTCCCACGCACAGCGTGGCAGCCGGCCTCGATTATCCCGGGGTGGGCCCGGAGCATGCGATGCTCAGGGATTCGCACCGGGTCACCTATCGTGCAGTACAGGATCGCGACGTGCTGGACGCGTTCCGGTATCTCTCGAAGAAAGAGGGCATTATCCCGGCGCTTGAGTCTGCCCACGCGGTCGCTTACGTGATTTGGAACGCGGACCGGTTCGACAAGGGGGATGTCGTGATCATCAACCTGTCGGGCCGGGGCGACAAGGACGTGGCCGGGATCGCGGCGGCACAGGAGGTGGCATGATGGGACGCATCGATGCAGTGCTCCGGAAAAAGGGCACGACTGCGTTTATCGGTTTTACCGTGGCAGGAGACCCGGATAAGGAAACCTCGGTCAGGATCGCAAAGGTGCTCATCGACGGCGGGACGGACATCCTTGAATTCGGGGTGCCGTTCTCGGACCCGGTCGCGGACGGGCCCACCATCCAGCGGGCAGACGACCGGGCGCTTGCCGCCGGGACTACGCCCAATACGATCTTTGAAATTGTCAGGGCGGTCCGGGGATATTCTGATGTGCCGATCGTCTTCCTGACGTACTACAACACGATCTACCGCCGGGGGATCGACCGTTTCTACCGCGAGGCGCACGAGGCCGGCGTCGATGGCATCCTTGTGGCCGATATGCCGGTCGAAGAATCAGAGGAGGTTATTAGGATCGCTGCAAAGTACGGCATCGACCCGATCTTCCTTATCACGCAGACGACATCCGACGAACGGATGGACATAATCGTGCGCCGGGCACGGGGGTATCTCTACCTGGTCTCGGTTCTCGGTATCACGGGTGCACGAAAGACCGTGTCGCCCGAAGCCCTTGCCCTCCTCCAACGGGTCAGAAAGCACACAAGCCTCCCGCTTGCCCTCGGGTTTGGGATCTCGACACCCGATCACGTGAAAACCTGCCGGGAGGCCGGCGCCGATGGTGTGATTGTCGGCAGCGCTATCGTGGATATCGTGGAAAAAAACCTTGGTGATGTCCTGGCGATGGAAAAAGAGCTCAGGCACTATGTTGCCGGGATGAAAACAGCGACGGGAACCTCTGGTATCCGGGAGATCGTATAGGTCACTCCATCAGCTGATGGATGGATGCGCCCTT
>Ga0326728_10026115_pt1 | contig 10377 bp, 17 predicted proteins | sample MB3enrmetagenome_FD_207602 | JGI IMG/M metagenome (GOLD analysis project Ga0326728, IMG submission 207602) | Lab enriched peat soil microbial communities from McLean, Ithaca, NY, United States - MB31MN | ecosystem: Environmental > Terrestrial > Soil > Wetlands > Peat | place: USA: New York... | reverse complement strand
CGGGGGGTCCGCTTCAATTGTGATCATTTCCTTCTTCACCGGATGGGGAAAGGACAGTCTCCGCGCATGAAGGTGTATACCTCCACTCGCGTTCGAGCGCGAGGCCCCGTACTTCAAATCTCCTTTAATGTGGCATCCTACGGCATGGAGCTGCGCCCTGATCTGGTGATGACGTCCCGTCTCTAGCCCAATCTCGAGCAGGTGGTATCGTTGCAGGCTGAAAAGAAGCCGATAAGAAAGCCGCGCTTCGCAGGCCCCTGGCCGTGGCGTTTTCGCCGCGTACGACTTGTTCTGTTCTGAGTTCCTTGTGAGCCAATGAACCAGAGTCCCTGACTCCTCAGGCGGCTTTTCGGCAACGATGGCCCAGTATGTTTTTTTGACCTGCCCCTCGCGGAAAGAGGCGCTGAGCCTTTCCAGCGCCTTGCTGGTCCGTGCGAACAAGACAATACCGCTCGTGGGTCTGTCCAGCCGATGCGGGATCCCCACGAACACTTCCCCCGTCTTACCGCGGGTAGCGCGGAGGTAGTCCTTCACCCGGTCGGCAAGCGTTCGGTCCCCCGTTTTGTCGCCTTGCACGATGTCAGAGGGCTTCTTGTTGATAGCGATGAGATGGTTGTCTTCGTAGAGAATGCAAAGGTCTTGCTCTATCATGCCAAGTGTCTGACAGTATAACTCAAAAGCCGCCTTTTCCGTCGGAGCGGAGGAACTTCATAGAAATGTAGTCGAGAGTTACTAGTGTTTCTGACACCATCCGGTCCTCCTTCTATGGGAAACCAATGATAGGCATATATTGTAGGGTATCGACGCCCGGCCAAGAGGACAACTACTCTCTTCCGAGGCAACACTCGGAGGGCATTTCCTTTGCCAATAGCAAAGGCGCGGAACTCAAAGAGTATGAGGATGTAAAAAGCGGCAAGAGCATCACAAGGAGTGGGTACAATGAGCTACTGAGGGACATAGAATCCAAAACCGTTGATTCTGTTTGGATCGGCGCGGAGGATCGATTTTCGCCTGACGCGACCCTTGGTTTGCAGTTTCTTGACTTGCTTGCTCTTCACAAGATGCGGCTGTTTGTAGGAACCCGAGAGTATGATCCGAGAGATGGAAATACTAGGTTCATTATTGCTATCAAGTTTTTGGTTGCAGAATACGAATGGTCTCAAATCATAGGAAGAATGAAGAAAGGGCCTCCATTCCCACTTTTGCAGATCGTTGCAGACACAACTGACCTTTGCCTTCCCTCCTTTTATGGTTGCGCTTCCCAGTTTCCTTTCCGCTTGAAGGTTGGACGCTGATCGTCCGCATTTGATATATGCAGTCTCAAGTTCCTGGCTGGCTCTCTGGTTTTCGTAAGTATCGCGTCCGTTCCATCTACAAATGAATTGGAAGTCAGTGGAACTATCAATTATCCTGCTGAATGTTCTCATTTTCTTGCCTCCATTCGGGAAGCATGAAAAGGACTACTCAGGAAACCGGCAACGGATGAGAAAAGGGATGCCTTTTCGGAGAGGCTGTTATGGGACATTCTGCTTCCTTCCACGATCACGGTTTTTAAAATTTTTGATTAACCCTTATCCGTGAAAATCGCGGCAACTATTGGCTATATGCCACAACTATCACTCGTCCTCGCCCCACTTGGCGATGCGTCTGTTCCACTCGTCGCTCCGTTCTTCTTCACACCTTTGTCGCATTCTGGCTTCGACTTTCCAATCGCTTTCCAAGTTTTCAATCGACCATTGCTGTCCATTGTTGGTGTCCTTGTCCCCTGAGCCAGGGTAATCATAGACACTCTCACTGCTGCTATACATGACACAATACCAAGGTTGCGGGTTGCCATTGAAAGTGGCGGCGTATTGGGCTTGCTCGGCGAGTGTTGCGGCTCGCCATTCTTGCGGGTGATAAGACTCCAAGCTTCGTAGCATCGTTTCTCTGTTCCCACTCTTGTCGATGAGGCGAACAGAGGTAAGAGGGGTTGTCTCCCCAGGGTTCAGTTCTTTGGGAAAGACAATCTGAGCCGCATAAGGATAGTCAGTTTTCTCCTGTGCGTTCCTCCGTACAAGCAGCGTCATCATTATGTCTCCCATGAGCTGTCCCCGATGAAGGATTTCTTCCGTTGGTGTATTTTGCGGAAACCACCAAACGAGTTCTGTGCGGTAGGACACATTGTTCTCAAAGTTTTGTAATGCTTTCAGGGAGAGGGACAGCGAAGGCGTCAGGTGCGGCTTGTTTTACTCTTGTGCTTCACGCATTGCATGGGGAGCACCCAAAGTCGCCTGAACTCATGCCGGAGGATAACGTCTTTATATTGGTTCCGTTTGTAGACATTCAACTTCCCTCCGGGAGTGGCACTTGAGGTCTCTGTCATGATACCCCATTGAGACGATCTCTGCCAGTTTGCTTTTGGGTTGCGCTGAATCTGGGTCCGGTGGTGCTTCGATGGAAGCTCTGCAAGACCGCTACTACCACAGGAGCAGGAGATTCAGTCTCACATGGGACCAAAGACTGATCGGATGCGCCTACAAGGAGACGCATCCGGCTCCTGGGGCACCCCCTGTTTAAAAAAGGGTGGAGAGTGCCGGGGGGAGCGTCCTTACTGAAAGACAAGTTCTCGGGGAACCGAAATTGAAGCTGGCATTCCGATGTATTCAAAACTAATAGGCTCCAAGGGGTAGGCAATGTGACCGGGCGGCACTGTACCAGTAGCATTTCTGATGGTGCCGTTGCCGGAATAGTACGACTGAAAACCTGAAATGGACGAGTTGGGCACGGCACATCCGGATGCGTCAACGCTTGCTGCCACATATGCTTGACCATTGACTGAAATGGCAAAGCCCAAGAGTTTTTCCGTATCCGCAGCAATATAGAACATCGTCCCTGCGCCGTTGGCTCCTGTATACCAACACGTCCAGTCTGTGAGAGCACCATTCCAAGTGAGAGAAACGAAGTAGTTTTTGGATGTGAGTACCGTCACGCTGTCTGCGGTTGTCTCGGTCACGTAGCCCAAGGCATTTCCGTTAGCATCTTTCAGCATTACAGACTTCTCGACAAAAGGTGTTTTCCCACTTTGTGAAGTTGCGTTCATCGAGCAACCCGCGATCACGAGGATGATGATCAAGGTGATTAGACTTGAGAGCAGGAACCTCGTTCTTCCGAACGTATTTGGCTGCAAGGAACGAAAATTACTCATTGTTCGTCTCTTTTGAATCTACCACGGTGCAAAGCAAACATCTTCTCAAGGTAGCTAATCAAGGGTGCGGCGTTTGAAGCGTTAGATCGGGAAAGGTTTTTGAACACTCCCCGCCAACAGGCCGGTGTCATTCCGTTGGCATGGATTCTTCTTCAAGAATAAAGCGGGTGTCAGGATACTTCTTCCTCAACCCCTCTACCTCTTTCGCAAGTGAATACTCCTCGTCGCTCATGTCCACACAACAACGATGAAAGTGGTTTTTGCTACAAGCGTTCAGCGGTTCAAGGACTATCCCTGTGTGTTCGTCGGCAAGAGTGACAAGCTCGGAGCCAAGTTGGTTTGCGTTGTTATGCGGTGAGCCTACTATAAAGGGCGCTATGACTTCCAGAAGAAAAGTGTTCATAGAATCCCTCCCAAAAGACCAGAATATACCCGGCCAACGAAGCAAGCAAGGGGCATTTGCAGGGGATGGTACCGAAGGTTATCAATCTGTTTGCGCAGCGATCCGGCGGCGTACGCGAAAACAAGGATAGGGCTACTCTTCCTCTGGTGGGTACTGAGCAGGGGAGTTACCGTGACGTTCGGAAATCAGAGGCAATTTACTCTTCTCCGTTTTGTCTATGGTTTCTATTGCGATGACCTTTATTTCATGCATCCAGTTATCACCGAAGTCAAAGAGGTATTCAAAGGTTTGACCAACTAATAGTTGCAGAGAATCAAGCCTTGTTTTGGCCGCATTAAAAGGCTTGCTCTCAGAAAAGGGATCGGGTTCCTCCAACATGATACGTGAGGAATACTCCTTTGGCTGGAAGTCGAACCTATCCCTCCGTGCCACCGCTCTTGGGAAATAGAAAGAATACAAGTGTTCATCAAAGCGGTCAAACGCTTCATAGATCATTTCATGTAGATCGTGAAGGGTGTGGTCGCCCCGAAGGACAAGTTTTCTCCAAATGCTTTTAGCGCCCTTTAGATTGACTTTGAAAGTGTACTGGGTGTCGGAACGCTTTTTCGCCATGACTCCTGTTCTCCCTCAAAAAGCCAACCTTGCCCATAGACCATAGGTGACTGATCAAAAATCCCTCTGACCATCCTGAGCGCACTCCTTACTACAAAAAAGGGTGCCAGACAAGTAGACACCCTTTTCAAATGCTATATTGGTGCCAGCTACAGAAGGTCAGGATGCTTCCGGCTCCCTGAGATGTGCCCTGGACTCAATCTTGTCGTGTCCGGCATTGTCCAGAGCCGCCAGGAGCCATTCAGGGGTATTCTGAGGGCGGGTGCGGCTGTCTTTGAGGGCTTGCATGCTACTTCTTCCGAGACGGTCTACAGGTGGTTGAGGAACATATTTCCGGAAGATCGGACCTCATATCAAATAATACGAGATCAAAAAGTAGCTCGGGTCAAGAATTGTGGTTGTCACTGCTGCCACAAGTGTTGATTTTTGACCCAAAATAGGTTGGCTTTTCAGCTTACGCGGGTCTTCCCGTTAGTAACTACTTTATTTTAAGCGCAAGAACGTGGGCTACGCTGAACCCTCAGAAACGTGAGCACTTTGACCAACTTTTTCAGCAAGTTGCCAGATTGTCAGCAAGGAAGAACGAGACAAGCTCCATTTGACATGCTTGAAACACTCGGGTAGCTTTTATGTGGATACCTTATTTCTTTTAGGAGGATTTCTCTAATGGGCAAGATCGGTGGTTCGGTGTTTTGGATTGAACAAGGAAAACAAACAGAGAAAGTCGTAGATGCTGAACGAGCTTTCAGCGATGAGGAACAGGCAAAGGCTCAGGTTCTTTTCTATGAGAAGAAGGGAAGCGCTGCGGAAAAGAAGCTGGCACGGCTGGCTTTCCGGCAGTGGCAGGGAAAACGATTCCGACAAAACTGAAAAGAGTTTCACCAGAAATGATGGAGAGGCAGCTTTGCCTCTCCTTTTTTCATGTGGGGATCGATGCGTCTCCGTTTGTCAGAGGTGCAGCCCTAGATGGAGGCTTTCCACAGGCGTTTGAATCCTACTACTGTCGTTAAGAGAATGCTTTGCAACAACCTTGATCTCGTGTAGGGCGGAATCCCCAAAATCAAAAAGGTACTCAAAAGTCTGACCAATCAACAGGTGAAGGGAATCGAGAGTCGCTTTGGCGGCGTTAGAAGGCTTGTCATTTGAAAGTGTGTCACGCTCCAACATTACTTCGGGTGCATACTCCTTTGGGTAAAGCCCCGGCATGTAGCCTCCCATTTCTGCTTTTGGGAAGTAGAAGGAATAGATCAAATCATCATGGCGACCATAAGTTTGGCAGATTGCTTTGTGCAAGTCGTATAGTGTCCGATCTCCCCTGAGAGAGATAGTATTTGAAACACGCACAGACCCAATCGTGCTGACCTTGAAAATGTAGCGAGTGTTTGAGTGCTCTTCTGTCACAATCCAAATGTAACTTGAAGATCGCCTTTAGGGCTACAAAGTTGAATCAGGCTCCATCCTGATTGGTCGTTACAGTTTTTGTGCCATCGACGCTCATCGAGTGGAACGGGACATCGTTCGCAATCTTTTTGAGCTTGTCTATGATGAGCAAGTCCTCTTCTGTCGGTTCCCGTAATAGTCCAAAGGCTTTCTTTGCTTCCATGAGAATGGCCCTCTTTGTCCAAGTAAAAGCGGTTGCGCCGGCAGGCGTGAACCAGACGAGGGCAACGTGGAACCCGTTCAAGCTTTCCTTGGCGCTCTTGACCTGAACCTGAGGGTCAGTCGATGAGATGATGGAGGCCACTTGGCAGTACTGTTGGGTCTCCTTGATGCGATACCAAGCAAGGGCATGAAGGGTCATGAAAGGATTTTAGCATAGGAAAAGAGCCGTAGAAGGTTCGCATCAATATGGGACAAACTAATCCCTCTGCATTTCCTTAAAAAGTATGAAACTATGAGACTCTATCTAAACACTTTTTATAAACTTCATAGAGATGGAGTTTACGCAGTGGCGGGTGTTCTTAGGCGTAAGGCCTTCGTCTGTGAACACGTGGCCGAGGTGCGCTCCGCAGGCCGCGCAGGTGATCTCGGTACGGCTGCCGTCAGGGTCCGCGGAGCGCTTCACGGCGCCCGGGATTTCCTGATCGAAGCTCGGCCAGCCGCAGTGCGCATCGAACTTGTCCTCAGAACGGTACAGGGAGGCGTCGCACCGCCTGCACACGTACGTCCCGGTCTGCCAGTGGGATTCGTATTCGCCGGAGAAAGGCCTCTCGGTACCCTTAAAGACGATGACGCGCTCTTCTTCGGGCGTCAGTGGGTTGAGCTTTTTCATAGCAAGGATAATATACTCACCACTCATGTCGCGAAATGTAGGTGTTGTTTTCATTGTTGCTTCCGCGGCCTGCTACGGAGCCATGCCCATTTTCGCCCGGTTTGCCTACGGGTCCGGGGTCAGCCCGATCACGCTGCTGTTTCTTCGCTTCGCTTTCGCCGCGCCCGTGATGCTGGCTCTGGCGGCGCTCCGAGGCGTCAGAATGCGCGCGGGCCGAGCCTTCACTGCTCTCGCAGCCCTCGGCGGTGTGATTTACGTGGTGCAGGCGCTGCGCTACTTCACCGCGCTGACACAGGCCCCGGCCAGCCTCGTCGTGCTGATCCTGTACTTGTACCCGGTGCTCGTCGCCGTCGGAGCAACGCTCGTCTATCACGAACCTTTCACCGCCTCCCGTGGGGTGACCCTCGCCCTGGCCCTGGCCGGGGCCGCTCTCGCACGCCCGTGGGGGTCGCGCTGGCCGTAGCCGCGGCAACCGTGTACGCGGTGTATATCCTGGCGGGGACGAAAGTGATGCAGAGCGTCGCGCCCCTGGCTGCTGCCGCGGTTGTCATCTGCTCCACCGCGGCTGTCTACGGAGGGGTTGTGTTTGTTCAAGGACCGGTGTGGCCCGGGACCATCGCGGGCTGGCTCTCGATTGCCGCGCTCTCGATCCTCTGCACCGTGGTGGCAATCGCGCTGTTCTTTGCGGGGCTCGAGCGGTAGGGCCCACGGGCGCCTCCGTCATTTCCACCTTCGAGCCGGCGGTTACCGTGGCGCTGGCCGCGCTTCTGCTCGGGGAAGCGGTCACACCGTCACAGATAGCGGGTGGCGCGCTCATCCTTGCGGCCGTGCTGATGACGGCGCGGTCCGATGCGCGCCGGGAGCACGCCGCCGGGCGTTAGTCATCGGCGACTCCTTGATCGTTCCCTTTGGCGCTTGTATATATAGCATTCAACAATGAAGAAGCGAGACCACACTCGAGTCCTTGCTGCGCTTGCGGAGGAGTACACACGCCGATCCCCCTGCAGCGCCGCCATCAACAAGAATGCCCTCCGCGTGCTCGTGGACGGTGGGAGCCACGCAATCCGTCTCTTGAAGCCGTTCCCGCCGCGCATCCGTGAAGCACGCGGCGCCTTTGTCACGGACGAGGACGGTCATCGCATCCTGGACTTCTGGCAGGGGCATCACGCTAACATCCTCGGACATAATCCCCGGGAAATCACCGAGCCCCTGGCGGCCGCGTTCTCTAAGGGTTTCGGGCTGCAATCGGGATTTACGGATGCGCGGCAGGTGGAGGTGGCGGAACTTCTGTGCGAGCGCACGGGAGCCGAGCGCGTGCGGCTTACCTCCAGCGGCTCCCTGGCTACCATGTATGCCATCATGCTGGCGCGGGCCGCCACGGGCCGGGAGGAAGTCTTGAAGGTGGGCGGCGGCTGGCACGGCGCGCAGCCGTGGGGGCTCGTGGGAGTGGACTACAATTTCCAGCACGCGGAAAGCCGAGGCCTTCCGGCCGGGGTGGCGGATCAAGTCCTGGTGACCCGGTTCAACGACGTGCCCATGCTGGAGGAACAGTTTCGCACGCACGGATCACGCATCGCCTGCTTCATCTTCGAGCCGTTCATGGGGTCGAGCGGAAGTCTTCCCGCAAGCCTTGCGTTCCTGAAACGGGCGCGCGAGCTGACGCGCGAGCATGGAGCTCTCCTCATTTTCGACGAGGTGATTGCTGGCTTCCGCTTCTGCGCCGGAAGCACCTCGCGTATTTTCTCCGTGCAGGCGGACCTTGCAACGTATGCCAAGATCATTGGCGGAGGCATGCCGGTGGCTGCGGTTGCCGGAAGAGCGGAAATCATGGACCTTGCCGGCAAGGGAGGAAGTGTAAGGTTTTCCGGTGGGACATACTCGTGTCACCCCGCCTCGATACTCGCCTCCCTCACGATGATGCGCCACCTTGTTGCACACGAGGGTGAGATTTATCCCCAGCTCGCCCGTCTGGGGGATGAGGCGCGGAGGGCAGTCGAGGGCGCCTTGAAGGCGGCGGGATTACCGGCGAGATGCACGGGTTTTGGAAACGATGCCCTGCCCGGCAGCTCCATGGCGTCCGTCCATTTCCCTTTCAATGATTCCTGTCCGTGCGATTCCCCCGAGCAGACGCGCAACCCCGAGGTCTGCGACGTCATCCTGTCCGATATCGTCCTCCAGTTGGCCCTTCTCCGTGAGGACGTTTTTGTTATGCACGGGCTCGGCTCGGTTTCAATGGCGCATACGCACGAGGATATTTCTCGGTTAGCGGATGCGTGCGACAGGGCCGCCAGGAGGATCGCCTCGTTCCTCGATTGATATGCCGTTCGCAGTGCGCTACTTTGTATTCTGCGTGCGGGTTTCATTCGCGGCGCACGCGAAGGAGTTTCGCACGCATGAAAAAGGCGCTCGCCGCCATCGCTCTGGCTCTCGTTCTTGCCTTGACCCCGGCATCGAGCTATGCTGATTTCCAGCTCGGGGTTGCAGGGATGTATAACGGCGACCTCTCGGCGCTCGGGACCCAGTCCCTGAACATCACATGGGGGATGGAGGCCCGATTCAAGTTCCTGAGCGTCTTCCAGGTCGGCCTCACAGGGCTCTACTACTTGCCGAGTGTTGTGGGAGGCTCCTCTTATATCCTCGCGCTCTCGGACGCAGGGCTTTCCGTCGACATCCTCTTTTTTCGTTTCGGAGCAGGGATTGGGCCTGATTTCTCCATTCCGATGAGCGGTCCCAGCACGCCTTCCACTTCCAACGCTAACCTGAAGCTCTCCGGGGACATCAACCTCGGGCCTGTTTCCCTTGGCGTGGTCGCTTTCTACCCCGTGATGTCGTTTTGGGACCTCCAGAATGTGACACGTATGACCCCATGGGTCGGATTGACCGCTTTGCTTAAGCTGTTCTGAAATCCACGAGAGCGTTACGTTGATGGACTGCGGGGCGCTAGAGTGTCTAATTCCTGCCAGACAGTAGTGGCAATTAAGGCGCCCTTGACATTTCAGGATAAACAGGATATTGATTATCTTGTATTATGCAGTTCGGAACAAGCATCGAGTACGCTATTCACGGCTTGATCTATATGGCCGGGAATGGGCCGCCCCTGGGCGAAGGTGCAGTGCCTACGACCCTGCTCGTCGGTGATATAGCCAAAGCTACCAAGGTTCCTGAAAGCTATCTGAGGAAGGTCATGCAACTGCTGGCCCGCGCGGGCCTGGTCATATCCCACAGGGGAGTGAAAGGCGGGTTCTCCCTTGCGCTTGACGCGCGGGAGATCACTCTCGCCGACGTAGTGGAAGCAGTGGATGGAAGCCTGCCCACATGGTGCTGCGTAAAGGAACAGAAAAGGTGCGGCGACAACCCGTGCCCTGTTTCGGTCGCATTCGAGGAAGCCAGGCAGAAGATGGCGGAGTCCTTGGCGGGGACCACCATTGCCCACCTCGCCTCCCAGATTGCGCAGCGCGCCGACGGTTGGCTGGCGGTGACGAACTGTTCCTCAGTCAGACCAACTGTTCCTGAGTCGCAAGGAGAGAGATGATGCGTGAACGAGTGCAAGAGATAATCGACGAGATCCGACCCATGCTCCAGGCCGACGGCGGCGATGTCGAGCTGGTCGAAGTTTCCGAAGACGGCGTGGTGAAGGTCCGCCTCACCGGCGCCTGCGGCGGCTGCCCCATGTCGCAGATTACGCTGTACCGCGGGATCGAAAGCAGGCTAAAAGCGTCCATCCCCGAAGTTTCCCGCGTGGAATCCGTACCGATGGTCGAAGCCTGACCGGACCGGCCGTCAGCCAAGGGCGGCTTTCATTCGCCTGTTTTCGACAAGCGAGTGGTCGATTGCCCAGTCCTTGAGGAATGCGATAGTGGTCTGCAGCGCGTCCGCGGGCGCCTTCTCCAGGTACTTTCGAAC
>Ga0326728_10026113_pt1 | contig 10377 bp, 8 predicted proteins | sample MB3enrmetagenome_FD_207602 | JGI IMG/M metagenome (GOLD analysis project Ga0326728, IMG submission 207602) | Lab enriched peat soil microbial communities from McLean, Ithaca, NY, United States - MB31MN | ecosystem: Environmental > Terrestrial > Soil > Wetlands > Peat | place: USA: New York... | reverse complement strand
ATTTTGGTAGGCCCGTGGGGACTCGAACCCCAGACCTCTACCGTGTCAAGGTAGCGCTCTAACCGGGCTGAGCTACGGGCCTATCTTATTGCGAATACGAGGCTTACACGTGCCTACACGTACCCCTGTAACGGGGACCGGAGGCCGATTAGGGGCCGGACGGCGTGGAGGACGAGTGGACTCTCGGCCCATCTGTCCTTCGCGCCTTTCCTCGCTATCCAGCCGCATAACGGCAGCCATTTTATCATCGAAAAGCGAATGAGCATAGCGGGCTGTCATAGTGATTTTAGTGTGGCCTAGGAGCTTTTGTACAGTGAGCAGATCAACCCCGGTGCGGACAAGACGCGTCGCAAACGAATGGCGCAGGTCGTGGAATCGGATGTGCGGAATTCCAGCCAGGCGTACGGCTTTTGCGAAGCCAACCTTATGGTCGAGCATTCTATGTCCGGGATTTCTTGGACTTGGGAAGACAAGGAGAGCTTTTCGCCTTCGATGGAGCTCTGCCATTAAGGTGTGAAGCGTCTCATTCATTGGGATGTACCGGCGACTCTGCTGGGTCTTTCCCTCGACGACTTGAATCGTCCGCCCCACGAGATCGACTTGCGACCATTTCAGCGAAAGGATCTCGCCTTTTCTCATCCCGCTGTGCAGCGCCAGAATACAAATCGGCCTCAGATACGGCGCGCGAATTTTGTCGCACGCGGCCAGGAGTTTGGCTTCCTCCTCACGGGTCAGGATACGGTCCTGTCTGCCGGGTACGTGTAATAGTCTTACCTCCTTGAAAGGATTATTCTCTAGAAAGCCCCATTCGACGGCCTTCTTCCCAATTATGTGTTTTAGGTTTCCCAGTTCCCGATTCACGGTCGCAGGTTTGGCGATTCTTAAACGTTCCACTTTGAAGCGCTCGGCATCTTGCCCGGTGAGCTCGGAGATTCGGCGCTTGCCAAAGAAGCCAATCAAGGTGTTGATCCTGTACCGCTCGCTGTCATGACCGCGCTTCAGACCGCTAACCAAAGTTGAGTACCGTTCTGCCAGATCCTTAAACGTCATATTACTTGACGGTTTTCCGAATCGCGTCACGCCGGTACTCGTCAATGACCTTCTCGAAGGTGAGACTCTCTTAGATCATCTTCTTCGAGCGGATCGAAGCCAAGGAGAGCAACAACGTCCCACGGAGTCTCCGCAAGCTCCTCGTCGTCGTCTGGTGTGTCGTCCACCAGGTCTGGAGGGACATAATCTACAGAGCCGAAATACACGTCAGGCAACTTGTCGCTCATAGACTACTCCTCCTTCTTCTCGTTCTCCTCATTCTTCTTACGTTCTTTCGCAGCCTCACGAATCCAATCTGGCTGTGACTCCTCAGCGGTCAAGTCTACATTGAGACTGATAAGGTTACCGTCCTTGTCGTACTTCTTGTCCATCTTCATGTTAACCCTCCTTACTTGGGAAAACCGTCGCCCCCATATCGCGCCGCCACATTCGATTCGCGTAGGGTACTCAAGTAACCAGCGCCAAACAAAAAGGTCTCTCCCGGCGCCGTCAATTCAAAAGCAAGACTGTGGATCAAGGCCGTTTAGAAATCATATGATTTCCAAACAATTTTAGCGTCGCTTTTCCCGCCGTAGAATCAGCTACTTACGGCGGACGGCACCGGGGGGATTTCTAAACGCCCCTGCGACGCTTTAAGGGCCGTCGCCGCCGATACTCCTAGCTTAGCCCCTATTTGGCGCCACGACGAGCCCTGCGACCGCAGGGACGCTATTTCGGCGGCATTTATGGCCTTATGGGGGCGGCCCAAACGCTTACCCTTGGCGCGGGCGTTGCGCAGGCCCGCCCGTACCCTCTCGGCGATCAAGTTGCGTTCCAGTTCGGCTACAGCCCCCAGGACCGTAAAGATCATCTTGCCCGTGGGCGTCGATGTGTCCACTTGCTCGGACAGACTGACGAATTCGATGCCCAAGGAGTGGAACGTCTCAAGCGCTCGCAGCAGATGTGATACGGAGCGAGCGAACCGGTCAAACCGCCACACGACCACGGCACCGAACTTGCGATGGTGCGCATCAGCAGACAGCCGGTTCAGTTCCGGCCGTGAGTCCTTCGCGCCCGATATGCCCACGTCTATGTATTCGCCGGCCAATTTCCATCCGCGCCGTTTACAGTAATCGCGCAATTCGCGAACCTGCATTTCGGGGTTTTGACCGTTGTGCGTACTGACTCTGGCATAAATTGCTGTTTCCATATTTCCCTCCCTGCGGCTTCTTCCTCCGTCCTAACACGAAGCCGGGTAGTGTAGAGTCTCTTGCTCATACGTACATACGTATATCACTTTTATGCATATTACACATAGGGTCAATTTGACCTTTAAAGCCCCGGGCAGGGGCCTAAAAAGGGGCTAAAAACGCCACAGCAGCCCCCTGTGGGAACGCGGGCGAGAGAGGGGTAAGGGTAAGGTAGCCCCCGGTAGCCGGTGGCCCCACAGGGGCGCCTGCGAGCCTGCTGGGGGTGACTGTGGGGAGCCTTTTAGGGTTTCGAAGCACACTTAGGGGTCGAGGAGGCCCTGGCGTATTGCAGCATGAAGCCTTCAGGTATAACCTGCCGTTTGTCGGGGAGCGGCGCGCCCAAGCGTTGATCGATTCGAAGTTAAAGCCTCGCTACATCCAGCCGCCTCCCAAGAAAGCAGAGTTCAACTACTTGGTGGATATCTCCTGCAAGTGGCGAGGCCCGTTCTTTCACTTCTGCTCAAAATACTGCTCGCCGGGACCCCGCGCCCTTTCGCCCTTCATCGACTCAAGGTTCGCGCGGCTTCAGTACGCCGGAGAGAATCAGTTCAACCTGGCCTATTTCCGGCACACGGGACAGTGGTGGGAAATCGCGCAACTCCTCTCTCTGGACGAATGCCTCTCCGAGATTGAAGGGGGTGGCCTCTTCACCCCTTAAGCAGCCTTCCAACGATCCGCTGCCGTCAGTCGCCATCGCTAACCGATGTCGCCTGGGTACACCGCACGGATACGTTCATACGGAATCGTCAGATCTGTTCTTCTGACCAGTCTGACGCGCGGCTTGATTATCCTATTGATCTGCGAGAAGCTATCGCCATTCAGGGGTGCTGTCACGCGGTGGCCCGCAGCCCGGGAGGCGGATGTGGGATCGGCAATCTCTTCGCTGATTGTCGCAGCGGAACGAGGGGACAGGCCCGCCGCGGAAGCATTGTTTGCTGCCCTTTATTCCGAGTTGCATCGGCTCGCCAAGCGTGAACTCGCACGAAGCGGCTTACCGGTGACCCTGAGCGCCACAACCCTCCTCCACGAAGCGTACCTGGACATGGCTGCGCGCGACGGCCCGTCGTTTCCCGACCGGGCACGATTCATGGGGTATGCGGCTCGGGTGATGCGAGGACTGATCATCGACCATGCCCGAGAACGGCACGCCCAGAAGCACGGCGGCCTGTTCGAGATTACTTCGTTGGACACCACAGCGATGGCGAACGCGGTGGATCACCGAGAGCTTGTCCGAATCAGCGAAACGTTAGACGAGCTTGGCAAAGTGGAGCCTGCCCTCGCCGAGATCGTCGACTTGAAGTTCTTTTGCGGCTTCTCGTTCGCGGAAATCGCCGCCATGCGGGACGTGTCAGAACGTACGGTGCAGCGGAACTGGGAGAAAGCGCGCATTTATCTCCATCGAAAAATTCGCGCGGATTTGTCGCTCTGAGGAATCGCGATGTCCACACTCAGCCCCGATCAGTGGCAGGCTCTAAGTCCATATTTGGATCAGGCGCTCGCTATGACCGACGATGCGCGTGCCGCGTGGCTGTCCTCGCTCGGCGAGCAAGATCCCGCACTGGCTGCACAGTTGTTAGCACTTCTCGATGAACACCGGGTGCTGGCGCAGGAAGGTTTTCTGGAGAATGGGCGATTCGCATTACCGAACTCCACAGGACTCGCGGGCCAGACACTTGGTCCGTACACTCTGATCTCGCAGATTGGCCAGGGCGGAATGGGAAGCGTCTGGCTCGCCCGTCGCAGTGACGGCAGGTTCGAGCGGCAAGCTGCGGTGAAGTTCGTGAGCATCGCGCTCGCCGGGCGCGCGACTGAAGAACGATTCAAACGCGAAGGTAGCATCCTTGGCCGACTCACTCATCCGCACATTGCCGACCTCCTCGATGCCGGCATTTCCTCCGATGGCCAGCCGTATCTCATCTTCGAATACGTTGACGGCACGACGATCGATCAGTATTGCGACCAGCACAAGCTCGATCTGGAGGCGCGCGTTCGCCTGTTTCTGGATGTACTGTCCGCAGTGGCGCACGCCCATGCGAATCTGATTGTCCATCGCGACATCAAACCTTCGAACGTGCTGGTCACCACCGGCGGTGAAGTCAAGCTGCTGGACTTCGGGATTGCCAAACTCCTGGAGGGCGAAGGCCAGACGGGTGTCGCAACCTTGCTCACGCACGAAGGCGGTTCGGCTCTCACTCCCCGGTACGCTGCGCCAGAGCAACTTACCGGCCAGCCAGTCACGACTACCACGGATGTTTACGTGTTGGGCGTGCTGCTTTACCTGCTCTTGTCTGGTCGGCACCCCGCGGGCTCAGGTGCGCACTCTCCCGCGGAACTGGTGAAGGCTGTGCTCGACCTTGAGCCGCCGCGCGCCTCGGACGCAGTTACATCGGACGACAGCAGCCTCATCGCTGAGAGACGAGGCACCACCGCAGATAAACTCCGCCGCGAACTTCGTGGAGATCTGGACACCATTGTTGGCAAAGCTTTGAAGAAGAGTCCGCAGGAGCGATACGCCTCGGTCACTGAATTTGCCAACGATCTCCAGCGTTACCTGAAGCACGAACCGATTAGCGCGCGGCCCGACACACTCGCCTATCGCACCGCCAAATTTCTGCGCCGCAATCGCACCGTCGTGGCATTGACCGCCACCGCCCTGGCGGTGGTGATTGGAAGTCTATCCGCCGGATTGGTGATGGCAAATCGTGAGCGCAAGATTGCCGAGCGCCGATTTGCGCAGGTCCGCCAACTGGCCAATAATTTCATCGCGCTCGATGATAGGGTCCGCGGCCTACCGGGTTCCACGAACGTCGGGGTGCAAATGGTGACGGATTCGCTGCAATATCTCACTTCGCTGGGCAGCGACGTTCATGGTGACAAGGATCTGGCGCTCGACGTTGCCTTAGCCTATGTGCGCGTGGCACATGCACAAGGTGATCCTACATCGCCCAACCTCGGCCAGTTCGCCGAGGCGGAAGCAAGTCTTGACAAGGCGGAGACCTTCGTCCAGTCGGTATTAAAAGTCGATCCCACGAACCTGAGGGGATTGCTGATCGCAGCGACGATTGCGCACGATCACATGACTATCGCCGACGAGCAGAATCGCCGGGAAGAGGCGGTAGCCTGGGCCGATAAAGCCTTGGAGCGAATCGAGCGCTATATGCATCTCGACAAAATAGACCCTCGAGATATTTACGCGATGACGTATTTTGAACAGAATGTTGCCTATTGTTACGACGATTCGAGACATTTCGAGAAGGCCGTCCGCGCCAGTCAGCGCGCTCTGGAAATCATGCAACCGAATGCCTCCGCTCATCGAGTTCAAGGCAGCATTCTTGGCGCGTTGGTGATTGCGCGCTGGCAGACGGGAGATCTGGACGGCGCATTACAGGCGGCTCAAAAGGCGATTGAACTCCAGGAGGCGCAAGCCACCAGCGGGCACGCCGCCCTGCGCGTCAATCTGGCCAACGCGTTGTACGCCGAGGGCATGATTCTGGGCAAGCAGGATGCGGAACCGAGCCTCGGCCGAAGTCGAGAAGCGCTTGCCGCATTCCAAAGGGGACTCGGTATCGGTGAGGAGCTCGCGAAAATAGACCCCATCGATTACCTGAGCCGCCGGACCGTGGTAATGCATGGGTTGGAAATCGGCAACATTTTACGCCATAGCGATCCGCAGAAAGCCCTGGCAGTATATGATCACGCGCTTGCACGCATCCGCGAGGCGAAGACCAATGTCAGCACCCAGGTCTATGCAGCCGACTTGCTGGCGGGTTCTTCGTATGCCGCTCGCTGGACGGGCCGCGAGGAAGATAGTCACCGGCGCATCGAGCAGGCGTTCCAACTCCTGCGTGACGCTCACCAATACCCCGCCGACAAAGTCGAACCCATGAGCGCGTCCGATCATGTGATGAGAGCTTTGGCCGACGAGTATGCCGAAACCGGCCAAACCGCCCAAGCTATTGCGGCGTATCAGGAACTGCTGGCCAAGCTGATGTCATGGAAGCCCGACCTGCAAAACGATCTGCGCGATGCCACCTGCATTTCGCGCGCTTGGACGGCTCTTGCCGTCCTGCTCCGCCGAAACGGGCAGGCCGATGAAGCCGAACGCCTGGAGGGGCAGCGCGCGGAGCTCTGGAACCACTGGAACGGCAAGCTTCCCAATGCTCAGTTTCTGCTTCGCCAATCCTTAAGCCAAGTCTCTCCTCGCGCGGCCTTCCGCTCTGCAGCCACGCATTAGAACAGCTTGGGCCAGGGCTATGACAGTCCCGAACCGACCCGTCAACTTCGCCGGGACCTGGCCCCCAATAAATTTTTTGGCCACCCTGTCGTCTTTTGCCCGCCGTTTCCGATTTCCTAAATAGAGGGGCACGCTGGTCGAACGAATATGTTCTGGAGATTCCCTGCAACCCCCCTGAATTCAAAGGGGCTGTCCGATAAACAGGATTCCCCCCTAGATCTGAGGTGAAACATGCAATATTTACGCACACTTGGGCGATTTAGATCATTCACGAACGCGGGATTTCATCGGATCGCCATGGCGCTGGCTATAGCCGCGGCATTCGGACTTTGGGGATGCGGCGGAAGTTCAACCTCTTCGCCTGCTCCTACTCCTCCTTCGCTCATAAGCGTGACAGTCACACCCAATTCCGTCACGGTGTTACGGGATGCGACACAAGCCTTTACGGCCAAGGTCACCGGAACGACCAACACTGCGGTCACGTGGAGCGTGGAAGAAAGCTCTGGCGGTACGATCGACAGTGCGGGCCTCTACACGCCTCCACAAAATGGGGCTGGCACCTTTTATGTCATAGCGACGAGCCAGGCCAATCCGGCCGCCTCTGGCGCAGCCGCAGTGACCGTTCCGATGCCCCAAATAACGATTGCCCCTGTGACGGTTACACTGCCTCCTGGTGGGACGCTCACGTTCGCGGCAACTGTCTCAGGGCTGACCAATACGGCTGTAAATTTCACAATTCAGCAGAGCGCTGGGGGGGTGATAAACAGCGCCGGACTCTATACCGCGCCGACAGCTGCCGGTTTCTATGATGTCGTCGCCACCAGTATCGAGGAAACGACGGTCACCGCGAGTGCAACCGTTACCGTGACGACCTCTTCCAGTGGATTTACGCCGACCGGGAGTTTAAACGTGGCACGGGGCCTGCACACTGCCACCTTGCTACCGGATAACAAGGTGCTCGTGGCTTATGGCTCAAACAGTAGCGCATACACCGCTGCAACCGGTTACGTGGGCCTCTCATCGATCGAAGTGTACGACGCTGGCACGGGCACTTTCACTGAGATCGTTGGAGATAGTGGCCTAGGGATATACGGCCACACCGCGACACTATTGCAGAACGGAAAGGTCTTGTTAGCCGGGGGCTTTGTAAACTCTGTTTGGGAGTACGGAGGTAGTACCTCAGCCAACGGGGCAGAACTCTACGACTCGGCCACTGGTGTATTCAGCGGGACGGGCAACATGACGGCCAACCGCGGGGATCATACAGCGACTTTGCTGGCAAACGGCAAAGTCCTGATTGCAGGAGGGGCCGATCAAGATCCAACTGGAACGGGCTTGGCCAGCGCCGAACTCTATGATCCAAGCACAGGCACTTTCACACAAACGGGAAGCATGGCCGTGGGGCGCTTCCTGCACACCGCTACGCTGCTGCAAAATGGGAAGGTACTCATTGTGGGTGGTGCCCTAACATCTGCATCAGACCCGGATGCCACGGCGGAAGTCTACGACCCGGCCACTGGCATCTTCACTATGACCGGCGCGATGGCGACGGCCCGCGAACAACATACGGCAACACTTCTCGCCGACGGTAGGGTGCTGATCGTCGGCGGCGCAACCTCCGCGGGCGCAGGTGACCCGACCGCAACTGCGGAAGTTTACGACCCACCTACTGGATCGTTTTCGGTTACCGGATCAATGGCCGAAGCCCGAACTTACCACACAGCGACGCTGTTACCGAGCGGGAAGGTGCTGGTAGCAGGCGGCGGCGACGAAAATTCCACCGCGGAGGTCTACGATCCGGCGACTGGCTCTTTCAGCATTACTGGTGGGATGGAGATCGGGCGCTCGGGACACACCGCAACGCTGCTCCCGAATGGGAGCGTATTGGTTGCGGGCGGCGGTATTTTTGCCGGTCTGGCATCCGCGGAGTTGTATCAATGAATACCAGAGGTGTCCGCTGCTTAAGGGAATGTCTGCCTCGCCCGCCACGCTTGAGGCAAGCGTCGCGACCTAGGAAAGCCTGCAGCGAGCCTTTTCTCAAGTCCTGATAAGTCGGCAAACCGGATATTGGGACCCGCCCGTCCGGCAGCACCACGGCCAGCCCACACCTCGGTTCCTGCTGCGTCAGCGATTTCTTGGCGGCCAAGTCCACCGGCACCAAACGACCGGCCGAGGAGATCAGCTTACGCCTTTTCTTCCAACGCCGTTTTTTCAGATGGCGATCCAGTGTGCTGAAGCTCAGACCTCGACTCTGGCAAAACTCGCTCCGCCGCATTCCGCTACTCACAAATTCGTCCACCAACTGCTGAACTTCCGCACGGGTACGTCGCTTGGGCGCTGACAACTCTGTTTTTGCGGTCATCCGGACACTTCAACACAGACCCCGCCTCTCGAACAGGTGTGTTGGTCAGACGCTTACGTTACAAGGTAGCAAGCGGGGCTCGTCAGCCGGGCAGAAATGAAACGTCGAAACCCAAGCTAGAGTGAGGACGGCCCCTATTGTAACGAGAGAGATCAAGAATGTGCTCGTCCTCTATAGGGATATGACGCACACAAAGACGCTTGCTGCCCATCTGGCAGATGATGAGTCCCCTGCATCGTGAGAGCAGAAACTGGCTCGGTGATTTGACGGATTGTGGCTTGGCAGGAAGATTAGGGCATGAAGGGGACGCTGGGGACGCATGAGAAGGCGAGGCTGGACTCTGGTCTCAGACAGAGATATGACGGCTGTGGACGAGAAACTCCGATCGGGAAGATCGTTCCTGGGGCATCTCACCGAGAACCTTTGTGGGGGGAGAGAATAGAGAGAGACATGACGGGAGGTGGGGTTGTTGAGGAGCGACAAAACTGGACGTACAGAGAGGGAACTGGACTCTGAATTGAACCAACTGATGACCTACTATCTTGATAGCTATCCTATTGATGATGAGACTGAGGGAGCAGAGATGTCCCGTGGCAGAATCTGAGGTGGGGATCTCTGTTCTCTTCGTCTGAGAACTAGTCGTCTCACTCATGCCGACAACCATTGCGATCATGCGCCAGGCAGAACAGGCAATTCAGCTTTACCGCAAGCCCACCGAGGACGACAACGTTGATTACCTCGAAGCCCAGTGTGGGACCTTCCGGGGATCTGCTGCCCTGAGCTTTCATACCCGCAACCGGCAGGGCCCACCTCCAAGAGGTGAGGCAGGGCGATCTTTTGCCAAAAGCTCCGACCGGCGCCAGGATGACAATTAGTCGTAACCTGCCTTTACCTTGCCTTTAATCCCGGGATTGGCGGTATCATTTGCAGGATTTATGGTTCAGTAATCTGATGCGACCACCAAAATCCACACGCTCTCCAAAGATACGCAAGCCTTCTCCAACCACATCGGAATTCCTGACACGAAAGCAGATTATTGACTCCAAACTCCGCGCCGCGGGCTGGTCCATATCTCCGTTCAAGCCGGAACGGGCGCTTAGTGCTTACAAGAATTGCGCCATCGAGGAATATCCAACCGACAGCGGCCCGGCGGACTACGCCCTCTGTGTGGGTGGCCAAATTCTAGGTGTTGTCGAGGCGAAGAAGTTGACGCTCGGCCCTCAGGAGGTGCTGCCTCAGGCGGAGCGCTATTCCCGGGGTGCGTCAGCAAGCCCCTTTGACTTCAACGGCTTTCGCGCGCCGTTTAGGATTCGGGCGAGTCGCGCGCGAACGTGGCACCAATGCACATGGCGGGGCATTCTACGCGAGAATCAGCGGGCCAGTCGAGCTACGGCGCAGCAAGAGAAAAAAGTAGTACCTTTTGGCTTGGCCCCCCACCGGGTGGAGGGAGCTTCCGGGGGTAACGATGCATCGGCTGGTGTGTCTGACACGGCCCGGACCGG
>Ga0326728_10026112_pt1 | contig 10377 bp, 12 predicted proteins | sample MB3enrmetagenome_FD_207602 | JGI IMG/M metagenome (GOLD analysis project Ga0326728, IMG submission 207602) | Lab enriched peat soil microbial communities from McLean, Ithaca, NY, United States - MB31MN | ecosystem: Environmental > Terrestrial > Soil > Wetlands > Peat | place: USA: New York... | reverse complement strand
TGAGGACGGAGAAGAACTTCCGCAGGATCATGGGCTATCGCGAACTCTGGACCCTGGAGGCGATTCTGAGCGAATCGCAGTTCGCCACTCAACAGGCAGTGGCGTAGTAACATGAACCCAACCGCCGTTGGCAACTTTCAACTACGCGCGGGACATCTTCGGCTCGTGCGCAAAAAGACTCAATCTGCAGGGCAGTCTCTACCGGCTTCAACAGGTCTTGAGTGTTCATCCGCCCCCGCTTGCTCTTCGATCGCTTCTTCATGTGGTCAATACTATCGCCGCTTCTTCTCCTGAGCAAGCTTGATATTCATCTTCTACAAATGCACTGGAGTGTGGAGTATGCGTATACTTCTGCTAGTTGTATATTACCCTCCAAACACTACCTCCGCCGCTCAAATGATGCGCGATCTGGCGCTGGAATACGTCCGACTGGGCCATCAAGTGGTCGTAGCCACACCCAGCGATGCTGTCGAGAGCGCAGTGAGTATTACTGAAGACGATGCTGTGGCCGTGGTGCGGGTTAAAGTTGGAGACATGAAGTACGCCAACAAAGCACTTCGCCTGTGGCGAGAGAGCCGACTATCCGCGACGATGTGGCGAGGCGCACAAAAGTTCTTTCAGGCGAATCCATGCGAGTTGATTGTATTCTACTCCCCAACGATCTTCTTCGGTAACTTGGTATGGAGATTGAAAACGATGTGGGGATGTCCCTCATATCTGATTTTGCGCGACATCTTTCCTAAATGGGCGGTGGATGCAGGCGTGCTTCGGGAAGGTATGCTCTACCGTTACCTGAAGCGCAAGGAACTGGAGCAGTATGCCGCAGCAGACCTTATCGGGGTGGAGGCGTTCGGGAACCTGTCGTATTTTGAGAAAGAGTTACCTGGCGATCGGTACCGCGTCGAGGTGCTTTACAACTGGTTAGATGCGCGAGTGGAACCATCATTGAGTTCCTCCTGGCGAGCAAGGCTAGGACTCGACGGAAAGGTAGTTTTCTTCTATGGCGGCAATATCGGTGTAGCTCAGGATATTGATAATATCTTACGGCTGGCGGCGGGTCTGCGAGGGCATGAAGATGTCTTCTTCTTGTTAGTCGGCGGCGGAAGCGAAGTGCCGCGACTTAAGGCAGAGATTAAAGAGCAGGGTCTGCGCAATATTGAAATACTTCCTCCTCTTTCGCAAAGCGAATACTTGCAATGCTTGTCTGAGTGCGACGTGGGGTTGATAAGTCTGGATCGGCGCCTGACGTCGCACAACTTCCCTGGGAAGCTACTGGGCTATGTGTTGTGCGGAAAGCCGATACTCGCCAGCCTTAATCCAGGGAACGATTTGAAGGAGTTTCTGCATCATGCGGACGCCGGAATCGCCTTCACGAATGGCGAGGACGAGAGATTGCGTGACGCCGCCCTGTTATTAGCCACGCAACCTGCGGTTCGAGACCGCATGGGCAGAAATGCACGCGGGTTGGGCGATACCACGTTCTCTGTCCGTGCGATCGCAAAGCAAATACTCGCCCATTATGATCATGATTTAGCGAAAGATAGAGCAGAGATTGCCAAGCGCCAGTCATGGTGAGAAGAGTCTCTTAGCGCGTGTGCTCCTATTTATGGGGAAGCGCTGAGGCCGAGCGATGAGTCTTAAGCAGATTGTAGTAACCGGCGCCAATGGCTTCATAGGACAACACCTCTGCCGGAAACTGGTTGAATCGAAGAAGGTAGTGACCGCCTGCATTAGGGAACGGGTCGACGTGTCAGTGTTTGGAGACATCGCCGGGTCTCTCAGAATCCGCAGGATCCCTTCCCTAGGCCTCGGTGAGAACTTATCCGTTGTCCTTCGAGAAGCGGATGCAGTAATCCATCTTGCAGGTCGTGCTCATGTGATGTATGACACAGCAGAGAATCCACTCTCGGCATTTCGAAAGGTGAATGTATGCGGGACAGAAAACCTGGCATTGATCGCCGCGCAGAGCGGCGTAAGGCGATTCATCTTCGTGAGTTCGATTAAGGTAAATGGCGAGGCAACAGAGGGGAAGATCTTTTCTGCGGACGATCAGCCTAACTATTGCGGTCCATATGGGCGGTCGAAATGGGAAGCTGAAGAGCGATTGCTCCAGATTGCAACGGGAACGGCAATGGAATGGGTGGTGGTAAGGCCGCCTCTGGTATACGGTCCGTACGTGCGAGGCAATTTCCTTCAACTGATGAAGTGCGTGTTCCACCGGATTCCGTTGCCGGTGGGGAGTTTGCATAACTCCAGGAGTCTGGTCAATGTCTACAACCTAAGCGATCTTCTTTGCCTTCTTCTGGATCATCCGGGCGCAGCGAACAACCGTTTCCTGGTCAGTGATCCAGAGGATATTTCTACTCCAGACTTGGTTCGTCGTATGGCAGCGTCATTGCATCGGTCAGCTAGGATCGTGCGCTGTCCGGAAGCAGTATTGCATTTGGCGGGGACTCTGCTTCGGCAGAGTGCGGCAGTTCAGCGTCTCTGCTCGTCTCTTGTTTTGGATAGAGAAAAGACCAGCAAGTATCTTGGGTGGAGTGCTCCAATGACCCTAGAGCAGGGATTGGATCGCACAGCAGAGTGGTTTCTTAAAAGGGGACACCGGGAGAATAGCGGATGTCAGCGCTCTTGCCCTTTGAATATTGAATAACGAAAACAAAGCGAAGGGTTTGGGGATATCGGTGCCTAGGACCAAGAGAGTCTTTGATGTATTAGTGGCTTTCCCGCTTCTCTTGGTCCTACTGCCGCTGCTCTTGGTGCTTGCGTTGCTCATCAGGACAACATCTAAGGGGCCAGCCCTCTTTTGGTCAGATCGAGTAGGCAAGAACAATCGGATCTTCCGGATGCCGAAGTTTCGCAGTATGCGGATCGACACCCCCCAGCTTCCCACTCATTTGCTCTCGAATGCCGCGGCGTATCTGACCCCCATCGGCAGCTTTCTTCGTCGGACAAGCCTCGATGAATTGCCGCAACTGTTCAGCATTGTTGCAGGTGACCTAAGTTTTGTCGGACCGCGTCCGGCGTTGTTCAATCAGGATGATCTTGTGGCGCTGCGAACCGAACGAGGCATCCACGTTCTGGTACCTGGACTAACTGGCTGGGCGCAGGTAAATGGACGTGACGAATTGTCGATCCCCGTCAAGGTGCAGTTCGACTATGAGTATCTGCAGCGGCGGTCCTTTGGGTTTGATCTCCGGGTCATTGGCATGACCATAGTTAAGGTGATACGCGCCCAAGGCGTACATCATTGAGAAGAGAAGCAGGAGGAATGCCAGAAGGCGGCTTCCCAACGAGTAAGCCTGCGCCTGTCGCCCGCTATCGAGTTGGGCTCCTTGTTATAGCTGACATTAGCAATCCACGCCCGCAGTGCCTGGCGCTTTTTGCTCCAGTTGCAATGAGAGAAGCTGTTGCTGAAGCGCCCCGCACTGAGGAAATCCCATTGGTTGTTCTGTAGTCACATTTCCATTCAACTGCGCAATCAGAACCTTCGCTTGGCGCTAAAGGTGGGGGTCAATGTCATTGGGTTCAAGTATTTTGGTAACGGGCGGGGCCGGCTTTATCGGCTCCAATTTTGTGTCGCAGTGGTTGGCTGAGCGGCGGACGCCAGTGACCGTTTTGGACAAGTTGACGTATGCCGGGAACCTGGAGAATCTGGCTTCGGTGGCTCAGGACTCGCACTACCGCTTCGTGCTCGGAGACATCTTGGATCGCGTATTGGTTCGCCGCGTTCTCGATGAAGAGCGTCCGCAAGCGATCGCGCATTTCGCCGCGGAGAGCCATGTGGATCGCTCGATCCTTGGTCCTGCCGAATTCATTCGCACCAACATCGAGGGGACCTTCCAGTTGCTGGAAGCCACGCGGGAATACTGGTCGGCGTTGCCCGCCGAGCAACAACGTGCGTTCCGCTTTCTGCACGTCTCTACGGATGAAGTCTACGGCTCCCTCACCCCGACTGCTCCAGCCTTCACCGAAGAGACGCCCTATGCGCCTAACAGCCCATATTCAGCGTCGAAGGCAGCCTCGGATCATCTGGTTCGGGCCTACTGCCACACCTATGGTCTACCGGTACTGACCACCAATTGCTCTAACAACTACGGCCCGCGGCAGTTTCCCGAGAAGTTGATTCCGCTTGTGATTCTAAATGCCCTCAAGGGCGTGCCGCTGCCGGTGTACGGGGACGGACAGAACGTGCGCGACTGGCTCTACGTGGGCGATCACTGCAATGGCATCTGCACCGTGCTGGATCGCGGCATTCTGGGACAGACTTACAATATTGGTGGGAGGCAGGAGATGTCGAATCTCGAAGTCGTGCGGCAAATCTGCACCGTTTTGGACGAGCTCAAACCTGCCCCGAGACCCTATGAAAGCCTGGTCACCTTCGTCAAAGACCGTCCCGGTCACGACCGCCGGTATGCCATGGATATTGCCAAGATTGAGCGTGAACTTGGTTGGCGGCCACGAGAGACCTTTGCCAGCGGCTTGCGAAAGAGCATACATTGGTACCTTGACAATCTCGAATGGGTGGAGCATGTGACGAGCGGCTCATACCGGGAATGGATCAACATACAGTACACTCCCTCCAGCCCCGCAGGTGCTGTGAAATGATGAGTACACGCAGAGGACTGATCCTAGCCGGAGGATCAGGGACTCGCCTCTACCCCATCACTCATGCGGTGTCGAAGCAGCTGCTCCCTATCTACGACAAGCCTATGATCTATTATCCGCTCAGCGTGTTGATGCTGGCGGGAATCCGCGATGTCCTGGTGATCTCTACGCCGCAGGATACTCCGCGTTTCGAGCAGTTACTCGGAGACGGAGCTTCCTGGGGAATGTCTTTCCAGTACGTAGTCCAACCCAAACCGGAGGGATTGGCTCAGGCCTTCATTCTGGGCAGAGGGTTTGTTGGTCAAGACGATTGCGCATTAGTGTTGGGCGACAATATCTTCTTCGGTCATCAACTGGGGACTTTGCTCAAGTCCGCCGCAACTGAGCCTTCGGGGGCGACAATTTTTGCCTACCAGGTAAAGGATCCTGAGCGCTACGGAGTGGTTGAGCTGGATGCTTCGGGGCGGGCCGTGGGTCTCGAGGAAAAGCCGACGCACCCTAAGTCGCGATACGCCGTTACCGGACTCTACTTTTATGACAATCAGGTGTTGGATATTGCCGCTGGGTTGAAACCTTCGACGCGTGGGGAGCTGGAGATTACCGATGTCAACCGCAGGTATCTGCAAATGGGGCAGTTGTCGGTGCAAACGATGAGCCGCGGTATCGCCTGGCTGGATACGGGCACTCACGACTCGCTTCTGGAGGCCAGCTCGTTTGTTCAGACCATCGAGAAGCGGCAGGGGCTGAAGGTAGCCTGTCCAGAAGAGATTGCCTACCGCGCAGGTTTCATCGATGCCGCGCAGTTGGAAGTGTTAGCCACCGGCATGAGGAACGGCTATGGAGATTACTTACGTGAGATACTGAATAATCTGGGGCTATGAAAGCTAAAGCTACAAAGCTACCGGGAGTCCTGATCGTCGAGCCGGTTGTTTTCGGCGATGACCGGGGCCTTTTTTTCGAAAGCTTCAATGAAAGAGAGATGCGCAGTATTGGTATTGACGCGCATTTCGTGCAGGACAATCACTCCCGCTCACAGTACAACGTGCTTCGGGGCTTGCATTATCAGATAGATCAACCCCAAGGCAAGCTGGTTCGTGTAGTAAGTGGCAAGGTCTTCGATGTCGCTGTTGACGTCCGTCGCGATTCACCGGCCTTCGGAAAGTGGGTAGGTGTGGAGCTGTCGGCTGAGAACAAGTGTATGTTCTGGCTGCCTCCTGGGCTGGCCCACGGCTTTGTCGTACTGTCGGAGTCCGCGGACTTTCTTTACAAAGCGACAGAGTACTATGCGCCGGAGTTTGAGCGAACCATCCTGTGGAATGATCCGGATCTGGGTATTGAGTGGCCGCTTACAGGTCAGCCTGTTCTCTCCGCAAAAGACGCCACGGCGACGACCTTCCGCGAGGCGGAAGTGTTCGAGAAAGAGTCTCTCCTGAAGGGTGCGAATGCAGAACACTAAACTTCTCGTCTTTGGCCGCATTGGGCAAGTGGGCTGGGAATTGCGCCACAAACTGGCCTGTCTGGGTCAGGTGACAGCGATTGAATATCCAGAGGTTGATTTTTCCAAGCCCGACTCGATTCGTGCCGCTGTACGTGCGGCAGAACCCGCGGTTATCCTCAATGCTGCCGCGTACACGGCGGTCGACAAGGCAGAGGGCACCCCTGAACTAGCTGTGGCAATCAACGGCACGGCGCCAGGCGTGATCGCGGAGGAAGCCAAGCGGTTAGGCACTGTTTTGGTGCACTACTCGACGGATTACGTCTTCGACGGCCTGAAGCAGTGTCCCTATGTTGAGACGGATGAACCCAATCCCATCAATGTTTATGGCAAGACGAAGCTGGCAGGAGACCAGGCCATCCAGTCGGTAGGAGGCGACTACCTGATCCTGCGCACCAGTTGGGTCTATGGGGCACGCGGAAGCAACTTCCTGTTGACGATGTTGCGTCTGGCTCACGAGCGCGCGGAACTCCAAATTGTGGATGACCAGATTGGCGCGCCAACCTCCAGCGAGTGCATTGCACTGGCTACAGCCAACATATTGGCGCAACTTCTGGCGCCGGCCGGTCGCGGACTCGATGGACGCAGTGGCATCTACAATCTGACCACCGCCGGGGAAACCTCCTGGTTCGGGTTTGCGAAGGCTCTGTTGACCGAGTCGTCTGGAACCTTCGGCTTTACGGTTCCCCACCTGATCCCCATCAAGACCAGCGATTTCCCTCGTCCTGCCAAACGGCCGGCCAACTCCCGTTTGTCATGCCAACGCCTGGAACAGACGTTCGGTCTGGCTTTGCCTCATTGGGAACACGCGCTTTCCCTAGTCCTGGATACCCTCGCGGAAGGGTCTTCACCGGTCACTTCCAAGACTTAAATCTCGCTGTCGTTTTGTTCTGCGGTGAAAGGTGAGCTGATTGGCACACATCACCGGAATGGCCGGACAACTTCACCGGAATGCGCAGTTTCCCAGGGGCTCGTTGATCGAGCTATTCGATACGGGGGGAAATGAGAGATGGTATGAAGGTGAACAGACAAGTGGCCATAGCTCCTGTTATCCCATCCGCAATCGTGTTGGTAGGACTTTTCCTTGTGACTACTAGCCTGTACACCTCCGGACAGGTTGCCCCGCCCGGGGGCACCGGACAGGTGGAGCGCGATCTCAGCCGCCCTGCGGCCGTTTTCGAGCGTTCCACAGTGGGTTCGGCGTATATCCCGGTCGACACTTGGATTTACACGGCGGCGCAGCGGCTCTATTTGATGGGTTATATCGACGAGTTTCATCTGGTCGCCTTGTCTTGCGAATTACATACGCAATTGAACGATAAATTGGGGGCATGAACGTGAGCAGACGATGGAATGTCATGCCTTTCATCCGATGCGCAACCTTGTTGGCAGGACTTTCCCTCATGGCCGCTAGCACATTCGCGGCCGAATGGCCTCAAACGCCGGACGGCAAAGGACGATCGGCACGCGACTCGAATGACACCGGAACCAACTGTGAACCTATCATGCTGGGTTCGCCCTACATTCCTGTCGACAGTTGGGTCTATCCTGCGGTGATGCGGCTCTATGCCATGGGTTACGCCAGCCAAGTTTACTTGGGAATGCGTCCGTGGACTCGTGCCAGCGTGAGTCACATGCTCGAAGAGACCAGCACACAGATCCAGGACGCAGACATGTACGGAGATTCGACCGTGGGGGAGGCGCGGGATCTCTACATAGCCGTTAGACGAGAGCTTAATTCCAATACGCGGGGTCCCTGCCTAGCAAGCAAAGGCCAATTGCGAATCGAATCGTCTTACTCAGTAATGCGTGCGATCAGCGGAACGGCGCTGCAAGATAGTTTTCATCTCGGCTCGACAGTCATCAACGACTACAGCCGGCCCTTCGAGAATGGCTTGAATAACTACTCCGGCCTCAGCGGATACGCTTCGGCGAGCCGGTTTGTGCTTTATGTGCGCGGCGAGTTTCAGGGCGCGCCCTCGGCCACCGGCTACTCCCGATCACTGGCTCAGACGCTGAGTGCGATTGACAGCACGAGCTTTCTTAACTCCGCGACTGGGCTTCCATACAACCAGGCCACCATACCCATGGGGCCAATCGCCGCAACCACCGATGGGCGATTCATCGAAGCTTACGCCTCCGTCCAACTTCTCAACCACGTGATTTCATTCGGCAAGCAGGACGATTGGCTGGGACCCGGCCTGGGCGGCGGCATGGCCTACTCAAACAACGCGGAAAACATCTATTCTTTCCGCATCAACCGCATTGAACCGCTTTACATTCCACTTCTCTCCCGGCTCACCGGCCGCTTCCGTTACGATTTCCTCGTTGGAAAGCTCCGGGGCCACACCTTCATGCCAAATCCGGCCTATGTCGCCAACCCCTCGCCGAATCTGCCGAATGTAATCAATCCCGGCGACTCCTGGGCACATGTCGAGAAGTTCGGCTTCAAACCAACGGCCGACCTCGAGTTCGGCTTCGAGCGCACCGTGATCTGGGGCGGAGAGCGTCACGAGCCAGTCACCGTTGGCACCTTCCTGAAGAGCTTCTTCAGCACCAACGCCACCGACCCCGCGACCAAGTACACAGCTCAGGATCCTGGCGCGCGCTTCAGCGCCTTCGACTTCAGCTATCGTCTGCCGTTCCCACGCAACTCGCTAACTCTCTACACCGACATGGAGGCGCACGACGCACCCAGTCCCATCGCCAAGCCGCTGCACGGCACATTCAGGCCGGGTCTCTATCTTTCCCACGTCCCTGGCTTCCCCAAGCTGGATGTGCGCGTCGAAGGCGCAGACACAGATTCCTCCTATCCACTTAGCATCGGCGGCCGTTATCAATACTGGGAAGTTATCCAGGTACAGGGCTACACGAACAATGGCCAACTCTTCGGCGACTGGGTCGGCCGCGAGGACAAGGGAGGCCAGGGATGGATTACTTATCATCTGAGCGGCAACGAATGGATTCAGGTCGGAGTACGCAATCAGAAAGCCTCAAAAGATTTCATTCCCGGCGGCACGACTCTGAACGACATTCACTTTCAAGCAGTGGAGCGCATAGGCAAGAACTTCGAGATCGACGGGACCTTTACCTTTGAGCGCTGGAAGGCTCCCATCTACGTTACCGGCCCACAGACCGTAACTGCGACCACCATCCGGCTCACCTGGTTTCCGGAGAGGAAGATCAACTTCTAATAGCATTAGTCACTCTTGTCCAAGACAGTATTTTGCGGCGATAGATGAAGCCAAGGGACAGGCTGCATCGCTCTGATAGGTTGGGTTTATCGAGAACTTCACCGTCAGAGGAGGGCGCAGCCTTGTCCATAGTATCGAGCATTTTTTCCCAAGTCCTGAAATTGATTCCCCGCGCTGGTTTTGATGCCGCCGTGCGCAAGCATCAAGCCGAGCGCAATACCAAGGGATTCACCTGCTGGGGCCAGTTTGTTGCCATGCTCTTCTGCCAGTTGGGCTCGGTCAACAGCCTGCGCGACATCACCAACGGCCTGGCCGCCAGCGAAGGAAAACTGCGCCATCTCGGTTTGCCGGCGGCGCCCAAACGCTCGACGCTGGCCTACGCCAAAACTCGCACCGCCCCTGGCCACTGTTCGAAGATGTCTTTTACCAACTGCTGGAGGTGGGGCGGAATATAGCCCAGCAGTCCGGCGTGCGGCACAAGTTCCGCTTCAAGAACAAGATGTTCTCGATCGACGCCTCGACCATCGAGTTATGCGCCTCGGTCTTTGACTGGGCCAAGTTCCGCCGCACCAAAGGCCGGGGTCCCCACGGACAGGTCTCGCGTCTGTGGGGTGGAACGGGGCCGTCAAGCTGCACCTGATGCTCGATCACGACGGCCTGCTGCCTTCCTACGCCGTCATCAGCGACGGCAAGCAGCACGAGATCACCGTCACCCGCCAGTGGGAGTTTGCGCCGGGAACCGTTCTGGTCTTTGATCGCGGCTACAACGACTATGACTGGTTCGAGCAACTTGCTCGCGACGGCGTCTTCTTTGTAACTCGCATGAAGGACAACGCCGATTACATCGCCGTCGAAAAGCGGCCTCTGCCGCAACGCAAGGGGCTGCGCGGCGATCAGATCATCTGCATGACACAGCAGGCCGCCGGCAGCGATAACCCGCCCATGATGCGCCGCATCGAGTTCTTCGATGAAGAGCAGCAGCGCACCCTGGTCTTTTTGACCAACAACCTGAAGCCGGCCGCCACCACCGTGGCCGAGATCTACAAGAACCGCTGGCAAATCAAGCTGTTTTTCAAGGCT
>Ga0326728_10026109_pt1 | contig 10378 bp, 8 predicted proteins | sample MB3enrmetagenome_FD_207602 | JGI IMG/M metagenome (GOLD analysis project Ga0326728, IMG submission 207602) | Lab enriched peat soil microbial communities from McLean, Ithaca, NY, United States - MB31MN | ecosystem: Environmental > Terrestrial > Soil > Wetlands > Peat | place: USA: New York... | reverse complement strand
CTCTCGGGTCCCTGCAGCACCATCGTCCTGCCCACGTTCTCCGCCGGCGCCCCTCCCACTTGCGCTCAGGGGGCCGCGAACTGTGGAAGCATTACGGCTATCAATTACCTGTATCCCTATACGATGACTGCGGTGGGCCAGTCCATGGCCAACGAGCAGGTCACATTGCAGGACAGCGGCTACCTGTCCGTAAACGTTACCGTGGGCTCGGCTGGGCAGCAGCTCAGCTTCGCAGCCTTTGGCACTTTCCTGGATCATTATCCGGGTTACCCCAATTGCGGCGATCCCTTTGCCGGGGGAACGCTCACGGGCAAGATCTACACGAACGATGGCTGGACCTGGGGTCTTGGCCAAAATTACACTTTCGCAGGGCAAGTCGGCAGTGTTTCGCCGAATTTCTTCTGGAATTACGGCAACACCGGAAGCTGTGACTCCAACGCCAACTTGAGCGACAAACAGGGAGGCAATTCCATCACGCCGACCTGGGATGTGCAGCCTCCTCAATTGGGAATCACTAAAGTTCCCTTGCCGCCGAACGACTACAACCAGAAGGAAGCTGTTGTGGACGGCAAAGGCAACTCCTGGAGTACCACCAACTCCAGCGGTGTTACCACCAGCATTTCAACCAGCCAGCAAGACACCGACATGTCCCAGTCCCTCCTCACGGTCAACGGCACATACACCCCCTATCCTTCCACTGGCACGACAACCCCCGGGGTGTATCTGGCGTATACATCCACGACGAAGAATGGGGTCACGACAAACACCATGACCGGAGGTGGCATCTACGTCGAAGGCGAGGCCAATTCCGTGGTGCTGTCCACCGCCAATCCGACGATCAATGGCACCGTGCATTCGCAACAGCTCTACACCATCACACAGGGCAACACGACCACGACGGTCACTGTCGACCTCACATCGAATACGACCACTACCTCCCAGGCCGTCACGACAACGTCGGGGCCCTGGTGGAACCAAACGTCAACCACCACGACCACCAACACCACCATCAGCGGCGTGCCCGAGAACCTCGGCGGAGCGTCGCCGTCGCCTGCCACCATGCTCTACGTGGACGGCAATATCGATTCGCTTTCCGGACCCAGTTCCGGCCCCGCCATTCAGAATGCCTCGGCCGTGACAATTACCTCGGCTGATAACATTACCATCACCGGAAACATCACCTACACCACCGAGCCAGTCACTCTTAATTCCAGCGACACACTGGTTCCGAGTGGCAATACCGGCCAAGTGCTCGGTATTTTCACGGCGAACCCGAACGGAGTCATCGGATTCAGCGTTCCGAACTCCGGTCAAAATCTCGAAGTGGACGCTTCGATGGCGGCCATCTCGAGCGGCGGCTCGGGTTCTGTTTACAACGTCGGAAACGCCATCGGAACGGTGACCTGGGTCGGCGGGCGCATCGCGAACACGACCAACAACTGCAACTGCAACCAGCGCAACATCTACTTCGACCAACGGTTCGCTCAGGGGTTCGCGCCCCCATGGTTCCCCGCCACAACCATTACCGCCACAGGTCCTTCATCCGGAACGGTTAGTACTGTGACCATTCAGCGCACGCAATGGGTGGACCAAACCGCCTGGTAGTTTAGTTCTGTTCGTCACGCATCCGGCCGCCCTGTCATCCTTGGCAGGGCGGCCGTTCCTTTCTTAGGGCCCCGCTCTCACCTTCGTCGAAAATTCGTTGTTTACCGCCGGCACCGTGCACGAAAATTGTCCTGGCCAGGAGGCGTCCGTGATCGCGTTGCGGCAGAGCGCCGTCGTCGCGCCGGGGACGTCCGATGGTTCGAGCGGCCCGTCCAATGGTTCCGCGTAGACGATGTACGCTTGCGCCGGACCGGCCGCGAGCCGCTGTATCTGATAGGAGCCGTCGAATTGCGGTGGGCCCGGGTCCGCGCAAGACCACCCGCCGATCGCGGCCGCCACAACCGTCCCGGTCCCCGCATCCACCGCGACGACCTGCGCGCCGAAAATCCCCGTTGTCCCGGAGGGCAACTCCAGCGGATTCGCAGGCAGGACGTGCCCCGCGATCACGCCGATGTGCGTGGTGTCCGCGGGATCCGGGTAAAGCACGCGCAAGCCGGTGCGGTCGTCGTCGGCCAGCGGCGCGTCGGGCGATTGTGTTGTCGGCCGGCTGCCGAAAAATCCTCCCGGCGCGGGGGCGAATGGCTGCATCATCGCCGACCAAACGCCGGAGTGGCCCAGGCCGAAGAAGTGGCCGAGTTCGTGGCCGAGAATCGTTTCGAGATCGTAGGCGTTCGGATTGGAGGCAAGCGCCGCAGGCGTCGCAAACGTGACGGTGCTGTCGCCGGGCCGCAACAAGATATCCGCGTCGAGGATTTCGCCCGGGAATGTCGAGAGCGGGGTCCCGGGGCCGGCCTGTTCGCCGGTCACGTCGGCTGTCACCACGCGCGTGAACGAAAGCACTCCCGTCGTGAAGGCGGCATCGGGCTGGTTGAAACAAATCGTGTTCAATCCGTCCGTCGAGTTGCAAGCGATCTGTGCGCTCGTTTGGCCGAGAGGCGCGAGCGACGCAGGGATGAGAGTGGTCCCGCTCACGCCGGTCCAGATGCCGAAGTCCGCGTCGATTGTGGCTTCGATTTCCGCGAGTTGGCCGCTGGGCGTCTGGTCCGCCGTGAGGATGGTCGCAGGACTCGTGCCGAGCGATGTGCTCCAAAACCGGTTGATGCTGCCTGCAACGGAGGTGTCGAAGCGGGTCGGCTGCGGACAGGATGTCCCGCCCGAAACCGATGCGGGCTGGCGCATGTCCGCCACCTGGTAATTCAGCGAGTAAGCTCCGGCCGTCACCGGCGCGGTGAGGCGCACGGCGAGCAGCGCGGCGGCAAACATGCGCGCCGTGCGGCGCGAGCGGCGATTCGGTCGTAATCTCATTTGAATGTTCCCTCTTTCCTTGCCGCCGCCAGCCTTGCGAGAAAAACGGGCATCGGCATCCGTGCGATTCCCTGGGCACGAAACGTTCGCGTCCCGCGGTCGAACACGGGCATCCGGCTCGAATCCTGTGTCACGCTCTCGCGTCCGGTGCGCGCGTCGCGCTCGATCCGAAATGTCCCTTCACCCCAGGCCGTGACCGACCATTCGTCCCCGCCTGCCTGCCGCGGCGGGCGCGTGCGTTCGAGAAAGAGAATCGTCTCTTCGCCCGGCGAAAAGCGCGGCACGCCTTCCACGTTTTCCGTCAGATGTCCTTCGCGGCCGCCCGGCAAACGCACGGTCAGCGTGGCCTCCGGCGAGCCTTGGATCGCCTCCACGACCGAGAAGCGAGTGAACGTCCAGATGTGGCCGGAGTCCCGGCGCGACTCCGAGCTCACGCACCGCACGCGAGCCACCACCTGCGCCGCGCGAGCGAGTTGCGCGAGATTCATTTGCTCGAGCGTGGTCGCATGTGTCGCGGTGGCGAGCAGCGCCGCGATAGAAATCACCGCGCAGCACTTTTCGGAGAGAGTCATCATTGCACCACCAGTGCGCCCGTGGCCGCCGTGACGTCCAGCGCGGGATTTTCAATGAAGAGCGTGCGCGCCCCGGGAACCGCCGTGCTCGGCACCTGCAAAGTGAGTTGTACGATGCCCAAACCCAGCGGTTGTTCCGCGACGATGGTCACGTCGGTGGGGTTTGGTCCCGTCAGCGTGTAGACGAACGACGGGTCGAGGCCACTCACCGAAAACGCGCACAAATTCACGGTCGCTGTTCCCGTTGCCGGCCGCAGAAGCGCAACCGGCCCGCCCCCGAGCGTGCACGTATTCGTTGCCGTCACAAACGGGCCCATGGCGATCACATTCAGATTCACGTCGCTTGCGGGCGCGGACGATCCCGCCGTGCTCAGGTCCGCGACGACGATGTCGATTCCTGTCGCGCTCGGCGATGAAGGCGTAATCGGAATCGTGCCTGTGCCTGACGCGGCCGCGATGACCACGAATTGCACCGTGTTGGACGTGCTTTGGTCCGGATTTTGAATTTGCACGGGAATGGTTGCGGCGGCCGCGAGGTCAGAAGCCTCGAGCGCGGTCGTGCAATCGGAGACGGTGTCGCAGAGCGTGCTGCGCGCCGTTCCGCCAAAGAGAATCACCGAGCCCGGGCCGGGGCTTGACGGCACGAAGCCGCTTCCGGTGACGCGCAGCGTGATGCCGCCCGCCGCTCCTGCCGTGGCGCTCCATGGCGCAAGCGTGAGGATCGCCGCCGAATTGATCAGCGTGACTGCGGCCGAGCCGGATTGGCTCGCGTCCTCGACGCTCGTCGCCGTCACGCTCAGCGCGTTGGGCGACGGCGCTTGAATCGGCGCCGTGTACTGACCCGTGGGATCCACTGTGCCGCAGGGATTTCCCACTCCCGCGCAGGCCGCGCCGGAGATCCCCCAGTTCACTTGCTGGTCGTCTGTTCCGGTGACCGTCGCCTGAAATTTCTGAACGGCGCCGGGAGCGAGAGTGACCGCGGACGGCGTCATACCCACCAGCACGTGAGGCAGAATCGTAATGGCCGCGCTTGCCGTTTGCGAGGAATCCTGCTGGCTGGTGACCGTCAGCGTCACGGGATTCGTCGTGGGCGCCGCCGCCGGCGCAAGATAGTCCACGCTCCCGGCCGCGCCGGAGGAAAAAGCCTGGCAAGGATTCGAGGCGGTGACACAAATTTGGCCGACGGTCGTATTCCCTCCGGCAATTCCTTGCACGCTCCAGGTGACGTTCGAGTTAGTCGCGTTTTGGAGTTGCGCCGTGAACGTTTGCGTGTGGGCGATCACGCGCTCCGAGCTCTGCGGCGAAATCGAAATGGAAATGGATGCCGTGAAGGTCACGCTGGCCGTGGCGACTTGGCTCGGCTCGGCGTTGCTGCTTGCTTGCACATTCACGCTGCCTCCCGCCGGCGATTGCCGGGGGGCGGTGTATGTGGCTTGATTCGGATTCGTCGCTGACGCCGCAATCGTGCCGACGCTCGCATTTCCTCCGGCGATTCCATTTACGTCCCATGTCACCGCCGTGTTCGCCGATCCTGTCACGCTCGCCTGAAAACTCGTTGTGCCGCCGAGCGGAACGCTCGCGGACGTCGGGGAAATCGTCACCTGAACGTTCGGCTGGATCGTCACGATCAGCGTTGCCGCTTTGGAAGGATCGGCGAGCGGCGTCGCTGTGATGACGACTGAATTCGGCGATGGCGCGCTCACCGGCGCTTGGTAGCCGCCGCCCTGCGAAATCACGCCGCAGGTTGCCCCGGTGCAGCCGGGGCCCGAGACGCTCCAGTTGATCGTTGTGTTCGGATTCGATCCCGGCGCTGGCGTCAGCGTCGCCTGATAGGTTGCCGCGGAGCCCGCAGCCACAGTGGCAGGGCCGGAAATCGCCACTGTGAAGTTGCTCGCAATGGTCAGCGTAACGCTCGCGCTCTTGGTTGTATCGGCGGCGCTCGTTGCCGTGATGGTCTCGGTGGCGGGCTGCGGCAGCATGCCCGGCGCCGTGTAGTTTCCCGCCGCGGAGATCGTGCCGACAGTGCTGTTGCCTCCAGTCACGTTCCCGACGCTCCAAGTCACTGTCGTATCGGTGCTGCCGGTTACGGTTGCCGTGATTGCGTCCGTTGCGCCGAGCAGCACCGTGCTGCTCGCAGCGGAGACGCTCACGCTGACCGGCGATGTCGGAGGGGGCTGTGACGGCGCGGATCCGACGATACCGCCGCCACAGCCCAGGCTTAAGGCCGCAGCCAGAAGCGCTATGCCCAATGTGGTCGGGCAGATTTGGTTGCTGCGCTTCTGTGTGCTTGCTGTGACTCTCTCCATGCACGATGCAACTGCAACAACTGTGCCAGTCCGAATCACGCCGCGATCGCGGCGCCGAGCTGCGCTCTTCCGACTGGCGCGGAGAGCGATGCCCCAATAAGTCTCGCCAGCACAGGCACTTGCGTTGGCCTCAGCGCAGCCGCTCAACTCGCGCGCTTGAGCAATCTGGCTTGAACGTGGCAGTCAATCGTTGCACGCAGTCCCAAAGTGGACCTTCCCATCTGAGTCCCTGTTCCAAAACGGAGCACAGCGGATAAGTTGAAGCGCGACTTGTTTGTACGATGAGCCGAGTTGACAGAGCATGCTCGCGGGAACAAGATTCCAGCCATGCCGCGTCCTGAAGCAGCGCGCCGCGTGAAGAGCTATTCCGCCGCGACCGGCTTCGTGTACCAGTATTGTTTTTTCGAGGTGGAGAAAACGAAGCGCGGAGCGGCCGCGGGGACCGAGTACGTGTACATGGTTTCGGTGGATCGCAAGACGGTGTTTCCGCTGCGCGTTTTCGTGCGCCGCGATGCGGTCGAGAGTTGGGCCGGCCGCGCGGGCCGTCCCCTCAGCGGCACCGAGGAATACGCCATCGCAAAGATGCGCCTGTTCCAGGCGTTCGATGAGATCGAGGACATTGGCCCAAGCTCACCCGACTTGGTCATCGATGAATCCAACCTCGACGCCCTCCTCACCCAGCTCGACATCTAAGCCGATTGCTTCAGCCTCGACGAAGACAAGTGAGGCGCGGCGTCATTTGGCGAGAGCTTCGCGCAGCGCGGCACGCAGGTCAGTCGCCTGGAATTGATAGCCGGCGGAGAGGAGGCGCGCGGGGAAAACGCGTTGCCCCGAAAGCAAGAGCCCTTCGGCCATTTCGCCGAGAGCGAGTTTGAGGGCGAAGGCCGGCGCCGGAAAAATTGCGGGGCGGTGCAGAACCGAAGCGAGGATTTTCGTGAATTCGGAGTTGCGCACGGGCTGCGGCGCGACGGCGTTGACCGCGCCCGTGAACGACTCGTTTGACAGGACGAATTTCACGATGCTCGCCACTTCGCCGAGCGCGATCCAGGACATCCACTGCTTGCCCGATCCCGGCCGGCCCCCCGCGCCGAACTTGAAGGGGAAAACCATTCGCGGGAGCGCGCCGCCATCGCGCGCGAGCACGATACCGAAACGCGTGCACACCGTACGCGCGCCGAAATTCGCAGCGGCCGCCGCTTCTGCTTCCCAATCCTTGCAGAGCGTGGCCAGAAAATCGCTGCCCGCGGCGCTCTCTTCGGTTAACTCCTCGTCACCGCGATCGCCGAAGTAGCCGACCGCCGAGGCGGAAACAAATACGCGAGGCGGCTTTTGCAATCTTCCCAGCGCGCGAACCAGATGGCGCGTCGAATCGATCCGGCTTGCGCGCAGCAACTCTTTGCGCGCCGCCGTCCAGCGTCCCTCGCCGATGGAGGCCCCCGCCAGATTGACAACGGCGTCCGCGCCCCCGGCGGCTCCGGCGTCAAACTCTCCTGAAGCGGGGTCCCAGCGAACGTCGCCGGTTCTCGTCTGGCCCTTGCTTCCGGGGCGCACAAGTCTCTGAAGCGTGTGGCCATCGCGCGCGAGGGCGGCGGCGACGGCCGTTCCGATGAGCCCGCTGGAGCCGGAGATTAGGATTCGCATTGCGGATTCCCCCCTGACGACACGCTAGAGCCGTGCGGTGCGGGCGTCAAGAGATCGCGTCCGCTGAGGCGCGGGCAAGCGGCCCCGCATTGGCTTTGCTCGCGTACAGCCGCTAAGATAGCAGGATGCGGGTGAGCGTTCTTTTTTTTGGCCGTTTGAGAGAGATCGTGGGTTGCGCCGAGCAAGAAGCGGAAGTTTCCGAAGGCGCGCGTGTGGAAGATCTCTTTTTGCGCTACGCACGGCGGCATCCCGAGTTTGCCGGCTTCCGCAGTTCGGTCGTCGCCGCAGTGAACCAGCAGTTCGCGGAATTGGGCACGCCGCTTTCCGCCGGAGACGAAGTGGCGTTTTTGCCCCCGGTCAGCGGCGGCGACGCGCCGGGCGGCGCTGCCGCGCTTTGCGAGCTGGTTCGCGCGCCGATCCGCACGGCGGAAATTGTCGCCCATCTCAAGGCGCCTGAGGACGGCGCCGCTGCCGTCTTCGAGGGCATCGTGCGAAATCATTCCGGCGGACGGGCCACGCTGTATCTCGAGTATTTCGCATACGAGCCGATGGCTCTCGCCAAGTTGCGTGAAATCGCCGCGGAAATGCTGCGCCGATTTGAGGTGCGCCGCGTGGCGCTGGTGCACCGGCTGGGCCGGTTGGAAATCGGCGAGACGAGCGTACTCATCGCCGTCTGCTCCGCGCATCGCGCCGCCGCACTCGACGCCTGCCGCTTCGGCATCGATACGCTCAAGCGAATCGTGCCCATCTGGGAAAAGGAGTATTTTCAGGACGGGGCCGTGTGGGCGGAAGGCGTCCGGCCCGAACAATCCTTTTCCGGTTCCGGCGAATCTATTCCTTAGACCGATTGTGGGAGCCGATTGCCCTTGAGCCCTCATCTGCGCGCCGCCCGCGGCCTTACCAGGCCGCTCTCTTCCATTGCCTTTCTGATCCTGGCTTGTGCCCTCGCGCTCGCGGCGGCCACGGCAACAGCCACCCAACAAGGCCAGTTGGGTCCGCCTGCGCGTCCCGTTCAGCCTCACACGGACTCGCGCGGCGAGATTCGAGTGCAGGTGAACCTGGTGACCGTGATCGCCAGCGTTCTCGACAAGGACCACCGGCCGGCCCCGGACCTGACGCAGGACCAATTCGAGGTTTACGACGAGGGAGTCAAGCAGAAGATCGAAATCTTCGAGCCGGATACGCAATTGCCGCTGGACCTCGCGCTCATGATCGATGCGAGCATGAGCGAAACGATGGAACTCGAGTTTGAACGACAGGCGGCCTCGGGTTTCATCGGACAGGTCGTGCGTCCCGGCGACCGGTTGGGCGTTTACCAATTCTCCGACAACGTCGAGCAACTGGCGAGTTTTTCGTCGAATGTGGCTGATCTCCAGGCCTCCTTGAAGCGGCTCGAACCCGGCGCCGGAACCGCGCTGTACGACGCTGTTTACCTGGGGTCGCAGGCGCTCAGCCACGGCCCGCCGGAGCGGCGGCGGGTCATCGTGCTGGTCACCGATGCGGGCGAGACGACCAGCCGCGCCGACTTCGAGACCGCGCGCCGCGCCGCCATCCGCGCGGATGCGCTGCTCTACACGATCGTCATTCGCGCCGTCCAGAACGAAGGCGGACGCAACACCGCCGGGGAGCACGCCTTGGAAACGATCGGTGATTCCACCGGCGGCGCGATCTATTACCTCGACAACATCAACGAGCTCACTCCCACCTTCAATCGCATCAATCGCGAACTGCGCACGCAATACCGGATCGGCTTTTACCCGCAGCCCCGGCCCCCGCAAGGCGCCTACCGGGCGATCGAGGTGCGCGTTCCCGATGGCTACATCGTGCACTCCCGCAAGCTTTACTACACCGGCGGCCTGACGCAATAAGCTCCCCCGCCGGCTGAAGCCGAGCAAATCGCGTGCGATTTCTGGCATGATGGTGTCGTCAAGACTCGCGAACGCGAATCCCAGTTGAGCACGAACACCTATCTCGAACTCGCCGTCGAAGCCGCCCAGGAGGCGGGGGCGATTCTGCTGGCCGAGTTCGACCGTCCCCGACAGATCCGCTACAAGGGCGTCGTGGATTTGGTGACGCAGGCAGACCAGAAATCCGAGCAGGCGATTGTCGCGCGCCTGCGGACGCATTTTCCAAAGCACGCGATCGTGGCCGAGGAAGGCGGCGGCCAGGAGACGGACTCTCCATTCCGCTGGTTCGTGGACCCGCTCGACGGCACGACGAATTTCGCGCATAACTACCCGTGCTTTGCCGTTTCCATCGGCCTCGAAGAGGCGGGCGAGATGATCGTGGGCGTCGTTTACAATCCCGTGACGCAGGAGATGTTCACGGCGGCGCGCGGCGAAGGCGCGTACCTCAACCAGAAGCGCATTCACGTTTCCAAAATAGAAGGGCTGGGGACGAGTCTGGTGTGCACCGGATTTCCTCCCGGCCAGCGCTCGCAGCAGCGGAACATCCGTTTCTATTGGGAGTTCACACTGCGGTCGCATGGCGTGCGCCGGGACGGCTCGGCGGCGCTCGATCTGGCGGCCGTGGCCTGCGGGCGCTTCGAGGCGTTCTGGGAATTCGGGTTGCGTTCCTGGGACACGGCGGCGGGAATACTGCTGGTGCGCGAAGCGGGCGGGATGGCGACGCGCTTCTCGGGCCAACCGTATGCCCCTGGTGACCCGGAAATCCTTGCCACAAACAAGCTGATTCACTCGGAGATGCAGGAAGCCGCCAACGCAATTGCAGCGAATCCCCGGCCGCTGCCGTGAGTCGGGCGTGGCGTTGTGCGGCCGGGGGGATCCCTGACATTTTAGACCGGGCACATACCTGACACATTTGGCCCCCCCCTCCCCCCCATGTTTTTATGTATCTGCTGAATCCAAAAGGGTTACGGGCGAAAATCGTGGATCTGCTGATTCTAAAGGGTTTAAAGTCCTTTGTTTTCAACATCATAAGAAATTGCTT
>Ga0326728_10026108_pt1 | contig 10379 bp, 8 predicted proteins | sample MB3enrmetagenome_FD_207602 | JGI IMG/M metagenome (GOLD analysis project Ga0326728, IMG submission 207602) | Lab enriched peat soil microbial communities from McLean, Ithaca, NY, United States - MB31MN | ecosystem: Environmental > Terrestrial > Soil > Wetlands > Peat | place: USA: New York... | reverse complement strand
ATCAACAACGCCAACGATGGCCACAATCACCAGACTGAGAAACACCCAAAATGCCGTTGCATGCGAATCAATTCGTTTGGATTCTCCAGTGATGGTCATGCCATTACTCATTTACTGATTCATTACGCCGATCCCGTTCAAGACAAGATTCTCCAATCGAAATCCATGACTGTCTATTGCAAAATGATCGCCGCTATTTTTGAGTTGAGGTTGGAATTTCTCAAGAACACTGTAAGCTTTCGGGGCAAACTGCCATTTTGCCGTTCAGTTTGAAAGGCAGCCCTGCCCCCCGACTTTCGGGGTTAATTTTCTCAAGACAACCTGCCCGGCAAAAAACAGTGAAATTTTCCGAATTTTAACCGTTAAATAGTCACAACATGTTGTCAACAAGCGATTTATGAAGGCTCAAAGGGTTCTTCGCTGGCTTCAGATGGATACATTGGTCTGGAAAATCGGTAACACGGTGACAAGTGTTGATAATCAACGACTTAGCTCGCAACACGACCCGCTACAGACCAGCAACATGTTGCTCCTTTTTAAGAATTTGACCGCGGATTTGGTAGGGTCGCCAGCAGATTCAACCTCTGTGCTTTCTGTTTCCGGTTGCTTTGTTTCAGCTTCGGGCGCCGGTGTAGTGGAACGAAGCAAAGCCAATGTGAATTCGGATTTCTCAACATAACGGAACAGGAACATTGCAAAGAGGCGGAATTTGATTTCGCCTTTCGCACTGGTTGCCGCGTAGCCAGGTATAGCTATGTCGCTCGGAAGTTTTGAAATCTTTTCCGTAAGGCGTTCCCAATCCGCAGTTGAATCCGGCTGACGTTTACGCCATGCGGCAGTCATTTCGCGCAATTTGCTGGTGGCTTCTGTTTCTTTGAATTCTGGTTTGCGGGGATTTGGCAAAGCAATCGAGTGGACACCAAACAAATCTAAACTTGTGGAGTTCGGTTTCGTTGTCGAGTCGTGCAGAACGAACGGGAAGCGCAATTTGTCCGCCTGCCGTGCAACGGCTGCTTTGTCCTCAACGTAGTTTCCGCCGAAATCCGGTTTGCAGAAACGAGGCAAAAATTCTGGTGCTGCATTACGGCAACCGCTCGCGCCGGTGCATTTGGAAAGAAGCTGTTTCAGTCCCGCCGCAAGCGTGGCTTTGCCTTCATCGGTTGTTGCCATTGGATTGCCAGCCAAAACCGCGCTGACGACTTCGTTAAAAGCAGGAACATTATTTTGCGGCGTAAAATACGGCGCAACCGAATCTCGCAATCCTCGGCGCGTTATGCCTCTTTTGCGGAACGTACCCCACACAAAACTATCGCTGCCTTCCTTCGTGATTTGCTCGCGCAGCTTTCCCATGTCGCTGTGCGTGTCGTTCGCCAGTGACAACAGACAAAGGAGATAATAATTAACGGCGTCCTGAAACAAGTCATGATGTTGCCAAAGGACATGAAGATCAAGTTCTTGGTTTTGGTCGTCGAAAACCTTGCTGACGCGGCCCTGATAGATTCTGTTCATACCCAAATTCGATGTTGTGGTGTTGTGCGGGATATTAGACCCAACCCAAACACAGGGCGAGAACATTTTTGGGGGTTTCCGTGCCAAGCAATTCGCCGCCGGCTAATCCATCCGAACGCTTCCCGCATCCGCCGTTGGCTCATCAATAATCTGTTTTTTTGGCTTTTCAACGGCGGGACGGGTGTGTTATCATGGGGGCGCTATGAAGAATATCATGGAAAGTCTGTTCGCACTTCAAACACTCCAACTCCAATCCGGACCGGGCCAGCGGAACCGGGATGGAGCCATGGAGGCGATCCGCAAAACCATCCCCAGCGTCGTGTTGACGCACTATGACCGGTTGCTGGCGCATGGCAAAAAGGGCGTGGCCATCGTGCGCAATGGCGTCTGCACGGAATGTCATCTGAGGGTTGCCATCGGGCCGCTGGCCGGCCTGGCTCATGTGAACGACGTTCAAGTGTGCGGCAATTGTGGCCGCTACCTTTTCCTCCCGCCAACTCAGCCGGCCGTTCCAGCGGGTTTGCAGCCATTTGCCAGGACTGCCGGGCGCAAAAAGACATCGCTCGCACACGCACATGCCGGTTGACGCGGCCATCGCCCCCGCGTCCGCACCGGCATCGCCTTGAACATTTCACCCGCCACGTTGCTCGTTATGTCGCTCTGCGGCTATGCCGCCGGAGCCGCGGGCGGTTTGTTGTTCATGCGCCGCGAGAAATGGGCCGCGGCCTTCTCCTTCGGCGCGGCGGCCCTCTCGGGCCTGAGCGGACTGCTGGCCGCCCTTCTCTTTCTCGGCAGCGGCGCTGCGGCTCCGTCCTGGCAGGGCGAACTGTTGCCCACCCTGATTCCTTACATCAAGTTCAGCGTCCGGCTCGACGGGCTGGGCGCGTTTTTTCTCATGGTGGCGTCGCTGCTCGGGTGCGCCGTCTCGATTTATTCGCTCGATTACGCGAAGGGCTTTTTCGGGCGCAAAAACGTTGGCGTGTTCGGCGCTTTCTTCAACGCGCTGCTGCTGGTGACGACGTTGACGTTCGTGGCCAATACGATCTGGCTCTTTCTCATCGCCTGGGAACTCATGGCGCTGACGGGTTATTGCCTCATCAGCTTCGAACATGAGCAGCCGGAGACGCGGCAGGCCGGGGTGCTCTTCTTTATCATGTCGCACATTGACACCGGGTTCATCATTCTGGGCTTTCTGCTGCTCTTTCAGGTTTCGGGTGATTTCAGCTTCGACAGCCTGCATGGTTTGGGCGCGAAAATGTCAGCCGGCAAGCGTGACGCGGCTTTCGCCCTGTTCCTGCTCGGCTTCGGCATCAAGGCCGGCATCGTGCCGCTGCATATTTGGCTGCCGGCGGCCCATCCGGTCGCGCCCAGCAATGTTTCCGCCCTGATGTCCGGCGTGCTGATCAAGACCGGCATTTACGGATTGACGCTCGTGTGCTTTGAATTTCTTGGGCCGCCGCCGCTGTGGTGGGGGGTGACGGTGCTGGTGGCCGGCACGGTTTCCGCCGTCCTGGGCGTGCTCTACGCATTGATGGAGCACGACCTCAAGCGCCTGCTGGCCTATCACAGCATCGAAAACATCGGCATCATCCTGATGGGCTTGGGCGCGTCGCTGGTTTTCCTGCATGAGGGACACCCGGTCCTGGCCGCGCTGAGTTTGATTGCCGGGATGTATCACACCATCAATCACGCCGCGTTCAAAGGGTTGTTGTTCCTCGGCGCGGGCGCGGTGGTGCGCTCGACCCATACGCGCAACATGGAGGAAATGGGCGGTCTGGCCAAACGAATGCCGGACACGGCCTTTTACTTCCTCATTGGCGCTGTCGCCATCTCCGCCCTGCCGCCGCTCAACGGCTTTGTCAGCGAATGGATCACGTATCAGGCCCTGCTGCAAGGTTTCGGCACGAGCGAAAGTTTGTGGCGCCTGGTCTTTCCTTTGGGCGGCGCGATGCTGGCCTTGACAGGCGCGCTGGCGGCCGTCTGCTTCGTCAAGGCTTTCGGCATCACCTTCCTGGCCCAACCGCGCAGCGAGGCGGCCCGGAACGCGGGCGAGGCCGCCCCTTCCATGCGCATCGGCATGGCCGTCCTGACGGCCGCCTGCCTGTTGCTGGGATTTTTTCCGACGGCGTTTGTCCGTTTGCTGGACCCGCTCACGCAGCAACTGACCGGGCGGCAAATCAGCGGGCAACTCAGCGTGGCCAACGGTCTGGTGCTGGCGTCGCTCACCGAAAAAGCCGGCACCGTCTCCACTCCCGTCCTGGTGCTGATGGGGCTGTGCCTGCTGCCGATTCCCTTCGTGCTCTGGCTGGCCCTGGCGCGCAAGACGAAGACGCGCCGCGGCCCGACCTGGGACTGCGGCCAGCGCGGTTTGACCCCGCAGATGGAATACACCGCCACTGGTTTCTCGAAGCCGGTTCGGATGATCTTCAAGGCGCTCTTCCGCCCGCGGCGCGACACGCAGCGCGACTACGACTTTTCGCCCTACTTCGCAACCAACGTCCGGTTTGAAAGCCACATCGAGGAAGTGTTTGTGCAGCGGCTTTACCGCCCGCTGCGAATTTTGATAGTGCGCGTGTCGCGGCGGATTCGCGCGCTGCAGGCGGGCAGCATTCACGCCTACCTGCTTTACATCTTCATCACACTTTTGTTGCTGCTGATCTTCGCCTTATGAGCCTGGACCTGCCATTGATCCTTGCGCAAACCGCGTTGCTGCTTTTGCTGGCGCTGCTGCTCAGCGGCCTTATCAGGAAGTGGAAGGCCCTGTTGCAGAACCGGCGCGGGCCTCCGGTCTGGCAGCCTTTCCTGGATCTGCACAAATTTTTTCGCAAGGACATGGTCATCTCCGAACATGCCTCGTGGGTTTTTCCCCTTGCGCCCTATCTGGTGTTTCTGACGTCGCTTTCCGCGGGGCTGCTGGTGCCGATGGTCGCCGCGCAAGCGCCGCTGGGCCTCTTCGGCGGCGCTCTGGCGCTGGTCGGATTGCTGGCGTTGGGCCGGTTCTTCCTGGCGCTGGGCGGGCTGGACCCGGCGAGCGCTTTTGGGGGCATGGGCAGCAGCCGGGAGATGACCCTTTCGGCCATCGCCGAGCCGGCGATGATGCTGGCCATTTTTACTCTCGCCATCTCCGCCGGCTCGACCAACTTGAGCCAGATCGTGCTGGCCAGCCAGGAACCGGGCTGGAAATTCCTCGATCCGTCCCACGCGCTGGCGTTCATCGCGATGTTCATCGTGCTGCTGGCGGAGACGGGCCGGATTCCGGTGGACAACCCGGCCACGCATCTGGAGCTGACCATGATTCACGAGGCGATGTTGCTGGAGTATTCGGGCCGCTATCTGGCGCTCATCGAGTGGGGCGCGTCCATCAAGCAACTGGTCCTCATGACGCTGCTGGCCAACATCTTCTTTCCCGTCGGACTCGCGGTGAAAACGACGACGGCGACGTTTGGGCTGGGTTTGCTCTATCTGGCGGGCAAACTCATCGTGCTGGCCGGGATTGTGGTCGTGGTTGAGATGACCAACGCGAAACTGCGCCTGTTTCGTGTGCCGGACCTGCTGAGTGTCGCGTTCATGCTGGCGATGCTGGCCCTTGTTTCCACATTTTTATTTCGATAACCATGAACCCGGACGCCATTCAATCCGCCTCGAACCTGATCACGCTGCTGGCCTCCGTCATGCTGGTGCTGCAACTGCTGCTGGCCGTGCAGTCCATGCTCATCACCAACATACGGCTGTTCGCGTTGCAATCGTTCCTGCTGGCCGCCATCGCGGGCGTCGTTGGTTACGCATACAGCGCCTGGCACGTTTTGGTGGTGGCGGCGCTGACGGTCATTGCCAAAGTCATTTTCCTTCCGTGGCTGCTGGAACGGCAGGTGCGCCAGATCAAAATTGAGCAGGAAATCCGCCCGTTCCTGAACATGCCCGCCTCCATGCTCATCTGCGGCGCGTTGACCGTGCTGGCCTACGTCGTGGCCCGTCCCATCCCGTCGCTCGAACGGCTCGGCAGCAACACGCTCGCCGTGGCCATCGCGCTCGTGCTGACCGGTTGTTTCCTGATGATTAACCGCCGCACAGCCCTCACCCAGGTCCTCGCCCTCCTGACCATGGAAAACGGCGTGATGCTCGCCGCCATTGCGCTGACCACCTACGGCATGCCGCTTCTGGTCGAAATCGGCATCTTCTTCGACGTGGTCGTCGCCGTCATGGTGCTGGGCATCCTTGTCTTCCGCATTCGCAAGACGTTCGCCTCGATGGATGTGAGCAAGCTCAACGAACTCAAATGGTGACATCATGCTGCTGACTTCCATTCTTTGCCTGCCGTTGGCCGTCGGACTCGCGTGCCTTTTCGCGAGGCCGCGCAAGGTGCTGGAATTTCTCAACCTCCTCGGATTCGCCGTCGGGTTGGGCCTGGCCGTGAAGCTGTTCAAAACCGTGCTGGCGAACAACGGGGCGGCGTTGACCGAGTGTGGCGAATTCCTGCGCGCCGACGCCCTGAGCGCGTGGATGACGCTGCTCATCGCGGTCGTGTCGCTGGCGGCCTCGATTTACGCGGTGCCTTACTTACGCCGCGACCTGGCGGAGGGCGTTGTAAGCGGGCGGCGGTTCCGCGAGTACTACGTTCTCACGCCCTTTTTCGCCGCGGGCATGTTGCTGGTGGTGCTGGCCAACAGCCTCGGCGTGATGTGGATCGCGGTGGAAGCAGTGGCCCTTTGTTCCGTGCTGCTGGTGGCGCTCTACAACAAGCGGACTTCGCTGGAAGCGGCGTGGAAATATGTCATTCTCGGCGGGTTGGGCCTGGTGCTGGCGCTCTTCGGCACCATCTTCACTTATGCGGCGGCCATCGGCAAAACGGGCGCGGAAACCATGCCGAGTTTCAACTGGTCGCATCTGCTGGCCCAGGCGCCGCAACTGGACCACCACTTGATGACGCTGGCCTTCATCCTTGTGCTCGTCGGCTACGGCACCAAGGCCGGCCTGGCCCCCATGCACACCTGGCTGCCCGACGCCCACAGCGAAGCGCCGTCACCCACCAGCGCCATGCTCTCCGGCGTCTCCCTGAAAATCGCCATCTATGCGCTGCTCCGCTTTTACATTCTCGCCGCCGCGTGCCTCGGGTCGGGTTTGAGCCGCCACCTGCTGCTGGGCTTCGGACTGTTTTCGATGTTGCTGGCCGGGCCGTTCATTCTCGTGCAGAAAAATCTCAAGCGGATGCTGGCTTACTCCAGCCTGGAACACGTTGGCCTAATTTGCGCGGCGATTGGCATGAACGCGCCGCTGACGGTTTTCGGGGCGATGCTGCACATGGGCTACCATGCGCTGGCCAAGCCGGTCCTGTTTTTCGCGGCGGGCAACATCCACCAGCAACGGCACACGCTGGATTTCCGGCGTCTCGGCGGCGGGCTGGGAAAAACCATGCCGGTGACGGCCCTGTTGCTGGGCCTCGGCGCCGTGGCCGTGAGCGGCCTGCCGCCGTTCGGCCTGTTCGTGAGCGAACTGACGGTGATAGCGGGCGGCTTCATATCGCATTATGTGTGGGTTGGCATCGTGATGCTGGCGGCGCTCATCATAGTCTTCTGCGGCCTGCTGAACAAAATCGCCGGCTTGCTGCTCGGTCCAGGCGATGGCAATGGCGGACACGCGCGCGAAACCATATCAGCGTGGAGCGTAGTGGCCATGAGTCTGCCGTTGGCAATGTTGTTGCTGTTCACCTTCTGGCTGCCCGATTCCCTTCGCCTGCTGATGGAACAAGCCGCCGCCATCATTCGCGGGTCGCCATGATAATGATGGGAACCACCCAACGAACCTGCTCCCCGCATTGCGCATTTAGAGCGGTTTCACGAAAACTGTAGCTGCATTGCAAGGTAGGGCCGCGCTGCTGCGCGGCCACGGCGGCGCAGCAGCACCGCCCTACCAACCCTTGCTCGGACGATGCCGTTTGGAAGGTCGCGGCGGCTATGTCATTTCTTAAACCGCTCTAGCAGGATTGGACAAAATTATGGTGACCACTTTTGTAAAATATTCCGGTTTGAATCGTAATACCCTGATGCACAGTGCTTTACATAATTGTAAAATTATATCATCAAATCTATTGACATAATAGAGATTGCTGCTATGGTGACATCGTTCGAATGAACAACATTGCGAAAAAAGAAGAAGAACATTTATGAAGAATACTTTAAGTGTGGCCCGGCCTGAGACCGGGGTAAAAGTTGGAAACCGGGTCGCGCCTGTCCGCCGCTCCATCGCCGATCTGCTGGCGCCGCTGGACCAATTGGTCAAGGATTCGCCCAATCTGATCGTCAATCGTGAGGCGCGGTTTGAAATGGAGGGTCAATCCTACGTTCTGCCGCGCTATCTGTTCATTGGACCCAAGAGCGGGGATGTGCCAATTCGGATCGGAATTTTTGCGGGGATACATGGGGATGAACCGGAAGGGGCGTTTGCCGCGGTTCGTTTTCTCAGGTTTTTGGATGCCTACGCCGATTTGGCCGCGGGCTATTGCCTGTCCGTTTATCCGGTTTGCAATCCGACCGGCTTTGAAGACAATACGCGCCACTCGCGGCGGGGAAAGGATTTGAACCGCGAATTCTGGAACAAGTCCGCCGAGCCGGAGGTGGGATTGTTGCAGGCGGAGTTGGTCTCGCAATCCTTTCACGGAATCATTTCGTTGCACGTCGATGACACCGGCAATGGATTTTACGGCTTCGTGGACGGGGCCACCCTGACCCGGCATCTGATTGAACCGGCGTTAAAGGCGGCGGACGCGTTCCTGCCACTCGACAAGCGGGCGCTGATAGATGGTTTTCCGGCGCGGAATTCAGTCGTGCGCCATTCTTTTCCCGGCGTGCTGCGCGCGCCGCCGCTGGTGCGGCCGCGCCCGTTTGAAATCATCCTGGAGGCGCCCAAAAACCATCCGGCCTACTTGACAGAGTGGGCATTTGTGGCCGCGTTGCAATCGATTCTTGACGGATACCGCAAGTTCATCGCCTACGCCCGGAATCTGTAAAGAATACATTTTCGCGTGGTTCGGAGTTTCGCAAAAAATCATGGCATTTTGTCGCGGCATGGGCCAGTTCATCATGACACTGGCACTGACCCGGCACGCTCCCTACGCGCCGGGGCGGGAAGCGGAGCGGTTTGGTTTTGTCAGGACCAATACCATTCCAATCCAGATGAGTAACGTTAATGTGAGCAAGGGAATGACCCACACGGGCAGCAGGCGGTGAAATTCGGCAAGGCTCACTTCACGCCTGGCCGCCAGCCACACGTCCAGGCGCCAGTTCAATATCACCAGAATCGCGCCAAAAGCCACAGTCAGACGCCGGATCCCCGCCCCTATTGCCGCCGTCCCGGTCCGGCCCCGGAACTGAAAGAAATGCCAGACGCCCAGCACCACCATCGTCCCGGTAATGATTCCGACCGACACATGGTCACGCACCGTCCATGCCACGTAAATCAACCACGAAAAAAATCCCAGATACAGGCCGGTCACCAGGGCAACGCGTGTCCCCAGCTTCAGTGGAGTTCCGGCGGTCTGGGCAATCCCGGCTTCTTCCTCGCTTTGTCGGCGGATGGCCATGACTTGCCGAAACATCACTATGAATAACGTGACAAAGATGGCAGTGTAGAACCACCAAAAGCCGGCCATCACGGCAAAGAATGTTGGGTCACTCCACTGGAAGTGGCTCCTCAAAGCCCGCACGGCCTGTTGCCCCAGCAGGCACCATGTTAGCACGAAAACCCAGAGACTAATAAAAGCAATTTTTTTGACCCGGCGTTCGCGGGCGGTCGGCGCAGCCCGAACAATCAACCAATTTGCCATGATGCCGCCAGCGATCCCGATAAAGGGCGCCAGGGGCATCAGCCAGGCGGCCAGAAAACCCGACTTGGCCGCCGCCGTTCCTTTCCCCGCCATGCCGGCGCCCACCGCTGCCGCCGGACCGGCCGGCAATGCCGCAAGCACCGCTCCGGAAAAGGCCTCCCCCGGCGCAGTCCGGCGCAATGTGGTTTCCACGAAAGCCTGAACTTCCTCCTGCAACAGTTTGCGGCCGCGCGACAGCCGTTGCTTGACGGCGTCCTCGGACAACTCCAATTCCGCCGCCAGGGACTCGATGGATTGGTGTTCGCGATAAAAAAGGATGAATGGTTCCCGGTAGAGTTCGGGGATTTTTTCCAACGATCGCCAGAGAATCGCCTCCTCCTCCCGGCTGATGGCTTGCTCTGATGGAAGCGCCTCGCGCGCCGGCGAATCGGGGATGGCATCCAGGGGCGCGGCGTCATGCGCCGGCTCGCGGCCCTCCCGCTCCAGGCTTTTCTGAATACGGTTGCGGACGATGCCACAGAGCCAGGCGCGGAGTTTGTCCGGTTCGCGCAGGAACCGGAGGTTTTTCCACGCGGTGATGAAAGTTTCCTGGGCCACGTCCTCGCTCTGGCCGAGATGGCCGATGCGGCTGTAGGCCAGAGAGCAAACCAGTATTTGATAGCGCGACACGATCCGGTTGAAGGCGTCCCGGTCGCCGGCCAGGGTGCGCGAGACCAGTTCGGCATCGCTGTATTCCGCTGCTGTCATTGTTCTGTAATTCATCATACTACTGAAGATGTCCCTCCAAAAGCCAAAGAGGTGACAAAAAATCGCATCGGACTGACCCGGACTTGCGCCCTGTTGGGTTTTGCAAAAAGCAATCGATTTCCGCCGCGCAACGAGCTATCGTCCTGGCGGTGAAACGTCTTTTATGCAGTGTGCCGATCTTTGCGGGGCTGGATGACAATGCCCTGAAGATTTTTTTGGAGCACGCCAGCAGGTTGGTGGTCCCGGACGGCGGGGTGATCGCGCGGGAAGGGGAAACCAATCATTGCATGTATCTGATTGAGGC
>Ga0326728_10026107_pt1 | contig 10379 bp, 7 predicted proteins | sample MB3enrmetagenome_FD_207602 | JGI IMG/M metagenome (GOLD analysis project Ga0326728, IMG submission 207602) | Lab enriched peat soil microbial communities from McLean, Ithaca, NY, United States - MB31MN | ecosystem: Environmental > Terrestrial > Soil > Wetlands > Peat | place: USA: New York... | reverse complement strand
CAGTCCCTCGATGCGTTCCGCCATTTGATCGAAATCCTGCACCAGTTCGCCGATTTCGTCGCGGCGCCCGCCCATGGCGGGACCGGCACGCGCACTGAGATCCCCGGCCGCGAGTTTACGCGCCGCCGCGCGCAAATTCATAATCGGGCGCGTAAGATAGCGCGTCAGGAGATAACAGATCAGCCCGGAAAGGCAGAGCGCCAAAACCCAGCGGAGCACCAGCGTCTTGCGATTGAGAAACTGTCCGGGAGAGCCGCGCTGAATGCGAACCACAAACAGATAGGTCTTTCCGGAAGGGCCCTCAGCGCGCAGCACACCATAGTCATTGCCGCTGGCGGAGGCAAATTCCGGTTTCCCGCTGCTCAGCGCCCGGTCCACCAACGGTTTGGGAACGTGAGAAGACCGGCCACTGACGCCCATACCGCTGGTATCCATGAGCGAGCCGTGCACGCCGGAACTCTTTTCCAGCCGTTCCAGATAACCATTCAGGCCATTCAGCCCATAATGGTCAAATTCCTGGGCGGCGGTCCCGGCGTACAGCGACAAAGCTTCTTCCATGCTGGCGCGCCAGCGGTTCACGAAAATATCCCGCTGCATGGAATAGATGGCCACCATCGACCCGCCGACCACGAGCATCGTGGCCCAGAACCATAGAAAGATTTTCAGGAACAGGCTGCGCATCGATTACCTCTCCACTGCCGGCGGCCGCGATTCGCTGGGCCGGGCATATATATATCCGATGCCCCGAATGGTCTTGATACGATCCCCGCCTCCCGCTGCGTCCCCGAGCTTGCGCCGCAGCTTGCTGACATGCATATCGACACTGCGGTCGTAAGGAAAGAACTGGCGGCCCAGCACCTCCTGCGCGATCTGCTCCCGCGTAACCACCTGGCCGGCGGAACGCAGCAATATCTCCAGGAGCGAGAATTCCACGGAAGTCAACTCAACCGGTTCTCCGTTGCGGTGGACCACCCGGGCGGCCGGGTCGATGTCCACGTCAGCTACCGTGATTTTTTCCGAGCCCGGCTCACCCACCGGAGGCGCTTGCGTGCGCCGCAAAATGGCCCGGATGCGAGCCAGCAATTCCCGGGGATTAAAGGGTTTGGCCAGATAGTCGTCGGCACCGATCTCCAGGCCGACAATGCGGTCCACGTCGTCTCCGCGCGCCGTCAGGATCAGCACCGGAACCCGGGAATGTGCGCGCAGCTTGCGTAACACGTCCAGGCCGTTCATGCCGGGCAGCATGATATCCAGCACCACCAACGCATAATCGCCGGTTAAAGCGCGCTCCAAGCCGCGCGGGCCGTCGGCAGCCGTCGCCACTTGAAATCCCTCGGAGGTGATATATTCCGTGACCAGCTCACACAGCTCTATGTCGTCATCGACAATCAACACGCGATCCATAACCATCCCGACCACTCCCGCCTTAGGGGAACCGCCGGCACTTGGCCCTTACCCCCATTCACGAAGGATGCCACAACCAACCTCCGGATTAGGTTGGATTTACAAATCTTTACTTGCATTGACCATCTTTTTACGACCGTGATACCCGGCGCGTGTTGGAATGAATCAGAACAGATGCGTGCGTGGCAGGAACCGCACCCTGATGGTGGTTCCTCTGCGCGGGCAAGAGCAAGTCGTCCCCCGAGGGAGCCGCTTTCTCCTAGCGTCTCTCTCACCGGCCCGGGGTACTCTCTCCCCCCGGGCTTTTTTATTCGCTTTGATGATTCGGCAGGATCTTACCGTCGGGAACCACCAACCGCAGCCAGTAGTTTCTGGTAATCGTTCTCGTTCACCCTAAGCTTGGAATAATCCACATCCGTGTAATGGTTCGTGATCTCCCCTGTCAAGTAGCCGCTGAGCAGGGGCTCATCCTTATCGTTCGGCGCTTCCGTACGGCGCTTCCCATACGCAAGTTTCATAGCCCGCGGCGCCTGTCGCATGTCCCAACCGGCTTGAAGCAGGTACTCCAACTCCAACCGACCCAATTGCTCGGTCAACGTACGCAAGTATTGTTTCGCGTTCCTATATGCGAAAATGCCAACCACCATGTCGATCCCAGGCACCACGGCTCCCGTAGCGGCCGCAGCTGCTTCCGCGCCATTCAAGAGATCGAAGCGGGCTCCCAGCCGGTAGGCCGCCTTTTGCTCGATCCCGGCAACCGCAATCGAAATAACCGCGGCCAATTGCGCTTCGTTTTCGAGGGCTCCCACCAGCTTCGCAGGAACCAGTACCAGTCCGTCGGGCGAGGTCCGAAGTCCAGTCTTTTTTCCTTCTTCCACCACATAGAACCGGAACTGAATCTTGGTCGGATCGCTGTCGGGAAGGGCCTTTTGGAAGGCTGGTACCAACGCCATGCCGATTTCTGTCGCGCGCCGCTGCAGATACTCGTCGGGCACGATGTGAAAGACGCGGTCGGGGTCCTCCATCTTCAAGACTCCGGCCTTGTGCATCGCGTAGTTCGGAGCCACAATCTTGGGCTTATCGGCCTCCCTCATGTCTTGTTCAGCCTGCGACACTTCGTTGCGCTTAAAGGCGGCCCATTCGACTTTCACGGAGCCGTCTGCCATCTCCCTCCCCCGGTAGGAAACGAGAACATTGGGGCCGATTTGATCGAGCGACGACAGCGGCTGGGCAGCGCCGGCTGGGGCTGCCTGCTTATGTTTTCCCGGGGCGGGAAACTCCACCTTGCTGGCGGAAACAATCCGTAGATTGCGACCGTCCGCGCGGATGATGCCCGTCCATCCGTCCGCGGTCTCTTTGAGTATGGGAGTGCGCTCGATCACTGCCGAACCGACAGTCTTGCCGTTGGTCTTGCTTTCGGTCAGGACAATTCTGGCGGCCTGCATTTCATTCGCTTTTCCATCCCATTGGCCAGTAACCTCAACATGCATGCCGACGCGCACCATTTCCAACTTGAAAGGTTTCAGCAGCGTCTCGTCCCCTTGCAATGTGGCCAGTCTTGTGTCTTCGCCACACAGCACGCGGGCGCCACTGACCACGAATCCGCTGGGAGAAACAATCTCTTCGACGTAGCCACTCACCACCGCGGGCTTCGTGGCTGCAGTTGACACCAACTCACATCCCAGCAGAACGCCACCCAGAAGCAGGCAAGCAAGACAATAGCGTATGGTCTTCACATTAGGCATTTGGATTCCAGAATTCAGCAATCCTAAACTGCTGATATGCTGCCTGACAAGGCTTGGCCCAACCCGAATGCACTCCATCCGAGAAAGCCCGCCGGCCGGGGGCGGTGCTGCGGTGTTCACTATTGAATACGTTCGTACAAGTAATTGGCTTTGGTCAGCGCGTGCAGCAGTTCCTCCACGTGTTCGGCGCCACGGGTTTCCAGCGTCAGATCGATGGCGGTGTCGCCCAGGTTGACGCCAAAGTAGGTACGATCGTGCAGAGTTTCGACGATATTGGCCCGCTGCTGAGCGACGACACCGGTCAGAGTATGCAAAGCGCCCGGATAGTCCGGCAGATGGATGCGCAGGCGGACCAGGCGACCGTCCTTCACCAAACCGCGCTCGATGATGCGGGACAGGATGGAAACGTCGAGGTTGCCGCCCGAGATGATGGCCACCACTTTCTTGCCCGAGCAGGATATCTTGCGCTCGGCCAGCGCGGCCACGGCGGCGGCTCCGGCGCCTTCGGCCAGCGTTTTTTCGCGCTCCAGCAGGAGCAGGATGGCGCTGGCAATTTCTTCTTCCTCCACCGTAACCATTTCGTCCACGTACTTCCGCACCATAGGCAGCGTGCGGTCCCCGGCACGGCGCACAGCGATGCCGTCGGCAATGGTGGAAGCCACGGGCAACGTGACCGGAGCGCCCTGCTCCAGCGCCACTTTCATCGAGGGCAGGCGAGCGGTTTGCACGCCGATGACGCGAATCCGCGGATTGATTTCCTTTAAGGCGCAAGCCATCCCGCTGATCAGTCCGCCGCCACCCACCGCGGTGATAACCGCATCCACGTCCGGATGCTGGCCCAGAATCTCCAGACCCAGGCTTCCCTGCCCGGCAATGACCGCGTCGTCGTCGAAGGGATGAATAAAAGTAAGGCCGCGCGCCTGCGCACGCCGCACCGCCTCTTCGCAGGACTCGTCGTAATTGGCGCCGAATAGCACGACTTCGCCGCCAAACCGTCGCGTGGACATCACCTTGTTCAGCGGGGTCGCCAGCGGCATCACGATTTCCGCGGGAATCTTCCGTTTGCTGGCATGGAAGGAAACCGCCTGCGCATGATTGCCGGCGGAAGCGGCAATCAGCCCCCGTCCACGTTCCTCCGCCGTCAGGTTGAGGATTCGGTTCAGCGCTCCCCGCTCTTTATACGAGCCGGTCTTTTGCAGGTTTTCGAGCTTGAGAAAGACCTGGTTGCCGCTGAGTTGGGAAAAGATTTCGGAATAGCCGCACGGTGTCAGCAGGACCGATTCGCGGACGTGAACGTGCGCCTGCTGTACTTGTGCCAGACTCACCATCGTGCAATCCCCCATTCTGAGCATTACACAGGATGGGCTCCCGGGAGACAAGCCCAGGCGGCACAAAGCCGTGTTTCTATTTCAGAACAGAAAAAGGCGCTCTTGCCTCAACTACCCGGCTCCGCCCCTGGCAAACGCGCACAAAATGCAGGGGAAACACGAAGCCATGTTCCGAATTCGTAACACCGTGGGCATTCTTGCCTTTCGACATTCTTGACTATTCAAAATAAACAGGACGGCTCTGGGGAGGGCAGTCGGGGAGCCTGGGCCCAATCGTGAGTCTGGTCTTGCGCTCCTCTTTTTTACTTTTCCCGAGCACAAACAGCCATTCCGGCCAGCACCTCCAGCCAAGTGGGTATTGCCCAATTCTCGCCACTCGCAACTCGCGGCTGTTTTTTGACCGATGGCCGCTCCTATAGAAAAAGCCCGGCATTTCTGCCGGGCTTGGTAATGCCTCGTCGGAGACGAAGAATTAGATGTCATAGTACATGGCGAATTCGTACGGGTGCGGACGCAGTTTGATGGCCTGCACTTCCTTTTCGCGCTTGTAATCGATGTAAGTGCGCAGGAGCTGCTCGGTAAAGACGTCGCCTTTGAGCAGGAACTGGTGATCGGCTTCCAGCGCATCCAGCGCATCTTCCAGGGAACCCGGCATCGAGGGAACCTTGGCCAGTTCCTCGGGACCCAGATCATAGATGTCCTTGTCCAGCGGTTGGCCGGGATCGATCTTGTTTTCGACACCGTCCAGGCCGGCCATCAACATGGCGGCAAAAGCCAGGTAGGGATTGCAGCTCGGGTCCGGCGGCCGGAACTCGACACGCTTGGCCTTCGGCGAAGCCGAATACATCGGAATACGGCAAGCCGCCGAGCGATTACGCCGCGAATACGCCAGATTCACCGGGGCTTCGAAGCCGGGGACCAGGCGCTTATAGCTGTTGGTGGTGGGCGCGATAATCGCCGACAATGCCGGGCCGTGCTTAATCAGGCCGCCGATATAGTGCAACGCCATCTGCGACATGCCCGCATAGCCGTCGCCCGCGAACAGCGGCTTGCCGCCCTTCCACAACGACTGGTGGACGTGCATACCGCTGCCATTATCCTGAAAGAGCGGTTTCGGCATGAAGGTGACGGTCTTGCCGTACTGGTTGGCCACATTCCGGATCACGTACTTGTAAAGCATCATGTGGTCGGCCATCTGCAGCAGGCGGTCGAAGACCATGTCGATTTCGGCCTGCCCGCCGGTGGCCACTTCGTGATGATGGCATTCCATGTTCACGCCGCAGTTCTGCATCGTCAATACCATCTCCGTGCGCAGATCCTGATAATGGTCGGTCGGCGGAACCGGGAAATAGCCCTCTTTATAGCGCGGGCGATATCCGAGGTTGTTCTCGGCGCGTCCGGAGTTCCAACGGCCTTCCTCGGCATCAATGAAGTAATACCCTTCGTTGACGGTCTGATCGAAGCGGACATTGTCAAAGATAAAAAATTCGGCTTCCGGGCCCATGTAAGCGGTATCGGCTATACCGGTCGAAGCCAGGTATAACTCAGCCTTGCGGGCGATATAGCGCGGATCCTTGTCATAACGCTGCTTCGTGACCGGATCGATCACGTCGCAGATCATGACCAGGGTCGGAACCTCGTTGAACGGATCAAGCATGATAAACGAGGGATCGGGGATGAGCAGCATATCGCTCTCGTGGATGGCAGCCCAACCGCGAATCGACGAGCCATCCATGCCAAAGCCTTCTTCAAAGGAGGCTTCGCTGAGCTGTGAGATCGGATACGACACATGGTGCCACAGCCCAGGAAGGTCAGTGAACCGAAGATCCAGGATCTGAACCTCGTTCTTTTTGACAAATTCCATTACGGATTTTGGATCAGCCATTTACAACTCCCTTAGGCGCATAAAAGCGCAAAATTTGCCGGATGGCTCCGGAGAAAGCCGTATTTCCCATGAGCAGAATCGATAAAAAGGAATCGGAGCCGAGCGGCTCCACCACGGCAACAGCTTACGCATCCGCCAACCGCTTTGGCAATTATTTGTTTTTATAGCCGGGATAAAAACTTTTGATCGATTCGCGCCCCGGGAGACATCGAATTTCCAGGTCGCCCTCTGCATCCCGGTGACGCGCTACTAGAGTGAGCTATGCCGGTATTGCCTGTCAAGCGGGGAGGCTCGTCTCCCGTTCCACGTCCCCCGTCTCCCGCCAGCGGTCCGGGCCAGTGCTTGAGGCTAAAGGAGGGATCCGTGTCCATGCCGCTTGCTTCGCCAGAACTCGACAACTCCCGTCTGCGCCAAATCGATTATGGTCCGCAAACAACCGGCCTCAGATCAGACATCCATTTCACACAGAGATCGTGGAGGGCGGCCGGGCGGGAAACGGGGGACCGGCGACGAGAGGCGGTTCACACGAAACTCGTTGAACAATGGGCCTCCGAATTGTTTAATGCCGGAACTGCGCCACATACCGTAAACTTATCGATACATGGGGCCCAGGCGAAAGTTGGCAAATGGATTTTGACCAGCTCGAAACATTCTTAGAGGTTGCGCGGCTGTGCAGTTTTTCCCGGGCGGCGGAAAAGCGTTTTCGCACGCAACCGGCGATTTCCGCGCAAATTCGCTCCCTCGAGGAAGAGGTCGGCGCCCGCCTGCTGGACCGCAGCGGCGGCAAGGTTTCGCTGACCTCTCCGGGCAAGGAATTCCAGAAGTATGCGGAAGATGCGGTACAAGCCCGGCGCAACATCCTTCTGCACCTGGCCGAAATGGAGCGCGTCCCGCGCGGTGAAATTGTGGTGGGCGCCAATGAAGCCACCTGTCTGCACATCCTCCCCGAGGTCTTTGCCAGCTTCAAGAATCAGTATCCCAACGTCAACGTCAGCATCAATCGGGCCGAGCGTTCCCGCATTGTCGAGCAAATCATCGACAATTCCGTGGATTTCGGTATTGTGTCCATGCCGATTACCGACACCCGGCTCACCGTCGTTCCGATTCATAAAGACGAACTGGTGATCATCACCGGCCCCGAGCATCCGCTGGCCAAATTGAAATCCGCCACCATCGAGCAGGTTGCCGAATATCCCCTGTTGCTGCCCCAGGGCGGACGGACGCGCGACGCCATCGATAGCGCCCTCGCCGAGCGCCGTCTGAAGCCCAACATTTCCATGGAACTGGATTCCAGCGAGTTGTTAAAGCGCTTCGTCGCTGCCGGGCTGGGGATCGGATTCATCGGCCGGTCCAGCGTGATAGAAGACACCCGGGCGGGCGTACTGGCCGCCATTCCGGTCGCCGAAACCCCCATGCGCCGCGACCTGGCTCTGGTTTTCCGCAAGGATAAAGCGCTGAGCCGGGGCGCCCTGGCCTTTATCGAGATTGCCGTCAAACTGAAACCCGCCAAGACGGGCTCGCGATAGAAACTCCCACCGGTAACCGCGGAGTACACGGAAAGCACGGAAAACCGCAATACGGGGGCTGCCGCGCTCTTGGGTTCTCTCCCGTCGTTTTCTTCCCTGTTTTCTGTGCATTCCGTGGTCGGAATCCCAGGCGATCCGTCAAGCATAAATTTTCCGTAAATTTTCGGTTTGACGTGCAATTTGTGTGACGAAAGTAACCTATATCATGTTATAAGTGGCGAAACAGGTGATGCAGATTTCATGGAGGATGAGAAGAATTGTCCAAAGACATGGTTCCTAGACGTGTATTTCTGACCAAAGGAGTCGGAAAGCACAAAGAGCGGCTCACGTCGTTCGAATTGGCATTGCGGGACGCGGGGATTGCCGCCCAGAACCTTGTTCGCGTTTCCTCTATTTTTCCGCCGAATTGCAAGCTGATTCCCCGGTCGCTGGGACTCAAACGCCTGCATTATGGCGAGGTGGTATTTGCCGTGATCGCGGAGAACTCGACGCGGGAACCGCATCGTTTGCTGGCTTCCAGTATCGGGCTCGCCATTCCGGCCGATCGCACCACCTACGGTTATTTGAGCGAGCATCACTCGTTTGGTGAGGATGATCGTACGGCCGGCGATTACGCCGAAGAGTTGGCCGCGGAAATGCTGGCGACCACTTTGAATGTGGATTTCGATCCCGACAAGTCTTGGGACGAAAAGAAAGAAGTCTATCGGCTCTCGAACAAAATCGTTCGCACTATGAACAGTACCCAGTCTGCGGTGGGCGATAAGCGTGGACATTGGACAACGGTCATTGCGGCGGCGATCTTCTTGTTTGACTAAATCCGATAGACCTTGACCGCGGAGGGGGACGAATTTATCGACGGATCACCCAACCCAGCGCGCTACGACGGCCACGCCCCAGGGTAACGCGCTCCTCTGATTCGTCGTCCTTCGTCCCCAGCCGCGGTTTGTTGTTTGCGTTTCGCGTTCTTCGTTTTTCGTTTCACGTTAACTCCGCACATGCTGGCTCCTCAGGTTTGGCAGCGCACAAGAGAAACCGATGTTCCCATGCGTCAAAAGCGAGGCATAGCGCCTCCCAACGTGAAACGGGAAACGATTAACGGGAAACGTCTTTCAGCCTTTCCAGCACCGCCGCCACTACCAGCGGCAGGCCCACCGTGGCATCGATGAAAAGTTCTCCGAATTTGCCGCCTTCCTCGGGGGGAACGAATTTGCCCCAGGAAATCGCTTCGCTATACGGGGAACCCGACAACCCGCCCCAATAGACCGGCTCCGGGCAGATGCGCACCCCATAGTGGTACCGTTTGAGCGGCAAATCTTCGCCGCCGCGGCGATGGCGCAATTCAATGAAGGGGCCAAACTGCTGCGACCAGTTCCGGGGCACGCCGCCGCCGATGGTGAAAATTCCCAGCCGTTTCTGCCGCAGCAGCGTTTCGGCGAAGTATTCCACGTCTTCGAACGCATCCCAGCGCAGCTTCGGCTTGCCTTCGCGTGCCCGAATCCGGTTGGTGACCGCAAAGTCGAGTCCCAGTTCGGAATCGGTAAACGCCGGCACAAACACCGGTACGTTCTTCTCGAAGGCCGACTTCAGAATGCCGCGCCCCTCGCTATGCCGGTGCAGATGTTCGCCGATCGCGCGATTCAGCTTCCACGAACAGAGAGGTTCTTTCGGGTCCCAGGCGTCCAGAATAGCGGCCACCACGCGCTCAACCGCGTCCAGGTTCCGCTCCGGCTCCAGCGTGTCGTACACGCGATTGTAGCCGGCCTCGTACAGCTCGACGTCGTTCATTTTGGGGTCGTAACGGAAGTGCGAGTTTCCCGTCGCCTCCACCAGGCCGTGGGCCATCAACGCTCCGGTGGAAACCAGCGCATTGATGATGCCGTGCTCGATCAGGTCGGAGATGACCAGCCCCTGCTTGGCCACCGTCAGGGCGCCGGCCAGGGTCATCACTTTGAAGCATTCCTGGTCGCGCGCCATGGCTTCCAGAACATCGGCGGCTTCGCCCACCTGACGGCCGGTAAACGCAGTCTTGCCCATGGCGCGCACCAGATCGTCAATACCGTGAATCTTCGACAGATCCAGGGGCTCGACGGGAATCAGCTTGTCCTCAATGGGGTCGTGCAACTTGCGATCGATTCCCGCGCCTTCGCGTCCATGCGCAGCCTCATCGTGCGGATGCTTCACTGCCGTTCACCTCGCTGAAATTTTTCCTGAATTTCCAACTTACGTGAGCTTTCTAGTGCCCGTCAACTGCAAGCCGGCCGTCGGCCAGCAAGACCCGCAATTGGCCAAGGGCAGTTTAGCCGATTGTTGTGCTGAGGCTTCGGGCCAATGGCTAAGAACCAAACGGCAGTCGCAATGTTGGGTTTTCCGGCCGATGGCCAAAGGCCGACGGCCGAGGGCGATTTTGATATGCTAGGACTTCCAATGGAGGCCGCACTTGGCAGAGGTTTTTCGCGTCGGGCTCATTCAGATGGCATGTTCGCCGGACGCC
>Ga0326728_10026106_pt1 | contig 10380 bp, 8 predicted proteins | sample MB3enrmetagenome_FD_207602 | JGI IMG/M metagenome (GOLD analysis project Ga0326728, IMG submission 207602) | Lab enriched peat soil microbial communities from McLean, Ithaca, NY, United States - MB31MN | ecosystem: Environmental > Terrestrial > Soil > Wetlands > Peat | place: USA: New York... | reverse complement strand
GACGCTCTTGTAGTTGCCTTTCACCACCAGGAACCACACCGCCACGCCCGCAATCGGCACCGAGATGTAGCGGGTGATGTGAAACAGTTCGAGCGAGCTGGCCACGCCCGCGAACTCCGCCATCACGTTGGTCATGTTGGCCAGCACCAGCAGGGTCATCATGAGGAACGTCATGCGCAGCCCGAACTCTTCGCGGATCAGGTCTGAGAGGCCCTTGCCCGTCACCGCGCCCATGCGCGAGCACATCTCCTGCGTGATGATGAGAACCAGGGTGATGGGCAGGAGCGTCCACAGGGGAAGATAGCCGAAGCGCGCGCCGGCGGCCGAATAGGTGAAGATGCCGCCCGAATCGTTATCCACGTTGGCGGTGATAAATCCCGGCCCAACGACGGCGAAGAAGACCAGCAGGTGATAGCGGAAACGGCTCAGCAGTCTCCGCATCCGTCACTTCTGCCTTAACACGGAGATGATGTCATCGGCCGTGATCACACCGGCCAGTTTGCCTTCTTCGTCCACCACGGGCAAAGTCAGCAGGTTGTATTTGTCGAATAGCTCCGTGACGCGGTTCTGTTTCTCATCCACCGTCACCTGGATGAGCGTCTCGGAAGCCAGATCCTTGAGCCTGGCATCGCCCGCGGCGATAAACAGCCGCGCCAGCGGGATGGCGGCGGTGAGCCGCTCCTCGCCATCGATCAGGAACAGCGCATTCAAGCTTTCCAGCAGGTCGGTGTTGCCCTTGAGCGCGGCCAGCGCGTCCGCCGCCGTGGCGTTCTCGTGCAGCGCCACGTACTCGGTGTTCATCATGCCGCCGGCCGTGTCTTCCTCGAATTCGAGCAGCTCCTGGACTTCGGTTTTCTCGGCCGAGTCCATTTCCTCCATGATCTCCTCGGAAGTCCCTTCCTCCAGTTCGGAAAGAATGTCGGCGGCTTCGTCCGGCGCCATCTCTTCCACGATGTCCGCGGCCTTCTCCGGCTCGAGGGCTTCGAGGATGCTGGCCTGCATCTTGGGATCGACCTCCGACAGCGCGTCGGCGGCCGCCTCGCTGTCGATGGTTTCGAAGATGGCTTCGCGCTCGGCCGGGCTCAGGTCTTCCACGATATCCGCCAGGTCGGCCGGGTGCATCTGCTCCAGCTTCTCGTAGGAGATGTTCAGCCGCAGCCGCCGCAGCGGGTCGGTCTCCACCACGTTGCACAGGTCCCACAGAATCGAATTGGGCGGAATGGGCCGCTGCATCCGGCGAATCCAGCGGGGCGGCAGCAGGCCCTGGCACAGCCGCCGGAAAATGCTGCGCAGGCCGATGTCCACCTCCAGAACCATCAGCGTGTCGCGAACCCCGTCGTTCTGGATCCCCATGGTGACGTCCGTCACGCGCACCACCTTCCGCCCGGTCACGTCGATGATCTGCTGGTCCAGCAGGTCGCGCCCGATGCGCAGCATGTACTCGTCGTCGTGATACGGCGTGAGCTGCTCGTCGCTCAGTACGATGCCCTTCCCCACCACGATGGAGCCGATCTGGTCGTAGCGGATGGTAAGCCACGTATAGCCGGCGCCCATCAGCACGCGGTCGATGCGCGAGGCGTTGACCACCGGAACCAGGGCGGCGTCTTTCACCCGGCCGATGCGCCGGCCCCGCACGTCGAGCACCGGCATCGACACCAGCTCCGTAAAGAACACAAGGTTGTCCGCGATCGCCGGCGTGCCCATCCGAGACCACTATGGCGCATCCGTTCGTGAACCCGCAAGCGCCTCGCGTTACCATTGTGACTGTTCCATGTCTTCCGACAATTCCCACCTGCGGACCCTGGAAGCCGAGAGTATTTACATTCTCCGCGAAGTGGCCGCCGAGTTCGCGCGGCCGGCCCTTTTATACTCCATCGGCAAGGACTCCTCGGTGCTGCTGCGTCTGGCGCAGAAGGCGTTCCACCCCGCCCGGCCTCCCTTCCCGCTGCTCCACGTGGATACCACTTTCAAGTTCCGCGAGATGATCGAATTCCGCGATCGCACGGCGCGCGAGGCCGGTCTAGAGTTGATCGTCCACACCCATTCCGCCGCCGCCGAAGGCGCCAACCCCTTCAAGCTGGGGACGCAGAAGTGCTGCCACCTGCTGAAGACGCGCGCCCTGTTGGACGCCATTGCGCAACACGGAATCGATGCGGCCATCGGCGGCGCGCGGCGCGAAGAGGAAAAATCGCGCGCCAAGGAGCGCGTCTACTCCTTCCGCGACGCCTACGGCCAGTGGGACCCCAAAGACCAGCGCCCGGAGCTGTGGAACCTGTATAACGGCCGCATCGACAAGGGCGAAAGCATTCGCGCCTTCCCCCTTTCCAACTGGACTGAGCTGGACGTGTGGGAGTACATCGCGCTTGAGCAGATCCCCGTGGTGCCCCTCTACTTCGCCCAGCCGCGCCGCATGTTGCTGCGCGGCGAGATGCTCATCCCGCTGGATTACGAGGTGCCGCCCGCGCCCGGCGACCGCATCGAGACCGTCCTGTGCCGCATGCGCTCGCTGGGCTGCACCTACTGCACCGGCGCCATCCGCTCGGCCGCCGATACGCTGCCCAAAATCATCGAGGAGCTGCGCGGCTTCCGCCGCTCCGAGCGCGAGAACCGCGTCATCGACCACGACCAGGAAGGCTCCATGGAGCTCAAAAAGCGCGAGGGGTATTTCTGATGAAAGACCTGCTCCGCTTCACCACCGCCGGCAGCGTCGACGATGGCAAATCCACGCTCATCGGCCGCCTCCTGCACGATACCCGCGGCGTCTACGAGGACCAGCTCGAATCCGTGCGCCAGGCCAGCCGCGACACCAACGCCCAGGGTTTCGACCTGGCGCTGATCACCGACGGGCTGCGCGCTGAACGGGAGCAGGCCATTACCATCGACGTGGCCTACCGTTATTTCCAGACCCCGCGCCGCAAGTTTATCATCGCCGACACCCCCGGCCACGAGCAGTACACGCGCAACATGGCCACCGGGGCATCCACCGCCAGCCTGGCGGTGATTCTGCTGGATGCCCGCCATGGCGTGCTGCCGCAATCGCGCCGCCACGCCTATATCGCCGCGCTGCTCGGCATCCGCAAGCTGGCTGTGGCCGTGAACAAGATGGACCTGGTGGATTTCCGGCGCGACGTGTTCGAGCGCATCCGCGACGAATTTCGCGCCGTGGCGGCGAAGCTGGAGGTCGAGGAACCGTTCTTCGTCCCCGTGAGTGCGCGCGATGGCGATAACGTGGCGGCCCGCGGCGCGCGCACGCCGTGGTACCAAGGCCTCAGCCTGCTCGAATACCTGGAGACGGTGGACGTGGAACCCATTGAGAGCGCCGGCCCGCTGCGTTTCCCGGTGCAGTTGGCGATTCGGCCGCACCTGGATTTCCGCGGCTACGCCGGGCAGATCGTCTCCGGCCGTCTCCGCGTGGGAGATCGCGTGCTGGCGCTGCCCTCGGGCCTCGAAACGCGGGTCGCATCGCTCGCGGGCCAGCCAGCCTGCCCCACTGTCTCGCTCGCCGACCACATCGACATCAGCCGCGGCGACATGCTGGCCGACCCATCCGCGCCGCCCGCCGTCGGCCGCGAATTTGCGGCAACCCTCATCTGGATGGCCGCTGACCCGCTGCGTCCGGAGAGCGCCTACCTGCTGAAGCACACCACCCGGCAGGTCTGTGCCAACGTCCGCAGCGTCCGCCATGTGGTGGATATACGGACACTGGACCCCGGCCCTGCCGCGGAACTCAAGCTGAACGACATCGCCGAGGTGGAAATCGAAACCCATCAGCCCATCTTTTTCGATCCCTATCGAAAGAACCGCGCCACCGGCAGCTTCATCCTGATCGACATGATCTCCAACCGCACCGTGGCCGCGGGCATGATTCTCGAGCGCGTCGGACGCCTTTCCCGGCCCGTCACCCAGCCCCACCGCGGCCTCACGGTCTGGTTCACGGGCCTCAGCGCATCGGGCAAGACCACGCTCTGCCGCGCCGTGTATGAGCGCCTCGCCGCGCGCGGATGCCGTCTGGAGCTGCTGGATGGCGACACCGTTCGCAAGCACCTCAGCAAGGGCCTGGGTTTCTCGCGCGAGGACCGCAACGAGAACATCCGCCGCATCGGCTTCGTGGCGGGCCTGCTGACGCGCAATGGCGTGATCGCGCTGGCGGCGGCCATTTCGCCCTACCGCGCCGTGCGCGATGAGGTTCGCGCCTCCATCGGCGACTTCGTCGAGGTATACGTCAACGCCCCGCTGGAGGTCTGCGAGTCCCGCGATCCCAAGGGCCTGTACCGCCAGGCGCGCGCCGGACACCTTCCCGCCTTCACTGGTATCGACGACCCTTATGAGCCGCCCTTGCACCCCGAAGTCGAGTGCCGGACCGACCGCGAAAGCCTGGAAGCATGCATCGCCAAAGTGCTGGCCGCCATCGACCGCGCGCTGGAGCCGTAGTCGGGCCCGCCCTGGCACACCCCCGCGTGCCCGATCCGAGCCTTTAGGAACCGCCTACCGCGTCTGGCGCTTGCGCCAGGCGCAGCCGCCGAGCAGGGCGAGTATGGCATAACCGCCCAGCATCAAGGTGGAGGAAGGCTCAGGCGTATCATAGACCGTTACGTCCGAAACAGTGACCGTCGAGCCGTCGACGGTCGATAGACCCCAGAAGGTCGAGGACCCAAGGTAGCCAGAGGCGATCCAGGTGGGAGGGTACGAGCTGGACTGTGCGCCCAGCGGAAGTCCGGTGAGGGATCCAATGTAATTAGTCATCTCGATCGAGAAGGAGACCGAGTTGTCGCCGTAATCGCAGTCTGCGGGGCAAGTGGATCCCGGGTTCGCCAAATCCATGGGCCAATTGTACAGCGCCACTTCCCCGGGCGTCAGGTACACATAGAAGGTTCCGGGGCCCCCAAAAATGACAGTGTCGCCATCATCAGGGCCTTCAGGGGTAATTATCCACGCGGCGATGTCGAGGGCGAGAGTGTCGCCGGTATAGTTCGCCACCGTGAACGGGAACCATGCGATGCCGTTTCCATCCTCCGGTATGGTCTCAGCCGACGGTGGCGTGACACACAGGTAAGTCGCGGTGTCACCGCCGACACAAGGGGTATCGCCCCATACCGGGGTACACACCAGCACGCCCATCCCCAGGAACAATCCGCTCAAAACAAGAAATCTAAACATCTTGTCGTCCCTTTACGGAGACTCGCTTTATGAGTCCCTGCTCCTGGACCCCGCCATAGGAAGCCGCGCTGTCGACCCTCGCGTCCGCCCCGTGGTCAAAACTAGGGCCCGTCTACTGCTTGCAAGGGCACCTCACACTCGCAACATGGCCTCTGTTGCTTAGATCTGCCCCGCGTTGTGCTAACCGGCCACTCAGTGCAATTCACATTCCAAATCTCCCGCTGAGCCGTTTCAGAGAGATAGCCGCGCGGAACAGCCGCTGTCGTACCCAGAATTTGGTTAATCAGACCCAAAAGTTTTCTTTTTTGTCGCATTTTGTCGGATCGGGCACTCGGAATCCGCGCCCTTCTCCTTCACATCTCCGCCAGGGAGCGGGCTCTTTCTTTCCACACCCCCACCCGCGCCACGCCGATCAGGATGAGCGCGGCCGGTTCGCTCACCAGGCAACGTAATCCGAGCCTTTAGAAACCCGCTACCGCGGGCGGCGCCTGCGCCAGGCACAACCGAGCAGCGCGAGTGCGGGGCCCAGCATCAAGGCGGAGAAAGGCTCAGGCACGGGCGCATCACTGACCACCACGTACGCGACCGTGTTTGTCGAGCCGTTGACGGTCGATAGACCCAAAACCGTGACAAGACTTGGCGGGTAAATGTAGTCCGTGTTGACCGAGAAGCTGACCTGGTTCACGCCGTAGTCGCAGCCCGTGAGGTCACACCCCGGGGGGTTCGGCATGATCATGGACCAAGTGAACGTATCAGTGTCCCCGTTCAGTATGCCGGTGTCCCAGGTCCCGAAACCCGTTGTAACGATCGTGTCGCTCAAATCAGGGCCTAAAGCCGTAATTGCCCAGTCGACATCGTCGACAACGAGAGTGTAGCCGGTATAGTTCGTCGCCTGGAAGGAGAAGGTGGAGATGACCTCGGAACCCTCCTGTACGGCGATAGACGCCGGTGGAGTGACACACAGGTAACCCGCCGTGTTGCCGTCGACACAAGGGGGAACTCCAGCGCCCCATGACGGGGTACACATCAACAGGCCGAAGCCCAGAAACACTCCGCTTGCCACAAGAGATTTGAACATGTTGCCCTCCGTTTACACAGACTCGTTGTATAAATTCTGTCACGTCGGGGTCCCGCTGTCAATGCGCCCGTACTCTTTTTTTCCACACCCCCACCAGCGCCGCCCCGATCAGGATGAGCGCGGTGGTCAGGCCTACCCATATGCCGCGTACACCCCACCCCAGCCGGAAGCACAGCACGTAGCAGATAGGCAGGCCAATCGCCCAGTAGCCGGCCAGGTGCGCCAACATGGGGCTGCGCGTATCCCCCACTCCGCGCAAAGCTCCCGTGGCCACCGTCTGAAAACCGTCGAAAAGCTCGAACAGGGCCGCGATCCGCAACAGCGCCGCTCCCGAGGCGATCACGGCCGCATCCGTGGTGAAGACGCGGACAATCCAGCGCGGCGCCGTCCATAGCGCCAGGCTCGCAACACCCATGAACAGGCTTGCCAAAATCAGCGCCGTCCAGCCCGAGGTTGCCGCGCCCTGCCGGTCCTTGCGGCCCACCGCCTGTCCCACCCGCACCGCCGCCGCCGAGCCGATCCCCAGCGGCACCATGTAGGTGGTGGATACAACGTTGACCGCAATTCCGTGAGCCGCCAGCGAGACTTCGTCCAGCCGGGCGGCCAGCACCGCGACTACTCCGAACAACCCCCCTTCGATCAGGATCTGCAACGCGGCGGGAAGTCCCAGGTCGAGCAGCCGCACGAGGCGCGCGACATCCGGCTTCCACGACATGCGGAACAGCAGGTTCCCGGTCTTGCGTTCGTGCCACGCGATCGCCGCCAGCAGCACCGCGGCCATATAAACGCGTGCCATGGTGGTGGACCATCCCGAGCCTTCCAGGCCCATGGCCGGCGCGCCCCAATGTCCGAACATCAACGCCCAATTCCCCGCGATGTTGACGATGTTGGCGCTCGCCAGCGCGAACGTAATGGGCCCCACCACGTTGACCGCCTGCAAATACCGGCGTAAGGCGGTGTAGGCCAGCAGCGGAAGAATGCTCCACAGCAGCGCTTTGAGGTAGGGGCCGAGCAAAACCATGACACGCGGATTCGTCCCCACCGCCCGCAACAGCGGAATCAAGGCCCACAGCACCAGCGCCAGCGGGGCGGCCAGGCCGGCCGCGAGCCATACTCCGTTCACCAGGCTGCGCCGGCAATCCCGCGGGTCGTCGGCGCCGAACGATTGCGCCACCAGGGTATCCATCCCCAGCAGCAGGCCCGTCCCGAAGATGGCGATGGGGTAGAACAGGTTGCCGCCCAGGCTGCCGGCGCCGATGGCCGCCGCTCCCAGCCGGCCGGCCATGATGGTATCCACCACGCCCATCGCCATCCAGCCAAGCTCGGCCAGCGCCAGCGGCACAGCCATGGCCAGCATGGGGCGAAACTCCCGCCGCAGGTTCGCCCGGTGACTGGCCATCGGATTCACGCCTTGGGGTGGGCCTTGTCGTACACCGCCATCAGGTCGGTCAGAGAAACCTGGGTGTATTTTTGCGTGGTGGAGAGCCGCGCGTGGCCCAGCAGCTCCTGAATGGCGCGCAGGTCTGCGCCGTCCGCCAGCAGGTGAGTGGCGTAGGCGTGCCGGAAGCTGTGCGGATGGATGGACGGATCTCCGCTTATGAACGTGGCGTAGAACTTGACGATTCCGCGAATTCCTCTAGCCGTCAGCCGCTGCTCGCGATGGTTCAGAAACACCGCGCGCTCCTCTCTCACTACGGGCCGCTCCGCCAGGTAGCGTTCCAGCGCGCCCGCGGCTTTGCCGGGCAGCGGCACCTGTCGTTCCTTCCGCCCCTTGCCGCGCACGCGCAGCCATCGCTCGGTGCGGTCCATGTCTTCCAGATTCAGCCCGGCCAGCTCGCTCACGCGGACGCCGCAGCCGTACAGCAGCTCGAAAATGGCGCGGTCGCGCGCCGGGAACGGGCGCTCCAGCTTGCCCGCCCCCACGCCGTCAATCAGCGCGTTGACCTGCTCGGGCGTCATCACTTCCGGCAGCTTCTTGGGGGCTTTGGGGGTTCGCACCAGGCGCGCCACGTTGATCCGCACCACTCCCTCGCGCAACAGAAACCGGAACAACCCGCGCACTGCGGCCAGCTTGCGCCGGATGGTCACCGCCTCGAGTTTCATGCGGTACAGCCCCGCCAGCCACTCCCGCACAATCAGCAGATCGATGGCCGGCGGCTCCGGCGGCGCCGTTTCGGGAGGAGACAGGAACTCCAGAAACTGGCGGAGATCGGCAGCGTAGGCGGCGACCGTGTTGGGCGATGCCCCTCCGCGCGCCAACTCCTCGCGGTAGCGCTCGATCTGGCGTGCCAGCTCAGACATGGCGCCGGTAATCCTCCAATGCCTCGATCGCCCGCCGGCAGATCTCTGCGTGACGGGCCTCCCGTTCATGCCGCAGCTTGTGCCGCGTGCCTTCGTCGAGCTGCGGCAGCAGATCGAAGGTGATGTTGGCCGGCTGGTAGTGCCCGGCATCGGCGCCGGAGACGTAATGGCACAGCGACCCCAGGGCCGTCTCTCGCGGCAGTGCCCGGGGAGCGCCGCCGGCCGCCAGCGCGCAGGCGTGAAGGCCCGCCATCAGTCCCGTGGCAATGGCTTCCACGTATCCTTCCACGCCCGAAATCTGCCCCGCGAACAGCACCTCGGGGCGCGCGCGCAATTGGAGCGTCGGCGTCAGCAGCGCGGGCGCGTTGATGTAGGTGTTGCGATGCATCTGGCCGAAGCGCAGGAACTCGGCCTTCTGAAGCCCCGGAATCATGCGCAGAATGCGCGCCTGCTCGGCGAACTTCAGGTGGTTCTGGAAGCCCACCAGGTTGAAGCTTTGGACGCGCAGGTTTTCCTGGCGGAGTTGCGCCGCCGCATACGGCCGCTTTCCGGTGCGCGGGTCGGCCAGGCCCACGGGTTTCATGGGGCCGAAGCGCAGCGTATCGCGCCCGCGGCGCGCCAGTTCTTCGATGGGCAGGCACGCTTCAAAATATGGCGTACGGTCCTCCTCGATGTGAGCCGGCACGGCTTGCGCCCTCAGCAGTTCATCGACGAAGCTCTCGTACTGCTCGCGGTCCAGCGGGCAGTTCAGATAGTCGGCCGTGCCATCCGCCGATTTTCCGTAGCGCGAGGCCCAGAACGCCGTCTCCATGTCCACCGAATCGGCGTCCACGATGGGGCTGATGCTGTCGTAGAAGAACAGCCGGTCTCGCCCCGTCAGCCGGGCAATCTCCTGGGCCAGCGCATCGCTCGAGAGCGGGCCGCTGGCGACGATCACAATGGCGTCTTCGGGGATGGCGATGACTTCCTCGCGCCGCACCTCGATCAGCGGCTCGGACGCGATGGCCCCGCTGACTTCCGCGGAAAATACTTCGCGATCCACGGTGAGCGCCTGGCCGCCGGGTATTCGCGCCTTCCGCGCCGTTTCAAGCAGTAGCGAATCGAGCCGGCGCAGCTCTTCTTTGAGCAGCCACGGAGCGGTGGATTCCTGCTCGGATTTGAGCGAGTTGCTGCACACCAGCTCGGCCAGCCCCTCCGTCTGGTGCGCCGCTGTGCGCCGGCCCGGCCGCATTTCGTGCAGCACCGAGCGCCGGCCGCGCCGCGCCGTCTGCCAGGCCGCTTCCGACCCCGCCAGCCCGCCCCCGATGATGTGAATGGGTTCCCGCACAACCACGCCCCGTCCTCTTATACTTGCAGATATGGAAGACGCTCTCCACCGTCTCTTTTTGGATTGCTCGGTCCGCAGGCTCGAACAGAGCTTTTCGCGCATCGAGGCGTGCCTGGGCAAGCTCACCGGGGAGCAGGTCTGGGCGCGCGGCAGCGAAAACGAGAATGCCATCGGCAACCTGGTGCTGCACCTCTCGGGCAATGTGCGCCAGTGGATCGTCGCGGCCGTGGGAGGCGCACCCGACACGCGCCAGCGCGATCGCGAATTCTCGGCGCGCGGCGGCGCCTCGATTCCCGAGTTGCAGGAGCGCCTGCGCGGAATTGTCGCGGAGGCCGTCGCGGTCATCGGCGCGGTCACGCCGGAACGCCTCTCTGAGCGCCTTGTGATTCAGAAATACGAGGTGTCGGTTCTGGAAGCCATCTACCACGTGGTGGAGCATTTCTCGCTGCACACGGGACAGATCATTTTCGTGACTAAGCTGCTGACCGCCTCGGACCTGGGTTTCTATTCCCACCTG
>Ga0326728_10026105_pt1 | contig 10380 bp, 13 predicted proteins | sample MB3enrmetagenome_FD_207602 | JGI IMG/M metagenome (GOLD analysis project Ga0326728, IMG submission 207602) | Lab enriched peat soil microbial communities from McLean, Ithaca, NY, United States - MB31MN | ecosystem: Environmental > Terrestrial > Soil > Wetlands > Peat | place: USA: New York... | reverse complement strand
CGTTCGCACCGTGTCGGCGACGGCCCGGGCCGCGGCAATGTTGTTCGATGTCGCGCTCTTTCCTTGCTCGCGCTCGGTCCCTTCTTTCAGGACGAGAATCGGGGTTCCCTGAAGCATGCTTCCACCGTGTTTGGCAGAATTGCTCTTCTATATAAATGCAACTAACCCGCGAGCTGGCTGTCCGAACCGGCCCCGCACGCCTGCCGCGGTCGCGCTCCCTCGGGTCCGGCGCGAGCCCCCTCCCTGGGTACCGTCTCTCGAGGTCGGAGGGAAGTGCCGGCAAAGCCGATGAACCGGGGGAAGCGCTCCGTCTCGGGGGCGGGTTCGAGGCAAACGCCATCCCCTTCCCCTCGTCCCGGACCGGTCGGTACCGGGCCACTCCATGCGTGCGGAACGGGCGGCGCTCGCCGCGGCGGTCACGGGTTCGGCGCTCTGGGGCCTCTCCGGAACGGCCGCCCAGGTGATCCTCCAAGGGTTCGCGTTCCCGGTATGGGGGCTCGTCACCATCCGCCTCCTCGGCGCCGCGCTCCTCCTGCTCCTGATCGCGCGGCCGAAATGGCCTCGCCCTTGGACGGCGGGATTCGCCTCGCTCGCGATCCTCGGTCTCGTCGGTTCCCAGGTCACGTACCTCGAGGCGCTGTTCTACTCGAACGTGACGACGGCCACCTTGCTCCAGTTCCTCTTCCTGCCGATGGTCGCCGGCTTCGAGCTCGCGACGGGGTCGATCCGTTGGTCCGCGCGGTGGGCCCTTCTGCTCACGCTCGCGGCGGCCGGGACGATTCTCCTGGTCGGGACGTTCTCCTCGCACGGGTTCTCCATCCTGATCACCCCCCTCGGCCTCGTGTTCGGGCTCCTCTCCGCGGTCTCGGGAGCGTACTACACCCTCGCTGCCCAGCGGTTCGTCCAGACCGAGAGCGCGTGGTGGGTGACGACGTGGGGTTTCCTGCTCGGGGGACTCGTCACGGCCCCGATCGGCGCGTGGACCCTCCTGGAGTACCATTGGCCGGCCTCGTTCGCAAGCGCCGCGCTCCTCGGAGGGCTGGTCCTCTTCGTGATCGTGGCGGGGACCCTGCTGGCGTTCTCGCTCTACGTCTACGGCCTTCGGCACCTGAGCGCCACCGAGGCCGGGGTAGCCGCGTCCTTCGAGCCGATCGTTGCCGCCACGGCCGGACTCCTGATCCTCGGGGTAGCGCTCTCGAGCCTGCAGTACGTGGGCGGCGGTCTCATCATCGTCGCGGTGGCATGGCTGGGGGGGACCGTCCACTCGAGGGTGGAGCCCTCGAAGAGGGTCGGCCGCCCATGACCCCGTACCCCACCCCTTACATCCTCCCGGTCCTGGGGGAATCGCCGACCCGGCCCCCACGGCCGAGCACGGGACGAGGCGCGATACGATGACGGAGGCCGCGAACTCCCTCGAATACCGTCTTCTGCGCTGGTCGGACATCCCGAGCTACCTGTCGGTCGTCCTCCAGGCGGTGGGGAAGCTCGAGCGCTCGACCGGCCTCGACCGGAGCGCCGAGAAGATGGTCCGTTCGCTCTCGCGAAGGTCGCTCTGGACGCTCCTCAGGTTCTCCCAGCTGATCGGTCGCCCCGTCGCCCAGATCTTCGTCGCGGTCGACGAGAGCCGGGTCGTGAGCACCGGGACCCTGCTACGGATCCGGAACGCCGCCTACGTCGCCGGGATAGCGACCGACGCGGCGTACCGCGGCCGCGGGATCGCCTCCCAGGTCCTGACCCTACTCCAGAAGGATGCCGCGCGTCGTCAACAAGAGTGGCTCGTCCTGGACGTCGAGAGCGAGAACGAAACGGCGATTCGGGTCTATCGCCGCGCGGGGTACCGAGAGGCCGCCCGATTCACCTGGTACCTGCGCACGGGGGTTCCCCCGACCACGTCCCCGCTCCCGCCGGGGGCCCGCCCGGCGAAGGGGTCGGAGCTCGACGAGGTCATGCCCCGACTGGACGCGGCCCGGAGCGCCGAGTACCGTACGGCACTGTCCTCTACCCGAAGGAGGATCTCCCACAACGAAATCCTCGCCGGTGGATTCCGCAGCCGTAGAGAGACCTGGATCCTTCGGACCTTGAGCGGTTCACCCCTCGTTCTTCGCGTGTCCTACGCCCCCGACCGGGAGGCCCCGATGGGGGTCTACTACCCGCTGAGCGGTCCGACCCCCCCTACCCTGGAGGAGGCCGCCGCCGTACTGGACCGGGGCAGCGAGTGGCTACGGCCGCAGGCCCCGAAGACCTGCCTCGCCGTGGTCCCGGAGCCGACCGGGACCATGGGGGCCGCGCTCGAAGGCCTGGGATTCGCGAGCGTGGCCTCGTCCGTGACCATGGTCCGGTCCAGCTCGGCGTGAAGCGGCGCGGTCCTAACGCTCGGAGAAGTCGCGCTCCATCTCGGCCGCGAAACGTCGCCAGAGGTCAGCGTCCTCCGAGCGGAGGCGGGCGGCGAGCCGTCGGGTCGCGGCGGGCGCGAGCGGGGGTCCGCGCCACCGCAGCTCCCGGCCCTCGAAGAGCAGAACGGAGGCGTTCGGTCCGGCGGTGGAGATGGAGTATCGGAACTGAGAGTGGTGGTTCGGCCCCACGATGTGGTTGCTGACCCAGCTCCGCGTGGCCGGGTAGACCTGGACGAGCTTCACCTTGCGAACGCGGCGCCCGCCCGGGGCGGGGAACGTGTCGTCGAGGAGGACGGTCCGGGGAGAGATCCAGAGGACCTTCCGCGACCCGTGGCCTCCTGCCCTCGTCCAGTCGTACGGGAGGAAGTCAATACACCAGCGGTAGGCCCAGGACGCCGGAACGCGGAACCGCTGCCGGAACGAGTACTCCGCGCACGCCGTGGCCCACGTACGGGGGGAAGCTCTGGGTCGGTCCTTTTTCGAGCTCATGGAGGAGCGCAGCGGGGCCGGGTATCTATGCTAAGCGACCTTGCCCGAAGGAGCGTCCATCACCCGGGCTAGGACGAACCCATCGTATCCCTTCTTGCCGACGGTCTGAATACCGGTCGCGCGGACCCGGCGCTCGGAGGCGAGCGCGTCCAGGAAGTCGCGCATCCCACGGACGTCCGGTTCCCGGCTCGACGAGTCGACGAGACGTCCCTTTCGGACCACGTTGTCGACGATGATCAACGAGCCCGGACGGGAGAGCTTCAACGACCACTCGAAGTAGGCGCGCGTGTTCGCCTTGTCGGCGTCCAGGAAGAAGAGGTCGAACGGGCCCCGGTTCTCGGCGACGAGTTTCGGAAGGGTCTCGAGGGCCGCGCCGACCCGGATCTCCACACGGTCCCGGAGACCTGCCCGCGCGACGTTGGCCCGAGCGACCTCGGCGTGCTTCGGGTCGAACTCGAGCGTCACAAGCTGCCCGTCGGCGGGGAGCGCCCGCGCGAGCCAGATCGTGCTGTACCCGCCCAGCGTGCCGATCTCGAGGACCCGTCGCGCCCCTACCGCCTTCGCGAGAAGGTGGAGGAGCATCCCTTGGTTGGGAGAGACCTGGATGTCCGGGAGCTTGGCGGCCGCGCTCGAGCGGAGGACCTCGGCGAGGACCGGGTCCGCGGGCAGGAGCTCTTCTTCGAGGTATTGATCGACCGAGGTCCACAGGTCGGTCGTCATATTCGCCCGCTCCCGGACGACGTCGCTCGGTCGACCGCGTCGAGCACGCGAAGGGCGGTGAAGGTGATCATCTTGCTCGGTCGGCCGACCTTCTCGAGCGCAAAGGGGGTCGGGCGGTGCTTCGGGTGGGTCACGTACCAGCGGGCCGCCGCGCCCTCTAGGTCCGGGTGGACCGCGTCCAAGCTCCAGGTCCCGTCCGGGCGCTGGCGCGAGCGCAGGTAGTCGACCGCGTAGCCGATCCGAGGGTCGCCCGCGTAGCCGAGGGCGGTCATGAAATCAAGGCCGACCAGAAGGTCGTAGTAGTAATGCGGCGGGTAGTGGAACCGGTACCACGGTTCGTACCGGTCACCCTGGATGTAGAGCTGGCGCTCTAGGAAGAACTCCGCGCCCTTCTCCACGCAGGCTTGCATCTTTCGGGTCCACTTCGACCGGGGGTAGGCGGCGAAGGCGCTCAATGCCTCCCAGGAATCGAGGTTCCGACCGGAGCCGAAGCAGGACCAGCCCCCCTTCGGGTCCGCGCTCTTCACGAGCCAGTCGAGCGTGCGCCGGACCCGAGCGTCGTCGGCGTACCCGAAGCGGATCAGCGCCCGCGCGAGGTTGGCCGCGATGCAATAGTGGGGGTTCCCTTTCGAGCTGCTGCCGAGGACACCGCCCTTGCCGGTGAACCCGTCCATCCAGAACTCGCAGGCCTCTTCCACCTCGGGGACCTCGCGCGTTAGGCCGAGGTCGGCAAGGACCAGCATCATCCAGTTGGTGGAGAGGTACTTCGGGCGGTACTGGGACCCCGCGTCGTTCCAGCCGCCTCCGGGATGCCGACGGGCGAGGATCTCCGAGGCCCATCCCCGTTCGAGGATCTCGCTGCGGGCCTTCCGGACGTCGGGGTCGCTTTCCTTCCGGCCGAGGAGCTCGGTGAGCGTGCGGTACCGCATCGAGGGCTGGTTCGCCTCGAGCAGAAAGGCGAGGGCGGCGCTCTGGGTTCGGGCCCTCTTCGTTGCGGAGGCGCTCCTAGCGGCGGGGTTCATTGAGGGGGGGCCAACATCCGGTGCGGAAAAGGACCTAGGGAGGGGTCTTGGGACGCTGCTCCTCGAAGGAGACCGGACCTGGCCGAATGGGACCCTCTACGGGGTCACCGAGCGCGGGTCGTCGGCCCCGGTCCCCTCCGCCAGGGCCCGGGCGAGCGCGAAGTAGTCGCTCGGGGCAAGCTCCTCGGGCCGACGGTGGGTCCAGTCGGCCGGCCAGCCGGCCCGCCGGGCGAGCTGGTCCGCGCTCTCCCGATTCGCTGTCACGCGGGGGAGGAGGTTCGAGAGCTGCTTCCTCCGCGAGGAGAAGAGCTGCCGCAGGACCATCTCGAGCTCGGGAACCGACGGGACGGGGAGAGGCTCGCGTCGCGCCACGTGGACCCCGATACGGCTCTCGACCTCGGGCCGGGGCGTGAACGCCGCGGGGTTCACGGTCCGGAACAGCTCGAGAGACCCGTAGAGCTGGGCGATGACCGACAGGCGCCCGTACGTCTTCGACCCGGGGCCGGCAGCGAGCCGCTCGGCGACCTCGCGCTGGACGAGGAAGACGACCCGCGGGGTCCGGGCCGCGAAGAGTCGCAGCAGGATCGGGGTCGCCACGGAGAAGGGAAGGTTCCCGACGACCGCCTCCGCCGGGGGCAGCGGAACGGTGAGGGCGTCCCCCGTAACTACGTGTATTCGCGACCCGAAGGTCGTCGCGAGGAAGCGCGCGAGCCGACGGTCGCGTTCGATGACCGTGAGCGGACCGATCCCGCGGCGGAGCAGGGCCGCGGTGAGCGCCCCGAGGCCGCCCCCGACCTCGACGACGGGGTGACCGGGAGGCAGTTCGACGAGGGCGGCCTCAGCGTCGGCGACGAACGGGTCGGTGAGGAACGATTGTCCCCATTCCTTCGACGGTCGCACGCCGAGGGTATCGAGCGCGGCGCGCACATCGTCCGGCGTCGCGGGAACCGCGGGGAGGGTCCCCTCCTCCGCCGAGCTACGGCGCGACAAAGAGGCGGTACTTGTCTTCGACACCGCTCAGTTCCTGCTCGATCCTGCCGACGATGAGCCGCTCGGGACTCTTCAGGTGGACCCGGAGCTCGAGCTCCTCGAAGCTCGCGAACGGGGCCCTCTTCCGCTCGTCCACGATCTGCTGCATCGTCTTCTTGCCGATACCGGGCAAGAGCTCGAGCAGGTGGAACCGACGCGAGACCGCCGGGGCCTCGTTGAAGAACCGCAGGTAGCGGGGGCTGTTCCGCCGGACGACCGCCTCGAGCGCGCCGGTGAGCTCCGTGCGGGCCGCCACGGTCAGCTCGTCGTAGCCGACCCGCCGCCGGACGTGGTCGATGGGGGAGGGGGTCGACCCGACGGGCACGAGCGGGACCCTCGTCCCCGGGACGAGCGTGACGTTCGGTCGCGGCACGAGCTCGAAGAGCTTCAGCTCGTCCTCGCCGATGGCGAGCGCGAGCGGCTCACGGTGGAACCCTCGCTCCGTCTGCCGACCGTTCGGCAGGTAATCGAGAATGATCGCGTAATTCTCCACAGCGGACCCCCCCGCTCATCGGTGCTGTGCTACGATCTCGAGGAGCCGGGTGACCTGCGCTTCGTCAAGCGCGACCCGCTCCTTGGAGAAGAGGAGCCGGATCTCCTCCGGGTACTGGGGGAGAACGTCGGCGATCTTGACAGCCACCGTCGCGTCCACGAACGGGAGCGTCCGGAGCTCCGCGAGGAGCTTCGCGGTCTGCTCGGTCGTGAGCCGAGCGAACTGCTCGGCGTGCTGGTGGGCGAGGGCGGCCTCGCGCGGCAGCGTGCGTCGGGCGGCCTCCTCGACCAGGAGGTCCTTCACCTTGGAGAGCGGGACCGGTTCAGGCATCGGCCTTCCCCACGTCCGCGGGCATGAGATGGATCGGGGTCGCGATCAGCTCCTTGCGCTTCCCCCCGTCGAGGAACGCGATACGGTACGCCCGGCCGCTCTTCGCGACCACGGTGCACGTGCGTCCTTGGTAGCGCGGATGCGGCTGGCCGTGCGGGTCGGATGCCTCGATACGGACGACGACGCGGTCGCCGATCGCGAATTCGCGCAGGAACCGGGTCACCGGCGGGAGCCCACGCTCGCGTACCTCTTTCGTGAACGTCCCACGCGAGCGGGAGCGGAACCCCTTGGAGCTCTTGACCATCGACTTACACCTCCGTATCGTGGATCTCCAGCACGTCGAGGAACTCGACCTTCAGCGGCACCCCGACCAGGGAAGAGAGGCTGGGTACGGTGCGTCCATCATCTCCCTCCACCCACTCCTTGACGTATGTGCCGGCCTCGGTCCTGATGTCGAGCGTGAACCGCCCTTCGGCCGCCTCGAGAACGCGCGCAGCGACGACCCTCCGCGTTCGGACGCGGTCGGACCGGCGATGGGCGACGCGCTTCGGCGTGCGCTGAGCGATCGCTTGGCGGAGCGCGAGGTCGAGAGCCTCATTAACCTTTCCCACCGGCACATCCCCAACCACGCCGACCCGGTAGCTCTTCTCCGGGCTCGCCTCCTTCACGCGCACCACGTCGGCGGCCTCCGACGGGCGGAGGTCGATGACCTCCACCCTCCCAAGCGCGTCGCGAGCGAGCTCGCTCGCCACCTGCTCCAGGTCGATGGAGCGGACGCGCGGCCTCAGGAGCTCGAGGACGAACGGCCGGCCCCGACCGAGCATGCGGGCGTCGATGTCCTCCCGCCCCATCCCGTGGAAGCGGCTCCCCTCCCCACCGGTCGCCACCAGGAACGGGGCCGCGATGATCTCCTCGACGCTCGTCGGGTAGGTCTTCCCGCTGCCGCCACAGTTCTCGCACCCCCGACCCCGGCATCGGCGGCAGGGCCAGTGGGTCTGGGGGAGGGTTCGGTCGAGCTTGCGGTACCGACCACGGACATAGACCGGCAGGATGGTGAGCTCGACCCGGCCGACGGGCAGGTCGGCGAGAAAGACGACGTCGGGCCGCTCCGTGACCCCGGCGGCCCCGCTCGCCGTTTCCATCTTCTTGCCGAGCTCCCGGTTGAAGGCGGAGCGGGCGCTCTCGCCCCACTCGGTCCCGACCTCGATCCAGAGCGCCTCCTCACGGGCAAGCCGTTCGGGGTCCCACCGGGAACCGCACGTGAAGCGGTGCCATTCGAACCCTTCGGCGGCCCGGGTGGCCCGGTCGACCCACGTGGAGAGCCGAGAGAAGATTCCCCCGCATACGCTGCACTCCGGGTGCTCGCCGAGCGGGGGGAGCCCGAGCGTGTCGGTGAGCCGTCGGGCCCGTTCGGGGTTCGACAGGCCGTGGCCGAGACGACCGAAGAGGCGCCCGAAGCATTCGTCGCACAGGCCCCGATTCTGGGCCCGCTGCGCGGCCGCGCGCGCTCCCTCGGGAATGTCGAAGACAGCGGGCTCGGTCACTCTCCCGAGACCGGCGCCGGCCACAAAAGTTCGCCGGCAAGCGTTGCGGGTGCCCGAAGAACCTTATCTTCATCCATTCCGTGGCCGGGGAGGACCCCATGCCCTCGATCACCGAGGCCGAACTGACCCGGGCGATCGAGAGGACCCTCGTCGCCCGCGGAAAGATGGCGGCCCCCGATGCCCGGCCCGTGGCGCGCATGGTGCTCGGGTACTTCGGCGCCGACGACTCGGTGCTCGACAACAAGCTCTCGAGCGACGACCGCGACCGGTTCTATCAGCTCGAGGAGGAGGGCCTCCTCACGAGCGAGGAGGAGGACGCGACCGTGTCGCGTGGGAAGACCTGGCGGATCCACTACTGGCTGCTCAAGAAGGCGCGGATCCGCGACGTCGGCCAGGGCGGGGACGCTCCCCCCTCCGACGAGGCCGAGGCGGTCTACCGGTCGATCCGTGAGGCGGACTGGAACCGGAACGCCAGTCCCCGGGCCCCGCCCAAGGCGTGAGCCGGGCGACCGTTCGCTAGCGGCGCTGCGGCGGCCGGACCCCACCGGGGGGGCGGTAGTGGATCGGCGGTCCGAGAAGCCCGGGGTAGTCCGCCGCCTGGATGATCGTTCGGACGTGCTCGATCGCCCAGAAGGCGAAGAAGATCGCCGCGAAGAGCGCGAGGAAGCCGGCCGCGTCGTTCGCGAACCCCCCGATGCCGGCGACCGCGAGGATCGCAACGAGCGAGGCGAGGGCATTGAAGCTCGCATGCATCCCCACGGCGACCAGGTAGTACGACCCGGTGCCGGGTCCGGGCTGCTTGTACTGGGACCGGGCGTAGCCGTAGCCGAACATCCCGGTCGCGCTGCCGTGCAGGAGCACGCTCGAGACCGAGCGTATGACGATGAGGACGAGGCCCGCCTCGAGGCCCCCCACGAGGTAGGCGCCGAGGCCGTAGAGGAACGTCTCGAAGAAACCGAAGCCGAGGCCGACCGAGGCGCCGAACACCGGCCCGTCCGCGAGCTGCTTGAACGAGCTTCGGAACGCGACGACCCCCGAACCCTTGAGGCCCTCCTCGACGAACGGGGCGATGACGAGGACGAGGAAGAACGCCCCGGCGGGCGAGTTCCCGTTCAGGAAGACGAACTCAGGACCCGGGTAGTTCTGGCTGACCGCCGTGCCCGCATAGACGATGATCCCCTCCAGGATCGCGGCGGTGATCGTCGCGAAGATCGCCCCGTAGACGAACGCCCGTAGGAGCGGCCCCCAACCTTCCTTGCCGTACCGTTCGGTCCCGCGGATCCAGGAGAGGTAGATGAGCGCCGGGACGAACGATACGATGACGAGGATGAGAAGGTCCCAACCGGCACCGAGGTCGGTCATGCCCCGCCCTTCTTCGCGGGCGGGTAGACGTAGAACCCCTCGCCGGTCTTACGGCCGAGCTTCTTGGCGGCGACCAGGGTGCGGAGGAGCGGACAGGCGCGGTACCGACTATCCCGGAACCCGTCCCAGAGGACGTCGAGGATGGAGACCGTGGTGTCGATCCCGACGAGGTCGACGAGCTCGAACGGCCCCATGGGGTGGTGGAACCCGAGCTTGTAGGAGGTGTCGATGTCCTCCTTGGTCGCCACGCCTTCGTAAAGCATCCACGCGGCTTCGTTGACGAGGACGGCGAGGGCCCGGGTCGTCACGAAACCGGGCGTGTCGCGGCTGGTGACCACCGTCTTTCCCAGGCTCACGGCGAAGGAGCGGGCCCGCTCGACGAACTCCGGGCGCGTGGTGTGGCCCGGGATCAGCTCGACGAGCGGCATCTGGAGGACCGGGTTGAAGAAGTGGACCCCCACGAGGCGGCCGGGGTCCTTCAGCTCCTGGCCGATGGCGGTGATCGGGAGCGACGAGGTGTTCGTCGCGAGGAGGGCGGTCGGATGGGCCGCCGGTTCGAGCTCCTCGAACAGCTTCCGCTTGAGCGCGAGGTCCTCCGGGGCTGCCTCGACGACGATCTGGGCCGAATCCGCCCTCCGAAGCCCGATGGCGAAGTCGATCCGGCCGAGCGCCGCCTCTCGGTCGGCCGCGCTGACCTTGCCGCGTTGGACGGCGTGGTCGAGCGCCCGCGCCGCGTTCGCGATCCCCCGCCGTGCGAACTCCTCGTTCACGTCCTCGAGGGTCACCGGGTAGCCAGCGAGCGCGCACTGGGCGGCGATGCCGCTGCCCATGATCCCCGCCCCCACGACGAAGACCCGCTGGGCGACCGACCTGCGCGGGTCGCTCCCGGAAGGGATCGGCTCGGTCTCGGTCACGAGGCCTCCGGTGCGGAAGGGGTGCTGCGCGCGATCTCAAGGTACTCGCAGGCGCGACAGAGCTCGGTCGTCGCCGGCTCTCCA
>Ga0326728_10026104_pt1 | contig 10380 bp, 9 predicted proteins | sample MB3enrmetagenome_FD_207602 | JGI IMG/M metagenome (GOLD analysis project Ga0326728, IMG submission 207602) | Lab enriched peat soil microbial communities from McLean, Ithaca, NY, United States - MB31MN | ecosystem: Environmental > Terrestrial > Soil > Wetlands > Peat | place: USA: New York... | reverse complement strand
TGAACTGTGAAAGGCTCCTGAAAGGGCCGGTCCCGCGCAATCGCAGATTTTTATTTCAGAAGCGCATGATTTTGCGGCTGCGAGACGGGGACGTGAAGCGGGACATGTCGGACAGGTGGGACGGATAGGACGAATCGGACGGATAGGACGAGGTGGACGGGGGTGGACGGGGCGGACGGGGCGGACGGGGCAAAAAAAGGCTAAATGCTGAATGCTTCCGCCGTCGCTGAAGCGGCTTCTGCCTTCGCCGAAACCGGCTACGGCGCGACGAGTTGGCGCGACAAGGAAAAGCATTTTCGCGTAGTTCGCCTGGTTCGTGGTTAAAAATTCTGAAAGATGAATTGGCCACACTTGCTTTCCCTCACCCCGGCCCTCTCCCTCCGGCGGGAGAGGGAGCGGAAGGAGAGGGCGTTCTTTTGCGCGCTCAGACGGGTTCGGCAAGCAAATCGTAATCGGTGTGGGCGGTGATTTTGACGCGGGCAAATTGGCCGGCTTCCAGCTTGCCACGAATATACACCCGCCCATCTATGTCCGGCGCGTCGGCTTGGCTGCGCGCAATTAAGAAACTCCCGCGCCGGGCGGATTTCGGGCCGTTCGCCGCGGCGGTGGAACGGATCAAGCCGTGTTCCCATGAACTGACGTTGTCCTTGGGTAGATCCCGCCAGTGCGCTTTTCGTTCGACCAGGACTTCCAGCTCACGGCCAACAAAAGAGGCCGAAATGCTACGCGCGATTTTCAATTGTTCGGCCATGGCCAGTTTTTGACGGCGCTTTTTGATGGCGTCGGGGATTTGGGCTTCCATTTTGGCGGCACGCGTGCCGTCTTGCCGGGAATAGGTGAAGACCCCCATGCGCTCGAATCGGGTTTGGACGATGAAATCGAGCAGCGTCTGGAAACAGGCTTCGGTTTCGCCGGGGAAGCCGACGATAAACGTGGTCCGAATGGCTATGCCGGGGATGCCAGCCCGGATTTTGGCGATTAATTCGATGATGTGCCGCGGCGAGGTTTCGCGGCGCATGCGTTCGAGCATGTTTGGATGTATGTGTTGCAGGGGTATGTCCACGTAGCGCGCCACTTTCGGGCATTGGGCGATGGTTTCAATCAGTTCGTCGGTCCAGTGGGCGGGGTGGGTGTAAAGCAGACGCACCCAGAAATGGCCGGGCAAGGCGTTGAGTTCGCGCAGAAGGGTGCAAAGGGTCGTTGCTCCGGCGGTGAGCGATTTGGCGGTGGCGGAAAATCTTTCGGGCGAGGATATGGCGCGGCTGGCGTTGGGGCGCAGGTCCAGGCCGTAGTAGGTCGAGTCCTGCGAAATGAGGTTCAGTTCCTTGACGCCGCCAGCGATGAGTTGCCGGGCTTCCTGGACGATGTCGGCCTGGCCGCGGCTGCGATGGGAGCCGCGCATGCGGGGTATGATGCAAAAGCTGCACGGATGATTGCAGCCCTCGGCAATCTTCAGGTAAGCAAAATGTTTGGGGGTCAGCCGGAAGCGCGGGGTGGCAAAATCGGGAATGTAGCTGGGACGAAGGTTGACTTGGATGAATGGAGCGGCGGATGGGAGGGATGGGATGGATGGGAAGAATGCGCCGGGAGTTTTTGCCGGGCGGGCCAGTTTCTCGCGCCGCCGCGCCAGGGCCTGCCGGACAATATCCGCCGCCTGCGCGACTTGATCGATGCCCATGAAGGCATCAACTTCCGGCAGGAGAGCGGGCAGTTGGTCGCGATAGCGTTGCGGCAGGCAGCCGGAGACGATGAGGCCCTGGCCGGGCCGGGTCTGCGCGCGCACGGCGTCGGATTGCAAAATGGCATCAACGCTTTCTTCCTGGGCGGCGTCAATGAAGGAACAGGTGTTGACAATGACAACGTCGGCCTGGCTGGGTTGGTTGGTGATTTCCAATCCGGCCTTGAGGAGGGAGCCGAGCATGATTTCGGCGTCGGCCAGGTTTTTGGCGCAACCGAGGGAAATGAGACCGACGCGCACGGGCGTTGTTATTGGAGATTTCGTCACGGGGACAACTTGCGATGGATCATCTCAAATCTGAAATTTCAAATTTGAGATGATTAATTGGGTTTGGGCAGGGGCAGGGTTTCGGCGGCTGGCGGCGCTTGATAGAGGCCCGGCCCCAAGCCCTCCAACGGGTCCTTGTGCTGGTAACGAAGCCAGACGAAATAAGAGACGACGACCACCGCCACGATAAGAAGCGTCCCGACTGCGGGCAAGGCCAGCCGCCGGACGAACTTTGAAAGATGGAACATGGCGTCATCGAGCGCGCCACCGGCGGGCTGGGACAAAGCAGGCTCGTGCTGACCTGAATCAGCCAGTTCACGGCTGAGTTGCTGAAGGATTTGCGGGGCGTCGAGTTTCAAGAGAGTGGCATAAGTGCGCACAAAACCGCGAATGTAAACCGGGGCGGAAAAGATACTGTAATTGCCTTCCTCCAGGGCGCGAATATGGTCGCTGCGGATTTTCGTCCAATCCGCCACCTGGTGAATTTCCAAATTCTGCGTCTGGCGCGCCGCGCGCAGTTGTTCGCCGACTGTTGGCATGACCACGATTTGTAGCGTTTTTGGGCGGCGCTGGCAACCCTTTAATTGTTAAAGTTGACGAGCAAAAATCCGGGCAAAATCGGGAGGAGCGGGGCCGGGGGCAAATTCATCCTGTCCTGGCATGGCATGTTTTTCCTCTTTTCGGGCCATGACTTCACAAAACCCCTTTAAAATAAGGGTTTTTTGTCATGGCACAGTGGATGCTTATGGGGGATCGAGATGATTGGCACCCAGAGAGTTTATGAAGCGGATTGCCAGGCCGCGCCATCGCCAGTGGCATTGGACCCGCGGGTTTTAGCGCAGGCGGCGCCGCTAAAGAAACATGAGCAGAAAGCCGTAAATTATCCATGATAGAAAGCATCAAAGAATTAATCGAAGCCCTCCGTGACGAGTTGAAAAACTACGGTGAAATGCTTGCCCTGCTGGACCGGCAGCAGGAATATCTGATGACCCGCGCCGCGAATGAAGTGTCCCAATCCATCAGCCTGGTGCAGGCGCAAGGGCTGGCCATCCAGGAAGCGCGGAAGCGGCGGGAGGATTGCCGCCGGGCTGTGGCCGAGGCGGCGGGCGAGGCGGAGAACACGTCATTCAAGGACCTGATTGGGTTGTTGCCGGCGGATTACCAGCCGCTGCTCAAGGCGCTGGTGGATGAAAACAACGAACTGTTGTTTCGTGTGCGCCGCCGGGCGCGCCAGAATCATTTGATGCTGAAACGCTCGGTGGAATTGATGCAGCAACTTTTGAATTCACTTTGCCCGCCGGTGCAGAGGCCCATTGGCAGCGGCCAAGGCAGGCTGGCGGCACTCTCGCGGGCGACGCGACAACTGCACGAGGAGGTAAACTGACCAATCGAAATTATGATTGCATTACTTGACACCGATGTCAAAAAACGGGCCCGCCAACAACGGGCCATTCAGGCGGCCGCTCCCGTGCTGGCGCTGGCGGGCTGGGAAGGGAGGGGAGTCGAAGCGGCCGTCATTGCCGAAGCGCGCGATCCTCTGCTGGACGCACAACTCCAGGCCGAAGCCAGTGTGACCGGGTCGCTGGCCGCCCAGCAGACGAACCTGCAACACGCCGGGACCTGTCTGGATGAGATCATCCGTTTCAGCGCCGCGCCCAATGGTCTCATTGGACTGGACGCCGATCTGTCGAATTTGTTCAGCTCCTTTGAAACCCTGTGGAGCGACCCGGCCAGCGTCCCGTTGCGGCGCGGCATTGTGCGAAGCGCGCAGGAGGTCGCCGCGAAATTCAACCGCGCCTCTTCCCGGCTGAACTGTTTGAGAAACGATTTGAATGCTTCAATTCAAAAGGACGTGGTCCGGGCCAATCAGAACCTGGATGATATTGCCGTCTTGAACCAGCAGATCATCGAGGCGTGGGCTTCGGGCAAGCGGGCTGGCGCTTTGGTCGAGCAGCGCAAACAATGCCTGGAAACGCTGTCCGGCTGCGTCAACATCATTGCCATGCCCCGTGTCGACGGCGGCGTCAACGTGAGCATCGGCGGCGTCGCCATGGTGATCGGGGCAAAGACGCCTGACAGCCTGGCAACGTATCCTGACAAGAATGAGAATTTGCGCCTCCAGGCGCAAAACGCCGGCACGCGGCTGAAGCCGTCCGGCGGCAGCATGGCGGGGAAAATCACCGTTCGCGACGGCGGATTGGCCGCCTTGCAAAGCGGACTGAACAACCTGGCCTCGCAATTGATCACACGGTTCAATTCCATTTACAGCACCGGCTGCGACTTGAACGGCGGGACCGGCCGGGATTTTTTCACCGGGACCGACGCGTCGGACATCGGTGTCAACAGCACTGTGGTCAATGATCCGTCACAGTTGCAGGCCGGCGGCGCGGCGGGAGCGAAGGGAAACCATGCGGCGGCGCCGGCCCTGGAAACCTTCGGCCAAAGCTATGCCCAAACCGTTTCCAAGCTGGGCGGCGCCCTGTCGAAGGTCAGCGACGATTTGAGCAGCAGCCAGGCGGTGGCGCAAATGCTGGCCAACGAACGCGAATCGGCGCACGGGGTGACCATCGGCGACGAATTGACCTGTTTGCAGCGGTATCAGCAAGCCTGCGCGGCCTCCATCCAAACGCAAACAACGCTCAATGAGATGTCGCCCATGCAATGAAGAGCTTCCGGACTTCTTGCAGTGAGGAGCTCAGAATTCCCAGTGGACTCTTATGCCCAAAATTGAAACCGGGCCGCGCGCCGCGTTGTAGGCTGGATTGATCACATACTGATAATCCGCCGTGGCATAGATGTTTTTCCAGATTTGCGCTTTGTAATAGGTTTCAAGCGTCTTCTCCAAACTGTAACTGAGCGCCCCGTCTCCAGCCAGGATGCCGAGACCGCCTGCGGCGAAGAATTGCTGCTGCACGCGCGAAATGCCGTCAACGATCCCGGCCAATCCCACCGTGTCGTTGGGGCGGTTCCAGAAAGCGCCGTTGATGCTCAGCCCGGCTGAGCCGGTCTTGGACACGTCGGCGTAGGCCCAGTCCGGGGTCTGGCCGGCGTTCCAGCCCAGCCGCGCAAAAGCGCCCACGCCCCTGGCCAATTCATACTCCGTGTTCAGTCCAAAGCCGTAATCCAGACAGTAGGAGGGATTGGCCACCACGGCCGGCCGCACCGGACTGTCCAAGGCATCCGCGTAAGTCCCCGAGTCGGCGCGGTTGAGGAAGGCGAGCAGACGGACCGCGCCCGGATGATGATGGATGACAAAGCGGCGTTCGAACTCAGTGACCATTCCCCATGCTTGCAAGTACTGTTGGTTTATGGCCATGCCATTCTGGACGCTGGGCATCTGGAAGAAGCCATAGCGGGCCGTCCAGTTGGGCTGGTTTAATTCGGCGGCGAATCCGGTGATGTAGCCGAGGCTGTTGGCCGGATAGTCCCAGGCTTCATTGCCAACCAAGGCCCAGTTCATAAACTGCGTTGTCGGGTCGCCGGCGTAGGAGTTTTGATCAAAGATGTCCAGGACACTGATTTCTCCGACGGTCAGCGTGATGCGCGATACGTCCTGCCGCCCGCCGAGGTGGAGGGCGTCATCGGCCACCGGTTCCTGATCGCCCCCCAGGCCGATGGTTTGCCTGAGGAAGACGCGGGCCGCGCAAACATTGCCCGCAGAGGAGCCGATCTTGTAGGCCTCGGCATTGGGAAAGGCTTCAATACCCAGAGTGTGGTGGAAGCCGAACCCTTGCCAAAACAAACCGTCCACATGAAATTCCGCGCCCTGCCACAACCGTGCGCCGAGGAACAGGTCGAAATCGACCGTTTCCGCTGTTGCAGAGTGGTTGGGCAAACTTTCCGGGCCGGAATACTGTGCCCGAAAACCGGGACTCCACTGGCCGATATAAGTTGCTTCCATGTGAAGATTCCAAAGCTGTTCCTTCGCGGCGGCGGGATTTGACGCGGTTGGCGGCGGCGCGTTGTTTGTCTGGACGGCATCCTGGCCGGAGCACCGTCCCGCCAAAAAGATGGCGGCGGCCGCAAAAGCGGACAAAGGCCGAACGTAAAAACAAATCTTCATCTTAATAAAATGCCTGTCTTGCTTGAGCACAAGGTTGCCGATAGTGCCCGCGCCGGGCGCGGCGAGAAAGCGCAAAGTCCGGCGCTTCATCAGGCGGACGAACAGAGGAATCGAGTCCATTGTCCCGGGTTCGGGGTTCTTGTTCATGTTACTCATGGTTTGGTTCCAACAGTTGTCCGGTTGGTTGTGACGGTCGCCGTCGCCGGGGGGCTTGTGGCGGCATTGTCCTGCTTTCGCGAACTGGAAAAGACGCGGACGAATTTGATGCCGATCAGCATCAGCAGGATTAACAGGTAAATGCGCAAGGCCCACAAGGCAAACCGGACCGTTCGTGTTGTTTTGATGCGGGGCATAAATCAATCCGCTTTTGGCTCAAACTTTGTGCCTTTCAGGATGTCCCGGTTGCGGACGATTCCCAGGAGCCGGTCCTGGGCGTCCACCACCGGCAGCATGTGAAACTGGTATTTGGCGAAGAGCGCCACCAAATCTTCGCGCAGGCAATCGTGGTCCGCCGTGACGACGGGCGAAATCATCAGATCCCCCAGGCTGGCGTTCTCCGGCGCGACCACCAGATCACGCAAGTCCACCACGCCTTGCAAATTTTTCCCTTCGCCCGCCACGATGTAGAGATAGGAAATGTTCCGGTTGTCCCCGGCGAAATTGCGGAGCGAATGCAAAACGTCAACCGCCTTCGCTTCTTGTGTGAACGCGAAAAATCTCCCGCTCATCAATGTCGCCGCCGGCACGTCGGTGCTGGACAGGATGGCGTTGACGCGCGAGGCCCGGGCCGGCGGCAACAGTTTCATCAGTTCGGTGGCTTTTGCGTGAGGCAAACTGGAGAAGAAATCGGCGATTTGCATCACGGACATTATGGCCAGGACCTGGCGCGCTTTTTCCTCCGACAAGAAGGCGATGAGCTGCCGTTTGGCGCGGGGTTCGGCATCGCCGAGCACTTCGGCGGCCTTGTCCGGGTCGAGCGCGGAAAACATGGCCTGTTGCTCGTCGCCGGAAAGGACTTCGAGGGCGTCGGCCAAATCTTCGCCGGGCAGTTCCAGCGCCTGCTCGCGGGCGACCGAGAGCGTCACGATGTCCTTGGTGTGGTCTTCGACCGAGAGCGGCTGGACATAGCGCCAGGCAATCAACTGATCCCTGGCCGTGGCGAAGCGTTCCAAACCCCATTTGCGGAGAAAGCCGTTGAAGGAGATGTCCACATGAACCAGAAGCATCCGGCCTTTGGAGAAAAGCAGGTGAACGTCGTTGACCACTTCGGTGCGCCGGCCGTCGGTATCCAGAATCGTCTGGCCCATCAGGTGTTCGTTGAGCAGAATCCAGCCTTTCTGGTCAAGGAACGGCGGATACGGATTGCCGGTTTCGGAGGGCGTGATGAAAATGGCCTCGTCTTCAATCCGCGCGACCTTTTCCCACGGAATCAATTCGGTGGGATGTCCTTTGCCGTGTTCGATGTAAATCCCGACCGCTTCGGGATACGGTTCGGAAAGCCGGAAAACCAGGTCGGTGAGCCGGCCATTTTTCCGGTGGGTTTTGTCGAGGCAAATCCGGCGATTGAGCAGCCTGGAGAAATACAGGAATTGATACGCTTCAAAACCCGGCGGCTTGGCGGTGACGTTGTTTTGGGGGTTGTTCATGGCAGGTTCTCCTAATTGCCCGCTCCGAACCATTCGGGGAACAGCACGGAAATGCCGTAGGCGGTCGAGATGACGATGACGAATGCGGCGATGCTCCAGTTGGCGATGTTCTGCCAGCGGGTATTGACGTAATCGCCCATGAGCGGTTTGTCGTTGAGCAGCAAAATCAAAAACATCAGCGCGGCCGGCAGGAGCGTCACCGCCACGACCTGCACAAAGATGGTGATGATGTTCTGCACGGCGATGGTGGCGGCGAGCGAGACGACTCCAGCCGACATGAGCATCAGCACGTAGGCGACGTAGAACCACGGCGCTTCCCGAACACCACGGTTCAGGGAATGCGCCCAGCCGAAGACTTCACCCAGCGCCCAGCTTGTCGCCAGGGAAATGCACAACGCGCCGAGCAACCCGGCGTCGAACAGGCCGATGGCGAAGAGCAGCCTGGCCCACGGGCCCCAGTGCGAACCGGCGGGCATGACCGCAGGCATGGCTTCGGCGGTTTTGGCGGCCGAATCCATGTCCTGCCAACTGTGGAACGAGGGATCCACCTTCGACCAGGGACCGGTGGCGGCAGGATTGGCCGCAGTGTCCGCCGCCAGGGTGGCGGAGTTGGGATTGGACGGGTTGTAGTAGAAGACGCCGGCCGTGGCGATGATGATGAACGCCGCCACCACGCAGGTCATGAAGGAACCGAAGAAGGTGTCGAATTGTCCGTACTTGATCTGTTTCACATCCATGCCCTTGTCCACCACGGCGGATTGCTGAAAGAAGATTTGCCACGGCGTGATGGTCGTTCCGATGTTGGCCATGATCAGGGTCAGCAAGGCCGCGCCCGACATGCCGAGTTTGAAGCGCGGATGGTAGAAACCCCGCCCCACCGCGCTCCAGCCTTCCTGGACGTTCCCGGTGTGCATCGCCCAGATGGCGGTGGGGATATAGACCAGGTTGAAGAGGCAGAAAAAGAGCGTGATTTTCTCGAACGTCCAGTAACGCCCGGTGATCACGATGCCGGTGAGCAGGAAGGTGACACTCAAGAACGTGATCCACGGCGGGATGTTGAACAAGCTCATCGCCTGCGTCATGCCGATGTATTCGGTGACCAGCGTGAGCCAGTTGATGACGGCCAAATCGAAAATGGAAAAGCAACCCCAGAATTTCCCAAAACCGTCAAAGATCGCCTCCGCGTGGCCGCGCTTGGTGACCGCCCCCAGCCGCACGGTCATCTCCTGCACGTAATACGCCATGGGCACCAGAATGACCATGGCCCAAAGCAAGTTAAACCCCGTCCTGGCTCCGGTTTGGGCGTAGGTGGAGATGCCGCCGGCGTCGTTGTCGGCGATCATGGTGATAATGCCGGGGCCACGGGCGGCCAGGAAGATCAACGTCCGGCGGTTCAACCGGCGGACCTGGTGCAGACATTTGCTGAGCCAATACATGGTAACCTCAATGCGCCGTATCCATTCATACAAAATAGAGGGCGTCGTGTGTTACTGAAGATTGTCTGAAGAATTCTTAAGGATTCCGCTCCGGGCAAAGCGGCCTGAAACCTCTCCCCCCTTGCCCGGGAGATGCCACGACGGCAGACCTGTCCATAGTTTGGCGACGGCGGATGATCCCGCCTTTTCAACGATTTTATCACTGCGACTGACTGCGACTGACTGCGACGGGGCTGGATTTTCCACGGCGGAATTGTCCTGGTTGGCCTTATGCGCTTCGCGCTGCAACTCCCCGGTTGTAGAATTCCCTTTTTTGGGATGGGACTTATGGGAGACATGGGACAGATGGGGCTGGAGGCAGGCGGGCGATTTTGCCAATGCGAGTTTTCATCGTTTTCAGGTTTTTGTTGTTGGCCGGTCATTTCAATTCTTCATCATGGTTCTAATTAGCTATTCATTGGACTACATTATAGCATAGTTATTCACCAGAACAACAATTATTTTAAAATTATTTTGTAATCGACATCATTCCGGCGCAACCGCCTGAAGGCGAAAGACTTAAGAATAACGCAAGGAAGATTTGGCAGGGGAATGTTTGGCAGGGGAATGCGGAGAAGAGTTTGCAGGCTTATTCCCCTGCCCATCATTCCCCTGCCACATCCGGCTTTTCCACCGAATGGAAGGAGGAGAATGGATCAGCCAGCCAATGATTTTAGACTGCCCGGCCACCGGACTTGGGGAAATGGATTCTCTGCCAGACCCTCAACCGTCCCGACAATTCGTTCCACAGTGCTTGCGGGCAACTTGCGCAGGTCTTTGCGCGCGGATTTCTTCCACTCAATGCGAAAGGGCATTACGTTTCGGCCCTTTCTTGAACTCGGCGTGAGGGATCGTTTCTTCCTCGCGCCGTTCGGCGATTACGGCCAAATCATCCAAATCTTCCAAGAGCTTTTCGTAATCGTCAATCGGCAAAACAACAGCCGTTTTCCGCCCCTTTTCATTTGTCAAAAATTGAACCGTCGCGTTCATGTTTGAAAACTAACGCTTGCGCGCGTTTGATTCAATTTATTTCCGCCGCGTGTCGTCTCCCCAGACTTTGGCGGCGGACTTGTCGCGCCATAGCCGCTGCGGGGCGTGTTGCCCAAAAGGTTCGCACGGGAGAATGTTGATCATGGAGTATCAAAGCAATTTAATTGAACGACCAAGGCCGATCCATCGCCCACAACCATT
>Ga0326728_10026102_pt1 | contig 10381 bp, 11 predicted proteins | sample MB3enrmetagenome_FD_207602 | JGI IMG/M metagenome (GOLD analysis project Ga0326728, IMG submission 207602) | Lab enriched peat soil microbial communities from McLean, Ithaca, NY, United States - MB31MN | ecosystem: Environmental > Terrestrial > Soil > Wetlands > Peat | place: USA: New York... | reverse complement strand
GATCGTCACTCCACAGCAGCGCGCCCGCGTCTTTTACATGATTGCGAAATCGTATATGAAGCGCGGCAACCCGGACGGCGCCCTGGACTATTTGCAGCGGGCCAAGGATCTCCATTATGCCGATCTGCACAAGGTGTACGACGACCCGGATTTCTCCGCCTTGTTGACCGATCCGCGGCTGGCCAAGATCGTCAAGCGGTAACGCCAGGCATTGGTGAGGGCGATGCGGCGGGCCGCCGTGGATGAGCACGGCGGCCCGCCGCTTGAGGGAACGAAGGAGTGATCGGAGCGCAGTTCAGGATCAGTTCGACCGCTCCGCTATCAGCATTGACTGAAGTATCTGCTCCGAGACTTCCTTCACGGCGCCGGGCGAGTGAGCGAGAAACAGGGTATTGGTCTTGTCACTCTCGCCAATCGACTTCAGCGTGTCGAAGTACTGCGTCACCATTACCAACTGCATGACGTCCTTCGAGGAAGCGCCATCCACCACCTTCTGGAACTGCTCGATGGAAACCTGCAAACCCTCGATGATCGCTTTGCGCTGATTGGCGATGCCTTGACCTTGCAGAGCCTTGCTTTCGGCCTCGGCCTCGGCTTTCTTGACCACCAGAATCTTCTCCGCCTCGCCCCTGGCGTTGGCGGCCACCTGCTCGCGCTGGGCGGCATTGATGTCGTTCATGGCCGACTTCACCTTGGCATCGGGAACGATGTCGGTTACCAGCACATTGACGATCTCGTATCCGAAGGTAGCCATGTCGGCGTCGAGCTCCTGCTTGACAGCAGCGGCGATTGACGATTGCGAGGCAAAGACCTCGTCCAGCGTCATGCCCGGCACATGGCCCAGAATCACCTGCTCCACATAGCTCTTGATCTGCGCTACCGGATCGGAGAGCTTGTAGTAGGCGTCATAGACCTTTTCTGGACGAACGCGGTTCTGCACGGAGATCGGAATCGTCACGAAGACGTTGTCTTTGGTTTTGGTCTCCATGGTCAGCGTAATCTGGTTGACGCGCAAGCTCACCATGCCGGCCACGGAATCGATATACGGGACTTCCAGTTCAAGCCGGGCTCGGCTACCCGGAGAAACTTGCCGAAGCGCGTAATGACGGCTACCTGCGCGGTGCTTACCGTAAAGAAGCTTCCCAGAACCAGGGAGAGCAGGAAGATGGCGACAATCGCCAGCAGAATCACAATAAACGTGCCCATTTGAATCCTCCGTTGCCTGCCTCGGCGAGCAACCCCGAATTATACAGGAGATATGTTTCCGCCATGTTGCAGATTTGGGCCTTCGTCCCGGGGCAATCGCATGAAGGTCTTCTGAAGCAGAAGCCGGCTCCATTTGCCACTTGAACACGTAAAGGACCGCGATCCCTCCCGTAGGGAGGGTTGAAAATAGGAATGCGCCGAAGTTGGAATTCACCGCCCCGTATGGGCAGTGCGAACCCCAATTGCGCTCTCGGTCTCTGTTCCCGCAATCGTCCTGGGGCCCCGGCTGCCGAAACGGCTCTGGCGATTCCCGCTCAACGGAAACCGCCGGATGCGGTCGCCAGCAAGCCATAGCCGAACCGCTACTCCACCTCTCCCACATAAACGCCGAAGGGCAGGAGTTGGAACTGCCCCAGCCAGGCCGGATCGGCAGCTCCGGGCGACTTTAGCAGCGTCCTCGTCTTGCCGCCCGCACCGGGGACGCTCAGGCTGACCGTCTGCGGCTCGGCGGTAAAGTTCACTGACACCACCACAGCCGGCGCGCCCGGCGTCTGGCGTAGCCAGCTCAGTACCTTGGTGTTGCCTGTGTCGAGCATGACGTTCTCGCCATGGGCCAAAGCGGGGGTGGTCTTCTTGAGGCGAATAAGGCTCCGGTACCAGGCAAGAAGGGAGTTGGGGTCGTTCTTCTCAACCTGGACGTTGATATCAGCGAAGCTGGGCGGCACGGGCAGCCAGGGCGCGGCCTTCGAGAAGCCCGCGTTCGCGCTCGCGTCCCACTGCATCGGCGTGCGTTCCCCGTCGCGGCCCTTTTCCTTGGGCCAGCCGGTGATGCCGATGGGGTCTTTCACGTCCTCCTTGCGCGTGGGAGGAGTGGTCTTCATGCCGATTTCGTCGCCGTAATAAAAGAGCGCAGCGCCCCGGCTTGCGAACAGGACCGTTGACAGAACCCGCTGAATCTCCAGGTCATGGACACCGTCGCCGTAACGCTTGCCCAGGCGCGGGTTGTCGTGGTTGTCGAAGAGCAGCAGCGGGGTGTTGCCGCCGATCTGCGTCTCCACTTCGCTCAGCCGGGCGCGGAAGGCCTCCACATCCAGCTTGTCGATCATGCCCACCTGCGTATCCATGGGCAGTTGAAACTCAGGCTTGCCCGCTGACCCGTACATCTTGGCCAGTTCCGCGATGTTGGGCATGTAGGTCTCGCCGATCAGCACCCGCGTCCCCGGAAACTCATCGGAGCCGAAGGCATCCATATGCGCGCGCATCTCCGCGACAACGGGGTGGAGACCGGGCAGGTTGGAGGTCTTTGTGTCGTCCAGTTGCGGGTCGCCGTAGGCGTTGATCACCGGGCTGCCAACCTTATCCTTGACCACTCCCTCGTCGGCCAGGCTGGGATCCTCGAACAGCGTATTGATTGCGTCGAACCGGAAGCCGCCCACCCCGCGCTTCAGCCAGAAGCCGATGATCTCCTTGAAGGCCTCGTGGACCTTGGGGTTGTTCCAGTTCAGGTCCGGCTGCTGAATATAGAACTTGTGATAGTAGTACTGCCGCGTCTTCTCATCCCACTGCCATGCCGAATGACCGAAGTACGATTGCCAGTTGTTGGGCGGCGCGCCCTTGTCTGCGGCTGTCTGGCCCTTGCCATCGTGCCACATATACCAGTCGCGATAGGGATTCTCGCGCGACGACCGCGATTGGAGAAACCACTCATGCTGGTCCGAGGTGTGGTTCATCACCATATCCATGAGGATGCGGATATCGCGTTTCCGCGCCTCGGCCACCAGCCGGTCGAAGTCGGCCAAAGTGCCGTACTGCCGGTCGATGCTCTTGTAATCCGAGATGTCGTAACCGAAGTCCACCTGCGGCGAGGGATAGCAGGGCGTGAGCCAGATGGCGTCCACTCCCAGATCCTTCAGGTAGTCCAGCCGTTCGGTAATGCCGTTCAGGTCTCCAATGCCGTCTCCGTTCGAATCCTGAAAGCTGCGCGGGTAGATCTCGTAGATCACGGCGTTCTTCCACCAGTCGCGCATGGCGGCGGCGGTTGCCGCGCCTGGCTGAGCCGTGAATTGCGCCGGCGCGGATTGCCCGACGGCGAAGCTCTCTGCTGCCGCGAACGAGAGAACCAGCGCACAGCTTGCCAATGTTCCTGCGATAGGTCTTTTACAGCTTCTCCAGTTTGTCCCGCGCACTGCAGTCTCCTCCGTCTGTATGCGCCGCTCACCGGACAGGCAGCGGCGTCATCCAAGCCAAACTATCATATCTGCCAGCCGGAGGGCGCTACGAACATCCGAGTGTTCAGCACAACTGCCGGGACAATCTGATCGGGCTTGCCGCCCGGGCATTCGACGCCGGTTTCCATATCCAGAATCCGGTGAAATGGAGTTGAAGAGGAAAGAATTTACAAAAAAATACTTGCGCCGTTAAGAGGCTTGGAGTATGTTCTGCATATTCAAAGGCGTGTGATGCACATCACATTCCATGTCCCCATTGTTCCACTAGCTGCTCCTACGACGTCAGCGGCGGAGACTTGTTCTTCATCGTTCGCGCGGGAGCCTTAACGCAGCGACTCCCCTATCTCAGCGCTCAACAGCCGTCCCCAGGAGGTTTCGATGTCCTCTCTCAAGTGTGTAACAGCACTGGGCCTTTCGCTTATCGCTGGCTCAGCGGCCATGGCCGCGCCCGCGTCGACCGCGATCGCCGCGTGCGTCAACACTACCACCGGCGCTGTCCGCATCGTCAGTTCACTCTCTCTCTGTGTCGCGGGTGAGACGGGCATAACCTGGGCGCTCGCGGGCCCGACAGGTCCCGCCGGCCCCGCCGGACCCGCTGGAGCTGCTGGCGCGCAAGGCCCCGCCGGACCCGCTGGCTCGACCGGACCAGCCGGCGCCGCTGGTCCTGCTGGAGCAACGGGGCCTGCGGGCCCTGCTGGCGCGCAAGGCCCTGCTGGACCAGCGGGCGCAACGGGAGCGACTGGGTCGACTGGTCCCGCCGGACCGGCCGGCTCGCAAGGCCCAATTGGCAACACCGGCCCTGCTGGCGCTCAAGGCCCCGCGGGCCCGCAAGGGCTCATGGGCAATCCCGGTACGAACGGTACGAACGGCGCGACTGGGCCGCCAGGCCCGGCTGGACCGGAAGGTTTTCTCTACACGTCCAATTTCGTGAGTCCGAACAACGCCGCCACCAACTACGCGGCCCCGAACCAGACCTCCTCGCTCCTCACGAACAACCAGACACTCGACTCCGGCGGCATTCTCAACGCCGTTGTTGTGCCCGCAGCCTGCACGGTGCAGTTCTTGAAGGTGGGCGCGTACAACTACTACGGCACCGGGACAGACGATTCCACGTTCACGGTGCTGCATAACCAAAATGCAACCTCAATGACCTGCAGCGTGACAACCACAACGGGCGCGAGAAGCTCTTGTTCCGATACAACCGACACCTTTGCGGTCGCGGCCGGGGATACGCTCACGCTCCAAATCACACAAACGAACGACGCGCCCTACGTGTTGTGGTCAACCGCGCTGGCTTGTTTCTAGAACGCGAGATGGGCGGCGGAAAGATTGGACCGTTGTAAACGAATCGGCAAGCAGCTGCGACGGGACGATCTCGCGGCACGAAAACCAATGCAGCATCACCAAAGGAGAAGAAGAATGTCAGATCCATTCTTGGGCGAAATCAGGATGACAGGTTTCAACTTTGCTCCAGTGGGCTGGGCCTTGTGCAATGGACAGACTCTGTCCATCTCGCAATACTCAGCGCTGTTTGCGCTGCTGGGAACCACCTTCGGCGGCAACGGCACCACAACCTTCAATTTGCCTAACCTGCAAGGCCGCGTGCCGATCCATCAAGGGAGCGGGGCTGGCCTGAGCGTGTATGTAATGGGCGAAGCTGGCGGCGCGGAAAACGTCACGCTGCTGAGCAATCAGATGCCTGTCCACAATCATCTTGTGAACGTGAACAACGTGGCCGGCAACAGCGCCGATCCCACCGGCAAGATACTGGCCGAGACCGCCGACGGTTCACGGCCCCCGGTTCTCACTCAGAGCTACACGTCGAATTCGGCGACCGGCACCCTGGCTCCCACAGCCGTCGCCGCCGCGGGAGGCAATCTGCCCCACGCAAACCTCCAGCCGTTCCTGACGGTGAACTTCATCATCGCGCTGGTAGGCATCTTCCCCTCGCGGAGTTAAGCTGCGCAAGCGGCCATTGAATTTACCAGCATGAGATAGCGCGCATGACACTTGCCATCGAGCGCAATACGGCCAGTTGCTTCCTGAGACCCGCGCAGCCGGAGGACGAGCAATTCCTTTTCCGGCTCTTCGCGGAGTCGCAGGAGCATCTGGCCGCCCTCCGGCCGAATGCCGAGCTTTTCAGGTTGCTGATCGAGATGCAGTATCGGGGGCGCAAGCAGAGCTACTCTGCCGATTTTCCCCGCGCCGCGGATGCGATTCTTTGCGTCGATGACGAAACGCGGAGCGCCGGGCCGGTGGGAAGAATTCTGGTCGATTGCGTGCCCGATCGCTGGCGGATTGTCGATATCGCCGTGCTGGCCGAGCATCGCGGCAAAGGATTGGGGAGTTGGGCACTTCGCCTCTATCAGCGGCAATCGGAGGCAGCGGGCGCCAAGCTGACGCTAGCAGTGAGGCCGGAGCATCGTGCGCGCCGGCTCTATGAACGGCTGGGCTTTCGCGTGATCGAGGAGAGTCCATTGTCTTTGGAGATGGAGTTCAGCGCCATCGGGGCTCTCCATTATTCGCGGACAAAGCCGGAATCGTTGCTTGCGGCTCGCTAGCGATGTGTCCATGAGATTTGGGAATTCGAACAGAAACCCTGGGCGCCCCAAGTCCCTGGCATTTGGGAACCTGGGAAAGCACGAAATCATCAAGACGCGGTATTAGCAATAGGGAATACAAGGAGGCAAAGATGAAGAAACCGTCGTTGGCGTTGCTTGCACTGGCAGCGGCCCTGGTCCTTGCTCCATTTGCCAAGGCAGACTCCTCGTTTAACTTTACCTACTCCGCGCCCGGTGGTGTGTATGGATCAGGCACGCTGGCCGGCACAGATCTTGGCTACAGCGCCACTTACGATTCGGAAGCGTGGTTGATATCGAGCGTTACCGGGACATTTGACGATGGGACGAACAGCGGTCCTCTTACTCTGATCCAGAACCCGGACACAATCGGCGGTTCCGTCCAAACGGACCCAGTTTCGGGCTTCACCTATGACGATCTGCTCTATCCGGCGGGAAGTGGAGGCGAAAATCTGGACTACAACGGCCTGCTCTTCAGCTTCGATGGAATGGAACTCAACCTCTGGGAGGGAGGCTTTCCCTATATTGAAGGATGGGCTGAATACGACCCGATTACTGCGAATACGAATTCTGGGGCAGGAACCTTTTCCCTCAGCCCGGAGCCTGGCAGTCTGCTGTTGTTTGGCACTGGCCTGTTTGGCCTGGTTGGCATTCGGTTGCGAAGGCGCGCGCAGGCCGGAGTTGCCATGAAATCGTAGTCAGATCTTCGGCTCCCGGAACGAAGAGCATGGAAGCTGCCCTCTTCTCCGTGCCGCCATTCTTTGAGCGCCGGGCGTTGCGCCGCGACCGCATCGTGGTCCCCGCAGCAATGGTGGACGCCGCAAGTCTCAGCCCTACGGATGAGCAGCCAAACTCATCTTCATCCGGCCGAAATCCACACCGAACTCCGGCTGCTCCCGCGTCCCGTTGATGTGAATCTGAACCTCCGTTCCCGCTCCATTTTTCTCTAAACGCCGGTCCAGCGGCTTGAGCAGCATTCCTTTCCATCCGCCCACCATCTGTGAGACCGTGGCTTCCATCTTCGCGGAGCCCGCAAAATCCAGCGTGCCGCCCTCCACCCCATAAGTGCCCTTCAATTGGATGGTCGCTCCAGGAACCGTATAGGTCAGGCTGGGAAGGGTAATCACTCCGCCTGCCATCTGGAAATCTCCCTCCATACGCGACCGGACGGCAGCCGGGTCGGCGGTCTTTGCGTCCCTGGGGCGGCCCTGCCCGCGTTCACTCAGCTCTTCAATGCGGTCCTGTACCTTTTCGCTGGTGAACTGGGCCTGATCGAGCGCAAAACTCCCTTTCAATTGCATCCGCTCATGGACCGGCGTGCTCCCCTCCGGAGTCCCCGGAGGAATGTGCAAAGCGGCCTTCATGGTCAAGGCGCCGGTCAGCATGGGGGTGTCTCCGCGGCTCGCCAGGTGGAGAAAATCCTCAATGCGAGCCCGGTCAACGTCTACATTCAGCGCAATATCGTGCCCCCCGCTCTGCGGCACGCCGCCAGCTCCCGCAACCGGAACGCGCACGATCTGCCCGTGGACCTCAAAGTGAGAGTGCCCGAGCGTCGCTTCGACGGGCTGTAGGCATGTATCGCCGTTGGTTCCGTCGACCTTGGCGTGAAACTTCGTATGAAGAGGCAGCGGATTGTCGAAGGGCCGCAGCCGGAACTCCGGCGTATCCGTCTCGCCATCGACGACAAGGTCGCGCAGCGTCCCCTCATAATGGCCGGTGGAGGAGAGAATCCCCGCAATCCCCTTGAAGGCGGCCAGATCGGCATGCTCAAATCGATAGTCGCCGCGGATGGGATCTTCGCCCAGGTCAGCCTCATGCGACGCGCCAAGTGTTCCCTTTGTGTGGATGGTTCCCACCGGCCGGGGGTTGGTCAGCTCAGCTTCGAATCCCATCGCGCCGGCCCCGCCCACATTCGTCAACTTGAAGCGGGCGATGGCAATCTCCATCGGCAGCTTTCCCGGCTTGCTGGTCTCCAGCGTCAGGTCCGCCCCGCTGCACTCGACGCTGTCCAGGTCAAATCGCAGCACCCCCCCGCCGCTCTTCGACTGCTCAGCGCCAGCCTGACCGTGTCCAAAGTGCGACTTCGGCGGCAGGTCCACCTTCAGCTCCTTCAACCGCACCAGGGAGATGGGAATCGGCTGGCCCGGCTCGTAGCGCAGCGGCGCGTGAAAGCGAAACTCCGCCAACTCGACCAACGGCTGCGGCGGCTTGACCGTCCCAGGCCCAGTCTGCTCTGCCGCTCCGGAAACAGATACGCCTGCCACCTGCGCCGGCGGCCAGACCCTTAGCCCCTTGCCCTCAGCCCATAACCCCCATTGGCCCTCCAGGCTATTGCCCAGCGTCACATGGAAGCTGTCCAACTCAACCCGCGCATGGAAGCGATCTTGCAACTCCTCGACGATCCGTGCGCGCAGGAACGGCTCAGCCCGGCGCGCTAGCACGGCCACAATCGCAGCCAACCCAACCAACATTGCCAGCAAAGCGCCCGCGACCCATTTGAGCCACCGATGCCCGCGCCAGTAAGATCTTCGAATCGCCACCGAACATGTCTCCAGATCGCTTCTCATTGTCGCAGGATTCTCCGCCTTCATTTTCTCAATAGACGCGAATGCCGTAGACTTCATAACAGGAATGCAAGCGCACATTGAAAACCTCGTGAAATTGCAAAGCTTGGATCTGGAGCGCGCCCGCGTCACCACGGCCGCGCGCGCTCTGCCTGCCGAAGTGTCTCAGGCCGAGGCCGCGCTGGCCGCCGCCGAGCGTCAGGCTGCCGCCACCACGAATGCACTTAATAACGAAGAGTCTCTGCGCACCCGCCTTGACCGTGAGATCGCTTCCCACCGCCAGAAGGCCGCCCGCTTCCGCACCCAGCTCGATACCGTCAAGACCACCGAGCAGGTCGCGGCCATGCAGCACGAGATCAGCTTCGCCGTCGCCGAGGCCGACCGGCTGGAGAACGACGAGTTCGCCAGCCTGGAGCGTTCTGAAGCGCTGGAACCCGCGCTTGCGGCCGCCCGCGCGCTGGTCGAATCCCTCGCAGCCGCGTTTGAGACTACTCGGGCACGCGCCGCCCTGCGGCAGCAGGAACTGGCCGCCGAGCTGGCCGCCCTCAACCTCGAGCGCGAAGCTCTGCGTCCGCTCATCGAGCCCCAGTGGCTTATTCGCTACGATCGTCTCTCCGGCTCGCGCGGCACCGGTTTGGCCCGCGCCGATAATCAGCAGTGCACCGGCTGCCGCATGGGTGTCCGCCCGCAAACCTGGAATCAGCTCCGCGACGGCGAACTGCTCGCTTGCGACAGTTGCGGCCGCCTGCTCTATTGGGATCCAGCGATGGCTCCCCCACCGCCGCCAGAGCCGCCCGCCACGCCCAGCGCTGGCCGCGCCATCCGCAAGACCCGCCAGGCCAGCGCTTGACAGGTCTTCCAACGGCTTTACACTGACTGCAAGACTCTATGGGACCAATCGGACATTTCTCAGTGGGAATGGCGGCCAAGCGCTTTGCGCCGCAGGCGCCCCTGGGCATTCTTTTGCTGGCTACCTTCCTCCTCGACCTCCTGGCGGTCGCATTTGGCTATGCAGGCATCGAGTCCGCTGAAAAGGGCATCCCCTGGTCGCACGGTCTTTTCATGTCCGTTTGCTGGTCGGTTGCTGTTGCTTTGCTGGTCCAGCGCATCTTTCGCAGCCTTCGCGCCGGCGTGGTTGCCGGGCTTATGGTCTTCAGCCATTGGATTCTCGACCTGATCTCCCACCCCATTCCCTTCAACACCTTCTCCTTCCGAACCTGGCATTGGGACTACGGTCGTCCAATGCTTCCGGACCTGCCGCTGCTCTTCCACGGCTCGCCTGTCGTGGGATTTGGCTTGTACAACCACATCGGCGCCGTTCAGGCCACCGTGCTGGAAGTCGTAACGTTTCTCCTTGGCACCGCTGTTTATGTCGACTACCGTCTCCGGGTGAGAAGGAAGTGTAGACAGAACCACGACGGACCTGCCGCTGTTTCCGGCGTGTAATGCTGTCCTGCTAGCATTCTTCTGTGGGACTGGCCCGGCTGGTCTACATATACGCCTTTCTGGAGTTTCCCTTGCAGCGCATCTGTGTCGATATGGATGAGGTCATGGCGGATACGCTCGCCGAGCACCTGCGCCGCTACAACCAGACCTTTGACGAAGACGTTACTCCTGAAGACCTGGCCGGCAAGGGCCTCTGGGAGATCGCGCCCCTCGACCGCCAGCAGCAACTGCGCGCCTTTCTCGACGCAGAAGACTTTTTCGAGGATCTGGCCGTCATCCCCGACTCCCAGCAGGTGCTCAAAGACCTCTCCGCGCGTTTCGAGATCTTCATCGCCACGCAGGCCATGACGGTCCCCAA
>Ga0326728_10026101_pt1 | contig 10382 bp, 10 predicted proteins | sample MB3enrmetagenome_FD_207602 | JGI IMG/M metagenome (GOLD analysis project Ga0326728, IMG submission 207602) | Lab enriched peat soil microbial communities from McLean, Ithaca, NY, United States - MB31MN | ecosystem: Environmental > Terrestrial > Soil > Wetlands > Peat | place: USA: New York... | reverse complement strand
CGGGGCGCGGGCAGGGGAAAGGAACTTGATGGGATGCGGCTCGAAAGTAATCGCGGCGGCGATCGCGCCTCGAGGGCGAGCAACTTCCACCACGCGGTCCAGGAGCTTGCAATGCGCCAGGTGGACTCCATCGAAGTTGCCGATGGTCAGCACGCAGGAAGCAGGCGCGAGTTGTAGTTCACCGAGACTATGGATAACGCGCATAGACAGTCGAGAAGTCAAGGAGTCGAGAAGTCGAAGAGCCAAGAACTTCTCGACTCCTCGACTGTTCGACTTCTTGACTCCGGCTAGACCTCCAGTCGCAACCCATCGTAAGCCAGGCGCACGTGCGAGGGAAGACGGGCGTTGGTTTCCTCGTGGCTTAACTCGTGCGCAATGTGGGTGCAGTAGCCTCGTGGAACCTTTAACCGCTCCATCACACTCAGGGCCTGTTCCACCGTCAAGTGAGTGGGATGGGGACGAGGGCGCAGAGCATCCAGAATCAGTACCTCGAGACCTTCCAGCAGCGCATAGCTCGACTCAGGGATTTCGCTTACATCAGTCAAATAAGCGACGCCGTTGATGCGGAACCCGAGAATCGACAAATTGCCATGCAGCACGGGCACCGGAACGATCTTGAGCCCTTCCACTTCAAACGGTCCATCAATCAGGTGAGGATCGAGCCGGGCGACTCCGCCATAGGGGTAGTCGCCGTCGAAGATGTATTTGAATGTCCGGCGGATTTCTTTCATGCAATAGGCGTCGGCATAAATCGGAATCGGCTTCTGCTGCCGGAAGTAAAAGGGGCGGACGTCATCGAGCCCCAGGATGTGGTCAGCGTGCGAGTGGGTGAAGAGGACAGCGTCCAGGCGATCCAGGTCCTCACGCAGTGCTTGCGCCCGGAAGTCCGGCGTCGTGTCAATCACCAGGACGCGGCCCTCGAACTGAACCAGCAGCGAAGGCCGTGTGCGCTGATCGTGCGGGTCGCTTGAAGTACAAACCCTGCAATGGCAGGCTAGGGTTGGAACCCCGGTGGAAGTTCCGGTCCCCAAGAAGGTCAATCTCATTTGCTCTTTCGCGCTTGTCGTTTTTGTATCTCGACAAAGCTCATGCGCAGTTCGTAGAGGACATCCTCGAGCAGTCGAGATTCACTGGCGGTGAGATTGCCCCGGGTCTTTTGCTGCAATACTTCCAGCAGATCGAGGGTCCGCTTCGCGTTGGGCATGTCGGCAGGAATGTACTCGCCGGACGGCCCAGGTATCAACCCAAGCTGAAACATGGCCGTGGTGCTGAGGTAAGAAACCAGGGTTTCAAACCCGGAGGAATCCTCTTCAAAGGGGCCGTGGGGCTGGCTGGGCACATCGCGCGGGGCACTGCGCTCCGGCGCCCTCGCAGCCTCCCCGTTTTTGTCATCCGCTACGACATCGTCTTTTCGCGAGCCGTCGGCGGCAAATGGCCGGCGGTCAACCACTCTGAACCCCGATGAACTTCCCTCCTCTTTGGCCATCGCATCCCTCCCCGCCCCACCTTCTGCGTCTCGCAATCGGTGTAATCGTCCGCCGGAGTTCAAGTCTACCAGTAATCTTCCCAGCCAACAAGGCGGTCAACCAGGAGATGGTGCCCCAGGTTCAGCGTAGCGCCCCGACCTGTGGGGGCAGTTGCCGACCCTTCGCTCGGCTCAGAGTTTGTGACTTTTTTCGATTTTTGGCCATTTGAGAACGCTTAACTCTTTTGTTATCAGTGCCGGTTTTCGGCCAAATTCAAAAAAGTCACAAACTCTCAGGGCAGGCTCTGAAGGTCGGCGCTATGTTCAGGTTAGCGGCAACCGGGTCGTCCGCAGGCGCGGTCGGGGCGCCCGGCGCGCAGGCAAACAAAACTGAAACTGAGGTACCAACTTCCTGAGCCAATCAAGAGCAGACTAATCCGCCAGACAGTACCTTCGTGCTATAGACGCCGCGCGTGAGAGTTTCAACTGTTTACCACCTAAATCATACATAACCGTTCTGATAGTACCCTCGTACCATAGACCCCCCCCTCTAGTACTGGTACCTTCAGGCGTCGGTTCACCTGTCGCTCCCGGTTGGCTCAACCGGCTCGCGAGATAGGCAAAATGAGAGACGCTTCAGTTCTCGACTCCGGCCCGTTCATCGTCCGTTTCCCACGTAGTAGCTCGCGGAAACAGGGACACCCTTATAAAACGCTCATAGGTCCTGAAGAAGCGGCTGTTGGACAAGCTCTCCCAACCCGACTGTCTGAGGCTTCGCCAGATCTACCGGCCGGGCATTCGAGCCGGTTGAATCCCCGTGAGCCTCGGTCCAGGTGGTCGGCGATTTTACGCGCTTAATATCTTCGTAAAGGATTATAAACACAATGAGTCCATCCTACATAATACGTTCGATACGCTCTCACCCTTCTCCTTCACTTCCAACCGGCAAAGCCTGCAAGCTGGATCGGTCATGCTTTCCAGCCTGGGCACTGCGCCAAGTCCGCCTGAATACGGGGATTCTTCTGGCAACCATAATCGCGCTGGCAGTTCTCTCCGGTTCCGGCACGATCGCTTTTTCTGCACTCCGCACCCAGGGAGTGGCCGGCGTTTCGCTTACCAACGTCTCATTCGGGTCGGTGCCCGTCAATACGACCAGCCCCACGCAAAACCTCACATTGGCAAACACGGGCACTGCAACGTTTATGATCACCAGCATAACAATCACCGGCACCTACGCCAGCCGATTTGCGCGGACGGGCAATTGCGGCAACTCGCTGGCGCCCGGAACGAGCTGCACTATCAGTCTGACCTTCACCCCCAACACAACCGGCTGGCGCTCTGCGATGCTCAACATCTGGACCACTGCCTGGGGCGGTCGCAAGAACGTGGGCCTGAGCGGGATCGGCGTCGCAGCCGCCGCTCCGACTGGCAGCGTTTCCCCTGGCAGCCTTTCCTTTGGGAACCAGCCTGTCGGCACTACCAGCGGGACAGGGACTGCCACTCTGAGCAACACGGGTGCCTCCACTCTGAATATTTCCAGCGTGACAATCACGGGGGCCAACGCCGGTGACTTCGCCCAGACCAACAATTGCGGCAGTTCGCTGGCGGTCGGTGCGAGCTGCACGATCAGTGTGACCTTTGATCCGACGGCGAGCGGCAGCCGAACGGCGTCGGTCAGTATTACCGACAATACCGCGGGTAGTCCCCAGACAGTAAGCCTTTCCGGGACGGGCACTGCGACGGCGGTCAGCCTTTCTCCGACCAGCCTCTGCTTCGGCAACCAGCCTGTCAACACTCCCAGTGGGACGTTAACGGCTACCCTGACTAACGGCGGCAACGCGGCCGTGAGTCTCTCCAGCATCGGTCTCACGGGCGCCAATCCCGGTGACTTCGCCGAGACCAATACGTGCGGCAGCTCGGTAGCAGCAGGCACGAGTTGCACGATCAGCGTGACTTTTGATCCGACAGTGAGCGGCAGCCGAGCGGCGTCGGTCAGCATTACCGACAACGCCGCCGGCAGTCCCCAATCCCTCGGGCTTACCGGGACGGGCACGGCGGCGGCGGTCAGCCTCTCCCCGACCAGCCTTTCTTTCGGGAACCAGCCGATCACCATGACCAGCAGCACTCAAACCGTCACCCTGACTAACGGCGGCAACTCCGCGCTGAACATCAGCAGCCTCACAATTACCGGCACGAATGCTGCCGACTTTGCCGAGGTCGCGGACACCTGCGGCACTTCGGTTGCGGCGGGAGCGAATTGCACAATCGGCGTCGCCTTCACACCCTCGACGGCCAGCTCCGAGACCGCATCAGTCACCATTGCCGACAATGTCACGGGCAGCCCGCAAACGGCAAGCCTGTCTGGTTCCGGAATCCATGACGTCGGTCTCTCGTGGACTCCCAGTACGAGTTCTGGGATCGTGGGTTATAACATTTACCGGGGAACTGCCCCGGGAGGAGAGAGTTCCACGCCGTTGAATTCCACGCCGGTCGCTGGGACGACTTTCACGGATGAGAGCGTGGCCGCAGGTTCGACGTACTATTACGTGGTGACGGCGGTCGGCTCAGATGATGTGCAGAGTCCGGCCTCGGGAGAAACAACGGCTGTAGTACCGTCCAGCTAACCGACTTAATCTTCGCTTAGGAAAGCGAATCGTCCGTGGTAACCGACCGGGCCCTCTGATCTGCCTCTCCCCTCCCAGGCAGCTTGAGGAGGGCCCTCTCGCCAACAAGGTACTTCACAATCAGACGCGCGGAGTAAGTGACCTTCGGGGTGCCCGCGTGTCTCTTCGCTCAGGACAAGGGCGACTCTTGAGCAAAAAAACCCACCAGCATTTTCTGCTCGCGGTACTGGTACCGACTTTTTGGCAGGTCGCAGCAAGCAGAGTCGCACGGTTGTTGAGGTCTCCGCGAAAATTAGGGAAAAGCAGAGAGTGGAGACATACTTGCACGGACTTGACGTGCCGGTGAGTTGCGTACTTTACAGGATTAGGATCCCAGTTCTGAGAACCAGTTGGAAAGCGAGCGAGTACGCCGAGGATGAGTCTGACTGTCAGATCCTCACGAAGGGTCGTGAGCGTTGCCGCTGCCAGTGAAGGCTTTGAGGCTCAATACTCATTAGTTTATAGATACAAAGGCTACCGTTGACATGCTACTCAATTGCCGAGCGGTTCAACTTACCTCTGTAAATTGGCCGCCCTCTGAAAACCGGTCCGCAGGCAAACGCCACGCGTTTTCCCCCCAGGCCCAAGGGCTGCGCGTAGCACGACTGAAGGGAGCGCTTCTTCTATCTGCCATTATTACTGGGCTCGCACTTTTGCCGGTTCCGTGCAGTACCGGGTTTGCCTCCTCAAACTCATCACTTACCGTCAACCTCTCGGTCACCAGCCGTTTTTTTGGCTACGTAACCGTCGGCGTGACAAGTCCACCGCGCACTGTCACGTTGAAGAATGCAAGTAACGCAGCCTTAGCCATTCAAGGGATTACGATCACGGGCGCTAACGCCGCCGACTTCGTTCAGACTAACAACTGCGGCAGTTCGGTGGCGGTCGGAGCGAGTTGCACGATCAGTGTGACCATGACGCCGTCCGCAGGCGGGACCCGGCGTGCGACCCTCACTATCTGGGACAGCAGTCCGGGCGGCAGTCAGACCGTGAGCCTTACGGGAGTAGGCCTAGCACCTAGTCTTAGCCTTGCTCCGGCCAGTCTTTCCTTTGGGAGCCGTTCGACCGGCACGACCAGCCCAGTACAAATCATATACCTGAGCAATGCCGGTCCTGGAACTCTGATCATCAAGGGACTGGCCATCACGGGCGCAGATGCGGGTGATTTCGCCCAGGTCAACAATTGCGGCAACTCGGTTCCGGCGACGAGGAGTTGCACCATTGGCGTAACTTTCACTCCGCTTGCCAGCGGCAGCCGTGTGGCAGCAGTGAGCATCACCGACAACGCCAGCGGCGGCACACAGACAGTGAGCCTGGTCGGGATCTCTACCGGACCTCCCGCCGGTTCGCCCGGGAAGGGCAATCCGGGGGCTGGGGTGAGCATTTCCCCCTCGGGTCTCTCCTTTGGAATCCAACCCATCGCCACTACAAGTTCGACTCAGACCGTCACCTTGACTAACGGTACCAATGTTATTTTGAACATTGCCGGGCTGGCAATCACCGGCACCAACGCCGGCGACTTTGCCGAGGTCGCAAACACCTGCGGTGCTTCAGTGCCTGCGGGAGACACCTGCACAGTCGGGCTAACGTTTATGCCTTCCGGTTCCGGAGAGCGCACGGCCACACTCGACATCACTGACAGCGCCAGTGGCAGCCCCCAGGCGGCGAACCTCACAGGCAGTGGCTGCCCGGACATAATCTTGTCCTGGGCCGCCAGCACTACCCCAGGCATAGTAGGCTACAATATCTACCGGGGCACCGCTCCCGCGGGCGAAAGCGCGACGCCGATAAACTCCGCGCCGGTCGGCGCCACCACTTATGTGGACGCGACCGTGACGCCAGGGATGACCTACTACTACGTTCTAACGTCCGTAGCCGCCGGTGGCGCGCAAAGCCCCCGCTCGAGCGAGACACAAGCCAAAGTGCCAACCACCTGATTCCCGTTCCCCTCCCCTGCCGGAGGAGTGTGACCTTACACGAAAGGCCGGCACACATTCTGTGCGCAAGGGCAGCGATTGAGGTCACTTGCGTGATCCGGTCAGGTTCGTGCCGGCCAGCACCTGACAGAGCGCAGCCACGCCCAAAGTAACCCGCATCGCCGGTGGCAGCCTGGAAACGAGGAAACGCACGGCAAGAGAATTCACCGAGTAATCTTGCCCTTGGCTGCCGGCAGGGCCGTAAGGGGCTTGGGCTCCGACGGTTACGGGGAAGCGCCTGAGGAGAGGAGAGCTTGAGGCTGCTGACTTTGGCGCCATGCGGCAGACGGAAGGCGATGCGTACGCCCCTACGTACAGGTTAGTAGATTACCACTTAGTATAGTCAACGAAAAGACGGCTCCTGATAGCAGCGAACTTACTGTGTTTGCTTGACATTCGGTGCACGGTCAGGTAAGCTGTGAGGGTCCTAAGAAGAGAATCCCGATTCGGCAGAATGACCGGTGCACACGAACATGCGTGCGCAGGTTGTTCTACGTCTCCGGCACAGCTAAGCTGATCCAAATGCCGAATGTATAACAAAGAGATTTCGAGTTTGTTTTGCTGGGCTCAGGCAAGTAACATGCCTCGAGTACCATCGGCTGCCCATGGAAGACTCTGCACCGACAATTAACATCGTCATTTCGGATGACCACGCGTTATTTCGGGAGGGGTTGCGGAAGTTGCTGGAGGCTGAGCCGGGGATGCGTATTGTTGGCGAAGCCGTAGACGGCGAAGAAACTGTGAAGGTGGTTCGCCAGCTCAAACCGCATGTGCTCCTCTTGGATCTCTCGCTTCCCAAGCTGAGTGGTCTGGAAGTGTTGGCTGAACTGAGCAAGCTGGAACTCCAAACGCGCACGATTATGTTGACTGCGGCGATCGAGAGGGAACAGGTTGTTGAGGCGTTGGAGTTGGGAGCCCGCGGGATCGTATTGAAGCATTCGGCGCTGCAGCTTCTTCTCAAGTGCATTCGTTGCGTCAATGAAGGGCAGTACTGGGTCGGCCAGGAGGGGGTTTCGGACCTTATCCACGCGCTTCGCCGTGCGAAACCTTCTCGTAACGTATCAGCGGCCCCGCCAAACTTTGGTCTAAGCTCACGGGAGATGGAAGTCATAGCACTGATCGTCGCCGGCTATACCAATAAGGATCTGGCGCGAGAACTCGGGATAAGCGAAAACACCGCAAAACACCACCTGACCAATATATTTGATAAGTTGGGTGTTTCCAACCGTCTGGAACTCGTCCTTTACGCCGTCGATCATGGCCTGGTCACCGGCAACTAAGCTCACATGTGCGCGGGTAGAGAGTGTGGCACTGGACGGTGCCAGTACTATAGCTACCAATAGTGCTATTTCAATGATACCATAGGGCCATTGTCAAGTTTTCAGGGCATCGTAGACTGTAACTACACATTAGCAAGAGTTGGAAAAGCACCGAGAGACCGTGAAGCGTCTCCGGTGAAGTGGCAAGAGACCATCGAGGATTGCGACGAACGATGTCCGACCCAAAAGGCGGCGTTACCCTGATTGACAGGACACGTGCCCAGCGTTTCGAATTGCGAATCCCGCTGCGTTATCGGGCTTCCAGCGAACGAGGCTGGCACAGGGGCACGACTAAAAACATCAGCCGGTCGGGGATGTTGTTCCACGGCGAGGATTGGGCTGCGCCAAGCACGCGAATCGAATTGACTTTGCTTCTTCCTCGGCAGATGGGCGTACACCGAACTGCGGAGGTGATCTGTCGAGGCATGATCACGCGTTCCGAACGGCGCGGAATCGAGGAAGGCGGGCCCTTGATGGCGATCCGGATTTTTCATTATCGGCTTGTCCGGCCCAAGAATGGGCGACGGTCGGAAGGTAACAGCGATCATTGAAGCGGGAATTGCGGCTTTTGCGCCCGAACGCGTTGTCAGGCAGTTGAGCTTAGACAACGGAAGGTCAACTGGAGGTTGGGGACGGTAGATCCGTCGTCCAGTTGGTTGCAACGCGGGCCTGGGCGGACAGCGAGTTTCATCCTCGAACCAGTGAAGCACGGCTTACAGAAAAAGTACCCTGTAAGTCACAGGGCGGAGCTGCATATCAAGTGGCCCTCCCACCTTGTTAGCCGCCCCAACCACCAAGCAGCATCCAACGCGTAGTGTCCTGAGTTTGAGAGTAGCGCCGACCTTCAGGTCGGCAAATGCTAGCGTAAAGACCAACGCTACGAATCAAATTAGGACACTACCAGCCAACGTTCCGAGTTGCCGAATGTTCTCCAGTGTGATTTCTACTTCTGACCTGCCCGACGGGACGGGTTGGGACAGTCGATCCACTTCCGAGACTCCCCTCCTCGGGGAGTAAGCGCTTTGCGCTGACGGGCGCAGAGCCTATCGCACATCATTCCTCATACCTGCGGTCACCATGAGCACCAAAACATTACACCAGAACGCCGAGCGCGCAAGGCGTTTCGCGCTTCATCTGCCCGTATACTTTCGCCAACCGCACAGTCCTGCATGGTTGGAAGGGACGACGGAGAATATCAGCTACACGGGGGTATTGTTCCGTTCAGCACATCCCCTGGTTCCTGACACGTCGCTCGAGTTGAGATTGCAGCTCGCGGTCGGACCGAAATTAAGCCGCGCGTCGGAGATTCGCTGCAAGGGCGCCGTGGTCCGCGTGGAGCAAACAAATGCGCCCGAAAATCCGGTCGCTCTGGCAGTGTCGATCAGGGATTATCGGATTGTCCGCCAGGTCATGTTAAGCGGAGGTCCGGTGGGATTGGCCAAGAGCCCGGACACCGCGCCCAGAGCACGGCGGCGCCAGCAATGACAGCCGGATGCCGAGGGATCTCTGCGAGAGGAGAGATTACTCGCGTTGCCCGCGCCGGTCTCTTAACCAGCAGGGAAGGCAGTCTCTGATGGACAACAATGCGGCAAGCAACGAGCATGCGACAAGTCCCGGCGTTTCCTGGTGGCATGCACTTTATACCCGGCACCAGCACGAGAAGGCAGTCGCGCAAGCTCTATCCGGCAAAGGCTTCGACGCATTCCTTCCGCAATATCGAGCCGTCCATCGCTGGAAGGACCGCGAAAAAGAACTGCTGCTTCCCCTTTTTCCGAACTACGTCTTCGTTCACGGCGGGCTGGACCGAATGTTGATGCTTGTAACAACGCCGGGCGTCCACTCCCTTGTGAGCTGGGGCGGCCGTCCGGCGAATATTCCGCCCGAAGAGATCGAAGCGGTCCGCAGGCTGATCGAAAGCTCGTACCAAGTTGAGCCGCATCCCTTTCTCAGGTGTGGAGACCGCGTCCGGATCAAGTCGGGACCACTGGAAGGGATCGAGGGAATCTTAGTTCGCAAGACGCGGGGGTACCGACTGGTTCTCTCCGTGGAAATGCTCTCGAAATCGGCCTCCGTTGAAGTGGACACGAGCATGGTGGAGCGCCTGAGTTCTGGTGACCCAAATCGTGTGGCCAGGGCGGGGGATGCCGTGCGAGACCGTAATCTCGGGTCGTATCCTTCCTACGCTGTGGTCGCAGGATAACAGTGGTTGGTCTCACCCGGCGTCTGCGAGGTGGGATGCCCGTTAATGTTGAGCTCGCAAGCGCCAACCACCTTTGGTAGTGTCCTAATCTGGCCCGTAGCGCCCCGACCTGTCGGGGCATTTGCCGACCTGAAGGTCGGCGCTACATCCAAATCAGGACACTACGTCGCCTTTGCTTGCATTGTGCTTTTAGACCCTTAAGCGTATCCTGGAGAAAGCGGCGTATTCAAGATGGGCACTCAGCAAACTAAACAGCGGTATGCATGGTTCCTTTTGTTGGCGGGACTCGTGTTCTGCATTGGCCGGGGTTGGGGTGCGGTTTCCGCCCGACCCGCCGCGAATTCCGAGGGCACGATGGCCGCTGCAACAACCCAAGGGGGAATGGAAGCAGCAGGTCAACAAAACACGCCAAATGCAAAGCGCGTGGTTGATGACTACCGTATCGGGCCATCCGATGTGCTGGCAATTAATGTTTGGAAGGATGCCGAGCTCAGTCGGACTGTCACCGTGCGCCCTGACGGCAAAATCTCTCTACCTCTGGTCGGGGAGTTGGAGGTCAGCGGTCTGACGGCCGCGAGGGTGCAGCGCTTGATAGGCCAGAGACTTGCGGAGTACATCTCCAGTCCCCAAGTCACCGTTATGGTGCAAGAGGTCAGAAGCCAGACCTACGTCGTCGTCGGTAAAGTCACGAAGCCCGGATCGTATGAGTTGGGAAAGCCCACGACAGTGCTCGAAGCCGTCGCCATTGCGGGAGGCTTT